>Ga0265331_10003291_pt1 | contig 10502 bp, 6 predicted proteins | sample 41923metaG_FD_202088 | JGI IMG/M metagenome (GOLD analysis project Ga0265331, IMG submission 202088) | Rhizosphere microbial communities from Carex aquatilis grown in University of Washington, Seatle, WA, United States - 4-19-23 metaG | ecosystem: Host-associated > Plants > Roots > Rhizosphere >...
CCGGATCGCGCCAAGGCCCTGTTCCACTCGAGCTCGTTTACGGCGAACCCGATCGCCTGCGCCGCCGCGCTCGCCAATCTCGACATCTGGGAAAAAGGCGCGGCCCGAGATTGCGTGGCCCGAACCTGCGCGCTGCAGGAGGAGCGCCTCGCACGCTTCGCAAACAACCCGCGCTTTCGCAATGTTCGCCGCATCGGCACGATCGCAGCGCTCGATCTCGCCGTCGACGAGGAGGGCTATCTCGCGACGATCGGCCTCGAGCTCACGCGCTTCTTCAACGCGCGCGGGTTGCTGCTGCGCCCGCTGGGGCCGACGATCTATGTGCTGCCGCCCTATTGCGTGACGGGAGAGGACCTCGATCTCGCCTATGCGGCGATCGAGGAGGCAGGTCAGGGACTGCGCGGCGAAGGCTGATCCTTCAAGCTGAGCACGCCCCTACCCCCGCTCCTTAAGATACTCCTCGCGCAGCACGCGGCGCAGAACCTTGCCCACGGGACTCTTCGGCAAGGTCTCGCGGAACTCGTAATGCTTCGGCAGCTTGTAGGAGGTGAGGCTCTCACGGACGAATTTGGTGAGCTCCTCGGGCTTGGGCGGTTCCCCGCGCGGCACGATGAAGGCGACCGGCGCTTCGCCGGAATGGGGATCGGGCGCGCCGATGACGGCGACTTCCTTCACCTGCGGGTGATGCGCCAGCACGTCCTCGACCTCGTTAGGATAGACGTTGAAACCGGAGACCAGAATCATCTCCTTGAGCCGATCGACGAGCTTGATCTTTCCGTCCGGAAGCATCGCCGCCACATCGCCCGTGCGAAAGAAACCGTCAGCCGTCATCGCCGCGCGGGTCTCGTCGGGTTTTCGCCAATAGCCCTTCATGACCTGCGGGCCCTTGACGCAGAGCTCGCCGCTTCCGCCGAAGGGGACGACGGATCCGTCTTCGGCGCGGATGGAAATGTCTGTTGAAGGCGCGGGATAGCCGATGGCGCCCGTAAACTCCTCGACGTCCGGCGCGTTGACGCAGACGATGGGCGAGGTTTCCGAGAGGCCATAGCCTTCGACGATCGCCTTGCCGGTGACCGCCTTCCACTTGTGGGCGACCGCGCTTTGGGTCGCCATGCCGCCCGAAATGCAGAAAGCGAGCTTCGAGAAGTCGAGGGCCGCAAAGCCGGGCGCATCGGCGAGCGCGGCATAAAGCGTGTTGACGCCCGAAAACATCGTGAAGCTTGATTTACGCAAAGTCTTGATGAAGCCGGCGATGTCGCGCGGATTGGCGATCAGCAAGCAGGATCCGCCGATCCGCACCATCATCAACAGACAGGCCGTCAATCCGAAGATGTGATAGAGCGGCAAGGCGGTGACGATCTTTTGCGGCTCCTTGCAATAAGGCTCGAGCCACGTCGCCGCCTGCTCGACATTGCTCGCGACGTTTCGGTGCAGCAGCACGGCGCCCTTCGCGAAGCCGGTCGTTCCGCCCGTGTACTGCAAGAAGGCGATGTCGTCGGGCCCGACGACGGCGGGCGGCCGAAGATGCAAATGGCCGAAGCGCAACGCCTCGTAAAGATAAGTCGAGCCGGGCAGGACGAAGGGCCTCACCGCGCGCTTCGCACAGCGCGACAGGAAATTGATGAGCACGCCTTTCCCGCCAAGGAGATCGCCGGGCTTCAGGATGATCGCCTTCTCGAGCCGCATGTGCGGCCAGGCTTCGGCGACGGTGTGCGCAAAATTCTCCAGCACGAAAATAAAGCGCGCGCCGGCGTCGTTGACCTGGCGCTCGAGCTCGAGCGACGTGTAAAGCGGATTGATGTTGGTCACGACGCCGCCGGCGAGCAGCACGCCATAGAGAATGGCGGGATAGCTCGCGAGGTTCGGCGACATGATCGCAACGCGATCGCCCTTCTCGAGCCCTTGCGCCAGGAGCCATGAGGCCACCGCCTGGGCATGGCCGCCGAGCGCGAAATAGCTGATGCTCACGCCAAAGCTCTCGAGCACCGGGCGATGCGGGAAACGCTGAACGCTCTCGAGAAACATCTCGTTGAGCGTGTAGCCTTCCTTCAGCTCAATCTCCGCTCTGACGTATTTGGGATAGGATTTCAGCCAGGGCCGTGTCGCATAAGGATCCTCGATCGGGGTCATAGGCTTGTCCTGCGCAAAAGAAGCGCCGAGCGCGATTCGGCTGTGTGGACTCTAACGGGTTCCTGGTCAGAAACCTCGTTCTGTGCAGGAACTTTTCCTATTGCGGCGCAGCAACCGCGCATGGGCTCAGGCCGCCTGAGCGCTGGAGGCGCCCAGCAGCAGCGCGAGACCGAACAGCAACACCAGCGCCGCGGCCACGAACTCGGCGCCGCGCAAGGCGAGCGCGGTTGCTGGACGCTCGGCGCCGGCCCAGCTCTGCGCGAGGCGCCTTGCATAAACCGTCGCGGCGGCCAGGGCGCCCGTCGTCAGGGCCGTGCCGGCCGACATCGCCAGAACGGCGGCGAAGCCGGCCATGAAGATGCCCTGCGCCAGCGTGAAGACGAGAATGAGGATCGCGCCGGAGCAAGGCCGAAGACCCGTCGCGATGACGGCGCCGGCGGCGCTTCCAAGGGAGAACCGCGAATCTGAGAGAGCCTGCGGGTCCACCAGCGCGCAGTGCTCGCAGTCCTGAGGATGCGCGCCGGAGGAGGCCTCGACGGCCTCGCAGCGAAAGCCGTGGGCGATCGCAGGCGCCAGCCGCGGCGCGCGCAGAGCGGCCAGCAGCGCAGCGCCCTTTTTCCACAGGAGAACGGCTCCGAGGATCGCGATCGCCGCATAGCTCGCGAGCTCGACCCAGTCGACGGCGCTCCGCATCTGTAGCGCCGTGAAGCCAAGCAAGGCCGCCGCGACGCCGACAATCGCGATGGCGACGAGGCCTTGCAGCAGCGCGGCGAGTCCGGCGAGGATCATGCCCCTGCGCACGGCGCTGCGACTGGCGATCATGTAAGAGGCGAGCACCGCCTTGCCGTGGCCGGGACCAGCGGCGTGGAAAACGCCATAAGCGAAGCTTGCGGCGATGAGAGACCAGAATGCCGCGCTCTCGCTTTTGACCCTGCGCGCCGCATTCTGCAGCTCGAGATGAAAACGGTTTTGCCAAGCCAGAATCGTCCCGGCGAAGCCGCCGGCCGACCCCGCCCCTTCGCCGCCGCCGACCGCGAAAGGGTTCTTGCGCGCAGACGCACCCGACATTCCAAAGGGCTCTGCGCGCGCTTGCGGGAGAGAGCCCATGGCGGTCCCGAGCGTGAGCGCGAGCGCGCTCCGCAAGACAGCGCGACGCGAGACTGTCACGGACAGGCCACGACAATGCGCGTCGCGAGCTTCACGCCAAAGTCGGCGCCGGGCGAGAAGTTCTGGAAGAAGGCTTCGGTGAGCTGCTTGTTCTCTTCGGCGGCGAGCGGCTTGGGCTCGAAGGCGCCCAGCGAGCAGCCTTCTGGCGATTTGGCGAGCGCGACCGGGTCCTTCTTCTCGAAGCTGAAAGAGACGAAGTAGGTCGGATCGTACACCTGGAAGGAAAAGGGCTTCTTGGCGCTGACGGGAGTCTCGAGCGGCAGAAAGAAGCGCAAGGTCACGATCTTGCGGTCATCCGACTCGAGCGTCGTCTCGACGGGGTCCTTGAACTTGAGCTGAGCGTTCCCCTGCTTGGCGAAGGTGAAATAGTCGAATTCCTTGAGTGATTCGACATTCGTCTTGGCGAGCGGCGCGAGCTCCTCGCGGGTGGGCGGCTTGCCGTCCTTGCCGAGCCCCTGCACCGCGAAAGCCGAATACATCTCGTCGAACTCCCAGGCCTGCCGCAGTCCGAGGATCTTGCCCTCCGGATCGAAAACGACCTGACTGCGCACAGCCACCCAGACGTGCGGATGCGCCCAGGCGGCTCCGGCTGCGCCGAAAAGCCAGATCAACGCGAAGACGGGGGGTAGGAGCGCGAGGAGGCGATTGTACATGTGTCGACACAGGGGTGACCCGCGATCCGGGACGCGACGCCCCCTTATCACGAAGCGGTGGACGGGAATAAGGCCTTCTTGAAATGGCCCTCCAGACTGGCGTAGTCTGGACGAAGATGCAACCTTTGGCCCCAAGCTTGGCCAATGGCTTTTCGCCGTGGACCGTAGCAACAGCGATCGGCGATCGAGTTTCTGCGATGGGGCTGGGGCTCATAGACAGCTGCCGCACTGACGAAGAACGATCTGCGTAGATTCCGTCCCGCCCCGGGACCTGCTTTGGCATAATCACGGTCGCAGGAGATATGCAGAACATGGCGGAATTTTCTGCCGAAGCCTCCGCGCTCGACCCCGTCCTCGGCTCTTGGACGCTCGAAGACAGATACGACCTTGGCAAGAATCGCGTGCTCATGACCGGCACGCAGGCCATCGTGCGCCTTTTGTTGATGCAAAAGGAGCTCGACCGCCGCGCGGGCCTCAACACGGCAGGCTTCGTCACCGGCTATCGCGGCTCGCCGCTCGGCGGCGTCGACGCGCAGATGCTCCGCGCCAAGCGCCATCTGGACGCGGCCGGCGTCACCTTCATGCCGGGGCTCAACGAGGACTTGGCCGCGACCGCGATCTGGGGCGCGCAGCAGTCCGAGATGCGCGGCGAGGGCCGGTATGACGGCGTCTTCTCGCTCTGGTACGGCAAGGGCCCCGGCGTCGACCGGAGCGGCGACGCGCTGCGGCACGTCAACCACGCGGGAACCTCGCGCTATGGCGGCGTGCTGGCGCTGATGGGCGACGATCATCTCGCCGAGTCGTCCACGATCGCGCATCAATCCGAGTATCACTTCATCGACGTGATGATGCCCATTCTCTCCCCCGCGGGGGTCGAGGAAATATTAGAGTACGGGCTCTATGGCATCGCCCTGTCGCGGTACAGCGGGCTATGGGTCGGCCTGAAATGCGTCAAGGACACGGTCGAATCGACGGCCTCCATCGACGCGTCCCTGGAGCGCGTACGGATCAGGACCCCGCAAGATTTCGTGATGCCGCCCGACGGCCTCAACATCCGCGCCGCCGATCCCGTGCTGGCGCAGGAAGCGCGCATGCACGAGCACCGCATTCCTGCGGCGGTCGCCTTTATCCGCGCCAACCGGCTCAATCGGATCATCACCTCGGGCGGCCCCAACGCCAAGATCGGCGTGATCACCGTCGGCAAATCCTATCTCGACGTGCGCCAAGCGATGGACGACCTTGGCATCGACGAGGTCAAAGCCAATCAATATGGGCTGCGGCTCTACAAGATCGGCTGCCCCTGGCCGCTCGAGCCCAGGGGGCTCGAGGAGTTCACGCGCGGGCTCGAGCTCATCATCGTCGTCGAGGAGAAGCGCTCGCTGATCGAGACGCAGCTGCGCGAGCAGCTCTACGACGCGGCGAATCATCCCGTCTGCATCGGCAAGAAGGACGAGCGCGGCGAATGGCTCTTCCCGGGCAAGGGCGCGCTGGACCCCAATGACATTGCGGTCGCGCTCGGACAGCGCATCCTCAAGCGCCATCGCTCGGAGGACCTCGAAGCGCGCGTGGCCCGCCTGGAGCGGTTGCAGCAGCGGCGCGCGACGATGACCGAGGTGACGGCGCGCGTCCCGCATTTTTGCGCGGGCTGCCCCCACTCGACTTCGACCCACGTGCCGCAGGGCGCGCGCGCCTATACCGGGATCGGTTGCCATTACATGGCGCAATGGATGGGCCGCTCTACCGAGGGCTACACCCATATGGGCGGCGAGGGCGCAAATTGGATCGGCGAGGCGCCCTTCTCGACTCGCAAGCATGTGTTCCAGAACCTCGGCGACGGCACCTATAATCACTCGGGCTCGCTCTCCATCCGCTTCGCGGTGGCGACCAACACGAACATCACCTTCAAGATCCTGTTCAACGGCGTCGTGGCGATGACCGGAGGCCAGAAGCACGAGGGGGAGCTCACGGTCGAGGCCATCGCGCATCAGGTCGCGGCGGAAGGCGTGCGCAAGATTGCGCTCGTCACCGACGAGCCCGGCAAATATCCGGTCGCGACCCAATGGCCTCCCGGTCTGCAGATCCACCACCGCAACATTCTAAACGAGGTGCAGCGCGATCTCGCCGAAACTTCGGGCGTCACCGTGCTGATCTACGATCAGACCTGCGCTACCGAGAAGCGCCGCTTGCGCAAGCGCGGACTGCTCGAAGATCCCGACGCGCGCATCATCATCAACGAGCTCGTCTGCGAAGGCTGCGGCGATTGCGGCACCGCCTCGAACTGCGTCGCCGTGCAGCCGCTCGAGACCGAGTTCGGCCGTAAGCGGCGCATCGACCAGTCCGTCTGCAACAAGGATTTCTCCTGTCTCGAAGGCTTTTGCCCGAGCTTCGTGACGGTGCACGGCGCGCAGATGAAGAAGGCGCCGCTGCCTACCGCCGCGCAAACCGCGAGTCAGCCCCAGCTCCCGGCCCCGAGCCTCGCTGAGATCGGCGAAACTCCTTATGGCGTGCTGGTCGCGGGGCTCGGCGGCACCGGCGTCGTGACGATCTCGGCGCTGCTCGGGCTCGCCGCGCATCTCGAAGGCAAGGGCGTCGGCGTCATCGACATGGCCGGGCTCGCACAGAAAGGCGGCGCGGTCTATTGCCACGTCAAGATAGCCCGCGAGCCCAAGGACGTGCATGCGATCCGCATCGCTGCGGGCGAAGCCGATCTCGTGCTCGGCTGCGACCTCGTCGTCTCCGGCGCGAAGCTCGTGCTGTCAGTGGTCGACAAGGAGCGCACCGCGCTCATCGTCAACAGCGCGGAAGTGTTTCCTGGCGACATCGAGCGCGATCCCGATTTCGTTCTGCCGGCCGAGGCGATCAAGCAGTCGATCCGTCGCGCCGCCGGACCCCGCATCGACTTCTTCGACGTGAGCGCGCTGGCGCTGTCGCTGCTCGGCGATTCGATCGCCGCCAACATCTTCATGCTGGGCTACGCCTGGCAGAAGGGTCTGCTGCCGCTCGGCGACGCCTCGATCCTGCGCGCCATCGAGATCAACGGCGAATCAGTCGAGATGAACAAACAGGCTTTCCTGTGGGGACGGCGCGCCGCGCATGATCTCGCGAGCGTCGAGCGCGTCGCCCGGTCGCTGCGTCCCCGAAGCGAGGCGCGGCGGCTCTCCAGGGATTTGCCGGAGATTATCGAGCGGCGCGCGCAATATCTCGTCGGCTATCAGAACGAAGCCTATGCGAAGCGCTATCGCGAGCGTGTGGCCGCCATCTCCAAGGCCGAGACAACGCGCGTTCCGGGCTCGCAGGAGCTCACCGAGGCCGTCGCCCGCTATCTCTTCAAGGTCATGGCGACCAAGGATGAATATGAGATCGCGCGGCTCTACACCGACGGCTCCTTCGAGCGGCAGCTGCGCTCGGTTTTCGAGGGCGATCTCACGCTCGAGTTCCACTTCGCGCCGCCGATACCAGCTTGGCAGCCCAAGAACGACTTCGGCGGCTCGCGCAAGATCACCTTCGGCGGCTGGGTCTTCGGCGTGCTGCGCGTGCTCGCGAAGCTGAAAGCGCTGCGCGGAACGCCTTTCGACATTTTACGGTTCAACCAGGACCGCATCCGCGAGCGGGAAATCCAGGCCAATTACGAGGCGCTGCTCGACGAGATCATCGAGCGGCTCCACCCGCAAAATCACGCGACCGCGGTGGCGCTGGCGCGGCTGCCGGAAAAAATCCGTGGCTTCGGCCACATCAAGGCGCGCAACACCGAAGCGGCGCAAGCCGAAGAGAAGCGCCTGCTCGAAACGTTTCGGCGCCCCATCGACGCGGCGCGGATCGCGGCGGAGTGAGGGACTTGCAGACAGCCGTCTTAAACGGCCCGCAGGAAAAGCCGGCAAAAGACTCACAGCAGCTCGACGAATTGCTCCTCGGTCATCCCGGCTTGCTGGATGATCATCTTCAGCAGCGGCCGTTTCAAATCGCCGCCATGCAGGGGAACAACGGTCGTTCGCCGGGTTTGCGGATGACGAAAGGTTGCATGACTTCCCTTTTGGCGCTGAAACTCGAATCCGGCTCGCTCAAGAGCGCGGACCACGTCTTTGGCGCTGAGAGAGGGAAGACGCGGCCCCACTTGCGTCAGGCGGCACTGTCGGCGCGCACCATGACGCCGAGTGTCGCGTCCCCCTGGAAAGCTCCGGGCTCGGGGATCGGATCGCCATTGGCGGCGAGCGTCTCTATGTGAACTGCGAGCGCCTCCTCCGCATTGCGAACGGCGGCCTCATAGGTCTCGCCCCAGGTCTGGCACCCGGGAAGAGACGGGAAAAAGGCGAGATAGCCGCCCTCCTCCGGATGGGGCTCGATCGTCAGCGGATAGGCGAGGGTTTTCAACATGGACCCAGTATAGCAGATTTTCGTCGGCCCGGTGGGGATAGCGGAACGACCGGCGCCATGCGCGGGTGTCCCGCGCAGATACGCCCTAGCCCTCCATCTTCAGCGCGGCGATAAACGCCTCCTGCGGAATCTCGACGCGGCCGAACTGGCGCATCTTCTTCTTGCCTTCCTTCTGCTTCTCGAGAAGCTTGCGCTTGCGCGTCGCGTCGCCGCCGTAGCACTTCGCGGTCACGTCCTTGCGGAAGGCGCGCACCGTCTCGCGCGCGATGATCTTGCCGCCGAGCGCCGCCTGGATCGGCACCTGGAACATATGCGGCGGGATCAGTTCTTTCAGCTTCTCGCACATCTGCCGGCCGCGTCCCTCGGCGCGCGTGCGATGCACGAGCATGGAGAGCGCGTCGACGGGCTCGCTGTTGACGAGAATGCTCATCTTGACGAGATCGCCCGGGCGATAATCGGTGATCTGATAGTCGAAGCTCGCATAGCCCTTCGAGATCGATTTCAGCCGATCGTAGAAGTCGAACACGACCTCGTTGAGCGGCAGGTCGTACACGGCCATGGCGCGCTTGCCGACATAATTCAGATCCGCCTGCACGCCGCGCCGATCCTGACAAAGCTTTAAGACCGCTCCGAGATAGTCGTCGGGCGTCATGATCGTCGCCCTGATCCAAGGCTCGCGGATTTCCTCGATCCGAACCACGTCCGGCATGTCTGCCGGATTGTGCAGCTCGATCTCCTCGCCATTGGTGAGCAGGATCTTGTAGACGACCGAAGGCGCCGTCGCGATGAGATCGAGATTGAACTCGCGGTGCAGCCGCTCCTGGATGATCTCCAGATGCAGGAGCCCCAAAAAGCCGCAGCGAAAGCCGAAGCCCAGCGCCGCAGAGGTCTCCATCTCGTAGGAGAAGCTTGCATCATTGAGGCGGAGCTTCCCGATCGCGGCGCGAAGATCCTCGAAATCGGCGGCGTCGACGGGGAAAAGCCCGCAGAAAACCACGGGCTGCGCGGGCTTGTAGCCGGGGAGCGCCTCGGCGCAGGGACGCTTGTCGTCGGTGATCGTATCGCCGACGCGCGTGTCCGCGACCTGCTTGATTTGCGCGGTGATGAAGCCGATCTCGCCGGGGCCGAGCTGGGCCACGTCCTGCATCTTGGGCTTGAACACGCCGATCCGGTCGATCTCATAATGCGCATCCGCGCCGATCATCTTGATCTTCTGGCCCTTCTTCATGACGCCGTCGAAGATGCGCACGAGGACCACAACGCCGAGATAGGCGTCGTACCAGCTGTCGACGAGGCCGGCTTTCAGCGGCGCGCTCTCGTCGCCTTTGGGCGGCGGCAGGCGCTGGACGATCGCCTCGAGCACCAGATCGACGCCGAGGCCCGTCTTGGCCGAGATCGGCACGGCGTTGGAGGCGTCAAGGCCGATCACCTCCTCGATTTGCTGCTTGATGCGGTCGGGCTCGGCCGCCGGCAGGTCGATCTTGTTTAGGACCGGGACGATCTCATGCCCCGCGTCGATGGCCTGATAGACATTGGCGAGCGTCTGCGCCTCGACGCCCTGCGAGGCGTCGACGACGAGCAGCGACCCCTCGCAGGCGTGAAGCGAGCGCGACACCTCATAGGCGAAGTCGACGTGACCCGGCGTGTCCATCAGATTGAGGACATAGGACTTTCCGTCCTTGGCCTTGTAGTCGAGACGCACCGTCTGCGCCTTGATGGTGATGCCGCGCTCGCGCTCGATGTCCATCGAGTCGAGCACCTGCTCGACCATGTCGCGCTCGGCGACCGTGCCGGTTTGCTGGATCAACCGGTCGGCGAGCGTCGATTTGCCGTGATCGATGTGGGCGACGATGGAGAAATTGCGGATATTGTCGATGTCATGACTGGTCATGGCCGCTCGGATAGCAGCGCCAGGGCGCTAAGGGAAGAGCGCCGTCACGCGGCGCGCGACAATGCGCGCCAAATTGCGTGAAACGCCAAAAAAGCGCGCGCGGATGCCCGATTCCGCGCGCGCCGTGACAATGCCCTATTTCACGACGCCCTATTTCTTGGCGAGGCGCGCCTCGACTTCGCTCATCAACTTGGCCGCCAACTGCTTCGCGAGCGGCCAGCCTGTGTCGCGGATCCATTGAGCGAGGGCGACGCTGGCCTTAACCGCGAGGCAACCCAGTTGCGTCGCGA
>Ga0265331_10003292_pt1 | contig 10499 bp, 7 predicted proteins | sample 41923metaG_FD_202088 | JGI IMG/M metagenome (GOLD analysis project Ga0265331, IMG submission 202088) | Rhizosphere microbial communities from Carex aquatilis grown in University of Washington, Seatle, WA, United States - 4-19-23 metaG | ecosystem: Host-associated > Plants > Roots > Rhizosphere >...
GCCTCCCGTGTCCCAACCTCAGCCGGCGGGGCCTGCGCGCTGAGCGTTGAAGCCGCTCCCCCGAACAGAGCAGCCATCGCCGACTCGAATGTCGGGCCGAAAGCCAGACGATCCTGCACCGCGAGGACGACCAGCCGCAGCTCCGGCATGGGACTGCGATTCGCTTGCAGGTAGATAGGCTCCGCGTAAAGCAACGCGTGGCCGATCGGAATGACGACGAGGCTCCCGCGAAGCACGTGCGAACCCTGCTGATTCCACAATGTCAGCTGTCCCGATAATTGCGCGTTCTGATCGATGCGTGCCTCGATCTGCAAGGGCCCGTCGATCAGCTTCGTCTTGGGGAAATCGTAGACGAGGGTCTGGCCATAGTGTTCGCCGTCGCTTCGGCCCGCAATCCACCCGATCAGATTGTTGCGCCTGGCGGGCGTGAACGGAAGGATTTCGATGAATTCGGGCGCACGTTCACCAGGCAACTTCATCAGTACGAAGTTCGGCTCCATGAGCTGTTGGCGCTGATCGGTCGAACCTACCTCCGTGGCAACGCTCCATAGATCCTCGCGGTTATAGAACACGTCTGGATTTGTCATGTGATACAAGCCGTAGATGGCGGCCTGCACAGTCAGTAGGAGCTCGGGGTAGCGCGCATGTTTGCGCAAGGCAGGTGGCATCGCCGCTGCGTCCGTGAATAAGCCGGGAAACACGGCCCGATATGCGGCAATGACGGGGTCCTGTTCGTCGAACACATAGAACGTCGTCGCGCCGGAGTAGGCGTCTATCACGATCTTTACGCTGTTGCGGATATAGTTGATTTGCGTATCTCGGAGCGTGTAGCGTCGCGCGTAAGGGTAGGTATCGGACGCCGTGAACGCGTCCATTAGCCAGTAGATCCTGCCGTCCTCACCGACCACGACGTAGGGGTCGGGATCGAGGATAAGAAACGGGGCGAGCTCCTGGACGCGTTTTCCCAGGTTACGACGCATCAGCAATCGGCTGTCCGAAGTGACATCGTCGCTGAACGGCAGTTTCGCAAAATCGCCGTGCTCGAACGCAATCAGCGTCCGACGGAGGAATCCGCCCAGCCGGATGCCACCATTGCCCTCGTACGACGTGAGGCTGTTGGTGTCCCCCTGCGGATAATTGAATTCTTTCTGGCGAGTCTTGACATACACGTCTGTATTCGTAAGCTCTCCGAAATAAATTTCCGGCCGCGTTACCTTGAGCTCTGGGATCGCGCTCTGGATCGGCATGTTGCTCAAGAGGAGTGTCGGCAACCCTTCCGGCGTGAAGCCGTTCACCGGGTTCATAGTCACCCCGTATCCGTGGGTGTAAATCAGCTTCTCGTTGATCCAATTGCGACTGCTCTCCGGCAGTTTCTCCACATTGAGCTCGCGTGCGGCGAGCATCATTTGACGGACCGACCCATTGACCTGATATCGATCGATGTCGATATCCGGGAAGTCGTAGTAGGTCCGAATTTCCTGAATCTGGCGTAAGGTGTCCTGCAGCGCGTGCCAATCCCACAGCCGGATGTTATCGAGCGTCGTCTGGTTGTTCGCCGGGTCAATCGCCTCAATCCCGGTATCAGCAGGAAACGGGCGCGGCTCGATGCGGTCGAGCGCGTACGCCCGTCGCGTCATCTCGATGTTGTGCGCGATGAAGGGTCGTTCTCGTACCAACTCATTCGGTTTGACGATGAAGCTGTCGACGTACCAGCCCGCGACGGCAACGATGACGTAGCAGACGGTGGCCGGAACTACCGACGCGATAAGCCATCGCGGCCGGGGTGCCGAGATTGCGCAGATCCCCGCTATGGCCGCGCCCACGATCAGCGCAGTACAAACCACCAGCATACCCGTCAGGGTGACGTGAGCCTCGGTGTAAGTAACACCCGCAAAGATGGTGTGGCCCTCGAACAGCCGATCGAAGCGTTCTAGATACACCTGCACAGCGAGCATCAAAAGTAACGCGGCGACGCTGATCGACAAGCCACGCCAGGGTCTCGTCTGCACAGCGCCAAGGCGGCGCCCGGTCAATATACTCATGCCGCCGGTGACGACGACGAACACTGCTGCGATTGAGCAGGCGATGACAGCCAGCATCAGCAGCCACTCGGCGATGAGTTGGCAGGCGGGTAGCGTAAACAAATAGAAGGTCAAGGGCCGCCCAAAAATGGGGTCGACCGTGGCCGTGCCGTGGGGGCCATACCAGAAGAGGGCCAATGTGGTCCAGCGAGCCATCATGCCGGCGCCGGTCGCAGCGGCGATTGCCAAGGACAGGCCTAGCGCAATCAGTTGAACGACGGATTCAACCGCCAGCTTCACACTTTGCCCGTTGATGAGAATCGTGTTGCTGATCAAGTCGCCGAGCCGGGCTGGCTTGAAGGTCAGAAACGCTCCATAGAGCACCGTGAACGTGATGAGGGCGAACGCGCCGAAAGTCGCAAATTGAAGGTTGAGTCTCGTCCAGAACACAGATGCGTAGCCGAGCGACTCGAACCACAGTGCATCAACGTAATAGGACAGCGTCGCGCCGCCGCCGAGCACCGCGATAGCCAGGACGGCGAGCAGAAAGGTGAGAAGATGTCGCTTGCGGGGCGGAGGCCTCTCGCTGGAGAGGGTGGGGCGCCATGGCGTGTCGTTGCTCATTTGGTGTATTCGCTCCGTCTCAGAAGTGCAGCGGATTGATCCTTAGACATCAACCCGTCCGGCGTCGCGAGTGGCGCAACCAGCAAGGCGGTGGCCTCATCGAGTATTCTGCGCCTCGGTGATCCCGTTTGTCGCGTCGGCGCACGAATGCGCCGAGTGCAATAACGGACGACGGATGGATTTGCGAAGTGACCGACAAAACCGAAAACGCCGTAATGACGGCCGCCCGCATTCGCATGCCGCGCATCTTTTACGGTACGGCATGGAAGAAGGACCTGACGGAAGCTCTCGTAGGAGTCGCTATCCGCCATGGGTTTCGGGGCGTCGACACGGCATGCCAGCCGAAGCATTACCACGAGGCGGGTGTAGGTGCGGCCGTAGCCGCGTGCATTGCGTCCGGCGTGCCGAGGCAAGAGTTCTTCCTACAGACGAAATTCACACCGGTGTCTGGGCAGGACCCGACGCGGATTCCCTACGATCCGAGTGCAAGCCTCGCTGATCAGGTGGCTCAGTCCTTTGATGTTTCACTTCGAAACCTGCAGACACACTATGTTGATTCGCTGGTTCTGCACTCGCCTTGCCCGCGTGACGAGCAGACGTTTGAGGTATGGCGCGCGCTGGAAGAACTAGCCGATCGCGGTTGCGTCAGGCAGCTCGGGATCAGCAACTGCTACAGTCTGGATACCCTGAAAACCTTGCATGGCGGGAGCCGTATCAAGCCTGCCGTGGTACAGAACCGCTTTTATGCCGAGACCGGCTACGACCGCGAGCTGCGCGGCTTCTGCCGGGAGCAGGGAATCGTCTACCAGAGTTTCTGGACGTTGACCGCTAACCGAGAGCTTCTCGCTGCCAAGGCGGTGCGGTCGCTGGCGCTCGAGTACGGTCGCACTCCCGAGCAGATTCTGTTCCGGTATCTGACTCAGATGGATGTTGTGCCACTCACGGGGACGACGTCCGAGTCCCACATGAGGGAGGATCTCGCGATCTTCGACTTCGAGTTGTCCGCGGTGGAGCTGAAAGCCCTGACGGCGCTATTGTGATTGGCACGCGGTTTTCCGTTTCACTCCCGTTCTGAACGTGAACGTTATGCGGTCGCCCTCCTTCATATGCAGGCTGTCGCGGATTTCATTCGGGATCGTGGTTTGACCCTTGCTGGTCAAGGTTGCATCTGTGCTCATAAAAGATCGCGAGGGAGTGGCCCGAGCGCATCGGGCGAGCGCATTTCGATGTGCGGGTTCCGGGCGTTCCGCCGATGCACGCTCAGCGGAGACGTAATCCGATCTGGACGGCAATGAGCGCATTATAATCGCGCACGGCTCCATGTGAGGTTATGTCCGGGAACCTAGGTGGACTCCATCACGAGTACGCATTGGTAACCGCATGACCCCTGCTCTGCGTCGAATTCCAATTTTGCGGATCACAGGGTTCGCCGCCCGATCACGGCCTGCATCATGCGGTCCGCTCACGGCAGCTTCTGTACGTATCAGAATCGCCGGAAACTTATATCGCGATGATGCGGAAGGTCTGAATTCACGACCTAACCGGCTGGCTGAGTGCCGGGACCATGGAGATTTCCGTGCGGATTGGATGGCTTGTAGTAGTTAGTGCCCTCCCAGAAGAGATTAGTCGTGCTATCGAGGCCAGGGAGAATGTGTGACCAACAAGTTGCCTCTGCGAGCGGAGTGTGTTTACACTGGCTCGGCAGTTCCGGTCGTCAGCACGCACTGCTGTCCAGCCCGAATGTTTGCAACAAGGAAGAGGAATGGAGCATCCAGGGATGGAGCTTTGCTATCTCTCGTCCGTCATTCTCCTACATTCCGACGCGCCAGGTTAGGCCGCACTCCGAGTGGTCGGGCAGCATTGCGAGTTGGTATCGTAAAACGTATTTGAATCATCGTCGGCCCTCGCCGACTGTCAGTCTGTTGCATCGCAAGGAGAGCAAATAATGTACGGTCTACGGTTCGTCGCCAACATGTTGAAAATCATGGTGCTCACAGTGTTCATGGCAGCGACGGCGGAAGCCGCGAGCACCTACGCTTCTGTCACGGTCGTTCGCCTGCATGTATTTCAAGCGAGCTCGGGCGCAAACCCTGGAACGTTGATCATATTCTCCCCTGCGATTGCCGATAGCGAAGGATGCACCAAGAGTGGCCAGGGATACGCCTGGATCGACTGGACATCGACGCTGCAGCCCGATGGGAAGGCGCTCTACACTACGGTACTTGCAGCTGCCATGGCGGGAAAGAAGTTGGATCTGGTGGTCGGCGGATGCAGCCAGGGGTACTACCCGCTCGTCTATCAGGTAGTGGCATACCCGTAGGGAAGACGGAGCCACCAGGATCTGTTGCTCATGCGATCCAATGGCTTTTCGAATAGGTCACTGAAAAATTCTGCAGATAGAGAGCAGGGAAATGGATTACCAGTCGAAAAACGTACCTCCAATACGTATGCTTTTTACGGTCATATTCGCAGTGATATACAGCATGGCGTCACATTCAAAGACAGTGGCGACATCAACTGCAATGCCAGGATATAGCCATCAGGACTGGCATAAACTCATGACGCAGACGGCTCACGCGGCTGCGGGTTGTTTCATCGCTAGTTATCCCGACACCGCTTGGAATCCCGTTACATGCATCGCGGGGTCCCGGCATCCGTTTCGGCTTGTACCGAAACTCGAAGGATTAAGACAGAACGCGACGGTCGGAAACGGAACGGATTTTTCGGCACAAGTGAGTAGCGGAACAATCAGCCAGGCAGTCGGAACGTTCCCTGTCGTCACAAACGTCACAACCGAGACGGACGGCAATGCGAATGTTTTCTCTCTGCAACTGAACACGCAGGTCTTCAACACCGCGGCATGCAACGGTGTGTCAGGATGCAGGGGGTGGCAGCAATTCATATATAGCACCACGACGATCGGCGGAGCCTTCATGCAGTATTGGCTCCTGAACTACGGACCCACCTGTCCGAGCGGGTGGATTGCGTCCAGCGGAAGTTGCTTCAGGAACAGCTCGATCATGCCCGTGCCCGCGCAGACCGTCGCTGCACTACAAAGCCTGTCACTGACAGGGATGGCGAATTCAGCTGGTCTTGATACGGTTATCCTTTCAACGGGTACGACGTTGTACCGCGCATCCGGTCAAGATAGTGTGCTCAATCTGTCACAAGGATGGACCCAGGCAGAGTTCAATATTTTTGGAGATGGTGGAAGTATTCCAACGGCCACCTTCAACGCTGGAGCGACGCTGCTAGTAAATACAAACGTGAGTAATGGCACAACGAATGCGCCGGTGTGTGCGGGAGGGGGCTTTACATTCGAGGGAAACAACCTGTCTCTGGTAAATCCGTGCTGTCCCTATGGAGGTGCGACGTCGGGTATTGCGTTCAGGGAAAGTAACGTGACCATACAAACACAATCATGCGCAATACTAGAGCATCCCCTGGCGTGGCTGCCGGTAATAATTTCGCAATTTCTACAGTAAGGGGAAGCCTGTGGGCGCCGCCAGGACAGTCTGAAGAAATGACGATGCGAAGCTCCAACACTCCAGTTTAGATCCTCACGTCGCCCCAGCGATCCAGCAAGCAGGCGCTACGATTTATCGGCGCCTCCGACTACGGAGAGTTGCTGACGCAGTCTCGAGATTTCAGATCGTCCGCTCGGGCCGAAGCTCGAATCAGCGCGATAAGCTTTGATACGACCGCGCCCGCCGATCTTTGCGGCATAGCACGCTGCATCCGCGGCTCGAAGCAACGCGACGGTATCGTGCTCGCCGGGTTCCGCATAGGCGAGACCGATGCTGGCGCTGACGCGGAAAATCCTTCCATTTTCCCACGCAAGAGTGAACTCCTCGATCGTCACGAGGAGGCTCGCAGCGATCCGTTCCGCCGCCTCGCGCGAACACACTGGGAGAAGAACGGCGAATTCGTCGCCACCCATGCGAGCCACTGTGTCGCTCGGTCGCAAATGAGACTTGACAAGCTGACTGACGCGGCGAAGGGTTTCGTCTCCCGCCGCATGCCCTCCTGTATCGTTGATCTCTTTGAATCGATCGAGGTCGACGAACAACAGGGCAAATGGCTCATGACGTGCTGCGGAAGATTGCGCGAGCGCAGTCAATCGCCTGTTAAATTCCCGTTGGTTTGGCAGGTCCACGAGCGGATCATGGGTAGCCTGGTGATGCAACGCACGCGTCAGCTTGAAGTTTTCTGCGCGCACACTCAACACGTTATTGATCATCTTGTCCGTTTGGGTTGCCGCGCGCACGACGGCCGCGACGAAGATCAGCCCGAGGAGCGCCATGGACGCATGAATTTCAGTATTCTGCAGGGCCAGTCTGCAGACGAAAGGCAGGATCGCCGGCACGACAAACAGGACATAACAGCGCCAGATGACGGCATAGGATGTCATGGCACCGGCAGCAAGTCCCGCAAGGACAAAGGCGATAAGGACCTGGTGCGCTAGATCTCCAATGGGGAACAAGACCACGGCGGTTGAGCCCCACAACAGACCGGACATTGCGGTACCGACATGCAATTTGCGCGCCCACAGGGGAGTGTCAATAGTACCATCGGACACGCGCCGAAATACCAAGTACTGTCGATATCGTGCGAGCGAGATCAAGATAGCCACAATGAACCAGGCGGCGAGCACATGCAGCGGCGCTACATGGCGCAACATACCAACCAGTACGGCCGCACAGGTCACTGTAACACTCAGCGTCGCTGGCAGATTATTCCAAACAAGTCGCAGCTTTTCGAGCGCCATCCAGCGAGCCAGGTCGAAGTCCTCCCAACTCGTCGTCTGCAAACCGACTTCCGGAGAAGCGATGGGCATGGTCATACGCAGTGCCGCGTCGTCAGTAACGCGAAATGGATTCTACCCAAGAGCGGTATGAGAGGGTGGTTTTGCAGGACGAGGATTGAGTGCGCTCTATGTACTTTGCGACACAGTGCGCACTGTTACTACTTCATACGGACTGCCTACTAGTTTGCACACCGCCAAGAAATTGGTGCGAACGGTGTTACAGGAGTGATCTTCAACGCATCTGCCTATGATGAGCCAAGGATCGGATTGGCACGGACCGTATATGATTCTACGCGGCGGTAGTGTGAATTGCGTGCGGGCGATCAATTTGCCACATCACCGTCGAAGATGCGGAGGTGGGTGGCTCCTCCCGGCTAGTGAACGTTGCCGCCGTCAAATCATTCGTATCTCAGTGCTTCGATCGGCACGAGATTGGCGGCCTTGGTTGCCGGCAGAATGCCGAACACCATGCCGATGAGTGTCGAAAATCCGCACGACCCGACCACTGCCCACCAGGGTACCGACGGCGGTGGGAATCCTTCCAGTGAGTTGGCAATGATCCTCGACAGCCCGAAGGCCATTCCATAACCCAATGCGATGCCGATGATTCCGCCCAGAGCCGCCAATACCATCGCCTCGAGCAGGAACTGGATCAGGATGAACTGGCGCGGCGCCCCTAGCGCTTTGGCGATGCCGATCTCGCGAGTTCGCTCGGTGACCGACACCAGCATGATATTCATGATTCCTACGCCGCTCACTAGCAGCGAGACTCCGACGACGCCCGACACCACCAGCGTGAGCGTCAGAGAAATACTGCTGATGGTCTTCGCGATTGTTTCTGCGGATTGGACTACGAAGTCGTTTTCCTGGTCCTCCTTGAGGTTGTGGAGGCGGCGGATGAGGGCGGCCACGCGGTGCCTCACGTCGTCGAGCGAATCGGGATCGGTGGCCGAGAAGGTGATCCACAGGTCCGGCTGCTGGGTCAGGACCCCCGTGACCGAGAGCGCGGTCTGATAGGGCATCAACAGGATGGAGTCCTGATTCTGGCCAAACACCACGCCACGTGACTCCAACAGGCCCACCACCTTGAACCACTCAGTTCCGATCTGCACGAAGCGGCCGGTCGGATCCTCGGGAAGCTCGAGGTCCTTGCGCATCTGCTCACCTAGCACAACCACCCGTCGCCGGCTCTCATCGTCCTGCCGCGTAATAAAGCGCCCACGAACCGGATACACCCGATTCACGTCCTGGTAGCTCGGCGTCGTTCCGAACAGCTGACCATTGGCTATGTTTGTCCCATTGCGCACTTGCGCGCCGAAGCGCGCACCCGCAAACACCAGCGGCGTAATGTTGGCAATACCGTCGACGCGGTATCTCAACTGCTCGAGATCCGACGGCTTCAGGTGGTTGACCTTACCGCGCAGCGCTTCTGCCAGCGGTGTGTATGCGCTCAGCGTGAGAGTGTTGCTGCCGAGTCCTTCGAACCTTTGCGTGATCGAGCGCGTAAGGCCCTGCATCAAGGCGAACACGCAGATCACGGATGAAATGCCAATGATCACTCCGAGCACCGTGAGAAAGCTGCGCAGGCCGTGTGCGCGAACGCTCGTGAGAGCGCAGCGCAGACACTCCTGCAGCGCATAAATCAGCTCCTGGAGGCGGGTTCCTTCGTCCCGTCCCAGCACGGGGGCACGGGTTTGAGCTTGCTCGTTCATCAGTACGCCGTCATGGCAACTTGCCCCGACTGGCTCTGCTCGCGGTCCTCTACGATCCGTCCGTCGTGCAGCCGGATGATGCGCCTGCAATGCGCCGCAATCCCTGGATCGTGCGTGACTATGACCAGCGTGTGTCCCTCGGAATTCAGCTCTGCGAACAGCCCCATGATCTCTCCCGCCGTGCGGCTGTCGAGATTGCCGGTCGGCTCATCTGCCAGCAGCACCTCAGGCCGGCCCACAAGGGCCCGCGCGATCGCCACCCGTTGGCGCTGCCCTCCGGACAATTCATTCGGCTTGTGTTGCAGGCGTTGGTACAACCCAACTCGCTGCAAGGCCTCCGCCGCGCGCTGCCGGCGTGCCGCGGGTGAGAATCCGCGATAGATGAGCGGTTGCGCCACGTTGTCCAGCGCTGACAGGCGCGGCATCAGGTAGAAGTTCTGAAAGATGAAGCCAATCTTGCGGTTGCGCACCCGCGCCAACTGGTCATCGTTCAGCCCGCCAACTGCGTCGCCGTCGAGCACGTAACTGCCGGCACTCGGGGTATCCAGGCAGCCGAGAATATTCATGAGCGTCGACTTTCCCGACCCCGACGCACCGGTCAGGGCGACAAACTCACTGCGCCGCAGGTCCAGATCCACATCCAGCAGGGCATGACACTCGGCCGCGCCGAGCGAGTATGATTTGCTGATGCCGCGCAGCTCGATCATGGTTTGGGGTTATTCGCTGGAAGCATCGCCGTGGCAGAGGCGATTCGGTCGCCCTCGCGCAGAAAGCGCAAGATCTTGGCAGGCCCGGTGACGATCTGCTCGCCGGCGGTGACCCCCTTCACAACCTCGATGTAGGTATCATCCGCTGCACCGATCTCGACACTTCGTTTGCGCGCCTTGCCGTCTTGCGCAACGAACACGCTGGCCTGCGCCGACTTCTTGTTGACATCGTCGGAGTCTTCGTAGCGCACAGCCTGCACGGGTACCGCAAGGATTGCGGGGGAATCGCTGGCACGCGTCGAGATCTCGGCTCGACAGCTCATGCCGGGGCGGAAATGCAGATCGCTCTGCGGCTCGAGCTTGATTCTCACCAGGTAGGTCTTGCTTTGACCGACCTGCGTTTTGGGCGCGACGGCCACTTGCTCGACCGAACCTTTCCACGACTTGTCGGGTAATGCGGCCGGAACGATCGAGGCGCCCTGACCCACATCCACGCGCGCGACGTCCGCCTCGTCAACGTTGACTTCCGCGTACGTGCCGTCGGTGTTGGCAAGAACCATGAGATCCGAGCCGGCAATACTCATTGCGCTGGGAACGGCGGTCTCACCCACCTTGATGTACATCGCTG
>Ga0265331_10003293_pt1 | contig 10497 bp, 9 predicted proteins | sample 41923metaG_FD_202088 | JGI IMG/M metagenome (GOLD analysis project Ga0265331, IMG submission 202088) | Rhizosphere microbial communities from Carex aquatilis grown in University of Washington, Seatle, WA, United States - 4-19-23 metaG | ecosystem: Host-associated > Plants > Roots > Rhizosphere >...
CGGAGCCTGCCCGTGAGGCGTTGACAGAATGGAGGAAAATCCGGACCGATCTTAAAAATCCCTGGCTGTTTCCCTCACGGCGGTCACCGGGAAAACCGCTGACACGGGCCAATGTGTTTTCGATTTTGGGCAAGGTTGCGATTGAAGCCGGTATCGCGCCTGAGCGCGTTTCCCCACACGTTCTGCGGCATTCATTTGCCAGTCATCTGTTGGCGAATGGTGCGGATTTGAGGAGTGTTCAGCAAATGCTTGGGCACGCCGACATCGCGACGACCGAAATTTATACGCACGTGCTGGATGCAAAAAGGGTGGCGTTGGTTCAAAACCATCACCCGTTAAGTGCGGGAAATCTAGGGCAAAGCAAATTGGGCCGGGATAAACCCGGCCCAAAAAGCAAATTAGATCAGATCGACTGAATCCGCCTGGGGGCCTTTTTGCCCCTGGGTGGTTACAACCCGAACTCGCTGACCGGTTTCCAAGGCCTTGATGCCCGAACGTTCCAGGGCTTTGATGTGAACGAACACATCCTTGCCACCTTCATCAACGGCAACAAAACCGAACCCTTTTTCGGCGGAGAAGAACTTCACCACGCCTTCATAGGTTTGTGCGGGGCCACGATCCATGGGGGGACGACGGGGGCCACCAGGGCCGCCAGACGAAGACGGGCCGGACGAGGGGTTGGCAACGGCGGTCGAAGCATCAACTTCATGAACCCAAACAACTTGGGGGCCACGGTTGCCTTGACCCAGATCACAAACAATCGTGGTGCCTTCGGCGATTTGAGTGAGGCCAGCGCGTTCCAGAGCGGAAATATGCAGGAAAGCATCGGGGGTACCGTCGGCTGGGGCGACGAAGCCGAAGCCTTTTGATCCGTTAAACCACTTCACTGTTGCAGTGACATTGGCCTGCGTAACTTGCTGCTGCTGGTTAAAGCTACTTGCGCCGCCACTAGCACCACCCATCGGGGCTGAGCTGCGCGGCGTACGGGGCTCATATCCACCCATTTCGCCAAAATCGTCGCGCCGTCCACGTTCGCGGCCACGACCACCATGATTATCTCGGTTCCATGCCATTTTTACATCTCGTCAAAAAGAAAAAAACATATCGCGTACATACGCGACAAAACTCCCAAGCTTTACCCAGCAAGGTCAGTCCGAACCAATACAATTACACGAATTCCTTCAAATCACCTAGAAAATTGCACAGTTATGCCTTGATACAGGGAGTTATATTTCTGTGACTCTATCCGTAGAGGGTAAGATCAAGAGCCGATACAATATATGCGTTACTCCAACAGTAATGATCCCTGCATACATGACGTCTGACAGAAAATGTCCCCCTTCGGCAATGCGGATGAAGCCGACAAGACCACCGCACAACAGTGCTGCACCAACAGCCCGTCGCCGCCATCTTTGGGGGGTAAGTAAAGCCGGGGCCACAAGCCAGAATCCAAGTGATGCATGGCCGGAAGGAAACGCGCAGTTTTTTGGACAAGGTCCGCCAGGAAGGACCGGTGGACGGTAGTCGTAGGGACCGCCAAATTGGGTGATAGAGGCAGGACGCGGACGGCCCCAATGATCTTTGAGAACGTAATTCACCAGAAGGCCCGGCCCCAAAGCCAAGGATAACAGCAAAAATAAAGTGGCTATTCTGGTGATGCCAAATTTCGGGCGTTTGGTTATTTCTCCCCAGATCAATAAAATGGGGATTAATCCCGCCAAACCGAACATGTAAAAGGGCCATTTTTTACGGACCCATTCTGCCCAAGCCGAATCGCGCAGGGGAAAAAACGCGATGGCTGGATCGTAGAACCAACGGGACACAGTGATGTCGATCACAGGATAAAATGTTGGTGGAATGACCAGAGCCAAAACCCAAAACCAAGGATTGTTCAGGAGTGTCTTTAGGGAAATCATGGGGCTATGATGTGCGAGCGCCAAAGCGTTTACAACCCCCTTGATTGGGACGGGGAAATCGTTATAGTGCGGGCTAATACATTCTTGTGATCCGTTTAGAGCGGCTCTTAAGGGTGGGCCGTTGGCCCACTTTTTTTGTTTTTGGGACATCGCATTCGATGGAATACAGAATCAGGCTCGAAAACCTGGTGTCGCCGACGCTGGACCAGATGGGCTACGAACTGGTGCGCATTCAGATGCAGGGATCGGCCCGGCCGACTTTACAGATCATGGCCGAGCGTAAAGACGGCGCAGGAATGACCGTAGAGGATTGTGCCCAGATTAGTCGCTCTGTGTCGGCGGTCTTGGATGTGGAAGACCCCATTGGCGGGGCCTATGTGTTGGAGGTCAGTTCTCCAGGAATTGATCGCCCTTTGACCAGACCTAAGGACTTTATCGCTTGGGCTGGATTCGAGGCAAAACTGGAAACGGATTTGCCTGTGGATGGCCAAAAGCGATTTAAGGGTAAGGTCTTGGGTTTGGATGATGTTGGACGTGTGGGAATCACGTCGGAAAAAGGCGAAAGCTGGATTCCTTTGACGCAAGTCAAGTCAGCCAAATTGATTTTGACCGACGCACTGATTGCCGCTGTTACGAAGGATACTGTTGAAGGATGACGACGATGGAACGGATTGCTGCACTTCCCCGCCCCGAATTGCTACAAGTGGCAGATGCGGTGGCCCGCGATAAGGGCATTGATCGGGACGAAGTTCTGGAAGCCATGGAACAGGCCATTCAAAAAGCCGGACGTTCCAAGTACGGCCATGAACACGATATTCGTGCCCATGTGGATCGCAAGACGGGCGAAATCCTTCTGGCTCGGTATCTGGAAGTGGTCGAGGTCATCGAGAATGAAACCACCCAAATCATGCTGGAACGTGCTCGCAAGAAAAAGCCCGACGCCGTGGTTGGCGAATTTTTGGTCGACCCGCTGCCGCCCATCGATTTTGGCCGTATCGCCGCTCAGACCGCAAAGCAGGTGATTGTGCAAAAGGTGCGAGATGCCGAGCGTCAGCGCCAGTTCAATGAATACAAAGATCGTGTGGGCGAAATCTGCAACGGCCTGGTCAAGCGCGTCGAGTTTGGCAATGTGGTGGTTGATCTGGGCCGTGCCGAAGCCATGATCCGTCGTGACGAGCTGATCCCACGGGAAATTTTCCGCACCGGTGATCGTATTCGCGCTTATATTTTCGATGTTCGTTCGGAACAACGCGGCCCGCAGATTTTTGCCTCGCGCACTCATCCTCAGTTTATGGCCAAGCTGTTTGCGCAGGAAGTGCCGGAGATTTACGACGGCATTATTGAAATCAAGTCGGTGGCCCGCGATCCCGGTTCTCGGGCCAAGATCGCCGTGATTTCACACGATTCGTCGATTGATCCGGTTGGGGCCTGTGTTGGTATGCGCGGTTCTCGCGTTCAGGCTGTTGTGGCCGAATTGCAGGGCGAGAAGATCGATATCATTCCATGGTCGCACGAACCCGCCACCTTTGTAGTCAATGCTTTGGCCCCTGCCGAAGTGACCAAAGTGGTGATGGATGACGAAAACCATACTATGGAAGTGGTGGTCCCTGACGATCAATTGTCGCTGGCCATCGGTCGCCGCGGACAAAATGTTCGTCTGGCAAGCCAATTGACGGCTTGGGCCATCGACATTATGGCCGAGGCTGAAGAGTCCGAACGTCGCAACGAAGAATTCCGTTCACGGTCCAATATGTTTATCGAAGCCTTGGATGTGGATGATGTGATCGCCCATCTGTTGGTGACCGAAGGGTTCTCATCCGTTGAAGAAGTGGCCTTTGTGCCGTTGGAAGATTTGACCGAGATTGAAGGGTTTGACGAGCAGGTCGGTGAAGAACTGCAAAATCGCGCCAAAACTTATCTGTCCGAGCAAGACGAACGTCTGGATGTCAAACGCAAGGATTTGGGCGTGGCCGATGAAATCGCCGCTATCGCCGGATTGACCGCTCAACATTTGGTCAACCTGGGTGAGAAAGGGGTGAAGACCCTGGACGATCTTGCCGATCTTGCCAGCGATGAATTGGTTGAAATCGTCGGTAAGGGTGAGTTGAATGAAGAGGGTGCCAATGCCATCATCATGGCGGCTCGCGCTCATTGGTTTGATGGAGAACAAGCATAGGGATTTCATGCGTGGAAGAGTTTGACGCGAGCGATGAGGACGAGCTGAAAGGCCCAGACCGTCGGTGTATCGTCACTCATCAGATTCTTCCCAAATCCCAATTGCTGAGATTTGCGATTTCACCGGATGGCGATGTGGTTGCTGATATGAATCAGCGTTTGCCGGGACGGGGAATCTGGTTGTGCCCAAGGCGGGATGTGGTAAATACGGCCGTCGGAAAAAAGCTTTTTGCTCGGGCAGCGAAACAGCAGGTTCAAGTTCCAGCCGATCTAGCAGATAGGATTGAAGCTCTGCTGGTGGTACGGTGTTTAAGCACACTTGGCATGGCGCGTCGTTCTGGGCGAGCCATTGCTGGGTACGAAAAGGTTAGGGCCGAGATTCTTGCAGGTCGCGCCGGAGTTCTGTTGGAAGCCAGCGATGGTGCAGCGGATGGCGTGGCTCGGATGCGGTCTTTGGCAACTGGACTGCCGGTAGTTGATCTGCTGAACAGTGCAGAGTTGGGTTCGGTATTTGGTCGGGACGCCACTGTTCATGGGGTAGTCGCCCCCGGCGGCCTGGCGAAAAAGTTAGTGGAACAGGCAGGATTTCTTGCCGGGTTTCGCAAAGACACTATTGGGTTGTGAAGGGTACAAGGCGTTAGATGAGCGATCAGGATCAAGAGCGTAAAACACCTCTTAAACTTTCTCAGCCCGGCAAGCTCGAACTGAAGAAGACGGTCGAGTCCGGCCAGGTTCGTCAGACTTTTTCCCATGGCCGCTCCAAGGTTGTGAACGTAGAAGTTCGCAAGAAGCGGACCTTTGCGCCGGGTGCGGGCGGTGCCATGCACGAAGTCCGTAAAACAGCGGAAGACGGAACACCTCAGATTGTTTACGAAGAGGTTGAGGTCAATAAAGGACCGGTGCTGCCCCACGATTTAACCTCGCAGGAAAAGCAAGCCCGTGCACGGGCATTGCAAGACGCCATCATCCGTGCCGAAGAAGACCAACGTCATCGCGCCGATGAAGAAGTGGCCCAACGTGAGGCCGCCGATGCGGCTTTTGCAGCCGCTCTTGCCGCCCCACCGGTTGAAGCGCCTGTAGCCGAGGCGAACGTTCAGGACGTTCCCGCCGTGGAGGTGAGCCCTGTCGCTCCTGTCGTGGTTGACACGGCTCCTCCGGTTGTCGAACAAAAGGACGTCGAGGTAAAGGTTCAGCCGAAGCAAACTCTTAAATCTTCGAAACTTGATGACGAAGAAGAAGAGCGTGTCAAAAAGCGGGCTGCGGCCCATAAGCCTGCACCCGTCAAACGCAATGAACCCCGCCGTCGCGAAGGCAAGCTGACCATTTCTGCGGCTTTGGACGAGGATGAACGCAGCGAACGCGGGCGCTCATTGGCGGCTGTCCGCCGTGCTCGCGAGCGGGATCGTCTGAAGATGCTGCAAAAGGGCGCGGAAAAAATTGTCCGCGAAGTCATCATCCCTGAATCCATCACCGTGCAGGAATTGGCCAATCGTATGGCGGAACGCGGCGGCGATGTGGTCAAGTCGTTGATGCGTATGGGTGTGATGGCAACCATCAACCAGACCATCGACACCGATACTGCCGAACTGGTGGTGGCCGAATTTGGTCATACGGCCAAGCGCGTGTCCGAGGCTGACGTTCTGGTCGGTTTGGGCGGCGAAGTGGATACGGATGATCAGCGTACGTCTCGTCCTCCTGTCGTCACCATCATGGGTCACGTCGATCATGGTAAGACGTCGTTGCTGGATGCATTGCGTGAGACCGATGTGGTGTCCGGCGAAGCTGGTGGAATTACCCAACATATTGGGGCCTATCAGGTCACGTTGAACAGCGGTGCCAAGATCACGTTCATCGATACACCCGGTCACGAAGCGTTTACCGCTATGCGGGCTCGTGGTGCCAAGGTGACGGATATTGTGGTGCTGGTGGTTGCCGCCGATGACGGAATCATGCCGCAAACGATCGAAGCGATTCGCCACGCTAAGGCAGCTCAGGTTCCGATTATTGTCGCCATCAATAAAATGGATAAGCCAGCTGCCGACGCGAACAAAGTTCGTCAGGCCTTGCTTCAGCACGAATTGGTGACCGAAGACATGGGCGGCGATGTGCTTACCGTGGAAGTCTCTGCCAAGCAGCGCACAAATCTGGACAAGCTTGAAGAAGCCATTCTGCTGCAAGCGGAAATCTTGGATTTGAAGGCCAATGCCGACCGTCAGGCCCATGGTACTGTGGTTGAAGCCAAGATGGAAAAAGGTCGCGGTCCTGTGGCAACGGTTCTGGTGCAAAACGGAACATTGCGCGTCGGCGATATTTTCGTCGCCGGTGCCGAATGGGGTCGGGTCCGCGCCTTGGTGGATCACCATGGCAATCGTCTGGAAGAAGCCGGTCCTGCCATGCCCGTGGAAGTTTTGGGTTTGAACGGTGTGCCATCGGCCGGTGATGATTTCGTCGCGGTCGAGGACGAAGCGCGGGCGCGGGAAATTTCCAGTTATCGTCAGCGGATGGACCGCGATACGCGGGCCAAGCTGTCCGAACGCGGAACGTTGGAACAGATGTTCACAGCCATTAAGTCGGGCGAGACTCAGGAATTGCCGGTTCTTATTAAAGGTGACGTGCAGGGTTCGGTGGAAGCCATTGTTTCGAGCATCGAAAAGTTAGGCAACGAGAATATCCGCGTGAAAGTCCTTCACGCCGCTGTTGGGCCGCTTAACGAATCCGATATCACCCTGGCTAAGGCCAGCAATGGCGTGATCATCGGCTTTAATGTCCGCGCCAATCCGCAGGCCCGTGAAATGGCCAAGCGGGATGGCATCGATATTCGCTATTACTCGATCATCTATGATGTCACCGACGATCTCAAACAAATGATGTCGGGTATGTTGCCCCCCACATTGCGCGAGCAATTCTTGGGTTACGCCGATATTCGTCAGGTATTCTCGATCACCAAGACCGGCAAAGTCGCGGGCTGTATGGTTACCGAAGGCATTGTCAAACGGGGTGCCAAAGTGCGCTTGCTGCGCGACAACGTGGTGATCCATACGGGCGAACTGTCGCAGCTTCGTCGCTTCAAGGACGATGTTAAGGAAGTCCGCGAGGGCTTTGAATGCGGTATGTCGTTTGCGCGCTATGACGATATTCGTGAAGGCGATGTGATCGAGTGCTTCGAGATTGTGGAAGAGGCAGCTACTCTGTAGCTGTCGCTTTTTCAGGAGTCCGCCGCCATGCCAAGAGGCCATAAGCCGCCCTCCCAGCGCCAATTGCGCGTGGGCGAGGAATTGCGCCACATCATCGCCCGCATCATTGAACGGGGTGAGTTCCGCGACCCAGACCTTCTGGGACGGGCCATCACCGTGACCGAAGTCCGGGCCAGCCCCGATCTGCAAAACGCCACGGTTTTTGTCATTCCCTTGGGCGGTGGCGATTGCAAGCCGATTTTGGCCGGGTTAAAGCGGGCAAAGGCCTATCTGCGTCATGAAATCGGACGTCAGATACAGTTGCGGGTGGTTCCCAATTTGTCGTTTGAAGAAGATCACAGTTTTGACGAAGCGGGAAAAATCGAAGCGATTCTGCGGTCGCCCGAAGTGGCTCGCGACTTAGAAAGCCAACTGGAAACAGAAGACCCCAGCGATGGCGCGTAAGCGGCGCGGGGTGCCTATCGATGGTTGGTTGTCCATCGATAAACCCATCGGCATGAGTTCCGCTCATGTGGTGGCAAAGGTTCTGCGTGAAACTGGCGCGGCAAAAGGCGGTCATGGTGGAACGCTCGATCCTTTAGCCAGTGGTATTTTGCCTATCGCTTTGGGTGAAGCGACGAAAACGGTTTCGTATGTCATGGATGGAATCAAAACCTATCGCTGGACTGTGCGTTGGGGTGAGGCGCGGAGTACGGAAGATGCAGAAGGTGAGGTGACAGCCACCTCGGATGTCAGGCCGACCACCGAACAGATTTTGGCGGCTATTCCACAGTTTCTTGGGGAAATCCAACAACTTCCCCCCATATATTCCGCTCTTAAAGTAGATGGTGAACGAGCCTATGCTTTGGCGCGCGAGGGGGTTGAGGTTCACTTGGAACCGCGCACAGTCACGATCAAAGACTACCGACTGGTGTCTCAACCCGATGCGGACCATGCCGAGTTTGAAGCGGTGGTGGGTAAGGGGACGTATATACGCTCTCTGGCCCGGGATATGGCCCGGGCCGTAGGGACTGCTGGCTATGTGTCGGCTCTGAGACGGACGCAATGCGGGCCGTTTCATGAGGGTAACGCGATTTCCCTTGAAACTCTGGCAGGTCTGGGGCATGGTCCGCCTCTTCGAGGCTTCTTGCTTCCGATTAAGACCGCGCTGGACGACATCCCGGCCCTGGCCTTGAGCGAAAGCGAAGCGCGCCGTTTCCGCGCCGGTCAGACACTGGTTGTTGCCAGTTTGGAAGACAGCGCCTTTAGCGGTCAGGGTGATCCCATTCTGGCCATGGAAGGCGAGCGGTTGGTGGCGTTGGCGCGGATCGAGGGCGGTGTACTCCGCTCGTTACGCGTCTTTAATGACAGCAACTTCCAATCATAGGAGTAACACGATGTCGATTACGCCAGAGCGCAAGCAGCAGCTTGTCGTCGAATATGCCCAGACCGTGGGTGATACAGGTTCACCCGAAGTCCAAGTGGCCATTCTGTCGGAACGCATTCGCAATCTGACCGAGCACCTTAAGGATCACAAAAAGGATTTCCACTCGCGTCGCGGTCTGTTGATCATGGTTGGTCAGCGTCGCCGCATGTTGGACTACCTTAAGGCTAATAACACCGGTCGCTATGAATCGCTGATCGGTCGTTTGGGTCTGCGTAAGTAAGAAAGAGGGCCGTGCTTAAAGCAATTTAAGTACGGCCCCATTTCTCAGAGCTCAACAAATTTAAAAGAGTTTGATTGCCCGCGCTGTCGCAATCCGGTGACGGCTCGTCTAATGGGATAGGAATTTATCAATGTCACTGTTCAAAACATATCGTAAGGAAATCGACTGGGGTGGTCGCAAGTTGGTTCTGGAGACGGGCAAGATCGCTCGCCAAGCCGACGGCGCTGTGCTGGCAACTCTGGGCGAAACCACTGTCTTGTGCACCGCGGTGTTCAACAAGACGGCGAAGCCGGGCATTGATTTTTTCCCTTTGACCGTTAATTACCAGGAAAAGGCATTTGCTGCTGGCAAGATTCCCGGTGGGTTCTTTAAGCGCGAAGGCCGTCCTTCTGAAAAAGAAACATTGGTTTCTCGTCTGATTGATCGCCCGATTCGCCCCTTGTTTGTTGGCGGCTTCCGCAACGAAACACAGGTGGTCTGTACGGTTCTGTCGCACGATCTGGAAAATGATCCCGATATCGTCGCTTTGGTTGGCGCCTCTGCTGCTTTGACGCTTTCTGGTGTGCCCTTCATGGGCCCTGTCGGCGCGGCGCGGGTTGCTTACATCGACGGTCAGTATGTGTTGAACCCCTCACCGTCCGAAAGCGAAAAATCCAGCCTTGATTTGGTTGTCGCCGGTACGGTCGAAGGCGTGCTGATGGTGGAATCCGAAGCCAAAGAATTGTCGGAAGACATCATGCTGGGTGCGGTGACGTTCGGCCACAAGGCGTTCCAACCCGTCATTCAGGCCATTGTTGAACTGGCTGAACTGGCCGCTAAGGACGCCTTTGATCTGCCCGCACCTTCGGCAGTACCCGGCGAGGTCAAAGCCAAGTTTGCCAAGGCAGGTGTGGTGGAAGAATTGGCCGAGGCCTATCGTCTGGTGGTCAAGCAGGAACGCTATGCCAAGGTTGGCGAAGTTAAGGATAAGGCCAAGGCGCTGCTGACCGACGAAGCTGAAATCGCCGCTGCTCCAGCCGTCCTCAAGGATTTGGAATCCGATGTGGTGCGTGGCAACATCTTAAAGACCGGCGTTCGTATCGACGGTCGCGATACCAAGACCGTACGCCCCATCGAAGTGGAAGTGGGCGTATTGCCCCGCGCCCACGGTTCGGCATTGTTTACCCGTGGTGAAACCCAAGCCTTGGTGGTCGCCACCTTGGGCACAGGGCAAGATGAACAGATCATCGATGCGCTGGCTGGCGAATATCGCGAAAACTTTATGCTTCATTACAACTTCCCTCCCTATTCCGTGGGCGAGGCTGGCCGTATGGGCAGCCCCGGTCGCCGCGAAATCGGTCACGGTAAGTTGGCATGGCGCGCGGTTCACCCCGTGTTGCCGCCTAAGGATCAATTCCCTTACACCATTCGCATCGTCAGCGAGATCACCGAATCTAACGGTTCGTCATCGATGGCGACTGTCTGTGGTTCGTCTTTGGCAATGATGGATGCCGGTGTGGCCTTGCCCCGCCCGGTGGCTGGTATTGCCATGGGCTTGATCAAGGAAGACTCAGGCTTTGCCGTGCT
>Ga0265331_10003294_pt1 | contig 10496 bp, 6 predicted proteins | sample 41923metaG_FD_202088 | JGI IMG/M metagenome (GOLD analysis project Ga0265331, IMG submission 202088) | Rhizosphere microbial communities from Carex aquatilis grown in University of Washington, Seatle, WA, United States - 4-19-23 metaG | ecosystem: Host-associated > Plants > Roots > Rhizosphere >...
TAGACGGAGGTTTGAGGCACGCAGACCCTCGACGCTGGCGCTCTCGATGGTCGCCCCGCCGCTCATGAGAGGCATGGCAACCATGGTGGCCGTGGAGGATTCAGACCCGACTCCCAGTTTGCGGACGATCACGTTCTCCACCCCATTGAGACGAAGGTTCTCGGTGAGGCGCGCATGGTTCCGGCTGTTCGGTTCGTAACTGATGACGGCGCGAGCCTGCCGCGCGAACAAGAGGGTCAGCAGCCCGTGGAAGGCGCCGACGTCATAGACCACCAGGTTCTTGCAGTCGAAGTTGCTCCAGAAAACCTGTTCCGGCGATCCTTCACCACGCGCCAGGAACTGGGGCAACCATCCCAGTCCACCCCTGCGCTTCATCCCTTTGAGCAAGCCGTGGCGGACGGTGTAGGTCAGGTTGTCGAACAGATGCTGACTGATCCAGGAGACGATCCGGTGTGTGGTGGTGTAGTGGCGAAACGGCTGATCGTCGGCGGCAGTCGGCATGATCCTTCCAAGAATATCAAGTCTTCCTGGATCGGATCGCCCTTGGCGCGGAACGGCCCGGGCCGCCGTTCGTACGAGGGAGTTGGCGTGGGCCAGTCTGGTGCGGTCCGCTCGCTCACGCTCGAGGTTCGGTGCTCAGGCGACACTGTAAAGGGGGCCAAAGCGAGGCGCAAACCGGGCGTGGGGAACCCCGTTCCTGGTACCATACTTGGAGTGCTGGTCGAGGGCCCAAAAACCCCGAAAACGGGACGGAGGGAACGGTTCGTAAAGAACGTTCTTTGGAGCTGGACCGGCGTCGCCGTGAGCCTTCTGACCGGTCTGTGGCTGTCCCCGTTTATTATCAAGAAGCTAGGGGACGAGGGGTACGGCGTCTGGGCGCTGGTTTTCTCTTTTGTCGAATATTACTGGCTTTTGGACTTTGGATTTCGTTCGGCGACGGTCAAATATTCCGCTCATTACCGCGCGACCGGAGAAAACGACAAGGTAAACGAAGTAATCAACACCGGCCTCGCCTACACCGGCGTAGCCGCATGTCTGCTGATTTCGGTGACGCTCGTTTTCGCTGGACGCGTCCAACACTTCTTTCAGATCTCCGGGACCTACCGGCCCGTCTTCAACACCCTGGTCGTCATGGTCGGCTGCACGTTCGCGTTGGGAACGGTATTCAGCCTGTGCAGCGGGGTGGTGGAGGGATATCAGCGCTTCGATCTCACGACCCGGGTCTGGATTACGACCACAGCCTTGCGGACCATGGGCCTGGTGGCCGTGCTGCTGATGGGTTTCCGATTGAAGGCGATGGCGATGGTGGCGATCGCGTCCCTGGCCGCGGGCTACGCTTACAACTATCGCAACCTGCGCGCGGTGTTTCCCTCGCTGAACCTGTCTTTCTCGGGGATCAACGCGTCGATGTTCCGGCGGATGTTCCGCTACGGCATTCACACGTCGGTGGCGACGATTTCCACGCTGGTTCTGAACCAGAACACGCCGCTGATTCTGGCGCACTTCCTGCCGACGGCTTTTGTGGGCTACTTCCTGCTTCCGACTCGCCTGCTGCGGTATTCGGTCGATATGGTCTGTAAGGTTGGCTACGTAACGGGATCGAACGCAGCCGAGATGGCGGCGCGGCGGGAGTACGACCAGGTGTACAGGATGGGGGTTTACGTAAACCGGTACTGCTACGTGCTGTTCGCCCCGGCGGCGCTTGCGCTGTGCCTGTACGGGACCGAACTGCTGAGGGTCTGGGTGAATCCGGAGTTCGCCCTGCACAGCGGACCGGTCGTTTCGGTGATCGCGGTAGGCACAACGCTGGGCATCGCCGCGCAGTACAACTCCAGCTCCGTGCTTTACGGTCTGGGGAGACACCAGTTGTTCGCGTATTCCCTGCTGGCGGAGGCCATCCTGAGTTCGGCGGCGGCCTGGGTCGTCATTCCCCGGTACGGGATCGTCGGGGCGGCATGGGTGGTGGCGGTGTTCATGGTGGCGAACCGCGGCCTGCTCACCTCGTGGCTCTTCTGCCGGGGCGTCGAGCGGAGCTTCGGAGCCTATGTGCGGGGAGTGTACCTGAGACCGACACTGGCCGCGATTCCCGCGCTTCTGGTTGCGTGGGTAATCAAGGTGCGGTGGTTGCCGGGAAGGAACTGGGTGCAGGTGCTGGGAGGCATGGCGCTGGTGGCAACGATTTACTACGCGGCAGCGTATTTTATTTGCCTGGAGAAGGAGCACCGATCGATCCCCAAGCGCTGGATCGAGGAACGGTTGGGGCGGCGCCCGACGCTGCGGAGCACGCCATGAGAACTCAGTACGAGGACTTGCCGGGGCGCCCCAGGATGAACGGGATCTTCTACTCACGCGGGGGGCGCGGGTTCATGCCGGGATGCGACAGGTTCGTTTTCAGGAACGCGGAGGAGATTCGATGACGCCCGCGCACGGGGGGGGCCGGGCTCCATGGGCTCCGCCCGCCTATGGGGCGGTGAACGGCCGCACTGCGAATCCGATCCTGCAGATAGGCTTCGTGGGCTTCTGTTTTTACGTTTTCGCCTTCAACAGCCGCATCCTGGACTTGGGATTGGGGCGTCTGCACCTGCCCGGCATTGCCCTCGGGCTCGCTGTTGTGGCGGCGATACTGGGCGGTCGTCTTGGCCAGGTGTTGCAGAGCCGGATCAGTCTGTTCCTGGCCGGGCTCAGTGCCTGGCTGGTGATTTCGATCCCCGGAGCGTACTGGCGGGGCGGCAGCTTCGAGGTGCTCGTGGGAACCTGGATTCCCGCGATGTTGCTGTTCCTGGTGGGGGCGTCGGTCATTACGACGGCAGCTCAGTGCCGCCGCGCTTTGTTGGTGTTTGGGCTGGCCACGGTCACCGGAGCGATGATCGTGATGTTTCGGGGAGTTGAGTCGCGCGGCAGGCTGTTGCTCGCGGGAAGCCGCTACGCAAACTCGAATACGATTGCGATCGTGCTGCTGCTCGGAATGCCGATGGTCTGGCTGTTGTCGGCGGGGCCGCAAGTGGGCAAGTTGCGCAAAGCGTTCGCTGCGGGCGTGTTGATGCTGATGATTGTTGCGCTGTTCCGCACCGGCTCGCGCGAGGGCCTGATCGGCCTGGCGACTCTTTGTGCGACCGCATTTCTGCGAAGCCGGGCGCTCGGAAAGGTGGCCATCGCCTTTTCGGTGGCGGTGCTGGCGCTGGCATCGGCGGTGTTTCTTCCGCAGAGCGCGAAGGCGCGTTTGGGGACGTTCTTCGGGCCCGAGTATGTGGTGATGAATGGGGAGGAGTCGGCGTCCGAGTTGGCCGTGACTAGTTCGGCGGCGGCATCGTCACAGCTCCGGTTGAAATTGTTCAAGGACAGCCTGAGCGTGACAGCGAGTCACCCGTTTCTGGGTGTGGGTGCCGGCAATTTCGCGCCCTACTGCGCCGCCATAGAGAAGGAGAAAGCGAGGCCGGGGTACGCCGCATGGGTCGGTACGCACAACACCTACACCCAGCTGTCCTCGGAAATCGGGATTCCGGGGCTGATTTTCTACCTCGGGGTTCTGGTGTGCAGCATGCGGGCTCTTCAACAGATCGTTCGGCGCGCCAGACGCATTCCAGGCAACCAGGCGCGCGACATCGCATATATGGCGCTCGCGTTACACACGTCGTTCGTCGCATTCTGCGTCGTCTGCCTGTTCAGCCACATGGCATACGAGCCGACCATGCCTCTGATGGCAGCCATCACGCTGGCGATGAGCAAGACCGCGCCAGACGAGCTGACGCGTCTGGAAGAGGCTGCGAGGGTCTCAAATGCCGCCGCTGGAGACTCCAAATTTCCGCGTGCGAAGCCGAGCCCGACCAGGGCGAGAACACGTTCCTGAGAGCGGAGTTCGCTCTCTCGCGGGCGGCTCGTTGCGCGCGGTTCCGTGCTTGCCCCGAACCGCGACCAGGAAGCGGACGTGGCGGTCAGACCGCGAGTCTCCTGTCCCCACTGGTTCCTTGGGTGGCGCTCGTGCGCTGTCACCCTACGGGACGGCGGAGCCTGGCCTACGGGGCGTGAAAGCGCGGCGTTGGGCGGGCTTCTGGCCAGCCTCACTTCGCCGGTGACGCACACCCACCCCAGAATTTTCTTCTTCGTTTCAATGACATAGGCGTTTTCACCGATCGCGGTAATACGGACCCCCAGTGTAGATTGAGGCCGGGAGGTGGGATGTTGCCGGGAGACCACGGCGGAAGCCGGCACCTACAGCGTCATGCAGACACCGAAATGCACTTACTATTTGCTGGCCGCGCTGGCACTGGCTGGGGCGGGCGCGGCGCAGACTAGAGTCGACCTGCGCACGCAGGCGAAGACGGTCGACTTCTCGCAAGCCAGTTCGACCCTGCCATCGAGGATGGGGACGGGCCTGCCGGCCACATGCTCACAGGGGGAAACATTCCTGCGCCTGGACGCGCCAGCGGGGCGGAACTGGTACACGTGCCTGACCGCAAACCAGTGGACCCTGCAAGGAGCCGATACGCCGGCGGTGGGAACGGGAAACACGAATTTCGTATTGGCCAGCGACGGCAGCGCCGCGGTGTGGAAATCGCTCGGCGGGGATGTGAGCGGCACGCCGGACGCGTTGACGGTGAACCGGATTCTCGGGCGGCCGTTAGATTCGACCGTTCCGACGTCAGGGCAGGTGCTGACGTGGGGCGGAACGTCCTGGGGAGCGGCGAGCCTTCCGGCTCCGCCGTTGAGCACCGTATTCGGACGGACGGGCTCGGTCACGGCGCAAACCGGAGACTACCAATTCAGCCAGATCGGCGGGACGGTCCTGAGCACACAGCTGCCGCCACCGGGAGGAGATCTTTCGGGCGTGCTGAGCTCGGCCACGGTATCGCGCCTGCAGAACCGGCCAATGGCGGCCACCGCGCCGACGACCGGCCAGGTGCTGGCATGGAGCGGCGTTCAGTGGGAACCCGAGGCGGCGTCGGGCGGGGTGACGAGCGCGTTCGGGCGGACGGGCGCGATCGTGGGCCAGACCGGGGACTACGGTTTCAGCCAGATCAGCGGCACGGTGGGAAGCAGCCAGTTGCCGGCGCTGGGCGGAGATCTAACCGGGGCGCTGACGACAGCCACGGTATCTCGCCTCCAGAGCCGGCCGGTGGCGTCGACGGCTCCGACGACTGGGCAGGCGCTGGCGTGGAGCGGCACTCAATGGCAGCCGCAAACCATCGCCGGGGGAGTGACGAGCGCGTTCGGCAGGAGCGGGGCCGTCACGGCGACGGCCGGGGATTACTCGGCGAGCCAGGTCACCAACGCAGTGGACATGACGCAGCCGACCACTTACTCTGCCGGGGCGCGGCAAAGATTCTCCGGAAGCGCGATGACCGCTGGGCTGCAGGTGGCTCCCTCGGCGCTGCCGACGGCGGCGCAGACCGGGGACATGGTGGTGGACAGTGGGGATTCCAACCAGCTGAAGGTCTATAACGGCACGTCCTGGGTGGGCGCGACGCCGTCGACGACGCCGGCGAACTACGTGACAACTTTCGTTGGCCAGACCACGATCAGCGTGCCGGGCACCACACACCGGTTGGGAACCGCCAACCTGCTGGTGGCCTGTTACGACGGCAGCGTTCCGGCGAACATGGTCGAGCCGAGCACGATCACCGTGGATCCGAGCAGTTACAACGTGACGGTAATCTTTCCGGCCGCGCAAAGCGGGCGGTGCGTGATCAACGGCTACAGCGGCGTTGCGGGAACGGGGGGCTCCGGCGGAGCGGTGACCTCGGTATTCGGACGAAGCGGAGACGTGGTTGCGGGCGCCGGCGACTATGCGTTTTCGCAAATCTCGGGCACGGTGGCGAACAGCCAGGTGGCGGCGGGCGTGGACGCCGCGAAGATCGGAGGGGGACTTGTGAGCAGCCAGGCGTATGGCTATCTGGCGAACGTCAGCAGCGACATTCAAGCCCAGTTGAATGGCAAATCCTCCACTTCCCACACCCACACAGCGTTTGGGGACGTCACCGGCGCTCTGGCGACGACGGTGGTGGCCGGTATACAGGGCCGGGCGATTTCGAGCGCGGCGCCGTTGGACGGACAAGTGCTCTCCTGGAGTGCGGCGGCGAACCAGTGGCAGCCAGCGAGCGGAGGAGGAGGCAGCGGCGGCGGCGCGACGATGGCGGGCCAGTTAGGGGACTTCGGCGTCACAATGACGAGTTCCACGGTCCTCACAATCGGGGCAGGCTGCTCGCCGGCGACGCCATGCAACGTGCGTTTTGGGGGCCGCACCTATTCACTAACTTCTGGCGCGACGGCTACGCTGAACAGCGGAGCAGGGACGGCCTATGTCTATTTCTCGGCCTCCGGCGCACTGACGGTCGGCCACACGATGAACGTCAGCTGTTCCAATTCCTGCCTGGCCACGACGGGAGTCACGGGGTTTCCGGTGGATTCGATCCCGCTGTATTCGTGGAACGCGGCAGGCGGCAGTTGGGGGGCGGCCGGAACGGACTGGCGGAGCTGGATCAGCAGAAGCACGCTGCTAGCAGGCACGGGCATCGTGACGACCGAGGTGGGCGGCCAGACGACGATCGCGATTGACAGCACAGCGGTACCCACATACCTGAAGAACTCGGTTTCGTTCACCTTCGCACAGATATCCGCGGGGACGTGTTCGCCGGATCTCACTTTCGCCCTGACGGGGGCGGCACCCGGTGACACAGTAGCGCCGGGGTGGCCGAGCGGCATGGCAAGCGGGCTGATCGGAAACATGTGGGTCAGCGCCGCAAATCAGATCACGGTCCGGCTTTGCGCCATGGGGCAGACCGTTGCCCCGGCCAGCGCGGTGTACAGCGCAACGATCATAAGGGGGCTATAAGTCATGCGACGAGCTTTGATCCTATTAGGGGTGGCGATTGGGTGCGCGTACGGACAGAGCACCAGTATGGGGGGGCGGACGATGAAAGGCGATTGGGACGCCTCGAACGCGCGCACGACGAAACCGGCGAAGGCAGGGACGGCGTTACCGGGAGCGTGCTCCACCGGCGAAGCGTTCTTCAAAACGGATGCGACCGGCGGCCAGAACTTGTATCTGTGCAAGCCGGACAACACATGGACGCAGTTAAGCGGGGGCGGCGGGGCCGCCGGGGCCATCGCCTGCATTGGCACTCCCGGCAATACGGCCGGCTCGTACCGTCAGCAGTGCCAGACTACGGCAGGCGCGCTGTATGCCTGCAACAACGCGGCGGGATGCACGGTGGCGGGGGACTGGGTGGCGGTAGGCGGTGGAGGCGGTGTTTCCAAAAAAGCCGCCACGTTCCTTCTGTGCGTCGGAAGTCCAGGATGCTACGTCGGGGAGTTCACGAACCTCAAATTCTCTGCAACCGAGGCGGACACGGTAACCGGATGCCAGATTGACGCGATGTTCTATCCGACCGGAACCAATCTCACCATCGACATTCTCAAGAATCCGACCATCGGCGGCACTCCTGGATCACTTACGCTCACCGGAGGAACGACGATCTTCTCCTCAACGGTTTCGACGCTTGCGGCCGGTTCGAGCATGTACAGCACTCAGAGCGGAATGGCGGCGGCGGCGGCGCTGGCGCCGGGGGATTACCTCGTCGCCAAGGTGCTGACAGCGGACGCGACGGTGCCCGGATGGGGCGTCAATCTCACCTGCACGGTGACGTACTGAGGAGGCGACGATGCGTAAGCTGACATTCGTGTTGTTTTTTGCCGCGGTCGTGGGCTGGTGTGCAGGCAATGGAGCCGGGACCTACTGCGTCACTCCGACCGGCTCGATCCCCAACCCAAACCCGCACAGTTGCACGGCGGGGAAGACCTATACGCAGATCAGCGCGGCATTGACCGCGCTGGGGACTGACCAGGGCACCACGACGTTCTCGGCCACGCAAACGATCTGGGTGTCGCCGGGAACATACACGGCCATCGGGTTTATTGGAAACTCGCCCGCCCTGGCCCCCACGGCAACATACCGTCTCATCATCACCTCGGACACCGGAGCGCAGGCGTATCCCGGTGGCCCGCAGCCGGTGATTGATTGTGGCAGCACAGCGACGACCAACGCCACCTTCTACTCCCCCTATGTAACAGTCACGGGTTTTGAGATGACTGACTGCAAGTACTTCTTTACCTGGGGCAGTTCGGGGACCAGGTCGAACAACACGATTTCCTACAACTATCTTCATGGCAACGGGACCAACAGTTGTATCTACAACTCCAACGGTTCTGGAGCGAGTGCTTGGATACATCACAACATCATCACCAATGTGGGATCTGGGCTTTCCCTACAGCTTCCAGCCACCGTCGAGTTCAATGAAGTGTCGGCGACCACCAACGGCGGCGCCGGTCTTGGAGGGAACAACAACATTGCCTACAACGGCTACGTGACGACCGGGACTGCCATCACAAGTGGAACCGGAAATGTGGCCTACGCCTCACGCTATGGGTTGCAAAGCCAGATTACGACTGGCCCTGGCCCGACGTTTCTGAACAACATCGTGGTTGGCAATATGTGGACCTGCCATTTTGAGTGCGGGTCGGCAGCGTGCTTTGGGCTCATGCAGCACAATTTCTGCTACCGCAGCACCAACGCTGCATCGCCGTCAAACAGTGGTTCGGCAACGGAGAGGATCAGTGTCTATGCCGGATCAGCGGAGTTTGAAATCAACAACATCGTTTGGCCCAACAAGACCGTTACGCAAACGGACAGGGCAATAACGACCGGACCTTCCGCTGGCACTTCGATGGCTGACTATAACAATTGGTGGGTCACAGGATCGACCGGCGTAGAGGGCATGGGCTACTACGGATCGACGGCTTACGCGACGTTGGCGTTGTTCCAGGCGACCGGGTGGGACACACATTCGATTTCCGTCAACCCCCGACTTCTTGGCAACCCCGACCTGTTGGCGACTACCGGCCAAGTCTTCCCTGAGTGCCCGAACATCGAGTGCCGCCTTGCCAAGATCCGCCGAAACTACATGCCGACGAATCTTGCACTCAAGGGCAAAGGCTGTGCGACGTGGACTGGGAGCTGCATTAAGGACCACTCCGACATCGGGCCGGTCCCGATCACACTGTACGATGCTCCGGGTGGCGTTGGGCCTGGGGACAGAGCGTTCTGACATCGTGGGTGATGACGGCGCGGTTCTAGAAAACGACCTGTGCTCGCGGCGCAGGCCACTCCCGCCAAGCCCGTGACCATCGCGAGCGGCGGGACGGGCGTCGCGATCCGTAGCGCCCGCTCTCGCGAGGCCGCCAGGAGGACAGGCACACAGATTCAGCGGGCCACCGGGCGACTCAGGCCGGCCACCTTGTGGCATGCTTGAATTACCGCCTCCATGCCGCCGCACCCGTCGATCCTCCGCCAGACCGGCTTTCAGAAGTGGGACGCCGACTTCCTCTTCCTGCTTGAATGCTTCCGCGACGTCCTCACCACGATCGGCGAGCACGACCTGGCCGAGCTGGTCGGAAAAGCCTTCGCTGTCCCGCCGGCGCCCGGCGACCGCCTCCCGCCCCGCGGTTCCCAGGCCCTGTCGGTCGCCTTCCATCTCCTCAACATGGCAGAGGAGAACACCACCAACCAAGTCCGCCGCATGCGGGAGAACCTTCTAGGACCCGCTAGCGAAGTGGGCGCCTGGCCGCATCAACTGCAGCTCCTCCGGGATTCCGGTTTTTCCGCGGAGGACATTCGGCGCGTGCTGCCGCGCATCCATGTGCAACCAGTCCTGACCGCGCACCCCACGGAAGCCAAGCGCGCCTCGGTCCTCGACCGCCACCGCGAGCTCTACCTCCTCCTGGTGGAGCGCGAGGTACCCAACCGCAGCCCGATGGAGCAGGCCACGCTCCGCGAGCGCATCGAGGCCGGTCTCGAGCGTCTTTGGCGCACCGGCGAGATATTCTTCGAGCGTCCCGACGTGGACTCGGAACTGCGCAACGTTTTGCACTACCTGACCAGCGTCTTCCCCGACGTGGTGGACCTGGTCTCGGAGCGCTTCCGCCAGTCCTGGCTGTGGGCCTTCCCCGGCACGGAGCCGCCGCCGGAGCCCAGAGTCACTTTCGGCGACTGGGTCGGCGGCGATCGCGATGGGCATCCCTTCGTCACCACCGAGGTGACGCGCCGGTCCCTGGAATCCCTCCGCGCGGGCGCTCTGGGCGTCCTGCACCAGCGCCTCGAATCGCTGGCGGGCCGTCTCAGCCTTTCCGACGTTCTCCAGCCGCCGCCGCCATCGCTCGCCGCCCGCATCGCGCTCTACCGCGGAGCGCTCGACGAAGCTGGCCGCGCCCTGGTGGACCGCTATGCCGGCGAGCCCTGGCGTCAGATGGTCCACCTGATGCAGCAGCGAAACTACGCAGTCGCGAGAGAGCTGGTGGACGACCTGTTGCTGCTGCAAATCTCGCTCGAAGAAGTGGGCGCCGGCCGCATCGCCCTGGCCGAGGTCGCCCCGGTGACGCGCGTCGCTACCACGTTCGGCTTTCACCTGGCCGCGATCGACATCCGGCAGAGCGCCGCATTCCAC
>Ga0265331_10003296_pt1 | contig 10494 bp, 7 predicted proteins | sample 41923metaG_FD_202088 | JGI IMG/M metagenome (GOLD analysis project Ga0265331, IMG submission 202088) | Rhizosphere microbial communities from Carex aquatilis grown in University of Washington, Seatle, WA, United States - 4-19-23 metaG | ecosystem: Host-associated > Plants > Roots > Rhizosphere >...
CCGGCGCGTTCAACATGGCAAAAGTCACCATGATTGAGGCTATCAACCGCGCACACGCGTGGGAGATGTCGCACGATCCCACGGTGGTCGTGTTAGGTGAAGACGTTGGACTCAATGGCGGCGTCTTCCGCGCCACCGCCGGGCTCCAGGAGCAATTCGGCAAAGATCGTGTGCAGGACACACCGCTCGCGGAAGGGATGATCGCCGGTATGGCCATCGGCATGGCCACTCAGGGATTGCGCCCTGTGGCGGAAATCCAGTTCATGGGGTTCATCTATCCCGCGCTCGACCAGATCGGCAACCACCTTGCCCGGATGCGCAATCGCACGCGCGGCCGCCTGACCTGTCCGGTTGTGATCCGTATGCCCCACGGCGGCGGCATCCATGCACCGGAGCACCACTCCGAGAGCCTCGAGGCATTGCTCGCCCATCACGCCGGGCTGCGGGTGGTTTGTCCGTCGTCGCCGGTGCGCGCCTACGGCTTGCTGCTAGCCTCGATTCGTGATCCTGATCCGGTCATCTTCCTGGAACCGGCGCGCTTGTACCGTCTCGTAAAACAGGAGATCAACGACGACGGCCAGGCACTCCCTCTCGATGTCTGCTACCGGCTTCGAGAAGGCTCCGACGTGACGCTCGTCACCTGGGGCGCGATGGTCACCGAGACCCTACGTGCAGCCGACAAACTGGAAAGCCAGGGGGTGAGCTGCGAGGTGCTCGACCTAGCAACACTATCGCCGATGGATCACGACACGATTCTCGAGTCGGTGGTCAAAACCGGCCGGCTCGTCATAGTGCACGAGGCGCCCCGTAACTGTGGCATCGGCGCGGAAATCGCTGCCACGATCGCCGAGCGTGGGTTGTACGACCTGCACGCCCCGATAAAACGCGTAACGGGCTATGACACGATCATCCCGCTCTCGCGGCTCGAGCACGACTACATACCGAACATCGCGCGCATCACGGACGCCGTGCGCGAAACCCTTGCGGAATGACTCCACACTGGCCCATGGGGCTGCCGGGCGGCCGGCGACGAACGGAGCGCAGATGACGATCTTCAATCTCCCGGATCTCGGCGAAGGTCTCGCCGAGGCGGAAATCGTGCGTTGGCATGTCACCGTCGGCGACGCGGTGGCGGTCGACCAACCGATGTTAGCTGTCGAGACCGCGAAAGCAGTCGTCGAAGTGCCCGCGCCTTTCTCCGGAGTAGTGAAGATGCTGCACGGCCAACCCGGGGACGTCATCGCCACCGGCGCGCCGCTCATTGAATTTGAGGGAGGCAGTAGTAGACGCACATCCACTATCGACTCAGGCACCGTCGTGGGCAACGTGCCCACGAGCGACGATGAGCTCATCGAAACCGCCTATGCCGGCGGACGTGCCCACATCGGTCACAGCAGCGGCGGCGCCAACGCCATTAACACAAATGCCATCAACGGCGGGCCATCCCATTTTTCGAACGGCCGCCTGCGCGCCGCCCCCGCAGCCCGAGCCCTAGCCAAAAAGTTAGGAATCGATCTGACACGCCTACCCGGCACCGGACGCGGCGGTGTCATCATCGTCGATGACGTCATCGCGCACTCAAACATAGCGCGAAGCCCTACCCCCCGCACCACCGCATTCACCGGCGGAGAAAAACTGCGGGGCCTGCGCCGCGCGATGGCTCAGAGCATGACCCTCGCGCATGACAACGTCACCAACTGCACAATCTTCGACGACGCGGACCTCCACCACTGGCGTGAAGGTCAAGACTTCACGACACGCCTCCTCCGCGCCATAGCCACCGGCTGCCAAGCGGAGAACGCCCTGAACGCATGGTTCGATGGCTCAACGCAAAGCCGACGACTGTGGCCGCACGTCCACATCGGAATGGCCGTCGACACAGCCGAGGGCCTCATCGTCCCTGTCATCCGGGACGTCGGCAATCGCAGTGCCATGGAGCTCAGAAAGGAAATCGACCGCTTGAAGCTCGCTGCACGCGACCGTACGGTGACCTCGGACGACATGCGTGACGTCACCATAATGCTTTCAAACTTCGGAATGATCGCCGGGCGGTACGCGACCCCTGTAGTCGTACCTCCGACGGTCGCCATCCTCGGCTCCGGCCGACTCAGCCGCGACGTCGTCGCGGTCGAAGACCGTATCGAAGCGCATCTGCGGATGCCGCTGTCTCTGACTTTCGATCACCGCTGTGTTACGGGCGGCGAAGCCGCAAGGTTTCTGGCCGCCGTACTGCGTGACCTTGAAAAGGATACCTGAAGCATGCACGCGCAAGCCGCTCCCGAAGACAATCGCCTCCTGCGCAGCATTCCAGCCGCGCGCGTCGCTCTCATCGAGCGAATCACCCACGCCGTCTCTGCAGGCGGCAAGCGCGACCGCGACGCCCGCGGTCAAATGGGGCTCCAGCAGCACTTCGTCAGAGCATACTTCCGCGGTGTAGGTGAAGAGGACCTCGCCGAACGAGCTCCCGCCCTGTTGGCCCGTGCCGCGCTGAGCCATTTCGAATTCGGTGTGAAGCGAACGCAGGGTCAATCGCTGGTACGGGTCTTCAATCCGGACCCGGAGCGCGATGGCTTCGACTCGCCCCACACGGTCGTCATGACCGTCACGGACGACATGCCCTTCCTCGTTGACTCTCTCGGCATCGTCTTCGGCCGTTCCGAGCTGGCCATTCACCTCATCGTCCATCCCGTCCTGGAGATTCGCCGCGACGGCAGGGGACGGATCGTCGAGCTCCGCTCGGGTGGAACCAACGGCAGCGGCAATCAGAGCGCTCACACCTTCCACTCGGAGTCGTGGCAGCTTTATGAAATCGACCGCCGGACCGATCCGGCGCAGATCGAAAAGATCCAACGCGAGATCGAAGCCACGCTAGCGGACGTCCGCGCCGCCGTCATGGATTGGTCCTCGATGCGGGATCGCGCGCGCACTCTCGTTACCTCGCTCGAAAACAGCCCTCCGCAACCGGTAGCCGCCGACGACGTTGCGGAAGCGCGCCATCTCCTGAGTTGGATGGAAGCACGTCACTTTGTGTTTCTCGGCTATCGTCACTACACCCTGGAGCGCGGTGCGCAGGAAGACCGGCTCGTCCCCGATCCGCGCTCTGGCTTGGGCATCCTCCGTGAAACGAAACGCAGCCGTAAAGACTCGGACGTCACCGTGCTGCGCGCAGACGTGCGCGCCAAAGCCCGTGAGCCCGAGCTCCTGATTCTGACAAAAGCCAACTCGCTCTCGACCGTTCACCGCAGCGAGTACCTCGACTACGTAGGGGTGAAAACATTCGACAATCGCGGCAGAGTCTCCGGAGAGCATCGCTTCCTGGGCCTGTGGACCTCCACCGCGTACCACGGCAGTCCGCGAGATATCCCCGTTTTGCGGCGGAAAGTCGAGCGCGTCGTACAGTACTTCGGTCTCGATCCACACAGTCACGACGGCAAAGCCGTGCTGAACGTTCTGGAGACCTATCCTCGCGACGAGCTCTTCCAGGCTAACGTCAACGATCTCATCCGCATCGCACGCAATGTCGTCAACTTGTACGAGCGCCGCAGCGTGCGACTCCTCGTGCGCCGCGACCCTTATCACAGGTTTTACTCCTGCCTGGTGTACGTACCGCGCGACCGCTACAACACCGAAGTCCGCCAGCGCATCGAACAGATCGTCATGGATGGCTTCCAGGGCAAGAAAGTCGAGAGCAACGTTCAGATCTCCGGATCGAACCACGCCCGCGTGCATGTCGTGGTACGGACCGATCCCGAGCAACGTCAGAAGGTCGACTACGACGCGATCGAAGGTCTCATAGCGGAAGCCGCCCTGACCTGGACGGACCGCCTGCGAGAAGTACTGGCAGACCGAAAAGGTGAGGCAGACGGTTTGTTGCTCGCCACTCGTTACCGCCGCGCGTTCCCGATGGCGTACGAAGAGGATGTCTTACCGGCCGATGCGCTCCAGGATCTGGCGGATCTGGAAGCCTTGCGCGAGCAACCGCAAGCCATGCACCTCAAGCTGCATAGACCTGCGCTCCCCGCCGCGGCGACGACCCCAGCGACGGCCACGGCAGCAGCCATTAGCAAACGGCAAACAGCAGCCGACGTCCGCCCCACCGCGGACACCAAACCTGTCCCCGACACCAGGCCCGCTCCCGACCGCGTTCACCTGAAGATCGTCAAGCTCGGCGACCCGGTAGCGATCTCCGATCTCTTGCCCATGTTGGAAAACTTCGGTCTGCGGGTCATATCGGAGCGCCCCTACGAGCTAGCCTGGCCGGAAGGCGGGGCGGCGTGGATCCAGGACTTCGAGCTCGAGCATCGCGAGCGGCTCGACCTCGGCGCGGCGGGCCTCGAAACCAACTTCAAGGAGGCCTTCGCCGCCGCCTGGAGCGGCGAGATCGAGAATGACGGCTTCAACCGTCTGTTGTTCGCCGCAAGCCTCAACGCCCGCGAAGTGACGATATTGCGTGCCTACTGCCGCTACCTGCTGCAGACCGGCGTGCCGTTCAGCCAGTCATACATGGAGCGTACACTGGCGGCCAACAGCGGCATCGCCCGCAACCTGGTCCGCCTGTTTGAGACTCGCTTCGACCCCGTCGCGACGGGTAAAGCGGCGGCGAAATCCGAACGCCCTACCCCGGCGAAACTCGTCGGCCAGATCCGCTCCAGCCTGGACGGCGTCACCAGCCTCGACGAGGACCGCATCCTGCGCGCCTACCTCAACCTGGTGCAGGCCACCCTCCGAACCAACTTCTACCAGCTCGACGCGACCGGCAGACCCAAGAGCTACGTCTCCTTCAAGTTCGATCCCGGCAAGATTCCCGATCTGCCGCTGCCGCGTCCGAAGTTTGAAATCTTCGTCTACAGCCCGCGCGTCGAGGGTGTCCATCTGCGCATGGGCTACGTCGCCCGCGGCGGCATCCGCTGGTCCGACCGCCGCGAGGATTTCCGCACCGAGATCCTCGGCCTCATGAAGGCCCAGAACGTCAAGAACACCCTGATCGTACCCGTTGGCGCCAAGGGCGGATTCGTTCCGAAACGCCTGCCGGCGGGCGCCCGCGAGGAGCTCCAGGCGGAGGTCGTCTCGTGCTACCAGACATTCATCCGCGGGCTCCTCGACCTGACAGACAACATCGTCAACGGCAAGGTCGTGGCGCCTCCGCGAGTCGTCCGCCAGGACGGCGATGACGCCTACCTCGTAGTCGCCGCCGACAAAGGCACGGCGACCTTCTCCGACACAGCCAACGCCATCTCGATCGATTACGGCTTCTGGCTCGGCGATGCTTTCGCTTCCGGCGGCTCCGCGGGATACGACCACAAGAAAATGGCGATTACGGCACGCGGCGCCTGGGAATGCGTCAAGCGCCACTTCCGTGAGCTCGGCGTCGATATCCAGAAGTCCGATTTCACGGCGGCCGGCATTGGTGACATGTCCGGCGACGTATTCGGCAACGGGATGCTGCTGTCGCGTCACATCCGTTTACAGGCTGCATTCGACCATCGCCACATCATCCTCGACCCCTCACCGGATGCGGCGACGAGCTTCACGGAGCGTGCCCGTCTGTTCGATCTGCCACGATCGAGTTGGGATGACTACGACCGTAAGAAGATCTCCCGCGGCGGTGGCGTGTTTCCACGCACCAGCAAGTCGATAGCGCTCTCTCCGGAAGCGCGGGCCCTGCTCGGTATCGAGGCTGCGGCCGCGACGCCGACCGAGATTATCCGTGCAATCCTGAAGATGCCTGTAGACCTGCTGTGGAACGGTGGTATCGGTACGTACGTAAAGTCGAGCCACGAGTCGAACGCCGAGGTCGGCGACCGGACCAATGACGCCGTCCGCATCAACGGCGCGGAGCTCAAGGCCAAAGTCGTCGGCGAAGGCGGCAACCTCGGGCTCTCACAACGGGGCCGCGTGGAGTACGCCCTGGCCGGCGGCCGCCTGAACACCGACTTCATAGACAACTCCGCCGGCGTCAACACCTCCGACGTGGAGGTCAACATCAAGATCCTGCTCAACCCGCTCGTGCAGGCCGGCAAGCTGACCCGGGGCGACCGTAACCGGCTGCTGGTGCGCATGACGAACGAGATTGCCGCCCTGGTCTTGCGTAACAACTACCTGCAGAGCCAGGCCATCAGCACTCTCGAGCTGCACGCCGGCGCGCGTCTCGCCGAGTACCAGCACCTCATTCGCTCTCTGGAGCGTTCCGGCGACTTGAACCGCGCGCTGGAATTCCTGCCCCTCGATGAGGAGCTCGCCGAGCGCCGCAAGAGCGGCGGCGCGCTCGCCAGGCCCGAGCTCGCCATCCTGCTCGCCTACAGCAAGATCTGGCTCAACAATCACCTGCTGGACTCCAACGTGCCCGAAGACCCGTACCTGTCCAACGAGTTGGAGCGCTATTTTCCGGGGCCGGTGCGCGAGCGTTTCGGGCGTGCGATTTCCCAACACCGCCTGCGCCGGGAGATCATCGCTACCGCGACGACCAACAGCCTGGTCAACCGCATGGGGCCGACCTTCGTACCTCGCGCCCAGGAGGATACCGGCGCCGAGCCGGCGCAAATCGCCCGCGCCTACACGGCGGCGCGCGAGATTTTCGGAATGCGTGACCTGTGGGCCCAGATCGAGGCGCTCGACAACGAGGTCCCGGCCAAACTGCAGTACGAGATTGCCTTCCAGACGAGCCGCCTGTTGCGGCACATGACCTACTGGCTGCTGGCCCATCGCAGGAAAGCGCTGCAGGTCGATGCCGCCGTCGCCGAGTTTGGCGCCGGAGTGCGCCAGCTCGAAGCGGAAATTGCGCAGGTGCTCACCGGCTCGGGGCGCGAGCGCTTCGAGGAAAATCGCAAACAACATATCGCGGCCGGACTGCCACACGAGCTCGCGGTGCGCGTCGCCAGTCTCGATGCGCACAATGCGGCGCTCGACATCGTGGACCTCTCACTCTCCCACGACGTCAGTGTCGTCGAGGCGGCGCGGATCTATTTCGAAGTGGGAGCGCGCCTCGGCGTGGACTGGCTGCGCGACCAGATCGAGCGCTTGCCGGTCGAGGGCCCATGGCAAGCCATCGCTCGAGCCGGCCTCCGCGACGGCGCTCTACGCATTCACAGACGACTCGCGGAACGCGTCCTGGCGCGCAAGAGCAAGGGTACGGCACAAGCACGTGTCACGGCTTGGGTAGAATCGGTCGGCGAAGAGCTTGGTCATTGGCGGCGGACATTGACCGAAATGCGCGCCTCCGGCGCCAGCGATTTCGCGACTCTCTCGGTTGGCGTAGAGTCGGTCCGGAAGTTGGCCGATTAGGAAGAGACATGCCTGGCAAATTGATCCTCGTGCGCCACGGACAGAGCGTCTGGAACGTGGAAAATCTGTTCACGGGCTGGCACGACGTGGACCTCTCGGACCAGGGACGCAAAGAGGCGGCCCAGGCAGGCCGCGAGCTGCTGCAGGAAAAGCTCGACATCGACATCGCCTTCACGTCGGTGCTGAAGCGGGCGATCCGCACGTTGTGGATTCTGCTCGATGAGATGGACCGGATGTGGGTTCCGGTCGAGCGCTCCTGGCGGCTCAACGAGCGCCACTACGGCGCCCTCCAGGGACTCAACAAGGCGCAGACGGTGGAAAAACACGGCGAGGCGCAAGTGAAAATCTGGCGCCGCAGCTACGACATCCCGCCGCCGAAACTCGAGCTGGACGACCCCCGCCACCCGCGCTTCGATCCCCGTTACGCGGGCGTCAATCCGGCGGAGCTGCCGGCGGCGGAGTCGCTCAAAGACACTTTGGCGCGCGTACTGCCCTACTGGAACAGCCGCATCGCGCCCGAGTTGCGCTCCGGACGAAACGTACTCGTCGCAGCCCATGGCAACAGCTTGCGCGCCATGGTGAAGATGCTCGACGACGTGTCGGAAAAAGAAATTGTGGAGCTCAACATCCCGACGGGTGTGCCGCTGCTATATGAGCTCAACGCTGATTTGAAGCCTCTGGGCAGCCGCTATCTGGGGGATCCCGCGGCAATCGCCGCCGCCGCCGAAGCCGTCCGGCGGCAGACGGAAAAGCGGTAGTCTGAAAACGCCACCTGCGGCGGCGGAGCATATCCCTATGCCTGGGGCGTGCTCACGCCGCCCACCCGTCATACCGCCCCCGCAGCTCCGCGGCGATCGAGGTCATGCGCCGCCCGATGTCCTGCATATCGGGCACGATGAGCTTCATGGTGCGGCTGGCATGCAGACTGAAGTGCAGCTCGGGATCGTTCTCCAGAGGTTTCACGTCCACTCCGAAGCCGTCCGCTTCGAGCCGGATGCGCGCCGTTTGTACGGCGGACTCATCCGGCAACGCCAGAAAGAAATCGACCGGGTAGGAGTTGAAAGGCGCATAGCCGCGGGCGCGTAGCCCGGCGACCATCTTCTCGTCCCAACTTTCGGTCGAGTTCGCGGCCCGCAGGCGCCGCATGTTGAAATACACGCGCGCCACGATGATGGCCACGGCGATCGCAAACAGAATGATCATTATGGGCATGGACATAGGGATTACCGCGTACCGGTGCCCGAGAAGTCAGGTTTGCGCTTCTCGAGGAAAGCGCGGATGCCCTCTATGCCGTCCACGCTCGCCGCCTGGGCCGCGATCGTCTCGCTCTCGAGAGTCATGTGCGATTCGAGCGACCCGAGCGAGTGCGCGACGAGGCGCTTGGTCTGGCCGAATGCGCCCGTAGCCCCGTTCGCGAGCTGCCCGGCGATCTCCAACGCGCGCTCGAGCAGATCAGCATCATCGACAATCTCGTTCACGAGACCCCAATCCAACGCCTGCTTCGCGAGCAGCGGGCGGTTGAGGAGCAGCAGCTCCATCGTTCGCCGCGCACCGATCACCCGCGGCAGAAAAAACGACGTGCCACCATCCGGGGTCAGGCCCGCATTGGTGTAAGCGAGGTTGAACTTCGAGGACCTGGCGCAAAACACGAAATCCGACATCGCCGCCAGTCCAACTCCCGCTCCGGCGGCAGTGCCATTCACGGCAGCGATAACCGGTGGATCCATGCGGACGAAGTGCGATACAGCGGAATGCAGATATCCAGTGAGCTCACGCAAGTAGCCGCCCTCGACTCCCTCCGAAGCAATGGCGCGCAGATCGCCGCCGAAACAGAAGTTCCGTCCGGATCCCGTCAGCACCACCGCGCGCACGGTGTTATTGCGCGAGCAGGTTATCGCGGCCGCCAGCAGATCCATGGCCATCTGCAAATCAATGGTATTGGAGCTCTCGGGACGATTCAGCGTAACGAGCGCCACCGAACCGCGAGTCTCGACCTGGACGCTGGGTACTGACATGGGTTGCGGCTCGAAATCTATTCGTCGGGCGCGATGGTGACGCGCAGCCCGGCGAGCTCGGGAGTGAATTCGATCTGGCAGGACAGGCGTGAGTTGCCCTGATGGTGGGCCAGCTCCGACAACAGCTCACGCTCGTCGGACATCGCGGCCGGCAACCGGGACTGCCACTCGGGGTCCACATAAACGTGGCAAGTCGCGCAGGAGCACATGCCTCCGCAGATGGCGGCGACGCCGTAATCGAGCTCGCGGAGGGTCTCCATGACCTTCAGACCGGTCTTTGCATCGACTTCGTGCTCGATTCCGTCGCGATCGACGACACGCAAAAGCGCCATGAACCTACCTCGTAACACCAGGGGGAACCGTTTATTTTGCCGTTTGCAAGTCCGCGGCGCCAGCGTTACCGGCCGGCGGCAGCGGCCCGAACACCTTCATCACGAACACAGCCTTACCGGAGCCCGCATTCTCGAGACCCTCGAAGGTAGCGCGCAGCTCGCGCCGTACCGTGTCGATCACAGCGTCGTAGGGACCGAACACCTGCGTGCTCATGCTGTTCGACACCACCCGCACCCGGTCATCGGTATTCAAACGATCGAGGAACCGATGAATCACCGGGGCGAAATCCGCCTGGAGCGGGTAGAGGCTGATTTCGACGCCGATGTCCATAGTCAAGGAGCCCCATTGGTCGCCACTGCCGATCCAGTATTGCACGTTGCAAATCATGGGACTCCATCTGCCACGCGATAGGACTAGAATCGCGCCCCACGACTTACCAGCGCGCAGCCCATAAAGAAGATGCGGAAGATCCAGGTCCACCAGGTCGATGCATTTACCCGCGAGCGCTTTACCGGCAATCCGGCGGGTGTGGTACTCAATGCGGACGGTCTCACGGAAGCGCAAATGCTCGCCATCGCACGCGAGCTCAACAATGCGGATACCGCGTTCATCCTCTCTCCCGAAAGCGACGATCACCAGCTGCGGGCGCGGTTCTTCACTCCCCGCACCGAAGCGGGATTCGTCGGGCATGCGACCGTCGCGGCCCACTACGTGCTATCGCGCCCGCACGATGCCCCGAGACACTTGCGGCAGAAGTCCAAGGCCGGAACCGTGGACATCGAGGTGCGCGGCGTCGATGACGACCGGAGCATCGCCATTCGCCAGACCACGCCTCCTCTGGGCCGCGAGCTCAATGATCGGGAGC
>Ga0265331_10003297_pt1 | contig 10494 bp, 11 predicted proteins | sample 41923metaG_FD_202088 | JGI IMG/M metagenome (GOLD analysis project Ga0265331, IMG submission 202088) | Rhizosphere microbial communities from Carex aquatilis grown in University of Washington, Seatle, WA, United States - 4-19-23 metaG | ecosystem: Host-associated > Plants > Roots > Rhizosphere...
GGGATGTTCTGGGATGCACTGAACCATCGTTGCAGCGCGAGGCGTCACGGGTAGAGCTGTGGGTAAGTCGTAGGGCCAGGCGTAGGTGACTAATTGTTCTTATTCAGAAAACGCTCAGAATTCAGGGTCCTCTCATTAGCAACATGTTCAATAAGTTACAAGTCATTTTTGAAGTATTTTAGAATAACGAATCAGGGCGGGCTGCCCAAGACCGCGCAGCCTATTAGCAATTACTGGGGCGACGCACAGAAACGCAAGATCAGATCCTCATGCGGGATTTCGGATCGACACATGCCTCGCGCCGGCCAGGTGCCTACTACGGATTCGATCATTCCGATTCTTGCCCCCTGGCGGCTCTTGCCCGGCTCGGAGGGTAATGAACGGCGGCTCTACGAACCGGCCGTGCCGTGAGCAATGCGCCATTGGTCGGCCGTAAGCCCGTAGGTGGCGACCTTCTGAGCGTACCAGACCTCTACACCGCGAAAACGCATGCCAAGCTTCACCATCACTGCGATGGAGGAGCTGTTGTCTGGGTGGCAGACTGCGTAGAGAGTACCGGCGCCTAAATGCGTAAAGGCGAAGGCCGCCATTGCTCGTGCGGCCTCCGTCGCGATCCCTTGACGCCATTTGTCCCGTCGGACTCGCCAGCCGATCTCGAGCGGACAGTCAGGGTCAGGCTCGGTACCGCCTCGCCGTAGGTTCTGAATGCAGCCCGCACCGACGATCTCCCCGGAACGCACTTGAATGATGCTCCACCAGGAATAGCCGAAGGTTTCCCAGCGCGCCCTCACACGCTCGATCATTGTCCGGGTTTCTTCGCGACTTTCAGGTCGCCCCGTGAGATAGCGCATGACCTCCGGGTCAGAATTCATTGCATAAAGACCGTCCAGATGCTCTTCCATGCAGGGCACGAGGTGTAGTCGCTCTGTCGTGAGCTCCTTTGCTTTGAACATCTGATTGCAGCCGCCAGAATGTTAGCGAGCGGGCACCGCGCCCTCTACAACGAAATCCGGATACTCGCGCGACACAAATGCCAGGATGTTCTTTTCCGGCGGCCTTCTTATCGTCGGGACGGCAAGAGGGAGAGTATTGAGAGGCGAGCTATCGTTGGCAGAAAAATGACCGAGAACGAAGCCATCGCGATTCTCAGCGAAATCAAGCATGAGGTCTGCGTCGGCGAACCGCGTGAAGACCGGAAACAGGTAGATACTTTCACACAGGTAATTGCCCAGCACTGACGCCACTTGTGAAGCCGGCGGCGTCATCGAGCAGACAGAAGACAACAACACCAAGTCCAATGCTGTCGTGGCAACGCGAACGTAGACGCGGCGTGGCGGCAGCTCCTCCTTGGAATGCGACAGGGCTGCGACCAGAACCACGCCGTAACCCCCAAGGGATTCGAATTCGCTGGAGTCAGCCGGATAGGCAATGTCGAATAATGCAATGCGTTGGATTTGCCCGCGCGTGGCATAGGTAGCCGCGGCTTGTTCAATTCTGCTGTAGACCGTCGCGGGCCCCGTGGGCTTAGCGAGCCACGCTTCCTGGCCGACAAGATGCAAGGGGTCGGCGAGGGCGAAACCCGATACCAACATGCTGGCTGCCGCGGCAAGTATGTACCTGCTACGCATCGCTGTTACGCCGTTCGATTGGCTCACGGAATGCCTCGTACCTGCCGAGACAATACTCCTAAATGGGAAAGCTCCCGGAAAGCCCGGGATTTCGGGCATATCGGATCGCGCCTGGGGCCGGCTCACGGGCTGTAGTGGGATGTCCTGGAACGGATTGAAGCCCGTGGGGCTGTAGCTGCGGGTCTGTCGGCGAGGCGCGGCGCCGATGCGGGAACGCATCGGCAACTGGGTCACCGGGCGAGCCCCAGAAATACCGTCAACACTCGATTCAGGCGGACGATGTCCTCGTCGTTGAGCTTTCCAAGCCGCTTTCCGAGCCGCGCCTTCGGCACCGAGGTGATCTTATCAATCATCAGGCGCGAGCCAGACTTCAGGCCGTTGTGATCGGTAGGCTCAACGAGCATGCGCAATAGGGGTGCGTCAGTGGGATCCGTCGTAAAAACGCAAACGGTGATGGAGTTGGTCTCCGCAAACCGGTCCTCCTGCACGATGACCGCCGGGCGCGGTTTGCCGGTATAGGCAGTGCCGCCTGAGACGGTCCACACCTCGCCGCGCTTCATTCCTCAAACGTCTCGGAGACCGCATCGATGAAACGCTGATCCGCCGTGGCATGCCGGCTGGCCGCAACCGCGAGAGACTGCTTGCGTGCGCTGAGGGCAAAGGAGCGCGCACGGACGTCAGGCACCCAGATCTGCACTGGCCGCAATCCCTGGGCACGGAGGCGCTCCCGGTGCAATCTCACCTTGTCGCGGGAAGAGCGGGCGCGCTGCAGCATGGTTGCCTCCAATAAAGTTACATGTAACCTAACAGGTCAAGCGGCGAAGGACAAGGACCGATCACTTGGCTGCGTTTCGCCGCATCTTCCGCTTCGCGCACCTGATGGGCTGCAGCGGGATGTCCCGGGCCGATTTGCACCAGTGAAATTACCCAGGGCGGAGATTTTCTGCCGAAAGTTCGTCGAAGGCAGCGCCCTAGAAAGGAATTTGGTACTCAGCGGTACCCCGTGGGTTCTGCTGAAACTTACGGGGCTGTAGTGGGTCGACCGGACATGCTCTGCACTACTCCGTCGGCGAAAAACTATTTTTGGTACGTCCTGGACCGTGCTGAACCATGTTTGCAGCTCGAGGTGTCACGGGTAAAGTCGCGGGGAGATCGCGCGGCCAAGCATGGATAACTGTTTGTTCCTATTGAGGAAAGTGGCCGAATTCATGGCCCTCTCCTGGGCACCAGATTGAGTAAATTGACGTAAATCAATAGGTTGCGCTCATATAAGGAGTCCCTTGGCGGGACCGAACGGGTGGAAAAAGCGCCGTAATAGTAGCGAAAATCGCCGATCGCGTTGGATTTAGATTCGAACCTGTAGTTATCGACCGCCGCCAGCAAACGCCCGGCGTGACCCCTCTGTGGGTAGATTTGCGGGTAACTTTTGAGTTCGGAGTCCCTGCGACCCGCACACCCTCGCCTAGAACTCTGTTGGCGTAATTGACAACAGCGCGGCTTTGTTGGCGTATTGGCCAACATGAAGGCGAAGCTGATTCAGCGACAGCGTTTCGACTTCGACGACGGCTCGATCCTGGAAATGGTGATACGGCGGGTGCCGAAACCCGTACCCGGAAGCCCGCATGCCTTTAGATATCGGCTGTACTACGGCCGCTCCGGCAAGCGGATTATCGGGTACGACAACGAACGCCCCAAGGGCGACCATCGGCACGCAGAGAGTCGCGAGGAGCCGTACGCCTTCAACGATGTCGAGACCTTAGTACGAGATTTTCTCTCCGACGTTGCTCAAAGGAGATTGCGATGAAGAGAAAGCTGACTATAGGAATTCGTCGCAACGCTGACGAAGCCCTGGAGGATATGGGCGCACGATTTGTTGACGCCTGGCGGACCGGCGGGTCCGCCAGCGATTCGCTTCAGTTCGAGTCGCCTGCAGCCTTATTTCGGCTGCTCACTCCGAAGCGATGGGAGTTGATCGAGCGGCTGCAGAATATGGGTCCGAGCAGCATGCGCGCGCTCGCGCGGGCTTTGGAGCGCGACGTCAAACGCGTACACGAGGACATGGGCGATCTTAGGAAATGCGGGCTGGTCGCGAGAACGGAGGACGGAACGTTTCATGTTCCTTATGACGTCATCCACGCCGATTTCAACTTGCAAGCCGCAGCCTAACGCGGACTTGACCTGCTGGTCGATTGTCAGTCCGCCAGTGGATCCGGCCGCACCTGCAGATGCACGATCAGAGGCTTGGTGCCCTTGCCGCCTTCCTTGTGCCACGGCGTGCGATCGCCGCTCGTGACCCACAGCCCCCTTCCCTTCCAGCCGCCCTTGGCATCGTCGATGCGACCCTCCATGCCCTTCATGTAAAAGCCGAGCGGGTACGGAACACGCAGCGTGAGAAACTGACCGTTGACCAGCGCGTGTACGCCGTCGAACAGATTGCCGGTCGCAATCGGCACGTTCATTCCGAGTCCCAGCGTATCGTGCTGATCGACCCAGGTGTAATAGCTCGACTCGACGCTGAACTGCGGCAGATCGGTGAAGCCCGGGCCCGGCAGCTGGAAGAAGCTCCAGCCTTCCGGGCAGTGATCACCGGTTGCCGTCGGGCCATTGAGCGGACCCTTGCACTGATGCCGATCGAAGCGGCCCAGATGTCCGCTGGCCAGCGAAACCCACACGATGCCGTTGTGGTCGATATCCGCACCGCGGATTCCGAAGCCCGGCAGCGGCACATTGTAGATCTCGGTCAGCATCGTGCGCGGATCGAATCGGATGATCGCGCCGGGATATTGATAGGCGACGGAGCCCCAGACCGATCCATCGGCGGGATTGGGCATCACGGCGTACATGTTCACCGCGAGCCGACGATCGCGATGGGGCTGCGCGGGCTGGTCCGGCTCGACCCAATGGTCGAGCTTCCCGGTACCTTCGGTGTCCAGCACGAACGGCGCCCAGTGCTGCGCCGCGGCCGCGTCGCCGGTGGCATCGAATTGCGCGGTATCGAGCCAGCCGATGACCTCGGCGCCGCCGCTGGTCCACAGCGTGTGGTTCTGATCGGCGGCAAATTGCAGGTGATGCGTCGAATAGCAGGTGTCCACAAAGGTATACTTCCCGGTCTTCGGCTCATACAGCGCAATCTGGCGCCCCGAACGATCAATCGGGAACAGCTTGGCCGACGAATGCGTCGAGCCCGCCTTGCAGAACGCGGGGTTGTTCGGGCCGCGGATGCGAGCCGTATACCAGACGCGGCCCAGGTGATCCGTCATCGGATTGTGGGTAATGGCCTTGCTGTCCCAAATCCGCTCGTCGCCCCAATACGGCGAAGGAGCGACGACCGGATCATCGTGCGTCGAGGGAGTATCGGCGTCGCGTACCGGCGCCTTGAAAGTACGCGCGATGTTGCGTTCGGGATCCAGGATCGGAAACTCATCCGTACTCAATTCGGGCGAACCGTAGAGCGGGCCATAGGCGTTGATCGTCGGGTTGTTGCGATCGGTGCCGGACAGATCATGCAGGTACGTGTTCGGTGCCGACCAGTCCCGCACCGTCGCGACGACGTTGCGCTCGACCCCACTCGGTCGCGACGGGGCCTTGCCTGGAAGCTCGCCAGCGGCAATGCGGTCCGTCCAGTCGGCCAGATATTTGATGGGTATGCCCTTGAGCGTACCCATGGCGGTCGAGATCATGTCGCGACCGGCCTGGCCGGATTGAATGCGCCGCAACCAGGCGGCCTGCGAGGAATCGAAGTGACCCAGGCTGGCGGGAATCGTGCGCGTGGCCTGATCGCCCATCTGATGGCAGCCGACGCAGCCCATGTTCTTCATCCACATCAGGTAGGCGTTACGACCTCCCGGCAGCTGTGCGAGCTCCGCCTCATTGGGCAGCTTCATCATCGCGTACCAGTATGCGGCCGGATAAATACGCGCCGCGCTCGCCGCATCGGGTGCGATGAGCGCGGTGACGTTCACGGTGGCGCCCGGGCGAGCAGGGATCTTCGCCGAATCCACCAGACCGTAGCCTCGCGCCCAGACGCTGTAGTTCGCGCCAGGAAGATCGGGAAGCAGATAGCGGCCCTGCTCATCGGTGACGACGATCTTCGCGAAGCGCGTCGGCAGCTCAGTGGTCTCGGCAATCACCCACACGCCGGCCTCAGGTCCGTGGGCACTGCGCACGACACCGCCGATCTCATTGGCCTTGACCGTCGGACCCGGCGATGCGGCGCGCGACTCGGCGCCGACGCCAAAGCCCAGTACCATCGTGATCAACGCGACCAGCGCCCGCGTGCCGCAGAATGATCGCCTCATGTCCCACCTCATTTTCTTGACCCCCGCACCCCACCGCCAGGAGACACCTTCCGCCTCCGTGAACCACTCGTCAACGGGGACGGCATGTCGCCGAAACGGGTCGCCGGACCCCGGACAGCTCGGCTGGCAAGACGACTATGGCTAGCAGGCGTAACACCAAATCTGAGCGGCGCTGCACCAAGCAGTCATTCTCCCGATGGGACCCGGGGGATCACCTCAAGTCCCCAGCCGATGGCTCTTCGGTGAGCATCACGGTAGTACTGCTTTTTGCCCTGATCGGGTTGATGCGCTTCCCGAAGCCGGTCACTCTTGGGTGAGCAGACGACTCAATATTGTCCCCCAGCACCGCCGCCACCAAAATGACCGCCGCCTCAAAGCGAGGGCAAAGCGGCTGTCAGAGAAACTGTTCGCCACGGCGACCAAGGCCGGCTTCACAAGCCTCGAGACCGAAGAGGAGAGAGTGCGTATTCCACGCGATGGTGAACGGGGTTTCCACGGGATCGTGAACACGGATTCCACGGCAACGTGAACAGGTTTCCACGGGATGGTGAACGCTCAGGCGCGCTGCGTGGCGCGCTGTTCACGATCGTGGAAGGGTGTTCACGATCGTGGCGAGTGAGGTGGGCGGCTGGAGATTGATCGGAAGGTGGAGCGCGTAATCTGGGGGTTTTTGGCCCCAGGGAGCGCGATCCATGCCGAACGAGAGGATCTCCATGTCCAAGCTGAAGCAGCTGATCGGGCTGCAGGCGAGCAATTTGAGCATCCGGGCGCTCTCGCGGGCGCTGGGGCTGTCGGTCGGGGCGGTGTCCAAGTACCTGCGGGCCGTACGCGGCAGTGGGATCGGCGCGGCCGAGGCTGAGCAGCTGCCCGAGGCGGAGCTCGAGCGGCGTGTGTTCGGGCCGGCGCTGCCGGGGAAGGCTGGCGCGTTCGTGGCCCCGGACTGCGCCTGGATCCACGGGGAGCTCAAACGCCACCGGCATGTGACGCTGCAGCTGCTGTGGGAGGAATACGCGGGGCGGTATGGGGCGGCGGCGTACCGGCGCAGTGCGTTCTGCCAGATCTACCGGGCCTGGGCGAAGCGGCTGAAGCGCTCGATGCGCCAGCGGCACTTCGCCGGCGAGAAGCTGTTCGTCGATTACGCTGGTCGCACCCTGCCGATCTACGGGGCGCGCGGTGAAGAGGCGTTCCGGGCGCACCTGTTCGTCAGCGCGATGGGCGCGAGCGGCTGCGCGTATGCGGAGGCCACGCGCAGCGAGTCGCTGCCGGACTGGCTGGCCAGCCATGTGCGGGCGCTGGAGTTCTACGGCGCTGCCCCGACGATCCTGGTGCCCGACAATCCGAAGGTCGGGGTTAGCAAGGCGGATCGGTACGAGCCGGAACTGCAGCGGTCCTACGAGGAGCTCGCTGGTCACTACCGTTGCGTGGTGATCCCTGCGCGCCCTTACCGGCCGAAGGATAAAAGCCGGGTCGAGCTCTCGGTGCTGCTGGTGTACCGCTGGATCCTGGCGCGGCTGCGCCACCAGCGCTTCTTCAGTCTGGAGGAGCTCAACGCCGCGATCCGCCCGCTGCTCACCGAGCTGAACGATCGCCCGTTCCAGCGCCTGCCGGGCTCGCGGCGCAGCGTCTTCGAGGCCCTCGACCGCCCCGCGATGCGAGCGCTGCCGGCCAGCCCGTACGTCTTTGCCGAGTGGAAGGAGTGCCTGGTCGCCTTCGACTATCACGTCGATGTCGATCGGCACTATTACAGCGTGCCGCACGCGCTGGTCGGGCACACGGTCTGGGCGCGCTTCAGCGCCAGCAGCGTGGAAGTGTTCTTCCGCGGCGAGCGTGTGGCCACGCATGGGCGCTCCTACCAGCGCGGCGCGCACACGACGTTGCCAGAGCACATGCCCAAGTCGCACCGGGCGCACGCCGAGTGGTCCCCGAGGCGCCTGATCCAGTGGGGCGAGTCCATCGGCGCGCACACCGGCGCGGTGGTCGAGCATCTGCTGCGCAGCAAGCCCCATCCCGAGCAGGGGTATCGGGCCTGCTTGGGCCTGCTCAACCTCAGCCGCGAATACGGCGAGGCGCGCCTGGAGGCCGCCAGTGCGCTGGCGGTGCATCTGGGCAGCCCGACGCGCAAGAGCGTCAAGTCGATCCTGCAGAGCGGTCGGGATCGGCGCCGGCCCCACAATGAAGCCCTCGAACTGGACTTACCCGCCCACGGCAACGTGCGCGGCCCGGACTACTACCACTGAGTGTCAACGCCGAAGTAAATCTGGACCACCCTCAAGGAGACCCAAGATGCTGACCAACCCGACCATCGAGACCCTCAAGAGCCTGAAGCTGCAAGGCATGATCGAAGCGCTCGAGGAGCAGCAGCAGACCCCCGCCCTCCAGGGGCTGTCCTTCGAGGAGCGCATCGCCCTCATCGTCGATCGCGAGCGGCTCTGGCGCGACAATCAGCGCCGCACACGCCTGCTGCGTGGCGCGCACCTGAAGGTCGCCGCCGCCTGTGTCGAGGACATCAACTACAAAGCCGCCCGCGGCCTGGACAAGCGCCAGATCGCCACTCTGGCCACCGGGGAGTGGGTCCGCCGCGCCCAGAACCTGCTGATCACCGGGGCCACCGGTTCAGGCAAAACCTGGATGGCCTGTGCGCTTGCCCAGCAGAACTGTCGCCAGGGCGCCTCGGTGCTGTACTGGCGCGTACCGCGACTGGTCGAGGAGCTGCGTATCGCGCACGGGGACGGCAGCTACATCAAGTTCCTGAAAACCCTGTCCAAGACCTCCCTGATCGTGCTGGATGACTGGGGTCTCACCGCGCTGTCCACCCAGGATCGCGCCGATCTGCTCGAGATCCTCGATGATCGGGTCAACACCGGCTCGACGCTGATCGCCAGCCAGTTGCCCGTGGATACCTGGCATGCGTACCTGGGCGAGCCCACTCTCGCCGACGCGATCCTCGATCGCCTCGTGCATCACAGCCACCGCATCGAGCTGAAGATCCCCGGCGAATCCATGCGCAAGTCGCGCGAGCCGGTGCCGGCATGAACCTGCGCGCTCCACTCCCCCGACAATCTGCCGCCTACGGCGGCAGACCGCGCTGCGGGTGGAAGAATCTACTTGCCGATGAGCAGAACGAGCACCTTCCCTTGACTCATCGTGAACACCTGAAGTAGAAACGCATGCACCAGCTGCCCACTTCACGCACCGTTCACCATCGCGTGGAATCAGTGTTCACGATCGCTGGAATACGCAGAGAGAGCGCGCGCGTTCCGCCCCGGCTGCTTGCCGCGGTCTCGGACAGTACCACCTTCGATATCGATGACTATTTTCCCAAGTCGCTACTGGCCCAGGAGAATGAAGCTGGGGACTGAGCGCCGCATGAACGACTGGCTAACTCTCGATGATCTTATTGCGAACGGCGTAACGGACCAGATCGGAAAGGGACTTGAATTCCATCTTCCGCATGATATTGCTGCGATGAGTTTCCGCGGTCTTGACACTGATGTTGAGTGTCCGAGCTACCTCCTTATTGCTCCGGCCTTCCGCCAATAACTGCACAATCTCGCGCTCCCGGGGCGACAGGCACGACGATTCCTCTGATGTCGGTGCGTTGCCGCGCAGGTAACCCTCCAGTACGAGCCGGGCGACCTTGGAAGTAAAGTACGGCTCGCCGTCGAGCAACGCACCGACCGCGGCAATCAACGTGCGCCCGGCATCTGACTTCAGCAGGTATCCCTTGGCGCCCGCACTGAGCACTTCCCGAACGAGTTGCTCCGATTCATGAGCCGTAAGGATGAGCACCCGCGTCGCGGGAGCCGAAGCGACTATTTGACGCGTGGCATCCAATCCGTTCAATTCAGGCATCGACAGATCGATAATCGCCACGTCTGGCCTGAATCTGGCAACCAATTCTACCGCCTCCCTGCCGTTATCTGCCTCCGCCTCAACGATCCAGCCCGGTACTTCCGTTAGCGCGGCGACGAGACCACGTCGCAGTAGTGCGTGATCGTCAGCAAGCACGATGCGTGCCGACTTCATGTAGCAGGGACCTCAATATCCGGATAACTGACGGCGCGCCTTACGGTGGCCCGAATGCACGTTCCGTTCACCAGGTGATCGACGGCGAAGGTGCCGCCAATCTGCTGAATTCGCTCACGCATTCCGGCGAGGCCAACGCCCACCGAGCTCGATCGCTGCTCAACTTGCCATCCAAGCTTCTGCATGTGGTGCGATCCAGCATCTTCGATCTCGAGCTCGATTGATTGATCCACGGTCCGCAATCGAATCTCGACCCATGGACTGTCGGTATGGCGGAGCACATTGGTAAGCGCCTCCTGTGCGACTCGGAACAAGACAAGTTCACAGTCTGGCGACACGCGCTCGAGGGATTCCGGCACTTCCAGCCTGACTACGATTCTCCCGCGCTGCTGCACCCCATCGGCAAGCCAGCGCAGCGCGCTGATCAACCCCCGTTCGTCCAGCAGCGGCGGATGCAGTAAGTAGGATGCGGTTCGTATTTCCGATGCGCATTGATGTGCCAAGTGAGCGCACGCTTTTAGTTCTTGACTTTGCTCGGCAGC
>Ga0265331_10003298_pt1 | contig 10494 bp, 10 predicted proteins | sample 41923metaG_FD_202088 | JGI IMG/M metagenome (GOLD analysis project Ga0265331, IMG submission 202088) | Rhizosphere microbial communities from Carex aquatilis grown in University of Washington, Seatle, WA, United States - 4-19-23 metaG | ecosystem: Host-associated > Plants > Roots > Rhizosphere...
GCATTCCTCGCGTTTGGAATCGTTTCTGCCCTTGTGCTGATGCTTTCTGCGAATTTGCAGAACGCTCCGGCGATTCCAGTTCCCGAGCCGGTCCATGCTCCCAGTTCCGGCGGGCACGGGGGGCACCACTAATTTTGGCAGATTAAGTTTCAGCTTATCCGTGCCCTTGCACATCTATCTTCTTTATTTACAGTCGCTCAGGACCAAAAGTACTAATCCGGTTGATTCCAACGTACTATTGTTCGTCCCTTCCCGCGCCGCCATACTCGCTTCATGGCAAGGTACTCAGCTCTGCTTGGACAACGCATCGAGGTCACCTATCGGGCGGGAGATATCATTCTGCCCGCGACCGGCAACCTCGCCGCGGACTCGGGAAAATCGATTTTTCTCGAGGAAAGTTACCAGCAGAAAAACAACGTCAAGACGTTTCGCTGGGAGATCCCGTATCACTGTATCGTGAACTTGAACGTATGCCCTGAAATGCCCAGGCCTTCTGCCTCAATCAATACGCCGCGTGAAGGTGTTGCCGAATCCGGTCAAAATCCCGGCGTGCTGGAACTGAAAAACCGCCCGGCTTAGTTTTCCTCCTTCCCCATCAAATTTCATCCGCTTTTTCACGAAACTCAGGTAGACTTTTTCCCTTTGCAGTGTTTGAAAACTTGTTCCTGGAGGATTTAATCATGAAGCCGTCTGTTGGATTTATTGGACTGGGTTTGATGGGCCGCCCGATGGCGGCAAACTTATTGAAGGCCGGGCACGAACTGACCGTATGGAACCGCACGGCGTCTGTCGCCGACCATCTTGTATCCCAAGGAGCGAAACTTGCAGCGACGCCGCGCGATCTTGCGGCCGCTTCTAAATTCATCTTTACGATCGTAAGCGATCCCCCGGCGCTCGAGTCGGTGCTGTGGGGCAAGGACGGCGTTTTCGCGGGGATGAAGCGCGGGAGCGTATTGATCGAATCGAGCACGGTGAGCCCAGGACTCGAAAAGCGCGCTGCGGCCTCCGCTGCGGAAGTGGGCTGCGAATTTCTGGAAGGGCCGGTGACCGGCGGAACGTGGGGCGCTGAAAAGGGCGAACTGGTGTACATGGTTGGCGGAGAAGAGAGCACGCTCAAGCGCGTCGAGCCGGTGTTGGGCGTCGTGGCCAAGAAATGGTTTCACCTGGGCCCTGTGGGCGCCGGGCAAACGGTGAAGCTGGCGATGAATCTGCTCCTCGGCCTGGAAGTGGAAGCGTTCGCGGAAGCGCTAGCGCTGGTCACCAAGGCGGGAGTGGCGGGAGAGAAGCTGATGGAAGTGATGCAATCGAGCATGGGCCGCTCGGGCGTGCTGGACGTGAAGGGCGCGATGATGCTGAAGGGCGAGTACAAGCCCAGTTTCCCGCTGCGGCTGATGCACAAGGATTTTGGCCTGGCGCTCGAGCTGGCCAATCAGTTGGGCGTGCCGCTGCCGGCTGGGGCTGCTGGACGGGAAGTGATGAGTGCCGTGAAGGGTGCGATGACCGAGGACGTGGATTTCGCGGCGCTGGCCAGTTTCTGGCAGAAAAAGTAAGTTGTCATGGGAATGTAAGTCAATCTTCGGATTGACTTATATTCCCGGAAATGACGCACTTAGCCTGAGTTGCATGCGAATCACAAGTTGCCATTTGCGGACTGTTTTGCCGCAGCTTTGGCCAGGCTTCGAAAAGCCACACTCATAACTTCCGATCGGGATTTCGCCAAGGTTGAATCGGAAATCGAGATTATTTTTATTTAGGCGAAGCCGATCCATCTGTTTGCCCAAAACTCCATTTTTAAATTCTCTTTAGGGTTTCGCGGCGGGCGCGAGGAAGCACATCGGCAAGTCGCGCGACGTTCGCAGGCCCGCGGATGCATTCAGGATGGCGGGGATGCAATTCACGACGACCGACGCGGTGGCGATATCGCCGTGCGTGCCGCCGGGGATGGTGAGCGTGAGATTGGGATTTCCTTTGATGACGATCGTGTCGGCGGGATCGGCTGCGCCGGCGTACATCTGCAATTCCATGTAGATTGTTTCCTTTTTTCCCGAATAACCGCGCGCAATCTGGTGAACTCCGGCAACCTGCCCTGCGGCGACTTCCAGAAATTGCGTTTTCACGATTTCGCGCGCCACGACCGGTTCGATCGTTTCCTGGATTTCATCCACGGCGAGGCCAAGCGCATCGGAAACCATAGCGACCGATTCCGGCAGGCCGTGATGCTTGATCGCTCCGGCCGCCACCTGCGCGCGGAATTCCTCGACCGTCATTCCCGCGCCCACTTTTTTCTGCAGCGGCAGGCGGCGTTGTGACGCGTCCACAATGCGGACCGCGCGCGCCGATTCAATTTCCTGCGACGCGGCGCTGAGCGTGATCACGAGCTTGTCCATCACGAAGCCGGGATTGATGCCCGTGCCGATGAGGGCGACGCCCCAGGTTTTTGCTTCGGCGTCGAGCCGCGCCGCAAGCTCAGGATGTTTTCGGAAAGGGTAAGACAGCTCCTCGCAGGTTGAGACAATGCAGGCTTCGGCGGCCAGGCACTCCAGCAATTGATCCATAACGCTGGGCAGATACGACGATGTCGAATGGATCACGACGTCGGGAGATTCTTCGAGCATTTCCGAGGCATCGGCGACAATCGGAACACCCCACGGCGCGTCGGCTCCGCCCACAATGTCGCCCAAATCGCGGCCCGCTTTTTCAGGATCGGAATCGATCGCACCGATGATTTCGATGGATTGCTTTTGCCTCATCAGCCGGACAATCGCCGCCCCGATGGGGCCGACGCCGTATTGCACCGCTCGAATTTTCTTTTTCACGATGGGCTCCGCCGCGCTGTTTCGCGAAATCGCCGGCGTCGGGGGCGGCGGGTCGTTCAGATCGGAATTTGGAGAAAACAACATAAAGCAATCTCGCGGCGCGTTCAACCGGATTCGGCGTCAGGATTCGGCATCGGGACAGCTTGGCTGGAGGTTTTAGTGACGCAGGCTTCCATGCTTGTCCACAGTGGGTTGCAGGCGGATAATGCATCAGACACGAAACATAGGCGGAGGCGTTCATGGCGGCAAAACTTTCAGAGCAGGAGATCGCAACGGCACTGCATAAACTCGCGGGCTGGGGCATCTCGAATGGAAACCTTCATCGTGTATTTGAATTCAAGGATTTCAATCACGCATTCGGCTTCATGACTCGCGTCGCGCTGGCGGCCGAAAAAATGGACCATCATCCGGACTGGTCCAATTCCTGGAACAAAGTCACCGTGGACCTGAGCACGCACAGCGCCGGCGGCCTTACGAGAAACGATTTCGATTTGGCGGAGAAGATTCAGGCGATTTACGGCGGTTGATTTTTTTGCAGTTCTCAAGACTGCCGGCATTTCGAGCGGAGCAAGAAATCCTTCTTTGGTTTGTGGGCACAGAGCGCGAAGAAGCAGGGATTCCTCGCTCCGCTCGGAATGCCGGCGTTTTTTAGTGTTCGGCCCACTGCGCAGCCTGCACCTGAACCTGATTTTGATAGAATATTAGCTGCTGAAATTGCGCGTCGCATCCAATTCGAGCGACAGGAGAAGCAACGAAAATGCAGGAAGCCATGGGCCAGATCAGCGTCGATACCGAACTTATTTTTGAAGGCTACCGGCGCTGGGGATATCTTTCGGCGGACCTGGATCCGCTTGGCTTTCTGACGCGGGAGACACATCCGGAGTTGATCACGGACGGCGCCGCGGCGGCCAAGGCGCGCGAATTTTACTGCGGCACCATAGGAGCTGAATTCGTTCACATCGACGATACCGAGCGCCGTCGCTGGATTGCCGACCGGCTCGAATCCGACACGCGGCAAACGGATCGCGCCTACATCCTGGACCGGCTGATTCGGTCCGATCTGTTTGAGCAGGTGCTTCAGGCGCGCTATCTGGGCAGCAAGCGATTTTCGCTGGAGGGAGTGACAGCGCTGATTCCGCTGCTGGACCGCGTTCTCGATGCGGCCGCGCAGTCGGGCGCCGAACAAACCGTTCTGGGCATGAGCCACCGCGGACGGCTCAACGTGATGGCGCACATCGCCGGGCAGCGCGCGGCGGATATTTTCGCGGGCTTCGAGGACGTGGACCCGCGCAGCGTTCTGGGCAGCGGTGATGTGAAGTATCACGTCGGCGCGACGGGCGAGTACCGCACGCGCAGCGGCCGCAAACTCAGCGTTCATCTGGCCTCGAACCCGAGCCACCTCGAAGCGGTCGATCCCGTCGTGATCGGACGGGCGCGCGCCAAGCAGGCGCGCATTGCCGGAGCAGCCGGTCCCGCGAGAATTCTCCCCATCGTTCTGCATGGCGACGCGGCATTTGCCGGACAGGGCGTCTGGGCCGAAACACTGAATTTTGCCGATCTTTCGGCCTACACCGTGGGCGGGACGATTCACGTGATCGTCAATAATTTACTGGGCTTCACCACCGAACCGTCGCAACTGCATTCCTCCCGTTTTGCGTCGTCGATCGCCAAACGGCAGGCCGTCCCGATTTTCCACGTGAATGGGGAAGACCCGGACGCCGTCGTGCGCGTGGGACAAATGGCACTCGAATATCGGAACAAGTTCGGCAGCGACGTCGTGGTTGACCTGATCGGCTACCGGCGCCATGGCCACAGCGAAGTGGACGATCCGACGATTACACAGCCGTTGCTCTATGCAAAAATTAAAGACCATCCGCAACTCTGGCAGATTTACGCGAAGCAGATTGGGACGGACCCCGCGCCGGCCGTCGAGACAATTCGCAATGAACTGGAAGCCGCGCACAAAGCGGCCAGCGGAATGCAGAAAAAACCGCGCCTGCGCAAGCTGCCCTCTTACTGGTCGCCCTACAAACGTGGCCGTTTCGACAATGCCTATGAAGTGGACACCGGCGTGAGCGTGGAATCGCTCGGCGAGGTAGCCGACAAGCTGACGAATTACCCGTCAGATTTTGCAATTCACCCGAAGCTGAAAAAGCTGCTCGAGCAGCGCTCCGAAATGGGGCACGGAAAGCGGCCCGTGGATTACGGGATGGCCGAAGCGCTGGCGTTCGGCACGTTGCTGCTTTCGGGAACCCCCGTGCGGTTTACCGGGCAGGACGTGCGGCGCGGCACGTTTAATCAGCGCCACGCGGCGCTGGTGGATACGCTGACCGAGGCGCAATACGTGCCACTCGAACATCTCTCCGACAACCAGGCGCGCTGCGAGATTTTTAATTCCACGCTTTCCGAAGCGGGCGTCCTCGGATTTGAATATGGTTTCAGCCGCGATTTTCCGGAAGCGCTCGTCTTGTGGGAAGCGCAGTTCGGCGATTTTGCCAACGGCGCGCAAATTATCATCGACCAGTTTATCAGCGCGGCCGAAGACAAGTGGGATCTTCCATCGGGCGTCGTAATGCTATTGCCGCACGGATATGAAGGGCAAGGCCCGGAGCATTCCAGCGCTCGAATCGAGCGCTATCTGCAATTGGCCGCCGAGGATAATATACAGGTGTGCCAGCCGTCGAATGCGGCGCAATATTTTCAACTTCTGCGGCGTCAGGCGCTGCGGCAGTGGCGCAAACCGCTGATCGTTTTTACGCCGAAGAGCATGCTGCGCCACCCCGATGCGTCTTCGCCGATCGAGGATTTCATGCGGCCGCGTTTTGAATGGGTTGTTCCCGACCGCGAAGTTTCCTCCGCGCAGCGCATCCTGATTTGCAGCGGGAAAATCGGCCACGAGTTGCGCAACGAACGGAAAAAGCGCGGCGACACGGAAACGGCGATCCTGTTTCTCGATCAGCTCTACCCATTTCCGAAAAATGAATTGCGCGCGGAAGTGGCGCGCCATCCGGACGCGCGTGAACTTGTCTGGGTGCAGGAAGAGCCGGCGAACATGGGCGCGCTTTCCTACGTGTTGCCGCGCATCAAGCATTACATCAAGGACATTCCCGTGCGCTCTGTAAAGCGTTCAGCCAGCGCGAGTCCGGCGACGGGCTCCGCGAAAGCGCATGAGCTGGAGCAGAGGACGCTGGTGACGCTGGCGTTCACGACCGGGCCAGCGGATTAATAGGTATTGTGCGGCACATCCCGCATTCCAGGTGAAAGAGGGAATTCCGCTTCGGCCCAAGTCCGGGGAACGCGCAGAAAGTAGGGATTGCTCTCGCCGTGGCGGCCTCGGAATGATGGCGTCTAATTTCTACCGGCGCGTGATGCTGCAACGCCAAAACGATTTCCCCGGGCGATCCCTACTCAAACTGTTTTCGGAACGATGAAAACTGCTGCTTCAAATCTTCAATTTCCTTTTGAATTTCCGCGATGTGGTTTTCCAGGCGGGCGATCCTGTCCCCGCCAGTGGAAACCGCTGCCGGAGGCGATCCGGATTCGGGCTTGCGCACCTCTACGTCGCCGGAAAGCAGGTGCGCGTATCGCGCTTCCTTCATGCCCGGCTGCCTGGGGAGCAATTTCACGAGCGACGGCTCGCGCTTCATCAGGCGCTGCAGCGTGGATTGCACGATGCCCAGGTCCTCGAATTTGTGCATCCGGTCGGCGCGGCTGCGCAACTCTCCAGCAGTCTGCGGTCCCCGCAATAAAAGCTCAGCCATGACTGCAATTTCGTGGCGCGTGAAGTTGTACACTTCCTGCAAACGGTGCTCGTACTTGGAGACGCGGCTGACCATGTTATCGGCGGGACCCGCGAGGCCGTTTTTATCGAGGGAGCGCAGCGCTTCGCGCACGGCGTCTTCCTCCAGATTCATGAAGGGATCGCGATTGGATTTCTGGTTGCACGCATTGACGAGGGCGTTCAATGAGAGTGGATAGTATTCGGGGGTGGTCAGGTCTTTTTCAATCAACGAGCCGAGCACACGCGCTTCGACTTCACTCAAAATGATTTCCATGCCAAAAATCATACCGCATGGAGGATTCGCTTCCCAACTTCGCGTGGCGCGGCTGTATCCTTTCCGGACAGGCAGGAAAGATCATGACGAAAACAAGACCCGGACCGGACGAATATCCAGCCTACGCGCAGGGATATGTTTCCCTGATTACCGGCTCAAATATTCTCGAAACGCTCCGCACGCAGCTCCAGCAATTTGCGGCGCTATTTTCAGGGCGCAGCGAGCGCGACGGGGATTTTCGCTACGCGCCCGGCAAGTGGACCGTGAAGCAAGTGGTCGGTCACGTTTCCGACGCCGAGAGGATCTTCGCCTATCGCGCTCTGCGCATTGCTCGCGGGGACCAGACGCCGCTTTCCGGCTTCGACCAGGACGATTATGTCCGGGCGGGCGACTTCAACCAACGCACCCTCGGAGATATGGTGGACGAGTTTGCGGACGTGCGAATGGCCAGCCTGGCGCTCTTCACATCGCTGAATGAGGAAGCGTGGCTGCGGAGCGGCGTCGCAAATAATCAGCCCACGACGGTTCGTGCGATTGCTTTCATCGTGGCCGGACATGAGCTGCATCACCGCCGTATTTTGAAAACAAAATATTTTCCCGATATTCCTCGCGCATAAAGGTTGGCTTCCGATTTTTCCGTCTGTGTCTCACTCTCTGACTTGATCGAGCCAAGCCTCCCGATCGGCGCGCGCTCGATTCAAAATCAGGATGGGCATCCCATGGCACAGGCTTCACTGAACCCCGTGTGGTTTTGAATTCTGCAAATTCCGGCGAAAGTCAAAAGCAAACAGGCTGAGGCGACTACGGCTAAAACCCTGCAAGTCGAATTTGAGAATGGGTGGGCCAAGCCGGTAGACAACGGCGGCGGCTTTCGCTAACGTATTGACCTTCGACTATGCCACTCCAAACGATCAAGCGCCGCTCGCGCGGCTTCATCTGTGTGAATGCGCACCCGGAAGGGTGCCTGAAAAATGTGGAACGCTGGGTGTCCGGCATCCGCGGGCAAATTCCCGCCGGGCAGGCTGGACCGAAAAATGTGCTGGTCATTGGCGCGTCCACCGGCTACGGACTTGCGTCGCGCATCGCCGCGGCTTGGGGATACGGAGCGAAAACGCTCGGCGTGTTTTTCGAGCGGCCGCCCGACGGCGACAAGGTCGCATCGGCGGGCCATTACAATACGGTGGCGTTGCATGCGCTGGCCAAGAAAGACGAGCTGTTCGCGGCAAGCATCAATGGCGACGCGTTTTCCGACGACATCAAGCGCGCTACAGCCGCCGCGCTGCGCAGCCGGATGGGGCCAGTGGACCTGGTGATTTATTCTTTGGCCTCTCCGAAGCGCACCGATTCGCGCACGGGTCAGTCCTACAATTCCGCTTTGAAGCCGGTTGGGCAACCCTTCACCAGCCAAACGATTGAACTGGATTCGGAAAAAGTAGTGAACGTCATCCTGCAACCGGCGAATCCGACCGAAATCTCGGACACGGTGGCCGTCATGGGCGGAGAAGACTGGCGCCGGTGGATCGGGATGTTGTTGGAAGAAAATCTGCTTGCGCCGGGTGCGCGCACGCTGGCGTATTCTTATATCGGCCCGCAAATCACGTGGCCGATCTATCGCGACGGCACCATCGGCCAGGCGAAAAAAGATCTGGAGCGCGCGGCCTGCGATCTGGATGCCACGCTTGCAAATAAACTCGGCGGCAACGCGTGGGTTTCGGTGAACAAGGCTGTGGTCACGCAGGCTTCGGCGGCGATTCCCGTCGTGCCGCTGTATTTGAGCCTTCTGCCGATGGTCATGAGGAAAAAAGGCCTGGAAGAAGGACCGCTCGAACAGATGCGGCGGATGTTCACGGATTTTCTTTGCGCAAGCAATCCGATGAAACTTGATGAAGCGCGGCGCCTGCGCCTGGACGATCGCGAAATGCGCAGCGATGTGCAGGCGGATGTCGCCGCGATCTGGCCGCAGGTCACATCGGAAAATCTTCGCGCGGTGACAGACTTCGCCGGATTCCAGCGCGAATTTCGAGGACTGTTCGGCTTTGAACTGGACGGCGTGAATTACGACCAGCCGACGGAGACGAATCTTAACTGGTAACCTGGGCCTAAACTTTTTTGCGGAGATATTCCACAACAATATAGCCAATCAGTCCCGAGACGATGGCGATCGCAAAATCTCTGAGCGTGAAAATATCGTAAATCGCGACAAGCAGTCCCTTCCCCAGGCTGTTCCCCTTCTCAAATTCGCCCATCAGGAGATTGGAATAGAACAAGAAGACGATGAACCCGACTTCAATGAGCGCCCTCCAAATCGGGGCCAGGGGGCGGGGCTCTTTGGAATTTGAATTCATCCGGAGACTATATCAAAACCGGGTGTCGCAGCGTTGACTGTCGAGCAGGATTCAGACAGTCGTTCGGCGCGCGGATCCGACAGGCAAAAACATTTTCACTTCCGCTAGGCGCCTCGCGCGATCCCTGCGAAAAACTACTGCGTAATCCGTAGCCACGTGGAAACGGCGGGCTGGGCCGGCCTTTTCGCTGCGCCTTTCCGTCTCCTGGCTCCATTGATTCCTTGCTGCGGCGGCGATGAACGGCGCTTGTGACGCGCACTTTTTTTTGTTTTCATGGGCGTAATCGAGACCTTCTGAAATTCACACTCCAAAAACTAAAATTTAATTTCGGTGGGCCGATTTCGGTCAAGATGCCGCGGCGCCCGCAAAAAGACCGGCTGGCTTTTCACAAGCGCCGCGGCCAAATGACCCACGCGGGTCTCGCCCTGATGGCGGTCAAAGCGAGACTCGGCCCCGCGCGAAACCCGATTAGAGAGCGACCGCGCCGCGTTCCTGATTGCGGATTCGGATCGTCTCCTCCACTTTCGAGAGGAAGATTTTTCCGTCGCCGATTTTACCGCTCGATGCGGTTTTCAAAATCGCATCGACAGCCGAATCGACTAGATTGTCGGGAAGCACCATCTCGAGCTTCACTTTCGGAAGCAGATCGACGGTGTATTCCCGGCCGCGGTACGTCTCGGTGTGTCCTTTCTGCCTGCCGTGGCCGCGCACATCGGTGATGGTCATGCCGCCGATGCCGAGCTCGGTCAGAACTTCCTTGACAGCTTCAAATTTCGACGGCTGAATGATCGCTTCAAGTTTTGTCATCATTTTTCGTATCCTCGGAATTTCCTTAGCAATTCAGATTGTGCATTTCATCGGTACTGCGTTTCTTTTTGGCCGCGTTCGCGTTCCTTCCAAGCGAGAAGTTCTGGGCGCCCTCGAAACCCTGAACCGTTCGAGGACGCCCAATCGCATTTAATCGCCGTGCGCCGGCGCGGTCTGCTTCACCGTGGAAGTGGCCGGGTGATTTTGGGCAACCAAGCCGCTGGGCGCGCCCAGGGCAGTGATGACGTATTCGGGATAGGCCGAGATGCCGTGCTCATGCAAGTCGAGGCCGTAGAGTTCGCCCTCTTGCGAGACACGGAGCAATCCGGTGGCATTGACGGCGAGCATTACCACCATCGAAATGGCGAACGTCGCCAGGGTGATGGAGGCGCTGCCGATGGCTTGAGCGATCAGCACCTGTGTGCCGCCGCCGTAAAACAGCCCCTTGAGCGGAGCGGAATTATCGGCGGC
>Ga0265331_10003301_pt1 | contig 10484 bp, 7 predicted proteins | sample 41923metaG_FD_202088 | JGI IMG/M metagenome (GOLD analysis project Ga0265331, IMG submission 202088) | Rhizosphere microbial communities from Carex aquatilis grown in University of Washington, Seatle, WA, United States - 4-19-23 metaG | ecosystem: Host-associated > Plants > Roots > Rhizosphere >...
TCGATGGTCACGATTCCGCCGGATCTGCAGGAGGCCGCCACCGCATACCAGCTCAACCCGTGGCAGCGCTTCTTCAAGGTCGAGCTGCCGTCGTCGTCGATCGGCCTCATCTGGAACTCGATGATGAGCTTTGGCGGCGGCTGGTTCTTCGTCGCGCAGAGCGAGGCGATCACCGTCCTCAACAAGAACATCAAGCTGCCGGGACTGGGCTCGTACATGGCTACGGCGGCGGAGCAGGGGGATACGCGTGCGGCGGTGTACGCGATCATTGCGATGATCGTCACCATCGTCGTGATCGACCAGCTGCTCTGGCGCCCGCTGGTCGCGTGGGCGGAAAAGTTCAAGATGGAGCAGACCGGCGGCGCCGTGGGCCCGACTTCATGGATGCTGGACCTCCTGCGCCGGTCCTATTTCGTCGAGCGGCTGTCGGAGCGTACCGCGGCACTGCTGTCGCGCGCCTCGCAGCGGGCGTCGGCCGCGGTGACGGACACCGCACACACGCTCGCCCGCCGCAGCCCCGCGGTCATGAAGCAGGTGGTGCGGATCGGCGGGTGGGGGCTGGTCATGCTCGCGGCCGGGTGGGTCGCACTGGACGCGGTCGGCATCGGGCGCGAGATCCACACCGAGTTGTCGTGGGGCGAGATGGCGCACATCGTCTGGCTCGGAGTGCTGACGCTGCTGCGGGTTGCCGTGATGACGATTTTCGCCACGCTGGTCTGGACGCCGATCGGCGTCTGGATCGGGCTGCGCCCGCACGTCGCGCGGATCGCCCAGCCCCTCGCGCAGATCGCGGCATCGTTTCCGGTGAACATGACGTTTCCATTCATCGTCGCGTTCTTCATCTTCGCGCACATTCCCATCAACCTCGGCAGCATATTCCTGATGGCGCTGGGGACACAGTGGTATATCCTCTTCAACGTGATCGCGGGAACGATGGCGATACCCACCGACATGCTCGAGGCCGGCCGGACATTCGGCCTCCGCAGGATGCAGTGGTGGCGCAAGCTGATCATCCCGGCGATCTTCCCGTTCTGGGTCACCGGCGCGGTCACCGCAACCGGCGGCGCGTGGAACGCGAGCATCGTCGCCGAAGTCGCTTCATGGGGGAAGGACAAGCTGGTCGCCGACGGACTGGGCGCCTACATCGCGCAGGTCACGGAGAAGGGCGACCAGCCGGCGATCTACTTCAGCATCGCGGTGATGGCGCTCTTCGTCGTCGTCATCAACCGGCTGCTGTGGCGGCGGCTGTACGATCTTGCCGAACGCCGATTCCGGCTCGACTAGAGCGAGGCGAATCATGCGGACGACCCGTTGCAACCCGGCCGGACCGGACGCTCTGGAGAATTGCGATGGACATTGCCACGCCTGAACGCACCGCGCGCGGCGGCACGGCCGGCGGCGGCGAGCCGCTGATCGAGCTGCGGCACGTTTCCAAGTCGTACCCCACGACCGACGGCGGAACCCGCGTCACGATCCTCGACGACGTCAACCTCGACGTCCGCGAAGGCGAGCTGCTGGCGCTGCTCGGCCAGTCCGGATCCGGGAAGTCGACACTGCTTCGGCTGATGACCGGGTTGACCGCGCCGACGCAGGGAGCGGTGCTATGCCACGGCGAGGCGCTCGACGGCGCCAACCCGTACACGTCGATCGTGTTCCAGAGCTTCGCGCTCTACCCGTGGCTTACCGTGGAGGAGAACGTGCAGATCGGGCTCATCCAGCGCAAGCTCTCGCGCGAGGAGGAGGCGGATGAGATCGAGCGCGCCCTCGAACTGATCGGCCTGTCCGGCTACGAAAACGCCTATCCCAAGGAGCTCTCCGGCGGGATGCGCCAGCGTGTCGGTTTCGCGCGGGCGCTGGTCGCGCGACCGGAAATCCTGTGCATGGACGAGCCGTTCAGCGCGCTCGACGTGCTCACGGCCGAAAACCTGCGAACCGAAGTGGTCGAGCTCTGGCGCGCGTCGGGCCATGCGGGCATCAAGAGCATCTTCTTCGTCACGCACAACATCGCCGAGGCGGTGTTCATGGCGAGCCGCATCGTCATCATCTCGTCGCATCCCGGCCGGATCAAGCACGTGATCCCGAATCCGCTGCCGCATCCGCGCGACGTGAACTCGGCGGGCTTTGCGGCACTGGTCGAGCAGATCCACGCGGCGATCACCGCCACCGCGCTTCCGGACGAGCCGGCCGATGCGCATCCGCGGCGCGCCGCCACGCCCATCCCGCAGGACCACACGGGCGCCCAGTCCGGTGGAACAACGGCCGTGGCACCGCCCGTGCGCACACGGGTCGAATCGATTCCTGCCGTGCAGATCGGCACGATCGTCGGCCTGCTGCGCATTCTCGAGGACAGCAAGGAGATCATCGACGTATTCGAGCTGTCGGCGCAGATCGGCAAGGAATTCGGCGAGACGATCGCCATCGTCAAGGCCGCCGAAATGCTGGGCCTCGTCGACACGCCGAAGGACGACGTGCACATGACGCAGCTCGGCTGGTATTTCCTCGCGGCGCCGCTGCCCGCGCGCAAGGCGCTGTTCAAGCAGGCGATCATGAAGCTGCGGCTCTTCCAGATCGTCAGCGCGCACCTCGACGAATCGGCCGACGGCACGATCGACGGCGAAGCGCTGCGTGAGGAGCTCGCGACGCTGCTGCCGTACGACCAGCCGTCGAAGCTGTTCGAGACGCTGGTCGCCTGGGGCCGCTATGCGGAGATCCTCGACTACGACGAGAACGACAACACGATCACGCGGCAGCATTCCGATGCCGAGCCCGACGACGATGATCGTAGCGACGGGTAGCGGAGCATGGACACTCTTGACGAACTCGTCACCCCCGCCGATGTCGCGCTCGACGTCGACGCGATCGTCCCCGACACGGTGCTGTCGGTGGCCGCAGAGCTGATCGCGCGCAATCACGGCCTTCCGCCGGCCGAAGTGCGGGCCGCGCTCGCGGCGCGCGAGCGCCTCGGGTGCACGGCGCTGGGACATGGCGTCGCACTCCCGCACGCGCGCATGGCGGGACTCGAGCGACCGGCCGCCGCGTTCGTCCGCACCCGGTCGCCGCTCGACTTCGGCGCCTTCGACGGCAAGCCGGTGTCGTGCTTTCTGGTGCTGGTCGTGCCGGCCGAGGCAGCGGAAGTGCATCTCAAGCTCCTCGCCGATGCGGCGACGCTGCTCAACGATCCGGCGTTTCGCGCGTCGGTGCGCGGCGCCGAGGCGCCCGATGACGTCGCGCGGCTCTTTGCCCAGTGGCCGCTCGCGACGGACTGACCGTCGCCGCATCCATTGGTCGATGGCGCCACGCGCGCGTCGGCGTTGACCCACGCGACGGAGTCGCCGCAGTTTCGTGCGAGAATCAACGCCTGGTGCGCGGGAACTGCGGCGCGCGCAACGTGTGCGGGAGAACGACGCCATGCCTCGGAAGAAGGCCCTGAAGGTCATCGATTCCTTCATCGACCCTTATCGCGTCACCAGCGGCAAGCGCTTCCGGCTGAAGGATTACGACCCCGCCGACACGCACGGCCTCATGTCGGACCAGAAGCCGCAGGCGAAGGAGCTCCTGACACGCGGCGTCGAGTGGCTCGCCGAAATGCAGAACAAGCTCTATGCGCAGGATTCGTGGGCGCTTCTGCTCGTGTTCCAGGCGATGGATGCGGCCGGCAAGGACGGCACGATCAAGCACGTGATGTCCGGCGTGAATCCGCAGGGCTGTCAGGTGTTCTCGTTCAAGGTTCCCTCCGCCGAGGAACTCGATCACGATTACATGTGGCGCTATGCGCGCAACTTCCCCGAGCGCGGACGCATCGGGATCTTCAATCGTTCGTACTACGAGGAAGTGCTGGTCGTGCGTGTGCACGAGGAGATCCTCGCGCGCCAGCACCTTCCGGCGAAGTGCATCAGCGGAAAGATCTGGGACCAGCGCCTCGCCGACATCGCCGGGTTCGAGGACTATCTCGGGCGCAATGGCACGCAGGTGGTCAAGTTCTTCCTGCACGTCTCGCGCAAGGAGCAGAAGCGCCGGTTCATGGAGCGGCTCGACCTGCCGGAGAAGAACTGGAAATTCCAGGCTTCGGATGTCGCGGAGCGTGCGTACTGGGACCGCTACATGAAGGCCTACGAACAGGCAATTCGTGCGACGGCGACCGAAGCGGCGCCCTGGTACGTGGTTCCCGCCGACAACAAATGGTTCACGCGCCTTGTCGTCGCCGCGGCGATCGTCGACGCGATGCAGCGCCTCGACCTCGCGTACCCGCAGATCGATGCGAAGAAGCGCGCGGAGCTCGCGCGGGCGCGAAGGCTCCTGCAGAACGAGCGCAGAAGCTGACGTTGTGCCGGGGCGGCGCGGCCTTTCCGGATGCTGGTGCTAGTGGCGGCAGCGACGCCCTTCGGGTAGAATCACGGCCGCGCATCGCCGCCCCTTACAAAGAAGAACCGGCACATCAGCTTTGCGTTTCCCGTTCCCAAACTCGATTGCAGGAGTTCCAATGAACAAGCTGTCCAGCATTGCCGTCGCCGTGGCGGCAGCCGCCGTTGCATTCCCGCTCGCCGCGCAGCAAGCGGCCCCCGCGCCGACGCCCCACGTGATGGATGCCATGGGCGCCGCCGATATCACGACGGTCACCGTCAAGATCGAGGCCGTCGACCAGGCGAACCGCACGGTCACGCTGAAGGGCCCGATGGGCAAGGTCGTCACGCTGAAGGTCGACCCCAAGGTCAAGAACCTGGCCCAGGTCAAGGCCGGCGACGAGCTGATTGTGAAGTACGCCGAAGCCGTTTCGGTGAAGCTCGAGAAGAACGTCGAAGGCCGCAGCGCCACGACGACGACGACGGGCCCGGTCTCGGCCCCCGCCGGCTCGATGCCGAAGGGTGGCATGGCGACGCAGACGACGATCGTCGCGAACGTGCAGAGCGTCGACGCGAAGAAGCAGGAAGTCCTGCTCGAAGGTCCCGGCGGCCGCTTCGTCGAAGTGAAGGTCAAGGACCCGGCCGTGTTCGCGAGCATCAAGGCGAACGACAAGGTCGCGGTCACCTACACCGAGGCCATCGTGATGGAAGTCGTGGCCCCGGCCGCGAAGAAGTAATCCCGCTTCACGGGTCCGCGCATCGCGGAGCCACGCGTCGCTGCAGCGTCGTCGCCGCGGCCGCGCGTGGCTTTTTCCTGCGCGTCGACGCGAGCGGAGGACGAGGGCTCAGTGCCTGTGCGCGGCCTCGCCCTGGGCGCGCATCGCGTCGAGCGATGCGCCGGGCGAGAGTGCCTGCGGGTCGAGCTTCAGATGCAGCAGCGCAGCGCGCCCGATGTGCTTCGCACGCTCGAACGCCGGCGCGAAATCCTCGGTGCGGGTCACGGTCTCGCCGTGCGCGCCGCAGGCGCGCGCCAGTGCTGCAAAATCCGGGTTGACGAGTTCGGTGCCGGACACGCGGCCGGGATAGTTGCGCTCCTGGTGCATCCGGATCGTCCCGTACATTCCGTTGTCGACGACGACAAAGATGACGGCGAGACCGTGCTGGACTGCCGTGGCGAGCTCCTGTCCGTTCATCAGGAAGCACCCGTCGCCGTTCCACGAGACGACCATGCGCTCCGGATGCATTGCCTTCGCTGCAATCGCGGAGGGCACGCCGTATCCCATCGCGCCCGAGTACGGTGCGAGCTGCGTGCGAAAGCGCCGGTAGCGAAAGATGCGGTGCAGCCAGGCGGTGTAGTTGCCTGCGCCGTTGGTGAGGATCGCGTCGTCCGGCAGGTGCGCGTCGAGCCAGGCGACGATCTGCCAGAGGTCGAGCGCGCCCGGCACCGCACGCGGGGCGCGCCACGCATCGTAGTCGGCATGGGCGGTCGCGACCATCGCGGAGCGTGCCTTCGTGTCGAGCGGCGGCAATGCGTTCATCGCCGCAAGGAAGGGACGCGGTGATGCGACGATGCCGAGCGCGGGCTGGTAGACGCGCCCGATCTCTTCGGCGCCCGGATGCACGTGGATCAGCGTTTGCGCCGCGACGGGCGGCGTCAGCAGCGTGTAGCCGCCCGTCACCATCTCGCCAAGCCGCTCGCCCACGACCAGCAGGACGTCGGCCTCGCGCACGCGCGCGGCGAGCTTCGGGTTGACACCGATGCCGACATCGCCTGCGTAGAGCGGATCGCGATTGTCGAAGAGGTCCTGGCTGCGAAATGCGCAAGCGACGGGCAGCGCATTGCGCTGCGCGAACGCGGCGAGCTCCGCGCACGCCGCGGTGCTCCAGCGCGGTCCGCCGACGAGAACGAGCGGCCGGCGGGCGCCGGCGAGAAGTGCGCGTGCCGCGGCGGCATCCTCGCTTGCCGGGACCACCTCCGCGACGCGAACGGGCGGCGCATCCTGCGTGTCCGCTCGCGCGGTCAGCATGTCCTCGGGCAGCGCCAGCACCACGGGACCCGGCCGCCCGCTCATCGCGGTGCGATACGCGCGGGCCACGTATTCGGGAATACGTTCGGGGCGGTCGATCTGCGCCACCCATTTGGCGATGCTTCCGTACATGCGCCGGTAGTCGATCTCCTGGAAGGCCTCGCGGTCGGCGAAATCGCTGCCAACCTGTCCGACGAACAGGATCAGCGGCGACGAATCCTGCGCCGCCGTGTGCAGGCCGATCGCCGCGTTGGAGGCGCCGGGACCGCGTGTCACGAAAGCGATGCCGGGACGGCCGGTCAGCTTGCCGCAGGCCTCCGCCATGAATGCCGCGCCGCCTTCCTGGCGGCAGACGACGAGCTGCAGCCGCTCGCGTACGTCGTAGAGCGCGTCGAGCACCGCGAGATAGCTCTCGCCGGGAACACAGAACGCGTGCGTCGCGCCTTGGGCGACGAGATTGGCGACGAGGATCTCACCGCCGGTGCGCAGGGAATTCAAGGAATGGCCTGATGGGATCGGTATCCGGGTGCCGCCGGCAAGCCGCCATTCTATATAATCGTCGCCACCCGCACCCGCCGCCTGTCCATGCTCACGCCAGAACTCGTCTATCACGCCTCGGTGACGGTCACCGTCGGCCTCCTGTTCGCGTTGATCGTCATCTGGCTGCGGCGCGATCTCGCGCAGACGATGGCGGTGATGGGCGGCACGATGATTGTCGGCCTCGTGGGCCTCGTCGTCCTGCAGCGGGTGGAATCGGGGCTCGTCACCGGCTCGATGGCGAACGCCGTGCGCGAGGCGATGCTGCTGCTGATCGCGATCGGATTCATCCGCATCGCCCTCGTATTCCTCTTCCAGGGCGTGCTGAAGCGGCTGAACGTGCCGCGCATCCTTGCCGACGCGCTGTTCGTCGTCGTGCTGATCATCTTTGCCCTCTACCGGATGAACGCGGTCGGGGTGAATCTCGCGAGCATCATCACCACGTCGGCGATCGTCTCCTTCGGCATCGCGCAGTCGCTGCGCGAGCCGCTCGAGAACCTCTGGGGCGGCATCGCGCTGCAGCTCGACAATACCTGCCGGATCGGCGACTGGATCCGCCTCGACGGCGTCACCGGTCAGATCGTCGGGATCCGCTGGCGCTACCTGTCGCTCGCGACCGTCACCAACGAGACCGTGATCATCCCCAACTCGCAGCTCACCAAGAATCGCATAGTCGTGCTCGGCCGCCGCGGCGACGAACGCATCCCGTTCCGGCGCGACGTCGAGTTCGCGGTGTCCTACGACGTGCCGCCGGCGCGGGTCGTCGCCGTCGTCGCGGAGGCGCTCGCGCGCGCGGAGATCCGCAACGTCGCGGCAAAGCCTCCCCTTGTCGTGTTCTGCACGGGGTTCGGCGACAGCGCGATCCATTTCATGGTGCGGTACGGACTGCTGACGCTCGGAACCGAGATCCCGACCGACTCGGAGATTCGCCTGCACGTCGCGGCGACGCTCGCCCGCAACGGCATGGAGATTCCGCTGCCGCAGCGGGTGCTGATCCGGGGTCGCCCGCACGGGTCGCCCGAGGCCCACGAGCGCGTGCTCGCGGCGCGCTCCGCGACGCTCGCGAAGCTCGAGCTGTTCGCGGCGCTCACCGACGCCGAGCGGCGCGCGCTGACGGAGGGGCTTTCCGACTGGCCCTACGTCACTGACGACGTGATCGCGCGGCAGGGCGAGCCGGCGGACTCGATGTTCATCCTGGCGCGAGGGCGCGTCGCCGTCTTCGACGACAGCGCGGGCGGCACCGGCGCGCGCGACCGCCTCGCGACGCTCGAGGCGCCCAACGTCTTCGGCGAGATGGGCCTCCTGACCGGTCAGGCGCGCGGCGCGACGGTGATCGCCGAGAGCGAGGTGCTCTGCTATCGCCTCGACAGGACGGGCTTCGACGCGATCCTCAAGGCACGTCCGGAGCTCGTCGACTCGCTTTCGCGCGTCGTTGCCGCGCGGCAGATGGCCAACGACGCAACGCTGCAGGGGTTGGGCGCCGACCTGCGCGCACGCAGCGCGCTGACCCGCTCGGCCGATCTCGTCCGGCGGATCAAGAAATTCTTTGCCATCGACGCCTAGCCGGATACCGCTCGTCCGGCGCGACTCAGCGGCCGCCGACCAGGTCCGTCCGCTTCAGCAGGAACACGCCGTCCGGCGCGGTCGCCGTCGCGATCCATACGAACGGCAGCCGCGGCCATGCGAGCTCGACTGCGGCGCGCCCGTGCCCGACTTCGACCACCAGCGTGCCCTCCGGATTGAGGAAGCGCGGCGCTTCCCGCAGCAGCGTGCGCACCGCATCGAGGCCGTCCTCGCCTCCGGCGAGCGCCAGCGCCGGCTCGTGCCGGTATTCCGGCGGCAGCTCGGCCATGGCAATGGCCGTCACGTACGGCGGGTTGCTGATGATGAGGTCGTAGGTCTTTTCCGAGAGATTCGTGAAGAGGTCGGACCGGATGAGGTTGATGCGGTCGGCGAGCCCGTAGTCGGCGACATTGCGCTGCGCCACCGTCAGCGCGTCAGCGGAAAGATCGACGGCGTCGATGTCGGCATCGGGGTAGGCGTGCGCCAGCACTATCGCAAGGCAGCCCGAGCCGGTGCACATGTCGAGCGCGGCCGTGACCGCCGCGCCGTCGCCCACCCAGGGTGCGAGGCCATCCGGCAGGAGCTCGGCGATGAATGAGCGGGGGATCACCACGCGCTCGTCGACGTAGAAGCGGAAATCGCCCAGCCATGCTTCGTGCGTCAGGTACGCTGCCGGCACGCGCTGGTCGATGCGCCGGACGAGCAGCTCCATGAGGCGGGCGCGCTCTCCCTGCGTCAGCGTCGCGTCGAGAAAGGGCTCGAGCCGGTCGAGCGGCAGGTGGAGCTCGTGCAGGATGAGGTACGCCGCCTCGTCGTAGGCATTCGCACTGCCGTGGCCGAAGGCGAGCCCCGCCTCGCCGAAGCGCGACACCGCGTAGCGCAGCCAGTCGCGCAGCGTCGCAAGGTCATGCACTTCCGTGCTCATCGCGCCCCCGGCAGCAGCAGGCGTTCGAGCACACCGCGGTAGATGGCCGCGAGCGGCGCGAGATCGGCGACGCGCACGCGCTCGTCGATCTTGTGGATCGACGCGCTGACCGGACCCAGCTCGACGATCTCGGCGCAGATGTCGGCGATGAACCGTCCATCCGACGTGCCGCCGGTGCAGGAGAGCTCCGGCACGCGGCCCGTCGCATCGCGCACCGCCGCATTGACGACATCCACCAGACTTCCGCGCGGCGTGAGATAGGGCTTGCCCGATCCGGTCCAGTCGAGCGCGTAGTCGAGGCCGTGGCGGTCGAGGATCGCGCGAAATCGTTCCTTCAGCGACGCCTGCGTGCTTTCCGTCGAATGGCGAAAGTTGAACATGACTTCGAGCGAGCCCGGAATCACATTGGTCGCGCCCGTGCCGGCGTGGATGTTCGAGCACTGCCACGTCGTCGGCGGGAAATAGGCATTGCCGTCGTCCCACGACGTCGCCGCAAGCTCGGCGAGCGCGGGTGCCGCCCGATGGATCGGGTTGTCGGCCAGCTGCGGATAGGCGATGTGCCCCTGGACGCCCTTGACGGTCAGCGTCCCCGACAGCGTGCCGCGGCGGCCGTTCTTGATCATGTCGCCCAGGAGTTCCACCGACGTGGGCTCGCCGACGATGCAGTAATCGATGCGCTCGCCGGCCGCCTTGAGCTGTTCGACGACACGCGCCGTGCCGTCGATCGACGGGCCTTCCTCGTCGGAAGTGAGGAGCATGGCGATCGAGCCCGGGGCGCCCGGGCGTGCCGCGACGAAGTCCTCTATCGCGACGACGAAGGCGGCGAGCGATGCCTTCATGTCCGCGGCACCGCGGCCGTAGAGAAAGCCGTCGCGCTCGGTCGGTGCGAACGGGTCGGAATTCCAGCGCTCGCGCGGCCCGGTCGGCACGACGTCGGTGTGGCCGGCAAGGCACACCAGCGGATGCGCATCGCCGCGCCGCGCCCAGAGATTGGTGACGCCGTTGACGGTCAGCGTGCTCGCACGGAACCCGAGCGGCAGGAGCCGTTCGAGGAGGATCGTCTGGATGCCGGCGTCGTCCGGCGTCAGCGAG
>Ga0265331_10003309_pt1 | contig 10466 bp, 11 predicted proteins | sample 41923metaG_FD_202088 | JGI IMG/M metagenome (GOLD analysis project Ga0265331, IMG submission 202088) | Rhizosphere microbial communities from Carex aquatilis grown in University of Washington, Seatle, WA, United States - 4-19-23 metaG | ecosystem: Host-associated > Plants > Roots > Rhizosphere...
CCACGCTCGCCAATACAACATGGCCATTGAGAGGGTGACAACTCAAGGAGCAACTTGCCCCGGACTGATTCCTCCTGACTGTCATTGCGTTGTGAACCGATGTTCTTGAGGACTAGGCAGGATGTGTTCCCCGCCGGATCGTGGCAAACCGTTCCTCCCCAACCGCTGTCGTGCCATGGCACGCGGATCGAGAGATGACGGAGCGGGCTGGGAACATCAGGCATACCATTACGACCTTTGCTTAGGATTGGTGTCGGCACACGGTGCGTTGAAGGTGTGGATCGACGCCCGGTCGGTTTACTCGGTGGTGGCTTACGTTGCGATGAAGTCTGGGCTCGGCGATTGGGATGCGTCGTTGTTAGGGCTCGGATCGCACCCTCGACTTTGGCTCGGAGTGCAACAGCCTTCGGTGTCTTGCGAAACTCCAACTCATGCAAAACGTCAGTCAATCGCTCTGCGGATGCGTTCTCCGCATCGAAAAGCTCCGAGAGCTCAACAATCGTTTTGTTGAAAAATGGCCGCGAAGGTCCGCTTGGTGATGGCATTCATTTACCTTTCGTCACTTACTCCGGGGTTGATTGTGCATGGGCAAAAAGGACGCAAGTGCAATCATATCAGCCATTTGCGGGCTTGCAATTGCCTTTTGGGGAAGTTCGGGGCTTGGCAATGCGAGCCCAAAAAAGGCCCCCTGCAACAAGCAGGGGGCGGTCTGAGCAACGGTGAGCGAAAAAACTATGCGGCCAAGGCCAGCAGGCCGGCCGCCTTCTGATCGGCGTCAGTGCGGTCGCCGGCAAATTCCAGTTTTCCGGAGAGGCGGGTGAGGGCATCGACCAGCGCCCAGATGGTGAAGCGTCCTTGCTGCTGGGCGATCTTGAGCGCCTCCTTTGCGAACTGGCGGCTGATGCCGTTTTGGGCCAGCGCCTTCTCGACGTCCGGGGCATCGTCGCCGAGCTTGGTCGCCATCGCCTTGCGCATTAGGGCAACGAAACCATCCTTGCGGGCGTCACGTTTCTGCACTAGCGCCTCGATCGTCCGGCGGATATCGGAGAGCGACTCGTGGACGCTCGCCGTGTGCTTGCGGCTGAACTCGGTCACCTCGACGGCATCCCAGACAATATGGTTCTGGCACACCGCCTGAAACCAGAACGTTGACATGCCGATCGACCGCTTGCCGACCTCGCTGTTCCAAACGAAGAAGCCGGGGGCGAACGCCTCGCCCTCGATCTCCGCCCAGCCCGTCGGGTCGATCACGAAGCAAAACAGATCCTGTTCGCCGCTGTAGAGACCGGTCGCCCCGCGCGGGGTTGGCTGCGGCGGATGGAAGTCCGTCGCAAATTCGCGGATTGTCATGACCAGGTCGGCGTCCCAGAGACGGGTGTAGGCCACGCCGTGGATCGACCGTACGGCATCGGTGCTCGTAAGGATCTGGAGCGGCTTCTTGCCCGTGGGGATCGTCTCGGCGAACGCTCGACTCGCGGTGTCCGGGCTGAGCCGGTTGACGGTCGTGCGTGTCCCGCCTTTGGGCTTCTTGAAATCGGCGATGGGGTTCTGATCGATGTACCCCATTTGCTTCGCCCAGCGGATCGCCCGCTGGATCGACCTTGCGTAGTTCCGCCTCGTGCCCGACGAGCGGTCGTAGCTGTCGATCCACTCCTGCACGTGGAACGGCCGCAGGGCCGCGACCGTCAGGTCGGGATACCGCTGGCAGAAAGCTTCCAATCGCTGCCGATACCAGCCATATGTATCCGGTGCGCGGTTCTTCTGCGCCCAATCGAGAAAGTGATCGACGATCACCGCCACCGAGTCGCCCCGGACTTTCGGGGCTTCCCGCGGCTGCTGCATCAGCTTGTGGTACTCGGCGACCGCCGACTTGCGGTCGGCGCCCAGCGGAACCTGTTTGCCGTCGAGGGTGACGTACCATCCACGGTCTTTACGGAACCAGGGCTTGGCGAACTTCGGCATGACGAACCTCCAGCTTGAACCTTGAAACCATCCAAGGGTGAGCCAGAGTGCTCGCTCGATCGTGCCACCCACCCGCGGCTAACGGGCGAGGGGTTTTTGTGCCAAAATCTGTGCCAGCGGGTTTTCAATCGTCGTAAGTCATTATCCCCGACAGGGCTCGAACCTGTAACCTTCGGCTCCGGAGGCCGAAGCATTTCATAAAATGGATTGAATTGGGCTTAGTCGTGGACACGAGTACGCCCAATTCAAACAATACGGTGAATTTCCGTAAGTGCCTACCGCTGTGCGATTTGCCGAGTCGCTACTCGATGCACATTGAGTCTCTCTCACCAAGTGATTAAAAAAGGGGCTCCCGCCGGGCACTCGGAATTGTCCGGGGCGCTGCTGGAGGCCCACGCCATGCCCCCACCGGGGCGAGCTAGCGGCCCCGGCGTTGCTGTTGTGCGGCTATCGCCTGAACCATTCGTCACCCACCTCCCATTCGAGGCGATCTTGCTCCTCCAGGAGTTCGCCCTCTCGACTCGCGGGGCCGGTTCCCTGCGTGACCTTGCCCTCGGCGATGTCCGCCAGTTCACAGTCGATCTCCAACCATCGCTTCTGCCGTTCAGTGGCTGTCATCGCTCTCGCTGCATTGCTTGTGCCTTAATCCCCCACAGATTCCGCACGCCTTCCCCTCGTCTTTACCGCAATACCGACCGTGTTTGGTCTTGCCGAAGTTTTTGCAGGTCGAATTGTGGCGAACCCCGGATGACGTGTTCAGCCAGAACTTGCCGCCGGCCTCGTCCGGTGAGTTTGGTCGTTCCGCTTCGTCTGCCTCTGGTTCCTTTGGCTTCACTCCGGCGGCCGCATTCTTATCCCGCTCCTGCGGGTGATCGCATGCCGGCGCGTTGTTCGTTGCCTAGCGCGCGTCGGTGTGTCGGTCCGATGCGCGCAAGGTAACCGTGCCGTGCCACCGCGGTCCGCCCCGCGGCTGCAGACTGCCACCGCGATGGGCTACGACCGGGTGGGGCTCTCGGCCACGCCACATGATACTGACGACAAATCAGGGCCGACCGTTTCCGAACTGGCCGACCAGATCAAGGCCATCAAAGCCGCCAACACCATCGAAGTTGCGCCGCAGCGAGTGCAGCGGAAGCACGCATCCGCCGAGGAACCGATCACCGCCCGCATCCGCAAGCGGCAGGAAGAGAATTCTGCGTCGGATCAAACGGCTGAGCACCTTGCTTCGTCGGGATCGCCAGCGGTCCAGCCGCCGGCAGCGGGGGTGATTTCATCCGAAAGGCAGCCGATGACGTTTCAGGAGCGCATCGCTATGGAGCGGCAACGGCACGACCACGAACCGAGCTTGCCGTAAGGCCAAGCCGATTCGCTTTCGTTTGAAAGACGCCGCCAACCATCCGGGGGCGGGACCAGAGGCCCCAGTTCCCGCCCCCTGGCCCCCACCTCCTTCCCTCATTTCTGTTCCGTGTAAGCCCAGAAGACAGAGCCGCTTGACAAGTCTATCGCTGCCCGATAGAGATGACGGAACGGAGGAGCACTCATGTTTTACGAACGATCGCAAGAAATCACGGAGCGAGTTGACAAAGCACTCAAGTTGATCCAGACCGGTAACTATTCAACGCAGTCACTCGCGACTGCCTTGGGCGTCTCTGTGCCGACTGCATCACGTGTAATCTGTGCCCTGCGCCACCGTGGTTACGCGATTAAGGCGGTGAAGAACGGCAAGGGATGGGTTTATTGTATTCAGCCGGCACCGAGCCGAACTTCTAAAAGGCAGGAGGCCAGGCATGCATAGCGCAGTAAAACGAAAAACCAGAGTGGCAAACGAAGATTTCTTACCGCCATCAGACATCCAAGAGATCGAGCAACGCGCCCGTCGGCAAGGCTATTCTTCAGCCGCCGAGTATCTATTGGATTTGCATCGGCAGGCCACCGAGACAGACCCAGTCATTGAATCTGATTCAGGCACGGCTCGGAAACCTACCACGGCCTTCGACACACGGTTAGGGAAAATCGTCTGTGGCGATTCCTGGTCCTACCTCGACAAGCACGTCAAGGATGAAACTGTTGACTTAATCATGACGAGTCCGCCGTTCGGACTTGTTCGCAAAAAGGCATACGGGAACGAAGACGCCGACCGATACGTTCAGTGGTTTCGGAAGTTCGGGCAAGAATTTGCCCGTGTTTTGAAGCCTTCGGGCAGTCTCGTCATCGACATCGGTGGGGCCTGGAAGCCGGGTTTTCCAACACGGAGCCTTTACCACTACGAGCTGCTAATCATGCTCTGTCGCATGTGTGGCTTCCATTTGGCGCAGGAGTTCTTCTGGTGGAATCCCGCCAAGTTGCCTACGCCTGCGGAATGGGTGAATGTCCGCCGCGTCCGAGTCAAGGACGCAGTCAATTGCATTTGGTGGCTTTCCAAAACACCGTTCCCAAAGGTGTCGAACCGTCGCATCCTACAGCCATATTCAGAAAGCATGAAGGGGCTGCTCAAGAATGGTTACAAGGCCAAGGTTCGCCCAATCAGATCGTAAGCCTGCAAGTGCAACGAGGCAGCCCAATGCAAATCATCTCTGTGACGCAGATTCTGTCAGATAATGAATTGTCCGCCCCGAATTTGAATGCGTTGAACCCAAACCAGGACAATTACACAACCCTTCTTCTGCAACCCGAGGGAGACATCGAGGTCGGTTCAAGCGGCGTGCGGAATGCCGATCGTCTCACTGCGAAACGCCGTTTCGCTGCGTTCCTTGCCGATGCGATCCACTTGCAGGCCGACTTGGTCGTCACTCCCGAGTATTCCATGCCCTGGGAAGTCCTTGAAGAAGCTATCACCAATGGCTCCACCCCTCGGGCCGGTGCGCTCTGGGTAATTGGGTGCGAAAGCACCACCATCCAGGAGCTGGAGGCCTTGAGTAACCGGCTATCGGCAACGGCGACCTTCATCTTTGAACCCGTTGAGCCGAATACGGGGCGTTTTCTTGATCCCGTCGCGTATGTATTCCTCACGAGCAAGTCAGACAGTGACATCGCCGATCATCTCGTGATTGTCGTGCAGTTCAAAACATTCCCGATGGGCGACGACGATCATTTCGAGATAAACGGCCTTCAGCTTGGAACACGCCTTTACTGCTTCGGAAATGCCACGACGCAATTACGCCTCGCAACCCTGATCTGCTCCGATGCTTTCGCTTTTCTGGATTCACATGCGCAAGAAATATATGACCGCACGCTTCTAATTCATATCCAGTTGAATCCAAAGCCCCGTCAGGATCAGTATCGTCAGTATCGTACGCGGCTCCTTCAATATGGTGGCGATCAAACGGAAGTCATTTGCCTCAATTGGGCAAAGAATGTCTATGAGAATCATGGAGGTTCTCGACAATGCTGGGACAATATTTCCGGGTCAGCCTGGTACCTTCGCCCGGACAAGTTTGATTACCGCGACGCCACACTAACAACGAACCACACGAAGGGGCTGTATTTTACATGGCTCAAAGCGCTTCGGTGCAATGCTCTGTTCTTCAACTATCTGCCTGCAAGCTATCTCATCACAGCTACCAAGGTAGCGCATATTGCAGTGCCAGCGTCGGTGTCGCGACGGCGTGGGCCACAGGTGACTGCGGTACGCACCTGGGACGACAGTTCTTCCTCGTGGATGCGACGCGGGGTGATAGACGATGGGTTTTCATCTATCGTTAAACAGTGCGGGAACGCCGAGTCCGCCATCGCCGGACTCGCTGCGACAAATCCATTTCATGCCGAACGCGCTTTGGCTTTATGTGCGGGAGAAATCTCATCGCATTATGACTGGCATGCAGTCACTCATCTCGATTCGTGTGCAATCGAGCCTTCGGAAGTCGTGTGCCGTATCACTGCCTGTCAGGATACCGACCCTGACGCATCCCGATTCAGGATTCAGCGGTTGCGGAGCTGCCAGCGTGTTGCGACGATCTTATTGTCATCATTACCAACGGCCCTTCTTGACTTGCAGGCCGGATTTCAGATCGATTGGACTCCCGACTCACCCCACACAAATATTGCGGCGACCTCGGGACGCCGTGCCACTGCGATTCATCTCGGTAATGCTTATACGGCAGAAACCGCGCAGAGAGTGGCAGATTTGGCCGCCGACTATATCGGCCGGTGGGCTTCAGAGCCGAATGATATTCTTGAGGCAAGGCAGAGGCTACACGTGTGGTATCAGGACCAAGGGGGGCAGGACGTGTTGTGCGATCGTGACCGATATGTCGGGTTTGACGACCCGCACTCGGACTCACCATTTGACATTGCGAGGTCCAAATGACTGTGTCCGTAGAGCAGCTTCGCCAGCGTCTCTTACCGCAATATCCCGACCTAGAGGATGTTGGTGAGAATGTCGTCCGATTTATTCGGCGAGCCGGAAGTCGGCCGTTTGCCGTGTATTATGTCGATGTGTCGGCACATATTCCGAATACGGCTGAAGAACTCAATGAGTACCAGGATCGCATCATCGGCCGGCGCTTCTTCGAGGGAAGCAAAAGCCTTCAATGGAGCAATTATCTTTATTTTGTTGTCGGATCACACGTTTCGCTGAAAGCGAAGGAGATTGTCGAATGCGACCGCAAGTACGCGCGCAAGTATGTCGTCACAGAATCAGAGTTGACCTCTGCGTTAACTCCCCCCGTGTTCCAGGTCGCCGAAGGCGCCATCGATTCAAACATTCTGTCTACATGGACAAACCTTCTTGCTGCGGCGAATCTTGACCGGGCGGTGTTAAATGACGAGCCACTGCCGCGACGCTTGGAGTTGATCGAAGCCGCCTTTGGGCAAGGAGCGGTGCCGACTCCTGCTGCATCATCTGTTCGGCCACGGGTGAGGCCCCCGTTTCTGAGGCAAATCGAACTGCGAACATTCCGTGCGTTCCCGGTGAAGAGAACCATTGTTTTTGGAACGGTGACCTTGATTTGCGGAGCAAACGGAACGGGCAAGACTTCGTTACTTGAGGCAATTGAACTGGTGTACTGCGGTCGCAACAAGCGTAATCCGAGCGCCAATGAAGCGTACGCGATCGCTGCGTCATTTGCTGATGGAAAGGCTGAGAATGCGAGTCACAGGCAGCCCCCTGCAACATTTCGAGACCGCAATCTTGCATGGTATGGCCAATTGGATGTGCGCACGAACACACTGTATCAGAGCTTCTCTCGGTTCAATTTTCTCAATACAGATGCAGCAGTGGGTCTTGCTGAGGCAAAGGATGATTTTGAGGATGACCTTTCAAAGCTCCTGGTTGGGCCGGACACTTCAAAAACCTGGCGAGAAATTGAGCGGACGAGTGAGAAGCTGGCCGACAAGATAAAGGAACTCGAAGCAGTTCGGAACCAGGTTGATCTGGAAATGGCGTCTGTCGACCGTCAACTCAGCGCTTCCGGCGGTGTTCAGCAAGAATCGAACGCAGTCTTTACGAGATTGAAAGAAGTGGTGGAGCGGAGGCTATGGCACATGCCTGATGGTGATCCGGAGGCCAGCGCGCGACAACTCGTCGAAACACTTGCTGGGTTCGATGCGCTCGTTTCGCAAGGGGTGTCCTTCGAGTGGGTCGGGGCACCCGTTACCATCGACAAGTTACGAAGATTTGTGGAGGACGGCGGCGTACGTTGTTCAACAGCCGAAAATGAATTTGCGAAGTTGAGGACCGACCTTGCCGAGGAGCGACGTCAGAAGCAATTGCTTTCACACCTTGAACAAAACGTAAGTGACGCCGATGAGTTGTCACGATGCATTGCCTCCGGCATACCTGAACGTCTTGGGAAAATTGAAACGATCGAAAAAGCTCTATCCCAGAATAGGATGTTCCTGGCTGGTTATGTTGAAGAGCGCGTGCGTGAGCACACGCAAGATCGTACCGGTCAATCCGTTCGAGAGTTTGTTGAGAATGCCACAGTATCTCTGAGCAATGCCGACAAAGAGCATAACGAGGCGCGGACCCAATACGCGCGTTTCGCAGAGATGAGAGATGAGACGATCAACCTGGCGCAGCGGCTCCGGGACTTGGCGGGCCAGATTCTTGCGACGTCCGTTAATCCCGATGTCTGTCCGCTGTGCCATACGCCATTTCCGGTTGGAGAATTGGCCACACACATCCAGACAGGGACTGACCTGGGACTTGAAGCAGAGGCCGGAAGGCTAATGGCCGCTGTTCGACAGAAGGAGACGCTCGTTAACCAAGCACGCGCGATGGAGGAAGTCGCTGCGTGGATGAAAGCAGTCTGTGTCCGCATCAAGCAGCCAGAGTCCGTATTCGTAGGTAAGCTGATCGAAATGATGTCTGATGTCCAGATAGAGACTGCCCAAAGGGAGCAGACTCTGACACAGCTACGAGATGAGTTATCCGCACTTGAAGCCGGCGGTCTGACTTCTGAGCGATATAGCCTTTTGTCGGCGAAGGTTCTGGAAACGAAGGGGCAAAGTGACGCAGACATAAGGACGGCTCTTGGTTCCGCGTTGACTCAGCTTAATTCCGACAAAAATGCAGTCGTGTTACAACTACAGGCATTGAGAACAAGAATCCGCGAGACGGAGCAGACCGCTGGTGCGGCGCTTGGGATCACGGCACCAAATATCGAGTTGCTTGAATCGACATTGGCCATGCTCCGAGAGCGTTTAGCAGCAGTAAAAGGAGTGCTGGAACGAATCAATCCATATTTTGATCGTTGCCCCTGGCCAGCCGGAAACGCACTTTCCGATTTGTTGGTGGAGATCAGTTCAATCCGAAAGCTTGCAAGCGACTTCCAAGCGACTCTCGCCAACGAGCGCAAATCAGTAACAGTCCTAGCCGAGGCAACAAAGCGCAAAGAGCAGCTTCAAAAGCAATTGGCGGGATTAGTCCCCCGAATTGACCGATTTAAGGAAGCGGAGAATGTCTTAACCAATATACGATCAGAGCATTCATTGGCAGGGGGCATGGAGGAAGCACTCAGGCAGAATCGATCCGCAATTGAGGCAATCTTTGAACGCATACATTCACCTGCCGAATTCTCTGGTCTTGGCAATTCGCTAACAACGCTCATCCGAAAGAACGGGGGAACAAACGCTACTCTCCAGCAAATCAGCACCGGGCAGCGTGCAGCGTTCGCGTTATCACTTTTCCTCGCGCAAAATGCGCAGCTTAGGTCGGCACCACCACTGGTTCTGATTGACGATCCAATTGCCCATGTCGATGACCTAAACTGCCTTTCCTTTCTCGATTATCTCCGAGAGATTGTGGTGACTGGAGACAGGCAAATCGTCTTCGCTACAGCGAACGAGAAGCTCGCCATGTTATTTCAGCGTAAGTTCGAGTTTCTCGGAGAGCCTGAAGTTCGTCGCCACGACCTTTTGAGGTGATTGCTTCGACGCAGACAAGTAGGTGCCACCCTTTAACGATGTTTCGACGGACCTTTACGGACGTGTCGGTGGAACAAACTACGAGAGGATGGATATGGGAACACTGGTTGGACTTCGCGTGCCGCCCCCCAAGGACGAAGACGAATTTGAGGATATTACCTGTACCGCTGCACGTCTCCGCTGGCCGGGCAGCGATTTTGAGCGACATGGCACACGTGGCCAACGCCAGAATGGAGTCGATATTGTCGGCCACGATGACACGGATCGCCTAACAGCAATTCAATGTCGTAATCTGGAGAAGCGACCGACGTTGCAGATGGTACGAAAGGCGATTGAGGACGCTGAAGCATTTAAGCTTCCCGGTACAGGTGCGCCTCTGGAATGTTTCTATTACGCTTGCTCGACGAAGCGCGATGCGAAATTGCAGGTGGAGGTTCGCAGAATTTCACGGGAGCGGAAGAAGGCCGGTAAATTCACTGTCGGTCTCCTGTTTTGGCCTGACATTTGGAACGATCTTGCGCTCGACCCTCGACAGGTTGCGAAATTTTTTCCACAGTTCGTCGCATTTGATTCCCTGCCGGACGGCATACAGCCTGGTGTCCAGGAAAAGCTTCAGGACAAAATCTGGATGGCACGGTATCAAGCTCAGCTTGACTTCGGCTCACTCGTGGCCAGCCTTCTCGATGGCATTCCATCACACATTGACGATTGGGGAGACGCTTGTGAGTTCATCGCAATGGATTTTGGATCAATTGGAAAATCAGTTCGGGGGCTGTTGCGACAGTACGAGGCTCAACTTTCTGCGGACGTTCGGAAAATGCTTGAGGATGCGTACTCAATCAGCCAGGCAGGTGAACGCGAGGTATCATTCCCCGAGGGGGTTCCGGAGGTGACAGGGAACGGCCGAGACCTCGCCGGGAAGCTTTATGATTGCCTGGAGGCAGCAAAACAACAGTCGCTCAAGGAAATAAACAAAGCCGCCGGTATGAAGTAACCGGGTCGGGTGCGAACGGAACTCCATAAACGAAAAGACCTTCAGTCCACCAGCCGTCGCCTAATGTGAGCTTCCCAGCCCTTGATGCCGGCGATAAAAAGTTCAATAGCCGTCTTGTCGCCCCGACTATTCTCTGAAATGAGCC
>Ga0265331_10003314_pt1 | contig 10460 bp, 11 predicted proteins | sample 41923metaG_FD_202088 | JGI IMG/M metagenome (GOLD analysis project Ga0265331, IMG submission 202088) | Rhizosphere microbial communities from Carex aquatilis grown in University of Washington, Seatle, WA, United States - 4-19-23 metaG | ecosystem: Host-associated > Plants > Roots > Rhizosphere...
GCGTTCGACGCGAATGGCAACCAACGGTTGCAGATCGCCTCGGCCGGCGGCGGCACAACGACCAACACCTGGGACTTCGAGAACCGCTTGACAAAAGTGGCACTGCCCAGTGGCACCCTGAACACGTTCGCCTACAACGGCGATGGACAGCGTGTCCAGCGGCAGGATTCATCGGGCACGCTCAATGAAGTGTGGGACGGCCAGAAGATCTTGCTCGAAACGGACCAAAACAATGTGACACAAGTGATCTATACGTTATCCGACGACGAGTACGGTGACTTGGTGAGCCAGCGTCGGTCAGGCGTGTCGCGATATTTCCTCTTCGACCCTCTCGGGTCGACCAGCCGCTTGACCGACGCCAGCCAGAACGTGACCGACAGTTATCTCTTCAAGGGGTTCGGCGAGTCGTTGCTGACCGCCGGGCCAACGACAAACCCGTTCCAATACGTGGGAAAGCTCGGTTACTACTGGGACGGTACTCAATCGTTGACTTTCATTCGCGCACGACACTTCTCTGCGACACTCGCTCGATGGCTTAGCATGGATCCATTAGGTTTCAACATTAGCGACCCTAATCTAAGTCGATTCGTGTCGAACAATCCGGTGACCCGAATTGATCCCACGGGCCTAGTTGCATGCCATTGTTGCGTTAGGTTGGGGGCACTCTTATTCGTTCAGTTGCCACCGTATTTTGAACCAGAGTATGATGCAAATGGGACCTTCATCGGTGGGTTCATTGCCGAGGAGTTTACCTTTGATATTCCATTCATTGATAACCCGCAGCAAGGGTGCGCCTGTTGGTGTTGCAAGTACAAGCAATCTGTGAAGGGCCAATTCTTAGTTAACGGCAAACCAAGACCACACTCGCTCGCAGACGGAGACTTGAGCCCCGACGACTGGCTTGAGGATTGCTTCACTCTCAACGGAATGCGGCAATGCTACGGGAACAGATTTGGGGCACCCATCACGCAAAACCCCGAATGGGACGAGTATTCCTCGCCTCCGGAGCTTGGGTCGTGCGGTGGGCAATGGGGCGAGACGTGGAATCGAATCATGGGATGCCACTACCACATGCGTGATGAACCGGAGCTCCACTCGAATCCCGGCGACACAATTCAAATGAAGTTGACGTACAAGGCAGAGGTGATTGACGTATGTAGAAACGGTCAGGTAGTATATGAGCATCAATGGGACGTGAACATTGGCCCAGTTAAAATACCCTTGGTACCGTGAGAATATCCCGCTTTTAGTTGAAAAAGTGGCGGCTCCTGTGTTCGGGCGGTACATTCCGGGCGCCACAAATGACGCCGCAAATGGCGATCACAATCACATTGATCAACAGGTATGTTACTTTGCGACGGCGGGGATCGGAAAGGTCGGCAAAGTGATCGCGCAACCGAACGGGCTTCGACTTGCGCATGGATTGAACTCCGGCATGAGCGACTCCGCGAACTCGCGCTGCTCCTCAGCGCGGTGGAAGTCGTATTCGCCTAAGTATGCCAAATTACCCAAGATGGCGCAGTCGCCCTGGCGCGTCCACGAAGATCACGGCGATGGTCAATCCCTCCGGAACATTCGCTTCAAGTCAGGCCGCCAACTTCTTCGACAGTGGCGCATATTTCGACACCATCAGTGTCGCAACTCGTTTCTCTATTGCTGTCCCCTCGATGGTTGTGTAATCTCTGGCCATGCGTCGTGTCTGTTTTCGTCTGCTCGGTGCTATGCGCTGGCTCACCGTCCTTTCGGTGGCTGCCTTCATTTTCCACTTGCAGCGTACCGACCGGCTTGGATACGGTGTAGGGAACAGCTTTGTTTTCGTTCGCGAGCGCGCTTTCGGCTGGCCCTTCCTCATGACCTACGTCGAGGAAGTCTCGCGCGTACGACAGGGGCCCATTGTCCAAATCAATTCCCGATTAGAAAAGACAGCTGCGCTCGTCAATGTGGTTTCTTGGACAGTCATGCTGCTTTCCGCTTGCGCGCTAGGCTCAGCGATGGGTCGCTCGGCTATGCGGCCCCAATTCCCCATAAGATCGCTTTTTGTGTGGACTGCGTCTATTGCGATGGCGGTGCGCGCGTCTCAGACCGAACAATGCATAGTTGAGACGATTTCTATTTACCTCGGTGATGCAACGGCTGCATTGCCGGTCAGATATCCAGGTATGGCTTGGTCATCTCCGCTGTACGGAGTTGTCAGCCTTGCGGTATTTGACTCGCGCTGGGCAAAAATGTTGTCGGACAAATCCGCGGCCGGAATTCAAAAGTGCCTGATGGTAGCCAGGGGGTGATGGGTGTTGCGAAGAGCTATGCAACTCGGTCCGGGGCCGTCGATGAGCGCATTCTGGCGGCCATGAGCGATGGCAGCGCGGTCGCGAAGGCTGTCTACACTCGCAAGGTCTGCAAATCTTCAGTCACGCCGCTTAGTGTCAGCGGCGGTCGGGATCGGTGCCACCTTGGCGGCCAAATTGGTATCGGTTAAGCGAGGGCCGATGCAACCGCTCCAGGCCCAGCGAACTGGGACCGTATTTCCATACTCCACTCCGGTCAGGTTTTGATTTCAGGTCCGCACTCCTCTGCAACGCTCATGCCGCGCCGCGCCTCGATTTCCTCTTGCTCTCCGCGCCAGAACGGCTGCGCGCCGGGTCGCTCGTCACGTAGGGCTGCTGCCGCGAAAGCATCTGCCAGATGATCGTCGCCAGGCGCCGCATCACTGCCACGCGCGCGATCTTCGAGCCCCGGCGACGCTTGATCCGCTTGTAGCACTCGCGCATCCAGGCGTCGCGGCGCAGCACATGCTGCGAGAGTTGGCAGAGCAGGAAACGCGCCGTCTTGCTCCCCTGCTTGGTGATCGAGCCGAGCCGCTGGGTGGTCTCGCCCGAGTTGCGGCAGCTCGGAGTCAGACCCCAATAGTTGGTCAGGCTCCGCGGCCGGGGGAAATGCGAGATCGCACCAATGCTCGCCGCCAAGGCGAGCGCCGCGTACGCCGGCTTCGTCCCGTAGAGCGTGGCAATCAAACGCGCGTTCGCGTTGCCCTCGGCACGCTGGGCAATCTGCTCGTCGTCGGCCGCGATCTGCTCGTCGATCAGGTCCCATTGCGCCCGAGGCCTGGTCGGCGGTCCGTCATCTCAATCGCAACAAAGCTCCGTCTGAATGCCGTGAAAAACTTCGTAAGGAGTGCGGTATCGAAGTACAGCGCGCGGACGGTGATTGAGTAGATTTTGAACTTCGCGCGCTTCCGCATGAGTGACGGTGTGAAAGTCGGTACCTTTTGGGAAAAACTGACGTACCAAGCCATTGGTGTTTTCGTTCGTACCCCGCTGGTACCGGGCGCCACCCGTGCGACGGAAATACATTCCGAAGGCCGGCTCGGCCACCGAGACGCGTCCAATCGGAATTCCGACCCTGGAGGACAAGGTTCTCCAGCGGGCGGTCGTCATGCTGCTGGAACCGATCTACGAGGCGGCGTTTCACGACGGCTCGTACGGTTTTCGGCTAGGACGATCGCCGCATCAGGCCCTGGAATCGCTGTGGAGACAAACGATGGCTCAGAGTGGAGGCTGGACTTTGGAGGTCGACATCCGGAAGTTCTTCGATACTCTGGATCGTGCCCGGCTGCGTGAATTTCTCCAGCATCGGATTCGAGACGGCGTGCTGCTACGTCTGATCGGGAAATGGTTGAACGCCGGCGTGATGGAAGACGGGAGCATTAGCTAACCGTTGCGACCCGCCCCTCCTCCGGAGGAGGAGCAGGGGCTTTCTTCCTCAGGAGACTTTACATAGACTAGCCCCTTAACCTTAACATTCCGTGCGCTGTACTTTCCAACCGACGTTCACAGGAACACGGGCAAGCCACCGGGGCCGGCGTAACCGGGTTACATGCCGCTATTGGGCGCTTACAATGAGGCTTTATCCAGATTCCGATCCAAAGGAACTCCGAAGTAACGCAATCTGGATAATCCTCAGGAGGTCGCCTGGGAGGGGATGCCGCCCTGGTCGGCAGAATGACTAGCTCCTGGATCGTATTTCTGATCGTGGCCGCCGTGCTCTGGGCAACGGCCATAAACAGCGGCGACATACGCACGTGAGGAGCCGTTTGCCCTCCCGTGCCTTGGTCCCAGTAGGGCCGGGCACTTGGGTGGTGGACGACGAGTGACGACGAGTGGGAGGCCGCGACTTGATGGGTTGCGGCCTCTTCCTAATTTATTGGTGGATCGTCAGGAGTATGCGATCGCAGGTACTTGAATCCGGAGGGGTTCCCCCCTCGCTTGTTGTCCAGCTTGGGAATGTCTTCCGCTAGACCTAAACCCCTTGGAATTAAGGACTTCCTAATTCCTATTATTCCAAATTCTCCAGGGTTTTGCAAGGATTCTGGACCGAATTCTGGACCGGCCGTTCCGTGTGCCCATCGCCGCTCATGATCGACCTGGCTCATCGGCACGTGGCGGCCGCTCCGGCTCCGCAAGCGTCGCCCCCCGTCTGCGCATTCGCTCTTGCCCGACCACCATTGCAGCACTAGCATTGGTGAAGAGCGACTTCGTTTCACGAGGAAACCAAAACCATGGACAGACGACCCCCGCCTCAACGAGGCACTCTTTTCGCGAGCATCCTTGAGAGCGACAACGCCGATCGGACGATGCGCGACGTGGCCGCCGCCCTGCGAGCCAATGCCCAACCCCCGGCGGCGCCCATGAATTTTCGTCGCGCCGTTGAGATTCTGGCCCAGAACAATCGCCCCCCGCGCAAAGGTATCCGCCATGTCTAACGAGCCACGCAACACCCGCGATATGGGGCCGCTTGAAGAGCGTTCCGACAATGCGGCGAGGGTCATGAACGACCTGGCCAGCGCACTTGGCAGGGGTGCCGACGTTCCGGTCGAGCCGGTCGACCAACTGGCGCCCGGTGGATTGGCCGAGGAGTTCGTCGATCCGTTCGACGCGTTCGAGGAGACATGACGTTCCATGGCGAACGACGGTCAAACTGCGGCCGTTTTGCGCGCCACCGCCGCACGCCTTGCGGGGCGTGAGCTTGACTCCGACGAGGCCGATCATCTTCTCGCGATTTTTGACGAGTCGCACGGGTCGTTTTCCGATCGGGCGCTCACCGCACTACGGCACTTCTGCCCGACAAGCGATGATTCGACCGCTTCCGACCGGGCGGGCGAAGTCATGCTCCACCTGAGCTCGGCACTGGCCAAGTGGAAACCAACGGAATGATCCCCGTTCTTTTGGCCGAAGCATCGATCCCCTCGGGCGGCTGGATTGCCGTGCTTCTCGGCATCGGCACCGCCGTCGGCGGCGCTGTCACATGGTTCATCGAACATTACCGCATGCTCGCGGAAATAAAAAAACTAAACGTGGAGGCAATCAAGACAGCCGGTGAAACGCTTGAGAAGGTACAGGCAGTTCGGCGCACCTACTTCGACTTGACCGCCCAGCTCGCAGCCTCGACGACTTCCCTTCTCGACGCCGTCACTGCTGGTACCGCCGAAGAGATTGAAGCGATCCGCAACAATGTTTGTTCGATTTTTCTTGATAAAGCGGTACTTGCTTTCGTCGATTGGATGGAATGGGCTTCTCTCGCATGCCCATCAAACGAAGATCGATTCGATCTGGTCAGCCATCAAATCGACCACGAACTCGGTCTGTTCGCCAACTGGTTGTCTATCCTCAACAACCCACTGCTCCTGCTCGGCCAGCGGCAGACGAGCCCGGCAACGATCTCGCCGGTTCGACTTCACCAGTTACATTCGATCGCACATCGTCTCAAGGGTCACGACCGCACGATGGCACATGAGACGTTCACCACGGCGCTGGAAAGAATTTCCCACGCCGGTCAACAACAGCATGCGACGCCGGAGCAAATTCAGGCATTTCTTGCCCGCCGCCCACCTCAATCGCCTCCGCCTCTGCAACTTCCCAACGCGTAACCGTCACAATCGCGGACTGACCGCGTTGTCGAATAGGACGATCACCGGCACGCTCGACTTCGATCGAATCATCGCCGTAGCCGCCCGCGGTTGACGCCGTACGCGACCTACCCGATACTTCGTAACCCCTGCCAAATTACCACCTTGCATGATATAACCCGTCTCCGTCTCGGATTTCCGGTACGTTGGTGCCTCAAGGAGCACCCCCTCAAGACGCAGCCATGAGCAAAAACTTGCCCACACCGGCCCGCGATCCCTCGGGCGAAGTCATCCTCTACCAAGCCGAGGACGGCGCAACTCGTATCGAGGTGCGCCTCGAAGGTGAAACCGTCTGGCTCTCCCAGAAGGCGATGGCGGTATCATCGTCGACCTTATCAAAAATCAGGACGACCGAGCCGCACAGCAACGAGCTGTTCTGCGCGAAGAGCTGCGCAAATGCGAGTGGAAAGCTGGGATGATCTTTAACCTGCCTTTGAAGGGACCATTGGTCCTAACGCCATGCTATCACTCGCGAACTACCAATTGCCCCCGTTGACGGATTGGCAGGACTTTCAGCGCCTTTGCCGCGATCTATTCCGCGAGGAATGGAAGGACCCATTTACACAACAACATGGGCGACCAGGCCACGGTCAACAAGGCGTGGATGTGTTCGGCTTGCCAAAAGGCCACAGCGGGTATTCAGGTGTTTCGTGCAAGAATCGTGACCTTCTGGTTCGTCGCAAACTCACCCCCAAACTGCTCAATGACGAAGTAGATGAGGCAAAAGGCTTTGTCCCACCGCTCAAGCATTTCGTGATCGCCGCACCGCTTCCCCGCGACGTTGCTCTTCAGCGTCTTGCCCGAGAGCTTACCGTGACTCATCGCCGCAAAGGTCTCTTCTCCGTCCACGTGGTCTTCTGGGACGACATCGTTGATATGATGTCTGACCACCCTCACGTCGCACGCAAATACTATCCATTCCTTGCGCAAGCACCGGCCTCCAAATCCTGCCAACCTTTGCAACCAAAGTCGCCCACACATCCCGGCCGCCGCTCAACCCACGCCCGCGGAGCCCCCCCACTACTCGTCCCCACAGGGTCTATCCGGATCTTAGGTCTCATCGCCCTCGCCCCCGCACCTTTAGATATAGCAACCCTTGGACAGATCTTTCCCGCCATCGACTGGCGGCGAGAAACAACTCGCCTTCGTCGTGCGAATCTACTCGTCGAGCACGACCAAAGGCTCCGTGTCCCAAAGCGGATTCAGAATACTCTCTTTCCGGACCCATCGCATAAACGCCCAATCCTCGACGAGTGGATTGCCACGCTGCAACCGCTCCGGGATCACGTCGATACTGCGATCTACCTAAGCGTTCAGTATATTTGCATCGCGGATATTCGACAGGCCGCTTCCGTACTCGTGGACGTCGCTCATGGACTTGAGCCGGGACATTGGAACGAACACTACACGCAAATGCTCGCGAACTTCTCTACGCCGCGAGCCCTTCGTCGGCTTCCCCCACTTGAGCGCGTGCGATTCTACAACGCCTACGGGCTTTGCCTTGCTCGTGGGCCGTCACCCTCCGATGCACTTCCGTGGTTCCATCGGCTCCGAGTGTACAGTTCTCGAATTGGAAATAAATGGGGTGTAGGTCAGTCGTACATCAATAGCGGAGTCGCTCTACTCCACTCCGGTAACCCTGAGAAAGCATTGAACGCCTACAAGCGCGCAGTCAGCCATGCTCGACGCTGTCGCGACGACATGCTCCTCGGGCGCGCGTTACATAATGTGGCAGCACTTGTTGCCGCTCACTCGCCCGACGAAGCTGACGCATTGCTCGACGAGAGCATTGCGGCGAAGACTCGCGCCAACGATGACTCTGGCCTCACCGCGTCGCTTATCGGCCGTGGTCTCGCCGCTGCTGGTCGCGGTGACCATGCCGGCGCTCTCACATGGTTCACTCAAACAGCAGAAGTGTCAGCGACAACTGATCAACGCGACATCCGCGCCATTGCACTCTGTAATATTGGAACGGCCAATCTCAACCTTGGTTTCTCCAGGATTGCCCTTCGCTGGTATGTCGCCGCACAGAAGCTCTGCGACCAGCAAGGTTTCGACGACACCCAGGGTCTCGTCCTTGCCGGCAAAGCTCGTACACTCAGCCAATTGAAGAGGTATGATGAAGCGGAGCAGGCATTTCGCCAGTTGCATCAACGTCACGTTGCCGCCGCGGACTTTGAACGTGCGGTCAATTCACTGCACGCCGCCGCCGTCATGGCCTACAGACAGAAGCATGGCCGTCGTGCGCAATCGTCACTTCGTTCCGCCCTACGAATGGCGCGCGCACACCACCTGGACAAATGGGTGCATAAGTGCCTCACCGATCGAGCATGCTTCCAGGAAAAAGAGCAACCAACCATCAAACTCGTGCGACTGCTCGAACGGTTCGCCGCACGGGAGCTACACGACCGCCATCTCACCGTTGCTGCTCACCTGTTTACTGATGCCGCTCGATTGCTGATGGACCTTGACGCCCCAGTCAACGACGTTGAGCACGCATTTCAAAAGGCACTGGCTCGTTGGTCACGCCTGCCGAGTTGCATCGACGAGATGTGGCACGTGTATGAACAGCTCTATACATGGCAATGGTCCGGTCGACTCTATGACAGGGCGTTGGAAACTCTGCGCGCGATGATCGCCTTTGCCACCAGCCACCATGACCACTTCCGCACGTGCCAAGCCTCCGATCAGTTGGGCGTCTGCCTTCAGGAACTCAGCAGGTATGACGAAGCCAATTCCGCCCATCAGTCGGCGTTATCGTTGGCCCGAAGAGCTCACGACGGCCAATCACTTGAGCATGTGCTCAACAATCTTGGCGAGTTACGTCGCAAAGTTGGCGCGCCGAAAGACGCGATCCCGCTCTTCCTTGAAGCGGAGGCGCTCGCGCGTGTGCGGAAGGACGTAGAAGCTGTCATTTCTGTCGCTCATAACCGAGCCCTTGCACTGTTCGACGCACGTTTACGAAAAAGAGCAGTGCGACTATTCACAACATGTCGCGACACTGCGCGACGTCATGGACTTTGGCACGAGCTCGTCCGTGGACAACACGCCCTTGCCAATTGCGCCTTTCAGATGCAGACGCCGCATCCAGACCGTCTCTACCTGAGCGCCCTCGCTTCCGCCAAGAAACACGGTATTGAAAGCGAGCACTGGAAAATCAGTTTGAACTACGCGAATATCCTTCGATCGCGAGGGAACTCAAGGAGGGCACTTCGTTACTATCGCGATATAGAGCCATCTCTTCACAACCTGCCTGACGGTCACGTCTATTTGGCACACCTTGCCCAGTGCTACGAGGACGTGTCGGACATTGCCTCAGCGGCGGCGACCTGGAATGCGGCCCGCCTGCAAGCACAAACGGTTGGCAACGATGACTCTGTCGCCATCGCGTCCGCCGCCCTCGCCACCCTCTATCAAGAAGTCAAACAGTTCGCGAAAGCCGATGCGGAATTGCAGACGGCCATCCAGCATGAGCATGAATCCTGGGGGCACGCCTTCCTCCTCCTTCAGCGACTCGGCCTATTCCTCGCGTGGAGCAAGGAAGAGGACGCGAAGAAGACAGATGCGAAGAAGACATTTACCAAGTTGCAAAAGATCATTCGAGAATCTGAATCTGAAGGATCTGAAGGTCTAGAGGAGGTGCTGATCGACATGCACATGATGATCGCCGACCACAATTGGCAAGACGATGATGGTCGTCACGAAGCAATGAAAGCATATTCCGTGGCTCTCATGGTGGCATTTCGCTCCAAGCCAGAGCAGATCGGTGAAGTTGGCGGGCACGTCTATCGACGACTCCTGGAGATTCCTCGTAAAAACCGCCTCGCGCGAATTCGTCAACTGGAAGACGGACTGATCTCCTGGCTTTGCAAGCAGACGACAGGAACGGTCGACGAAGGGCTTCGTCACATCATCACATGGCCATTGCGTGTAGTCAGGCGACTGACAATGGAACACGCGAAAGACCGTTCTATTTCTGGAAATGAAGCTGGACGTATCGCCATGCTGGAATTGCGTCTATGACGCCGAGTGCCGCGGCCCTGTGTCGCCACCAGAATTGTGTGATCAACTAGCGTTGTGAAGCAACGGCAAATTGCAAAAAGTACCGGGCGGCATTGATCGCCGCCGGCAAATCGACCGCCACCGTCGGCCGGGTGCTGCCGGTGCTGCGCGGTGCGTACCTGCAATTCGGCAAGCGCGGGCTCATCGGGTGGGACCAGGCGAGAGACATCCGTGTCCTTCCGGGAACCTTGCGTGAGTATCGGCTGCGGAACCAAGCACCTGCCGCGGACTCGGGTGACCAGGAGTCAAAACCAGCCGATGCGCCGACCGGCGCCACCGCCAAAAAGAAGCCCAAGCCCGACACGGAAAAACCCGCCGCATAGCCTCAGGGCCTTTCACTTCGTCACAATGCCGAGTTTGGCAAACAGATGGGGGAGTTTGAGGGCGTTTTGGCGGAGGGCGGAGGCGATATTCTTCACCCCATCAGCGCGCACGG
>Ga0265331_10003315_pt1 | contig 10460 bp, 2 predicted proteins | sample 41923metaG_FD_202088 | JGI IMG/M metagenome (GOLD analysis project Ga0265331, IMG submission 202088) | Rhizosphere microbial communities from Carex aquatilis grown in University of Washington, Seatle, WA, United States - 4-19-23 metaG | ecosystem: Host-associated > Plants > Roots > Rhizosphere >...
AGTGTTTGAACAGAATGATCTTCTTCGGGCAGGCGTCACTCCAACACGCGATCGGCCACTTCATGGCGCACTATCACACTGAACGCAATCATCAAGGCCTCGAAAACCAGCTCCTGCGGCCCGCCGGAGTTTAATCCTCATCCCTGGGAATGTGAGTCAAGGTGACACTCGCGAATGCAACGTAAGAGGCTCCCTTTAAGCCCCGGTAACAACCGATCGTTACCTGCTCGGAGGCTATGGACCGTCTCCTGATCGATCAGCACGGTGTCCACGATGCGGCAGACTCTACTAACTGCTGCCACTCGGGGAGACGTGCCTGCATTGCGTACTGCAACTTACCGCTCTCCTGGGTACCGCACGACGAACCGCGCCTTTTGGTGCTGCCGCAGGAGCCTCGCGAGTAGTTTTACCGCTTGCTCGCGCACCTCGGCCGGAAGGCTCAGCCAGGATGGGACCATCGATTGCGCATGAAACAGCGCAATCTGGCTCGGCGTCGTCACCCGGCTTGTTTGAGAACAGAGCGCTGCGTCAAACATCCATTCAGGTACTTCCACAGGGCGACTGTGGTCATCGAGCGCGCAGCTGAACAATGCGCCACGCTCTCCCTTCGTCATCGCTCCAAACACCAACACAGATCTGCCATACCAAGGATGCCACGGATACAGGACAACCCGTAACTCGGTAATATGGGCGTTCTGTTGTCTATTTGTACAACCAGCGGCGTGTCCATGCGGGACTGGGCGGGCAGACACCCTTCCGGCGATGCGGCAAGACCGTGTGTCAACCGGCGAATCCACATGACTGCGCGTGCAGTCCGACTGTTATGGTCTCTTCCACAGCTGCGTAATCAGCAATTCGCCATAGTTCAGGGTCTGTCCGCGTCTTGGCAGTGGTCATCATGGTCGCTTGGGAAGCGACACTCAAACGAACCCAGGAACCATTCCGCAGTGCGACAAAATAACCGCTCAAACCGTCATAGATTCGCGGCGCAAGCAATGTATCGATAAACTCATACACCCAACAGCCGTTGCGACCTCCTACGTCCGAGGTATAGCCCGAGGTGCGTTCCCGGCAACGGGGGCGAGCCGGCAACTCCGGCCGCCCAGTCACACATCGATTACTCCTCCGCCAATCTCGCCCCACCCCTCCCATAAATTCCTGTTAATCTCCCCCCACAATGCGAGCGCCCTTCCCAACCAACTCCTCGACCAACAAACCTCGCGAGTGCAGCCACCAGCCCGAGCGATCGCAACTTCGGCCGCTTACGCACGCCCCCAAACTCCGAGGCGGATGAGGCTATGTTGTTGCAGCAGGTCACGCATCGACGCGCTCCACGAGGCGCCCAACTCCAGTGGCCGCACTAACCCTCCCGTTGGTATTGCTCGGCCCCATGCTTCGCAGGGTCGAGCCGCGTTTCGTCTCCGTCTTCATCGCCACCAGCACCCCCGCCTCGATTAAGGTCCTCGTCTACGACGGCGTCGTCGATGCCGCAAACCCACCGCCCGAGCACGGCTCGGCGGAAGCCTCCACCACAGCCTTCGGCGCGAAATTCCACGCGACCGTCGTCACCGTGAATTTCGCGGATGCGCAGTCCCTGATGGCCGGCCACCGCTACTCCTATGATGTCCGCATCACCCCAACAGGTGGCAGCGCACTATCCCTGAAGGATCTGAAATTGCTGGAGGATGACAACGACACCGTACCCGGCCTCGAAATCTCCGCCATCGGCTATGCGGATGGACAACTCCCGTCGTTCGTCACCTGTCCGGCCGCTATCGAGGAGTTCGTGCTGGCGCACGCCTCGTGTCGTAAGCCTCATGGTCCGGGCGACCCAGCCCTCAAATACGTCGACGACGTAATCGACGATCTGCACGGCGCGGACGCCGGCCGCCCCCACGCGCTCTTTCTGACAGGCGATCAGATATATGCTGACGACGTCGCGGTAGCGCTGCTGCCCGGGTTGAACACCCTTGGGATTGCCCTCATCTCGAGCAACTCCGCCGGGATTGAGCAAATCCCCTCCCCTGCCGGCGACCGTAGTCTAAATCTCTCGACCACAGTTCTCCCCGCGGGCTTCCGCCAAAAGCTTATGGGGGCAACCGGGTTCACCTCCGAATCCGCCGCGTGCCACCTAATTGGCTTCGGTGAGTGGCTGGCGATGTATTGCATCGCCTGGAATCCGCTGCTGTGGCCGGTGCTGGCCGTGGCGGATGTCAGTACCGCCTCTCTCGACGACGGACTGAAGGCCCAACTGCAGGCCGACGCCGCGGGGGGACCCAACGATGCACCCCGTGCGCTCGGACAACCCTCGCCGGACGCCGCGAATGACGTTATTTCGCCCCTCTACAACGGGACCCAGGCCGCCACGGACGCGCTGAAAGAAGCGTTCGGCAGTTTCCTCACCGACAAGCAAGTGCTCGACGCCTACCGTCGGGAAGTCCCCAAGGTCCGGCGGCTGCTGGCCAACGTTCCCAGCTACATGATCTGCGATGACCACGAGGTCACTGACGACTGGTTCATGACAGGCGGGATTCGCGCCAACACCACCACGAAACCCTTCGGGCGATCCGTACTGCGGAATGCCATCTGCGCTTACACGGTGTGCCAAGCTTGGGGCAACGACCCCGTGCGCTGGGCCTCCGATCCCCAACGGCAGGCCCTGCTCAACGGCATCTCCGGCCTGTTTGGCTCGGGATGGAGCGGCGGACCGGCCGTGTCGTCCGCCGCCGATGCCGTTGACCAGATCCTCGGACTCTCTCCGACCGGCCACCCGCAGTTCGACTTCTCTTTCATCATTGACTATCCAACGCACCGGGTCCACGTGCTCGATACCCGGACGCGCAGGGAATATAGAACTCCGAGCTCCCCGCCCGGACTCCTCGCGCAGGACGCACTCGACAGCCAACTGCCCCCCAACGAGACCCTGCCGGACGATCATGTGTTGATTGTCGTGTCGCCGGCGCCGGTGTTCGGCCCGCCGTTGATGACCGAGCTCGCCGGGCCCCTGGCGGCGAGCATCTATGACATCGCCTCCTTCGCACGCAAGAAGACCGACCAGTCGGCGCAGCAGGATGTCACCGGAATTCCGACCAGCGGCCGACCCCTCGGCTCGCAGTTTTTTGACGCCGAGCATTGGGGAGCTCAACCCGCGGCGTTCGAGAGGTTTCTGGCCCGCCTCTCCCGATACAAACGAGTGGTCGTCCTCGCCGGTGACGTGCACTACGGCGCCGCCTACGCGATGGACTGGTCGGGGAGTGGACGCAACAGCCGGATCATTCATTTCACATCGAGCGCCGCGCGTAACGCTTGGATCGACACGGTACGTAACCTGATGCTGTTGAACGGCATGTCCATCGGCCTGCAGCGCATCGGCATGCCCATGACTCGACTCGGCTGGTCCGCAACACTGCCGCCAGTCATCGATGGACTCTCCAATGAGCCGCCACGTCCGCGCATCGCGATCCAAACTGGACCCGTCCTCTTGTCCAACGACATGTTCCGTGCGTCCCATCCGCTGCAGCGGCCCCCTGAGTGGCTGTGGCAGGTCAATCCCATCGCGGACACGCGGGCTCCGGAAAGCCGCCCTGTCGCCGCCCGGGCCGTTGGCGTCAGCACGGAGCTCGCGACCGGCCAGGCGGCGCTACGCCAGCTTAGTGATCTCGTCACCGCCCATGTCAGCGCACTCGACACGGTAGCGATCGCGCGCGGCTTGCAGTTTCTCAACAACATCGGTGTGATTCGATTCGCGCGAGCAGGCGACGGCCTGCACGTCAGTCAGACACTCTATTCCCTGCGCGGGCGACCGCAGCCCAATGAAAAAGGCGATGCCTACATCGTCCACGACGCGCTGCTAGAGCCCGTTGCCGTGCCAGTTCCCACCACTATTGGACCTGGAGGCTGACGCTGTGGCCGGTAACGATGTATTCGCGAGCGTGATCAGTTACCTGGCCGACCTGGGCCACGAGCTCGCGACAACGTTCACCAACCCGGACGCGCTCGCGAATCTACTGGTGCGCAGCGGCCAGTTGCCACCGGCTAGCGTGCCGGCGACCGACCCGAACACCGCCAACACCCTGGCGGCGCTACGCGACCAGGCCAACACGCCAGGCGCCTCGGGGCTGGAGCTGCTGAAGAACTTCAGCAACGCCATGATCGCGCTGGTCACGTTGGTTCAAGAGGCTACGTCCCTGTCCTCCGTCGATGACGCCTGGAACATGGTGGCCACGTGGCTCGACTTCATCGCCGTGGATCGCTTCCGCAAAGATCAACTCGAGCTCGTGGCGTTGTTGAAAGCCGCGCACCTGCTCTCGGACGACCGCCTCCTGATCGCGGACCTGATCCGCTCCAAGGACCAGTGGGGCACCTTCCTGCTGGGCAATCCCGCCGACGACGGCGCCAAGGCCGACAACTGGTCACTGATCATCGCCGCCGGCATGGCCTATGTCGGCAGCAAGATCCCGCAGGAGGACGACAAAGGCAAACCCTGGTCATTGGACATGCTCTGCGGATGGGACCCGGACCCGAATACCCCCGCACCGCACGCCCAACGCACCTTGCAACGCATGGCGACGTTCCGACTCACGACCCGCCAAGGGACCAACCCGGTCGCCGAGGAGCACGTGGGTGTGAGCGCGGTAGTGGTACCACCCGAGTCCGGAGGTTGGGGCCTGTATTTCGGCCTCGATCTGGGGGCCGGCGTCACCTTTCCGGTCGGCGAGCATCTGGAGTTGGTTATCTCTACCGACTCGCCCACGGCGCTGCAGGGATACTTCGGCGATCCGCTGTTTCTCACGCCAGGCCTCGAGCATAGCTCGGCAAAGCTCGCCCTGCGCCGCAAGCAGGAAGCCACCGACCATTGGAACATCGGCGACGACAAACAGACCCACCTGGAAATCGGCACGTTCAGCACCGGTTTCGAGATCGGCGATCCGATGCGCTTCCGACTCGCGGTCGGCGACGGCGCGCTGATGATCCCCAAGAGCGCCTTTGGGTTCATGGGCTCTTTGATGCCCGAGTCAGGGGTCAAATTCACCTTCGATGCAGATCTCGCGATCGACAGCAAGGGCAAGCTGGCCTTCACCGGCGGTGCGGGCATGATGGTGACCCTGCCAGTGAACCGCTCGGTGCTCATTCTGCGCGTGCGGGCCATCACGCTGGCCTTCGCACTCGAGGGAGGGAACGATGGCGCTAAAGCCTCGTTGGCGGCCACTGTCGCGTTCGGTCTCGACTTTGGATCCGCGTTCAAGGTCGATGTAGACAATATCGGCGCAAAGCTGTTTTGGGCGCTTCCCTCCCCGCCACAGCCCCCCGGCAGCACCGTGCCAATTGTGCACGGTAACCTCGGTCCCGCGGGCGATCTCGGCCTGGACTTCGTGCCCCCGCGCGGCATCGGTGTCCTCATCGACGCGGGCCCAATCAAAGGCGGCGGGTTCTTCTATCTCGATCCGGCCCATCGCACCTACGCCGGCATCATCGAAGCCTCCCTGGCACTGTGTGGCAAAGGCATCCAGATCAAGGCCGCGGGATTGCTCCGCGAAACCGACACCGGTTGGGACTTTGTCCTCATCCTGTCGGCGCAATTCGAGCCGGCGATCGAGATCTTCCTGGGACTGACGTTGAATGGCGTCGGCGGCATGATGGGGATCAACGTCGCCGTGTCGGTCGACAAGCTCCACAGCGCCCTCCACGATGGCGGCCTGGGCAAACTGTTGTTTCCCACCGATCCCATCGCCAACGCGCCGACCATCATCGCCACCATGATCGCGGTCTTCCCCCACCGCGACGGCGGCGTGGTGGCCGGCCCCATGTTGCAACTGGGGTGGGGCCGACCCGTCTCGTTTGTCACTTTGTCGGCGGCCGTCGTGGTGGCCCTCCCGTCCCCCGCGCTGCTCTTGATCCTGGGGCGCCTGCGGCTGGCCGTACCGGACCCGGATCTGCCGCTCGTCAGCCTCAATGTCGACTACCTGGGCGTCATCGATTTCCAACAGCCCGCGGTGTCCTTCGACGGCTCGCTGATCGACAGCCGCATCTCCATGTTTCCCATGACGGGAGACATGGAAATGCGCGCGGGCCCGCCGGGATTCATTCTCTCGTTCGGCGGCTTCAATCCGCGCTTCCAACCCCCGGCGGACGTCCCCGCATTGCGCCGGATTGCCATCGACATCTCGGCCAATCCCCTCACCAAGATCCGAGCCGAAGCCTATCTTGCGGTCACCTCCAACACCTTCCAGGTAGGCCTGCACGCCTCACTCGACATCGACGCCGGTCCCGCCTCGATCCATGGGTGGCTCGACTTCGATGCCCTGGTGCAATGGGCGCCGCACTTTACGTTCTCCATTCACATGGACATCGGACTCGAGCTGCGCGTCGATGGCGAGTCGATCGCAGGCGTCTCGGTCGATCTGCTGTTGGAAGGCCCCAGCCCGTGGCATGCCAAGGGTGAGGCGAGCCTGCACATCCTGTTCTTCACGGTGCATGCCGGTTTCGAGGCGACCTGGGGTGAAAGCGACGCGGAGCCACCGCCACCGCAGCTCGACGCCTCTGCCACAGTCGCTTCCGCTCTGTCAGAGCCGGGGGCGTGGACCGCCATCGCACCGAGCGGCGACAGTTGGATCACCTTAAGAGCGGTGGACCGCGAAGAGATCGGCGTCCATCCGTACGGCACCCTGAGCGTGCGCCAACAGGCTGTGCCCATCGGTATCCCGATTACACGGATCGGAAGAAGTCATGTCATCGGCGATACCGCGACGGTGACACTCACGCCGCTCGCCGGCGCCCCAAATCCCGTCCCCACGATGGGTCAGTTCGCCGCGGCCCAGTTCAACGAGCTCAATGACGATCAGAAACTCTCCCGACCGTCGTTCGAGTCATATCAGGACGGCGTCTCCTTTGGCGCGTCCACACTCACACACTCGGGCGAGCAACTGACTACCTCTGCGTACGAGACGGTGTTCATCCCGGAGATGCAACGGCGGCCGCCCATTTCACTACACGCAAGCCTCTTCGCACACGCGCTGGAGGTCGGCTCCGTCGCCCGCTCCGGGTTGCACTTTGCCAGGTTGTTCGATGGCCCCGATCAGCGCGTCAGTGTTTCTGACGCCACCTACCGAGTCGTGGCCGCGGATACCCTACAGGCCGCATCCACAGACAAGTTCGGCTCCACGGCCGCCGCCTACGCCCAGGCGGGAAGCTTCAAACAACAACGCGTGCTGGTCGTTGGCACGCACGAGATGGTGAGCTGATGGCTGACGTGGGCTACCATTTCCTGTCCTGGGTGCGCAGCGGCTTCGCGGCGTCCATCGCTCAACCTGACACGTTTGGGAGCAGGCAGCCGGCTCTAGCAACCGCCCCGGTGGGGGTCACTGTCTCGGGCGCAGCCACCCCGATACAACACAATGCGGCCGTCCGCGGCCCCGGCGATGTCATCGGCATCAGCCCCAGCCAGGTGGTCAGAACGGACCCCATCGACGGCGCCGTCGGCGTCGAGCCCAACTACTTCGCGCAGATCGAATTCGACCGACCTGATCTGCCGTGGCTCTTCACGCCCGCCGCGGCAGTGGACCAGCGCCTACGACCCTGGATCGTGTTGGTGGTCCTGGATGCTGAAGGACCTGCGGCGTGCTCGGTACTGCCGGGGTCACCGTTGCCGGTCATCAAAGTCTCCACCGACGCGGCGACCGAGCTACCTGACTTGACCAGCTCCCACCTGTGGACACACACCCAGGTCATCGTGCCGGACGGCATGTCACTGGACAGCACACTCGCTCCAGAGGCAGACCCGCGCTTGACCATCTCGCGGCTGATGTGCCCCCGACACCTGTCACCCAACCGCTCGTATATCGCCGCCGTCGTCCCCGCCTTCAACGTCGGCCGGCTTGCCGGACTCGGGCTACCAGTCACGCCGGCCGATGAAGGCCAATTGCAGCCGGCATGGACGCCCGGCGCAGCCGTAGATCTCCCCGTTTACTACTCGTGGCGCTTCCGGACTGGCGAGGATGCGGACTTCGAGAGCCTCGCCCGGAAACTGGTGGGCCGACCTCTGCCGCTCGGAGTCGGCACCCGTCCGCTCGATGTCAGTCGGCCGGGCGCGGGACTCCCGGCGTTGCCTCCGCCCGTTGACACCACGGATCGCCAAGCCATCACCTGGCTGGACGGCGCGCTCCGACCGATCGATTCGGACACTCGGCCGACACGGGATGCAACGGCCACCCAAAACTTCCAGACTCAGCTGACCGTCCTGCTCGACCAACCCGCCAACCTTGTCCTGAGCGGTCACACCGATCCGGTCGTGGCCCCGCCCATCTACGGCGGCAAACATGCTCTGGCGGTCACAGTAGATATAGGCGCCACCACGGAGGCTGGCAAAACGGTACCGCCCTGGATCCGCGAGCTCAATCTCGACCCCCGCATCCGAGTCGCCGCCGGACTCGGCACTCAGGTAATCCAGGCTCGTCAGGAAGATTACGCCGCTCGCGCTTGGCGCCAACTGGGTGACATCGTGGCGGCCAACCGCCTGCTGCGATCCGCGCAGTTCGCGCGCACCGGCTCGTTGCGCGTCCATGCCCGGCTCTCGAAGTTGGATGCTCCATCCCTGTTGGGCATGAGCTATCCCGCCCATGAGCGGTTGGTCGGAGTGACGTCCGACGCAAACACCCTCGCGCGCGGTGTGAGATCGAGTCGCTTGCCTGATGTGGCGGTCGAGCCAGCCTTTCGCCGCCTGACGCGCGGCTCCACCGCGGTGGGGCGCGCCGCGGGTGTTGGGACGCTGGCACCGGCGGCGGTGGAGCGCTTCGCCGCCCAGGTATTCAGCGCGCCCACCGCCGGCCCCGATGGAACCACCAACATGCGGCCTGCCAGCGAAGTGTTGGGAACGACACGCTCGGTCGCGGTTCTGGGGGCGCTAGGTGATGCCCAACCTTCGGACGCCACTCGCCTCGATACGATGGTGAGCGCTTTGAATGCCAGCCAGACGGCATTCGTCAGCGGCGATGCGCTGCGCTCTCTCGCACTCCGGAGCGATGTCGGCTCCGTCGCTGTTGCAAAGAGTCTGGGTGCTGTCCAGGCATCTGCGGTCACGGCCGTACTCAATGCCGCCGCGCCTGCTCCAGCAGCACCTCCACCGACATCACCCCCTGTCAGCCCAACGCTTCCCGGAAGACCGACCCTCTTCATCCGCCCGCGAGCAGCCGAAGGCACCTTCGCCCACATCCCTACGGGCCTGGCGGGCGCAGCGACGACAGTCCGCATCTCGCCCATCATAACGCCGGTGGCTACGCCCGTCGTAACGTCAGTGGCTGTGTCGCCCACCGTGTTCCAGACCATTGATCCGGTCCGCTGGACGACCCTCCAACAGACCGCCGCCGTACCCGTCGTCATGGCGACCGCCGATCCGATTAGCGACCCGGGCGCACGACTGAACGTCCTGCGCTCAAACCCGACCGCACTCAGTGCGCTGGCGCAGGTCGTTGCCGGAAATGTTGGAGCGGCCCAGGTGCTCGACCAGCAAACGGCCTCGCTGGTGACGAGTGGTGCCGCACTGACGACGTTGACCGGCCTGACGAGCGGCCATTTCGTCGGCGTTCTGCCTACCGTCGTGCCGCAAGTGACAGGCACCGATGACCTCGCCGCCGCGCGCGAAATGGTGGTCGCGGTCGCCGGCGCGATCGACCGCATGGTCTCGATCAACGACAGCCCCCCTCCGGCGGCGGCGCCCGCGCTCGATCTCGCGCGCGCGAATACGGCACTCCTGAACCGACTCGATCCCAACATCACCGTTGCTGCGCGCCTGAAAGATCGGCTCGACATCAAGGTCATCACGGGCGTACCGCGTCGCGACGAGCTCGATGTCGTCATGGCCTGCCCGCAATTCAACGACCCCATGTGGCAAGCCTTGCGCCAGCTCGATACCCAATGGCTGCTCCCTGGACTGCAGCTGGTGCCTCCTGATACGGCTACCCTGGTCAGGACCAATCCCGTGTTCGTGGCCGCGCACCTGATCGGCCTCAACCACGAGATTATGCGCGAGCTGCTGTGGCGCGAATATCCTACCGACCAGCGCGGTACCGCCTTCCATCGCTTCTGGGGACGCAGTGGCCCACTGCCGGATGATATCGGAGCGGTGCACCTCTTCCACGACGCGCTGAAGGACACCCTCCTTACCGGCCAGACGGACGAAGCCGTGCTGTTGGTACGCAGCGAGCTGCTCCGACGTTATCCTGGCTCCATCATCTACCTGTCGCGCGGCACGGCCACGAATGACGGCCAGCTGCAACTCGACGCTACGCCCACGTTGCCGACCTTCCGGGGAGACCTTCCGCCGGATGTCACGTTTGTCGGATTCCCGGTGAGTCCCGACGACCTGCGGGCCACGACGGACCCCTGGTGGTTTGTCATCGCGCAACCCCTTACCGAGCCGCGCTTCGGCCTCGATGACGGTCCGCCGCCGAGCGAGCCCCTGACCG
>Ga0265331_10003316_pt1 | contig 10459 bp, 6 predicted proteins | sample 41923metaG_FD_202088 | JGI IMG/M metagenome (GOLD analysis project Ga0265331, IMG submission 202088) | Rhizosphere microbial communities from Carex aquatilis grown in University of Washington, Seatle, WA, United States - 4-19-23 metaG | ecosystem: Host-associated > Plants > Roots > Rhizosphere >...
CTTTCATCGCTATGAATCGCTTCCGTATTGCTCTGGGTCGAGAGGATGAGTTCGAGCAAATTTGGCGGGAGCGGGAAACCAATCTGCCGGGTTTGGCGGGCTTCGTTTCGTTCCAGCTTTTGCGCGGCCCCGCTAACGAAGAGTTTTCGTTATTTGCCTCCAGCACTGTTTGGGAAACGCGCCAGCACTTCGAGGATTGGACGAAATCGGACGCCTTTCGACGCTCACATGGCGGGTCTGCACGGTCGGCAGGGTTGTATTTGGGACATCCTCAATTCGAGGGGTTCGACGTCGTGCAAGAGATCGTGTGATTTAAAAACACACTGTCATGGACATATGCCGATGCATGCATGGCGCGGCCCCCCTCCCCATGCACCCTTGACCGCACAAGGCCTGCTGGTTAGGGTGTGCACCTGCAAAATTGATGGTGCTAAAATAATGTCACAAGACAATGCATCTCCCCATAATTTCCAAAGATTGATCCTGACCCTTCAGGACTTTTGGGCGTCGCAGGGGTGTGTGATCCTTCAGCCATACGATATGGAGGTGGGGGCGGGCACGTTTCATCCAGCCACCACGTTGCGTTCATTGGGCCCAGACCCGTGGAAATGCGCCTATGTCCAGCCGTCGCGGCGGCCAAAGGATGGCCGATATGGCGAGAACCCCAATCGCTTGCAGCATTATTATCAGTTCCAGGCATTGCTCAAGCCCAGCCCGTCCGATCCGCAAGGATTGTATCTGGAAAGTCTGAAACGCTTGGGCATCGATCCCATGGCTCACGACATCCGCTTTGTGGAAGATGACTGGGAAAGCCCGACACTGGGCGCCTGGGGGCTGGGTTGGGAAGTGTGGCTGGATGGGATGGAGGTGACTCAATTCACCTACTTCCAACAGGTGGGCGGTATCGAGTGCGACCCGGTGGCGGTGGAAATCACCTATGGGTTGGAGCGTCTGGCCATGTATATCCAGGGGGTCGAGAACGTCTACGATTTGGATTTCAACGGTGCCGGTGTCAAGTACGGAGACATCTTCAAGCGCCCGGAAGTGGAATATTCCGCTCATAACTTTGAATATGCCGATACCGAGATGTTGCTTCAGCATTTCAAAGATGCCGAAAAAGAATGTAAAGCCCTTTTGGGCGTCGGTTTGGCGCTTCCGGCCTACGATCAGTGCATCAAGGCCAGCCATCGATTTAATTTGCTGGATGCTCGCGGGGTGATTTCTGTGGCCGAACGGCAAGGCTATATAGGGCGAGTCCGCGACTTGGCTAAGGCCTGTTGCGAAGGATGGTTGGTGGATTATGCCTGAGTTTCTGCTGGAAATATTATCCGAGGAAATCCCTGCGCGGATGCAGGCCAAAGCGGCTCAGGATTTGGGCCGATTGGTGACCGAGGGGTTGAATGCTGGCGGTTTGACCGCCGAGGCGATCCGCACCTATGTGACCCCTCGACGCTTGATTTTGGTGGCCGAAGGTGTGCCCGCAGCTTCCGCAGATGTGGCCGAGGAAAAACGCGGCCCTCGGATCGATGCCCCTCAACAGGCGCTGGACGGGTTTTTAAAATCTACCGGCTTGACCGTGGATCAGTTGGAACAACGTGATACCGGCAAGGGCGTGTTCTATTTCGCGGTACTTTCGCGGAAAGGGCGTTTGGCGACTGAAGTCTTAACCGAGACAGTCGAAGGCGCTATGGCAGGGTTTCCATGGCCTAAGTCCATGAGGTGGGGCACCAATTCGGTGCGATGGGTTCGTCCCATTCAATCCATTCTGGCGCTGTTTAATGGTGAAATTGTTCCAATAACCTTCGGGCCGGTGACATCTGGCGCGGTTACCCGTGGGCATCGATTCCTAGCTCCGCACGAGTTTACTGTCCGGGATTTTTCCGATTACGAAGTTAAGATCAGAAACGCAAAAGTTCTGATTGATGGCGTTGAGCGGCGTTACGCTATTTGGTCGCAAGCCGAAGATTTGGCTCAGGCCAAGGGGTTGGCGGCCAAGCAGGACGATGGTTTGCTGGACGAAGTCACCGGATTGGTGGAATGGCCGGTGGCCTTGTTGGGCGACATCGATGCACAATTCATGGAGGTTCCAGCCGAAGTGCTGATCACCTCCATGCGGACCCATCAGAAATATTTCTCAACGCTTACACCGGAAGGGGGATTAGCCCCCCATTTTATCGCCGTATCCAATATGCAAGCTGCCGATAACGGCACGGCGATTTTGGCGGGCAATCAGCGGGTTCTGCGAGCACGTCTGTCCGACGCCGCCTTCTTCTGGGACCATGACCGCAAGACGAAACTGGCGGACCGGGTCCAGACCTTAGACCAAAGGATTTTCTTTCAAGGCTTGGGGTCTGTTCTGGATAAGGTCAAGCGGGTTGAATATCTGGCTGGTTTCCTGGCTCACGACCTGGGGGCCGATAAGCATAAGGCAGAACGGGCCGCGTTCCTGGCAAAGGCCGATCTGTCCACGGACATGGTGGGTGAGTTCCCAGAATTGCAAGGCCTTATGGGGCATTATTATGCTCGATACGACGGGGAGTCTGCCGAGGTAGCCCAAGCGATTGCCGAGCATTATTCTCCTGCCGGTCCTGGCGATAAGTGTCCGTCGGCTCCGGTCTCGGTCGCGGTGGCCTTGGCCGATCGTCTGGATACGTTGGTTGGTTTTTTTGCCATCAATGAAAAACCCACAGGTTCAAAAGATCCCTTCGCTCTGCGTCGGGCTGCACTGGGTGTCATTCGTTTGATTGTCGAAAACCGGCTGCGGATCAGTTTGCACAGTGTCTTTGCCGAAGCCCTACAAAGCTATAAGTTCCAGTTTGGAACCGTGCGCGAAGAGTTGTTGGAGTTTTTCGCCGACCGACTCAAGGTTCATTTGCGCGATCAAGGCGTGCGGCATGATTATGTTACTGCCATTTTCTCGTTGGGCGACGAGGATGATCTGCTGCGTCTGCTGGTTCGTATCGATGCCTTGGGAGAGTTCTTACGTTCAGAAGATGGGGCCAACCTGTTGGCAGCCTATCGCCGGGCGGTTAATATCGTTCGCATCGAAGAAAAGAAAGATGGTGCGCCCATAACGGGCGACGTGGAAGCGGCGCGTCTGTCTCAAGAGGAAGAGGTTGCGCTGGCGCAAACTTTGGCAGGTGTACGCAGTGATGTGCAAGTTGCCCTTGCCGCCGAGGAGTTTTCGGCAGCCATGGTGGCTTTGTCCCGGCTGCGTCATCCGGTAGACATGTTCTTTGATAAGGTTACGGTAAACGCCGAGAATTCGGTGTTGCGGGCTAATCGATTGCGGCTGTTGTCCGAAATTGGACGAGTCATGGAATTGGTCGCAAATTTTGCCGCAATTGAGGGCTAGATATCTCGTTGTGCTTCCATTAAGGTTGGGCCGTTTTCCCCCGAAAGGGTAGGGTAAAGCCCCCAAAAGAGGACGTTAAAACATGACGAAATGGGTTTACAATTTTGGTAGTGGTAAGGCTGATGGCCGCGCCGACATGAAGAATTTGCTGGGTGGTAAGGGTGCCAACTTGGCCGAGATGAGCAATCTTGGTCTTCCGGTTCCGCCCGGTTTTACCATCACCACCGAAGTCTGTACCCATTTTTACAGCAATGGCAAAACCTATCCGGATGGGCTGGCCTCGCAAGTGGCCGAAGCTGCCGCCACCATTGAAGCCGGTTTGGGCAAAAAGTTTGGGGATGAAACCGACCCGCTTTTGGTTTCTGTCCGGTCCGGCGCGCGCGCGTCTATGCCCGGCATGATGGATACCATCCTGAATTTGGGTCTGAATGACCGCACGGTCGAAGGATTGGCGACTCGTTCCGGCGATGCTCGTTTTGCCTATGACAGCTATCGCCGTTTTATTCAGATGTTCTCTAATGTGGTGTTGGATATCGATCACCACAATTTCGAGGATATCTTAGAATCCCATAAAGAAGACAAAGGCTTGCGTTTGGATACGGACCTGTCCGCCGAAGATTGGAAATCGGTGGTTGGCCGTTATAAAGATGTGGTCCAGGAAAAACTGGGCAAGCCCTTTCCTCAAGATGTTAAGGAACAACTTTGGGGGGCCATCGGTGCGGTGTTCAGCTCGTGGATGAATCAACGCGCCATCATTTATCGCCGCTTGAATGAAATCCCCGAAACTTGGGGGACGGCGGTTACGGTTCAGTCCATGGTCTTCGGCAATATGGGCAATGATTGTTGTACGGGCGTGTGTTTCACGCGCAATCCATCAACTGGTGACAACGAATTTTATGGCGAGTTCTTGGTGAATGCCCAAGGTGAGGATGTGGTTGCCGGGATCAGGACGCCGCAGCAGATCACCGTTCAGGGCAAATTGGCTCAAAACTCCAATCTTCCCGCCATGGAAGAAGCCATGCCCGTGGTGTTCAAGGAATTGGATGCCGTTCGCCACAAGCTGGAAGGTCATTACAAGGACATCCAGGATATGGAATTCACCGTCGAGAAGAATCGGCTGTGGATGTTGCAGACGCGCACCGGCAAGCGCACCACCAAAGCGGCTTTGAAAATTGCCGTGGATATGGCGGCAGAAGGTTTGATCACCCGCGAGGATGCGGTTCGGCGCATTGACCCTTCGTCACTGGATCAATTGTTGCACCCTATGCTGGACCCGGATGCACCCCGTACTTTATTGGCGCGGGGTTTGCCCGCATCGCCGGGCGCTGCGTCCGGTCGCGTGGTGTTTTCTGCCGAAGATGCCGAACTTTGGGTCAAGAATAAGAATGAAAAAGTCATTCTGGTCCGCGCCGAAACCAGCCCCGAAGATATCGGTGGTATGCATGTCTCCGAAGGGATTTTGACCACCCGTGGCGGCATGACCAGTCACGCGGCTGTGGTGGCCCGCGGCATGGGGACGCCGTGCGTGGCGGGCGCTGGCACCATTCGCGTCGACCACAATGCCAAGATCATGAAAGTTCTGGGGCAGGTCGTCTCCGAGGGCGATATCATCACCCTAGATGGGTCTGCCGGTGAGGTGTATCTGGGCGCGGTACCTACCGTGCAACCCAACGTCAGTGGCGATTTCGCCACCTTGATGGAATGGGTGGATGAGTTCAGGACTCTGGGGGTTCGCGCCAATGCGGAAACTCCTTTGGATGCAGAAACTGCCTTGAAGTTTGGTGCCGAAGGGATTGGGTTGGTTCGTACCGAACATATGTTCTTTGACCATCATCGCATCGTCGCTGTGCGCCAGATGATTTTGTCCGAGACCGAGGAAGGACGTCGCAAGGCCCTGGCAACATTGCTGCCTTTTCAACGCGATGATTTTGCCCAATTGTTCCGGATCATGGGCGAATTGCCAGTAACGATCCGCTTGCTTGATCCCCCACTGCATGAGTTCTTGCCGAACACCGAAGTGGAAATCGCTGAAGTAGCGGCACAGGCTGGCGTCGATATCCCCACTGTCAAAGCTCGCAGCTTCACGCTCCACGAAGTCAATCCCATGTTGGGGCATCGCGGTTGTCGGTTGGGGGTCACGTATCCTGAGATTTACGAGATGCAGGCTCAGGCCATTTTTGAAGCGGCAGCTTTAGTCTCTAAGGAAACAGGAAAGCCGGTTTCTCCCGAAATCATGATTCCCTTGATCAGTACGAAGGCGGAATTGGACATGATGAAGGCCGTCGTCGATAAGATGGCCGCTCAAGTTTTTGCTCAATCAGGTATAACCTTGCCCTATAGCGTGGGCACTATGATTGAGCTGCCTCGTGCCGCTTTGATGGCGGGAAAAATTGCGGAAAGTGCCGAGTTCTTTTCGTTCGGGACCAACGATCTGACGCAGACTGCCTATGGTCTGAGCCGTGACGATGCCGGTCCATTCTTGGAAATATACCGAGAGAAAGGCATTATTGAGCACGATCCCTTTGCGACCTTGGATCAGGATGGTGTGGGTGAGTTGATCGCCATTGCCACCGAGCGGGGCCGCAAGACCCGTCCCAATATTAAGCTTGGGATTTGTGGTGAACATGGGGGCGATCCGGCTTCGGTCGAATTCTGCCATCGTGCGGGGTTGGATTACGTCTCGTGCTCGCCCTACCGTGTGCCCATCGCCCGGTTGGCTGCGGCACAGGCGGCGCTGGGCGGTGGTGGAAGCGGCACAAAATAATTTCTCTTTTGTGCTTCCTTAAAGACCTATCCCTGTATAGTGCGCGGCCATGAGCGTCGCACACAGGTTTGAAAGTTGGCATGAACGGATTGGTGGAACAGCTGTGCTGTTCTCCATTCTGATTCATGTCATCTTGGCGGTTCTGATTTTTACAGATGTGCTGATGACGCACGAGCCTACAAAACCTCCTGCGGAACCCGAGGCAATTGAGGTGAATTTGGTTCCAGAACCAAAGAAGCCTCTTCCTCCACCGCAGAAGGTACAGGAACCTCTGTCCCAGCCAGAGCAGGAACCGCCGAAGCCGGAGCCAAAGCCAGAGCAGCCTCCTCTGCCCAAACCCATCCAGCAACCGCCGGTCCCCCCCAAGACGCCCCCCAAGCCGGTTTTGGAAGAGGGGAAGCTGGGTAAGGAGTCAAAAGCGCCCAAGCATAATTGGTTGGATGATGTCAAAGACGATTCCCTCCCAAAAGAAGCCCAAGCCGTCAACCCGTTTGCTAAAGCTACGGAACCGATGAACTGGTCCAAAGCCAAGCGGTTGGATGATGTCGGACCGGCTACGCAAACGGAGCGTGATTTCTTGCTCTCTCAGGTTGTTCGACACTGGCGCAATCGGCCAAATTTTGAGTGGCCTTCAGACGCTGTTGTGCAATTGCGGGTCAAGGTGTTGCCCAACGGCCATTTGGCAACACCGTTTAATGCAAGTGAACAATATGTGCCGGAAGTCGCCATCAGTGGATACGAGGGCATGGGCCGTGGCGACCCACGCCGCGCTTTGTTGGAAAGTCTTTATGTGGCACTGCGTGTGGCGCAGCCTTTTACCTTAACGCCGGAATTGAAAGCCAAAGCCCCATTCGACACGGTTCTGGACTTCAAATTGTCGGATGTGCCTTAAACTGCCTTCGAATGCCGCTGTTCACCGTGCTTTAGATACTTGTCAAACGCAGCGCCGACGGCACGAACCAGAGTACGGCCCTCGTGTGTTACGCTGATGCGATTGCCGTCAATGGTGATTAATCCATCTTCGATCATGGGATGCAGCGAGGTCAATTCGTCTTGGAATTCGGCCCCTGACCGGCCATAGGGGCTGGCGATGGCATCCAAATCCACTTCCAGATCACACATCAGACGTTCAATGATCTGGCGGCGGAGGCGGTCATCATCCGAAATAGCGACTCCGCGTTGAATGGGCAGACGACCTTCGGTAATGGCTTGCTGGTAAAAATGGATTTCACCGACATTGGCCACATAGCCTTGTGGCAGTGATCCAATCCCCGATGCTCCGAAGCCAACAAGGACCGAGGCCGTATCGGTGGTATAGCCCTGGAAATTACGGTTCAGGCGTTTTTCCGACAGAGCAATGGCCATTTCGTCATCTGGTCGGGCAAAGTGATCTAGGCCAATTTGAACGTAGCCGTGATGTTCGACCAGGCGTGCGCAAGCATCTTCGTACTGGCGCCACCGTTCTGCGGTATCCGGTAAGGATTCTGGAGGGATCAGTCGCTGATGCTTTTTCATCCATGGCACATGGGCATAGCCGAACAGGGCAATGCGTTTGGGCTCAAATCCTACGGCAAGGTCAACGGTCTTGATCAGCCCGTCCAGAGTTTGATAGGGCAGGCCATAAATCAAATCCATGTTGATTTCAGGAATATCAAAATGCCGAAGCCATTCAACGGTTTGGGCGGTCACTTCGTAGGGCTGAATGCGGTTGATCGCCTCTTGGACTTTGGGATCAAAGTCTTGCACACCCAAAGAGGCGCGGGTTACCCCCGCCCGTTTCATGGCGGCGATATAGGTTTCCGTGGCGGTTCTAGGATCCAGTTCCACTGCAACCTCGGCATCGGGTTTGACGATGAAGCGTTCGCGCAACGTCTCAATAGTCCGAACAAAATCTTCCGGGTCCAGAATGGTGGGCGAGCCACCGCCAAAATGGATGTGGCGCACCGTCATGCGTGTGGGCAACGTCTGCGCCACCAGATCAACCTCGCCCATCAAAGCCTTCATATAACTCTCAATGGGGGCGTATCGTTTGGTGATTTTGGTGTGGCATCCGCAAAACCAGCACATTTCGGCGCAGTAAGCGATATGCAAATAAAGTGAGAGCTCCGTTGTGGGATCCAGCTCACTCAGCCACTGGCCGTACAGGTCGGCACCCACGCCTGGATGGAAGTGGGGGGCAGTCGGATATGACGTATAGCGTGGAACGCGTAAGTCGTATTTCTCAGTCAAATCTAGTCGCATAGTTCACCCTAGTCATCTCAAAGGAAAAATTCAACCGCAAGCCTTTAGGGGGCAATTTAGGGCAGCATGTTAAGAGTGTTGTTTGTATTAAAATATACAATTAAAAATGTATGTATATAAGCGTGTTGGGATTAGAATGCTGGTACAAACTCGTGTTTTAAGGGAGGTTTAAGCATGGCTTACGGGATGGTCGATGCGAAGGACAAGAAAGGAACTTTAACTGAACGGGTGTGCTATCAGCTTGAAGACGCAACCCTGAGAAGGTTCTATAATCCTGGGGACCATTTGGATGAAATGGCGTTATCTCTCAAATTGGGCTGTTCGCGGCCCCCTATCCGAGAGCTCTTAGCCAGTTGGTGGCCGTCGGTCTGTTAGACAGTTGGGCTAGACTTCAGCCATTTCCAGACGGTTGCGACCGTTTTGTTTGGCTTGGTACAGGGCATGATCCGCACGCAGGATAATGCTTTCAAAATCAACGTCAGAGGAATCTAACGCGGCAAGCCCGATGCTGATTGTCAGTGTGATGGGGGGGGGGTCTCAATACCAGAATATATGGATAAGTTTTCGGCTTGAAGTCGTAATCTTTCGGCGGCTTCTTGGGCTTGCTGATACGGACTGTCCACAAAGACCACGGCAAACTCTTCCCCACCAATGCGACCAAGAACATCCCCTTCGCGGCAGTTTCTGATAAACAACTGTGACAGTTCAATCAATACTCGGTCCCCAGCCGGGTGACCGTAGGTATCGTTGATGGCTTTGAAATGATCCACATCGATCATGGCAACGGATAAATTGCTTTGACGCCTGCGGGCTTGACTGAACTCCCGCTCCCCAAAACTGAAAAAAGATCGGCGATTACACAGTTTGGTGAGAGGATCAGTATTGGCTTGCTGTTCCAACTGTTCCATCAAGTTTTGTCGCTCAATTTCCAGGAGTTTCTTGTCGCGGTGCGACTCTTCTAACAGCGATACCGCTTTGATAATGTTGTGAACCTCATCAATTTCCTTTTGGGGAGTATTGTCGTGGTTTGTACCGTCACTCACTAACTTAATTAGGATGTCTGTTGCCGCAATAAGCGGGGTGAGGATACGGCGGCGGAGTACCTGTGCTAGGGCAATATAGGCGCCAATCAACGCCAAAGCCAAAGTGATGACGAGAATAAAAGTATTCCGGGCCTTCTTCTTATGGAGTTCGGCGCGGCTGATCGCTTGAGTCAAGAACACATCCCGAACATGGACGATGCTGCTCATTTCCGGGACATAGCGGGCCGCAAACCCAGCCGGCGTTACATCATAATTTCCAGTATCAATGCCGCGATTGATAACGCTATCAACATACTTAAGCCCAATGTTGATGTAGTCTGCTTCCATTGATTTAACGGATTCGGTCGCTTCAACGTCATCACCAAAAGCTAGAGCCCGGCGTTTGAGAATGGAAAAATAAAGGTCAATGCGACCACGGGTCTGAAAAATAACCGCCAATTCTTGCTTGGAGAGCGGCGTATGAGCCAAGAGAGGCACTGTTAAATGCGACCCAATGCGCCCCGCATGTTCCCGTAAATCAGCAGCAAGTCTTGCAACAATAAGCGCACCACCTATTTCTGGATCGCTTTGTTCGGCAATAAAGCCAAGTCGGGCAACAGGAGCGGACAAGCTATCGATCACCTCAAATAGGCTGGTGATGGCCGCATTGACCGCTTCAGGCGGGCGTTCGTTTAGGGGGCTAACAATGAGAGTGTCGACTTGTTTCCGTGCCGAGTGCAATTTTGCCAGCGCCGCATTAATTTCAGCAACGGTAACGCTTAGATTCTGACTGTTGCTTTTTTTGAGAGCGTCCCAAAAAGTTTGATAGGCCTGATCGCTGGCCATTCGCACAGCATTAAGTCTGTCCACTTTAGCATCATCATGGGGGAGTGGGTCGCCTAAAAGGGCATTGGTTGGTCCCCGTTCATAAGACATTTTCTCCATTGTCTTAAGGGCAAGGCCATAGACGCCAATGTCATCGACAGCATTAGAGCTCGACCAGAATTCCTGACCCTCAATAGCCAGAATACTTCCGCCAAATAAAACGAAGACAACCATATTAATGGCAATGGCTGT
>Ga0265331_10003317_pt1 | contig 10459 bp, 8 predicted proteins | sample 41923metaG_FD_202088 | JGI IMG/M metagenome (GOLD analysis project Ga0265331, IMG submission 202088) | Rhizosphere microbial communities from Carex aquatilis grown in University of Washington, Seatle, WA, United States - 4-19-23 metaG | ecosystem: Host-associated > Plants > Roots > Rhizosphere >...
AACGGCGCCGACCTGACGCTCAACGGCCTGGGGATGCGCAAGGCCACCTTCCTCAAGGTCAACGTCTATGTGGGCGCCTTATACGTCACCCGCGCTTCACACGATCCGCAGCCGCTCATCGATCCGGGGGCGCCCGCCGAGTTGATTCTCCACTTCGTGCGCAACGTGGGTGCGGGCGATCTGAAGAACGCATGGAAAGAGGGCTTCGAGCGTGTCGCCAAGGACCAGATGGCCACGCTCGGCGCACGGGTTACGATGCTCAACAGTTGGATGTCGGATATCAAAACGGGTCAGCGCTTGACCTTCGTGCGGCTCCCCGGCACGGGCATTCAGGTGAGCTTCAACGGGATCGTCAAGGGCACCATCACGGGGGATGATTTCTCGCGCGCCTTCATCTCCATCTGGCTCGGCAAGGAGCCGCCCAATCCGGAGCTGAAGGTGGGTCTGTTAGGTGGGCCCTGCGACTGAGGAGCCTCTGCTCGCCAGGGGCGCCCTCGCGACGGCGGGCAGGACTCAGACAGGCTCCAGGGAGATCGTTGTTTCTATCGACTGCACCCCTCCGGGTGCGACCGTAAAGACACCGGGCTTCGCGGTGAAATCACCGGTGAAGCCCGCCGGATCGGCCAGGCCGTGCCAGGGCTCGATGCAGATGAAAGGCGCCCCGGGCCTGGTCCAGATACCGAGATAGGGCGCATCGGGAAAGCCCACTCGGATGCGCGGCCCGTCGGCGGCGCCGTAGGTGACCGAGCGGCTGCGCACCTGGTCGAAGATGAGGGCGTCGTTCTTGAAGAGCGCATCATCCAACACCAGGCGCCTGTTGGATACCGGTGTTGGATGCGCCTCGGGCGCTACCAGGCCGGCGCCGTTGAGGCGCCTGATGGGGGCGGGCTCTTCGGTGGCGAACTCGATGAAGTGCGCCGACCGCTCGCGGCCGTAGGGCAGAGGCCAGCGCAAGCCCGGATGATAGCCGCAGCTCGCCGGCATGTTTGTATCGCCCACGTTGCGAACCGACGCGGTCACTGCGAGCGTGCTTCCGTTCAGGGCGAAACGGACATCCAGCTCGAACTGAAAGGGGTAGACCGCGAGAGTGCTCTCGTCCGCGGATAATCTAAAAGTGGCGCTGCTGGCGGTTGCGGCGACGACGTTGAAAGGCTGACCGCGCGCAAAGCCGTGCCTGGCGAGCGGGTAGGATTTTGCGTCCAGGAGATACTTGCCTCCGGCCAACTCTCCCACTATGGGGAATAAGATCGGTGCGCGTCCCGTCCAGAAGGCGGGATCGCCATTCCACAGCAGGTCGCGCCCGCCCGCGTCGCGCAGAACGGAAAGCTGCGCACCCAGGGGATTTACCTCCGCGTGCAGCTCGGCTGAACGCAACGGGATCCATGAATTCTGCGGGTCTGCCATGCCTGGGTACCTCGTTCGTGTGGTCGCCACGGTGCGGAATCGGGCGCCATTGTGCATCACTCCTACGTGCAGTTTGCCGGGTGAGGCCGCCGTATCCGGGGCGCTGCATGACTGCGTCGGCCAGTCCGTCTGGTCCGCGGGGAACGCTCTGCTTGCCGTGGGCGGGCGGCGAGCCGGACATGGGCTTATGCCCCAGGGCCCCCTGGTCGTGCACGACGACGTCCACGCACCCCTGCACCGCCGCTTTGCTATTATTCGCGGTTTCCACAGCAGCTTTGAACCCATGCTTCAGAACATCCGCGACGGTCTGCATCGCCATAAATGGCTCGGTTACCTGGTGCTGGGTGCGCTTGCGCTGGTGTTCGCCGCGTGGGGCGCCTACGGCATCGTCAACCTCAACATCGACAACGCCAATTACGCGGCCGAGGCGGGCGGTCAGAAGATCTCCATCCAGCAGGCCCGCAATGCCTGGAGCCGCCAGGAGAGCCGGCTGCAGCAGAGCTTCGGCGGCGCCGATATTCCGGCCGTATTGCGGGATCGCTTTCAGGACCAGGTGCTGGAAGGACTGATCCGCGATGCTCTCATGACCCAGAGGACTCACGATCTCGGCTACCGGGTCTCCGATACCGACCTGCAGGATGCGATCCGTAACGAGCCGGCCTTCCAGATCGAGGGCAAATACTCGCCGGACGCCGCTCGGGCCGCGCTCGCGCAGGCGGGCTTGTCGATCGACCAGTTCGAGAATGACCTGCGCAGCGACCTGCAGAGGCAGCAGCTCGAGAACGGTATCCGCGCGACCAACTTCATCACGCCGCGCGAGCTTGCTCAAATGCAGGCGCTGGAGAACGAGCAGCGCGAGGTGCGCTATGCCGTGCTGCCAACGGAGAAGTTTCCCGGCCCTCCCGTCGATGACGCCGCCGTCCAGGGGTATTACAAGGCCCACCAGGCCGAGTTCATGACACCCGAGTCGGCGCATGTCGAGTATGCGGAGCTGCGCCTCGATCAGCTCGCAGCCCAGATGACGCCCTCCGATGCCGACCTGCACGCCGCGTACGATAAGAACAAAAACACCTACGTGGTGCCTGAGCGGCGCCATGCCCGGCACATCCTCATCGCCGCGACCAAGGACGATGCGGCAGACCATAAGCTGGCCGACGAGGTCTACGAGCAGGCGAAGGCCGGAAAGGACTTCGCGCAGCTCGCCAAGCAATACTCGAAGGACCCTGGCTCTGCGCAAAATGGCGGCGACTTGGGTTGGGCCGACCGCACCACCTTTGTACCCGCGTTCACCGATGCCCTGTACGGCATGAAGGTGAGTGAGGTTCATCCGCCGGTGAAGACCCAGTTCGGCTATCACGTCATCCGGCTCGACGAGATCCAGGCGGGCAAGACCAAGACATTCGAAGAGGCCCGGTCGGAGCTCGAGGCGGAGGTCAAGAAGAACCAGGCCACCGACAAATTCGGCGATATTCAGGAGAAGCTGCAAGCGAGTCTCGAGCAGTCGGGCGCCGACCTCGACGGCCTCGCGAAGCAATACAAGCTACAGACAGGTGACGTGCCGCAGTTTCTGCGCGGTACGGGCGGCGCGCCTCTCGGGGCGGCCCCGCAGTTGCAGGACCTGGTGTTTGGCGAGAGCCAGGTCGCCACGGGGCGTATTGGTGGCCCGGTGCTAGTCGGGGATGACCGGCTCGTACTCGTGAAGGTCTTCGACCGTAAGAAGCCCGAGCCGAAGCCCATGGCCGAAGTCCGTGAGGGTATCGTCACCACCCTCAAGAAGCAGAACGGTGCCGAAGCGGCCATGAAGGCAGCCGAGGCCGCGAAAGCCAAGCTCGAGAGTGGAGCTTCGTTCGATGATGTGGCGAAGGAGTTGGGAGTCACCGCCGAGCCGGCGCGCTTCATCGCGCGTACGGATCCTGCGGTCCCCGCGCAGATTCGTACCGTCGCGTTCGATGTTCCGAAACCTGCAGGGGACAAGGCTGTTTACCGTACGTTGAAGCTCGATAGCGGCGCTGCGGTCGTGGACGTAACCAAGGTGCGAGTTGACTCGAGCAATGCTGACAAACAGCTCGAAGCAACGCGCACGAAGCAGGAAGTCGACCGCCAGGGCATGCAGGCCGCGACGGCCTACCTCGAGGACGTCCGGCGTACGGCTGACGTGCGCAAGAATCCGAAGACGTTCGAATAACGGCTCGTCCGCCGGCTTTCCGGAACAAGGTCCGCGCTCCGATGGCCGGCGCAACCGCGACACCCGACGGACACCCGCCCGCTGGCGGCGCCGGTCCGTCCGCAACACCGATTCTGGCCGCAATGGTGGCCGGAGCGCTCATCGGCTGGCTCCTCGGCCCAACCGGACGCGTCCTTGGTGTCGATCTCCTGCCGCTTTTCGAGTTCCTCGGCACCATCTTCCTCAACCTGCTGAAGATGGTCGTGGTGCCGCTGATTTCCGCATCGATCATCACGGGAGTCGCGAGCCTCGGCTCCGGCCGCGATCTCGGCCGCCTCGGGCTCAAGACGCTCCTGTTCTACATCGTCACCACGCTCCTGGCCGTGTTGACTGCGTTGGCCATCGTCGACCTGGTCAAGCCCGGGATCGTGAACGGCGAGCCTGCGAAAGCGCTCCTTGCGCTCGAAGCACAGGTGGAGAGTGTGACGGCGGCGGTGAAGGAGCACACCTCGACCGGGGTTCTCGAAACGCTTCTCAGCGCCGTGCCGGCCAACGTCATCGACGCTGCCGCCAACAACAAGCTGCTCGGCGTCATGTTCTTCAGCATTCTGTTCGGGTTCTTCCTCGCGCGCATCGAGATGCCGTACCGCCAGACTGTCCTCGACTTCTGGCAGGGTGTGTTTCGCGTGATGATGCGGATCACCGGCTTCGTAATGAGCCTGGCGCCGGTCGGCGTGTTCGGCCTGACAGCCCGGGTGATCGCCAAGTCCGGTGTGCATGCGGCGGCCCCGATCCTGACTTTCGGCGCCTGTGTCGCAAGCGGGCTGGTGCTGTATGCCGTTATTGTGGTGCCTGCGCTCATGCGGCTCGCGGGGGTCGCGCGACCCTATCGGCTCTTCTACGCCATGAGCCCCGCGCTCGCGACTGCGTTTTCCACGGCCTCATCGGCCGCGACGTTGCCCACCAGCCTGGAGTGCCTCGAGCAACGGGCTAACGTGTCGGAGCGCATCGCGAGCTTCGTCATGCCCCTGGGCACGTCTATCAACCATGTGGGCACTGCGCTTTATGAATGCGCCGGCGCGATGTTCATCTGTCAGGCCTATGGACTGCACCTGACGTTCGGTACGCAGTTCACTGTCGTCATACTTGCCCTCATCACCTCGATGGGTATTGCGGGCATTCCCGCCGCATCGCTGGTGGCGATCGCGGTAATTCTTGCCGCGGTTGGCGTGCCTCCCGAAGGCGTGGGGGTGCTGTTGGTGTTGGACCGTATTCTCGATATGGCCCGTACCACCTTGACCGTGTTTACCGATGCTGCGTGCTCGGTGATTGTTGCTCGGCTCGAGGGGGAGAAGGACGTGCTCAAGGGCGTGCAGGTTTCCACTTGGTTTTGACGTGATTGTATGCCGCACGAGATTGCCGACGTCGCCAATAGCCCGAGGCGTTCAATATTTGTGTCCCACCTGCACTCGTCGATCGGAAATGACGTTGCGGCGCTCGGTGCGGCCTCCGCGTCCTTTGCTGAGCCAGCGACCCTGCCGGTTGGGATCCACGTTATTGATGTGATGACGGCGCCGTTACACCGGCGGCGCCTCTTCGAGGTATCAGCCTTCCGCTTCCTGCGGAAAGCTCATCCCAACGCTATTGAACCCACCATCGACATAGAGGATCTCACCGGTGATGCCTGCGGCGAGGTCCGAGCAAAGGAAGGCCGCCGCGTTACCAACGTCTTCGAGGGTAACATTGCGGCGCATCGGCGCGACCTCCGCAACCCGACCCAACATCTTGCGGAAGCCGGCAATACCGGCGGCAGCGAGGGTCTTGATGGGCCCGGCGGAGATGCCGTTGACGCGAATACCACGCGGACCGAGGTCCGCCGCCATGAAGCGAACATTCGCTTCAAGGCTCGCCTTCGCGAGGCCCATCACGTTGTAACCCGGGATCGAGCGCACCGCGCCCAGATACGACAAAGTCAGAAGTGCTCCCTGACGCTCCGCCATCAGGGGATGCGCGGCGCGGGCCAGAGCGGTGAAGCTATAGCTCGATACGTCGTGCGCGATCCGGAAGGCCTCGCGGCTCGTGTTGTCCACGAAGCTTCCCTTGAGCGCTTCGCCCGGGGCGAACGCGACCGCGTGGATAACGATATCCAGTCCACCCCATTCGCGCTTCACCAGATCGAAGGACGAATTGATCTGGTCGTCGGACGTCACGTCGAGCTGCATCGTCAGCTTCGATCCTAGCGAGTGCGCCAGCGGCTCGACCCGCTCCTTCATCCTGTCGTTCGGATAGGAGAACGCGAGCTCCGCTCCCTCGCGATGCATGGCCTGGGCAATACCCCAGGCAATCGAGCGTTCAGTCGCGACGCCAACGATCAGGGCGCGTTTGCCGGCGAGAAATCCCATGCAATGTCTCCGAGCCTTCCGGGAGGGAGGCCTTCGTCAGGCGCGGAGTTTAGCGAACACGGCGGATGCCGTGTTCTGCAGGTGCCCGATCGGCCGGGACCTCGGTCAGCCGCCCCGGGAGGCGGCGCGGGCACCGGCAAGACGACCTGGCTGTATCCGCGCAATACGGCCCGCCGGTCCGCTGGACAGCCCGGCGGAAGCCGACGGGGCGGCCCTCGAGACGCTGGTTTTGCAGGAATTGCGGGCAGCGAATGATTACGGTCAGCATGGCTACCAGATTTTTTTCTGGAGAACCAAGAACGGGCTGGAAGTGGACCCATCAGGCAGGCCTTGCCCGACCTCCAACGCATTCTGGTTAACGACTTGCGCTGAGCGCGTGTTGAAGCGCTCGTGGGCCGTCCCTCAGCCGCCCCGGGAAGCGACCCGGATCGTGAGCTTCTGGCCCTTCAGGATCTGGGACGCGGAGCTCATGCCGTTCCAGCTCAGGATCTGGGAGACCGACACCTGGAACAGTTTGGCGATCTGCCGGATCGTATCCCCAGCCCGCACGACGTAGACCACGCGCCGGCCAGAGCCCGCATTCGATGCGATAGAGGTGCTCGCGTGAGAGGCGGTGGCTGTGCTGGTGGAGAATCGGATCCTCTGTCCGGCGTGCAGGGAATCGCCAGGATGCATTCCGTTCAGCGACGCCAGGGTGTTCACGTTCATGTGGTGGCGTCGCGCGATCGACCACAGCGACTCGCCGGCATGGACCGTCTGGATGCGTACACGGCGCTCACGTCGGTTCATGCGCACCTTCCCGTCGACCCGTGCCGCAGCAAGCGTGACTTTAGCAGGGAGCTGTATGGCGGCGTCCGGGACGCGCAAATCGGCTCCAACAGTCAGACGCCCTGAGGGGAGACCGTTCAGGTCGCGAATGACGTTCACGCTCGTGTTGAAGTGCTTCGCCACCGACACTACCGAGTCACCCCTGTGAACCATGTAGTGGGCCAGTCCCATACGCTGCTCTTCGGTGAGCTGCGTAAGGTTTTCCGTAAATACCTGCGCGCCGTCCACCGGCAGCAGCAGGAAATGCGGTCCGTTTGGATCGGTTGCCCAGCGGTGGAACGCCGGGTTGAGCTCATATAACTCTTCGTCCGTCACACCCGCGATTTCGGCGGCGAGCTTCAGGTTGATCTGCCCGTGGGTGTCGACGCGCGCGAAGTAGGGTTGGTTCGGAATGGGACTGATGGACAGACCGTAGGTCTCGGGATCGGAGACCAGGCGTTTCATCGCCAGCAGCTTCGGTACGTAGGCGCGCGTTTCGCGCGGCAACCGCAGGCTCCAGAAGTCGGTCGGCCTACCCATGGCGCGATTCGCGTCGATCGCACGCTCAACCGCCATCTCGCCGCAGTTGTACGCCGCGATCGCGAGTAGCCAGTCGCCGTTGAACTCGTCATGCAGCGCCTGCAAGTAATCGAGCGCCGCGCGGGTCGACTCGACGATGTCGCGCCGTCCGTCGTACCACCAGTCCTGCTTCAAACCGAAGCGCGAGCCGGTGTCGGGAATGAACTGCCACAGTCCGGAGGCGCTTGCACGAGAAAAAGCGTAGGGCTCGAAGGCGCTCTCCACTACCGGCAGGAAGGCGATTTCCAGCGGCATGCCGCGCGCTTCGAGCTGCGTGGCGATATGGTAAAGGTACAGCTCGGAGCGGCCAAAAGCGCGTTGCAGGTAGTCAGGATTGGAGGCGAACCAGTCGAGCTGCTGATCGATGTCTTCCTGGTCCGGATGATCTTCCAGCTTGAAACCCGCCCGGATTCGATCGAACAGGTCGGCGTACTGCGCCGGGGTGAGGCCTGCAACCTGGGTAGGCTCCTCGGAGGCCTGGGGCTCGACCACGAGCGGTGACTGGGCCGAAGGCGGAATCGGGGGCAGGGGGTAGGTGCTGCTGGGGCCCTCGGGAAGTATCGCACCGACCGGCTGCTGCGCGAGCGGAGCAAGCGGGCGCTCAACGGGTGCGTGTGCGCAAGCGGAAATCGCTAGAATGACAGAGGCTAGGCAGACGTGACGCGCACGCCGAATCGTTTCCGTCACCAATTTCCGCAATCCTCTATCGACGTGTTAAGTTTGCCCCGGCCCGCGTAGGGGCGCCGGACGGCGGGGGCCATCGCCTCAGGACCCTACTGCACCAGGCAAACGAATTTAACCGGTAACTTCACACTATTGCCAGCACTACGTCGTGCCAGTTCGCAATTCAGCCATTCCCGAACGTGACGCCGCCCTTACCGCGTGGTGGCAAACCTCCCTCGGACGCGCGTTGCTTGCAGCCGAATCGGAGTTGTTAGGCGAAGCGCTCGAGGACGTTTTTGGCTGGGAATTCCTGCAAATTGGCGCATGGGGCAGCTCTCGCGAGCTGCTGTCGTGTTGCCGCACACGTCGTCAGACACTCGTGGCGGCTTCCGGGTTCCCGAGAGGCGCGGACATAATTGCGCGACCGTCGCAATTAGCAGTCACCAGTGACTCGATTGACGCTGCTCTATTACCGCACACACTCGAATTCGCCGCGGATCCGTACGCGATCATTCGTGAGGTGGACCGTGTGCTGGTGGCCGAGGGCCAACTACTGGTACTGGGTTTCCGGCCATGGAGTCTTTGGGGCGTGCGCGCCCGCTGGAGCCGCAGCGGCTTCCCACCGGGTATGCGCCGTGTGTTGTCCGAGAGGCGAGTACGTGAGTGGCTGGTCCTGCTCGGCTATGAAGTTGTTGCCGAACACAGCTATCTGTACTGCAGCCCTTGGAGCAAAGGACTCTCGAAGGGCGAGGGGACCGGTCGCATTCTGCGGCGGGGCCTGACCCACCCACTGCCGGCAAGCGCCTATTTGCTCAAGGCGCGTAAACGGGTCTACACCCTGACGCCGATCAGGCCGCGATTCCGTGAAAAGACCCCGGTGCTCGGAGGGCTAGTCAAACCCACCACGCGTTCGGGGCTGTAGAGCGCGCACGCGGCGGCGGATCCATGAGTCTCGTCGAGATCTACACGGATGGCGCCTGCCGCGGTAATCCCGGCCCGGGCGGTTGGGGAGCGCTATTGACCGCCGGGGAGCATGTGAAGGAGTTGTCGGGCGCGGAGCCCCTGACGACCAACAACCGCATGGAGCTCACCGCCGTCATTCGCGCTCTCGAGGCCCTGAAGCGGCCGTCCCGGTTGCGCATCTTTACGGACTCCGAGTACGTGCGGCGCGGCATAACCGAATGGGTGCGGAGCTGGAAGGCACGGGGGTGGAAGACGGCCGACCGTAAGCCGGTCAAAAACCAGGATCTGTGGGAGCGGCTCGACGCGCTGGCTGCCGGACATCAGATCGAATGGCGGTGGGTGAAGGGCCATGCCGGCAATCCCGGCAACGAGCGTGTCGATCGGCTGGCTAATGAGGCTGTCGATGCAATGCAGGCATCGGCCGCCCGCGCGTAGCCGAGCCTCGGGCCTGAAAGGTGCTACCTGGTCACCGCTTAGAACAACACGGCATGCTGTAAACTCGCGCCCCATGCGCCAAATCGTCCTCGACACCGAAACCACCGGCCTGGAACCCGAGCTCAATCACCGCATCATTGAGATCGGCTGCGTCGAGATCCTGAACCGTCGAGTGACGGGCCGCACGTTTCACCGGTATCTCAATCCCGAGCGCGCCATCGACGAGGGCGCCATGTCCGTCCACGGCATCAAGCGAGCCGATCTCGATGACAAACCGAAGTTTGCCGAGATCGCCGCTGAGCTGATCGAGTTCATCAAGGACGCCGAGCTGGTGATCCACAACGCGGCGTTCGACGTCGCTTTCCTCGACCACGAGCTCGGGAAGCTGCCGGCTGAGATCCGGCGTGTCGCTTCACTATGCCGCGTGTTGGATTCTCTCGAGCTGGCCCGGTCCATGCATCCGGGGCAGAGAAACAATCTGGACGCCCTGTGCAAGCGCTACGAAGTCGACAACTCGCGTCGCGATCTGCACGGTGCGTTGTTGGACGCGCAGATTCTCGCGGAGGTGTATCTCGCGATGACGGGCGGCCAGGTAGGCCTGGCTCTGACCGAGACCTCGACATCGACACTCGCCGCAAACAGCGCCGAGCCGATGCGGGCGCTCGTGCGCACCGCAGTACCGCTCGTCGTCGTGATGGCGACCGAAGAAGAAGCGGGCGCGCATGAGGCCATGTTGAAGATTATCGCGAAGGCGAGCGGCGGAAAGTGCCTGTGGCAACCGGCGGCTCCAATCGCGCCAGCTCAGACCGCATCAAGTGCCTGACAACCATTCCGCGCCGAAGCTCGGCGCCCAGTACTGGAAGGAAATCGTGCTCAATCTGCGTAAATGCCGCATCGGCGTCGTGGGTCTAGGTTATGTCGGTCTGCCGCTCGCGGTGGAGTTCGGCAAACATTTCGACACGACGGGTTTCGACGTCAAGGCCAGCCGCATCGCCGAGCTGAAAGCGGGTCGGGACAGCACGCTCGAGGTGACGAAGCAGGA
>Ga0265331_10003321_pt1 | contig 10451 bp, 9 predicted proteins | sample 41923metaG_FD_202088 | JGI IMG/M metagenome (GOLD analysis project Ga0265331, IMG submission 202088) | Rhizosphere microbial communities from Carex aquatilis grown in University of Washington, Seatle, WA, United States - 4-19-23 metaG | ecosystem: Host-associated > Plants > Roots > Rhizosphere >...
ACTTGACAAACGAGCGTGCGATTCGTAGCGTACCAAGGCCTGAAATTATGGTGGGACTCCCGGGGGATCTGATTTTCATTGGAACGAAGTGGAGAATTCGGCCGGTTATTGAGCTACATCAAGCCGTACAAAATGCGGCTGGGGGCCGGAATTGTCTGTCTTTCGCTGGTCGGGCTGGCGGAAGGCATCATCGCACTATTGATCACTCCGATTATTGACCACGTCTTGAAGCCCGAGGCCGCCGATCCCAGACTCTTCCTTGTCGATATCCCAGTCATCCATAAGGCCATTTACCTAAATTCTTTTCTCCCATCCAGGATTCATAGCGTCGGGACTTTGTTTTCCATCAGCATCCTTTTTGTGTTTATCGGCAAGGGAGTTTCGGAATTTTTTGGCAATGTCCTGGTGCAATATGCGGGGATCGCGGGCGTAACGGATTTGAGAAATGAAGTGTATGCCAAGGTGATCCGGCAGCCCATGCGCTTCTTCCAGCACCATCCGACCGGACGCGTGATGTCCACAGTCATCAACGACGTCGAGCGGGTACGGAACACGTTTTCGGAATATCTTGCCGTCGGAATCCGGCATATTTTCACGTTGTTTTTTTTACTTGCCGTTTTGCTGGTGGTCAACTGGAAAATGACCATCGGTTCCGTCATTTTGCTTCCGATGGTGGTGTGGCCAGTGAGGACCCTGGGAAAAAAAATCCGGCGTTCCACTGAAAAGATCCAGGCCGGCATGGGCGAGCTGACGCAGATTCTGGAAGAAACATTGAGCGGGAATCGCGTGGTCAAGGCGTTTGGAATGGAAAGCTTTGAGGTCGGGAAGTTCCGCGATACGGCGCGCCGTCTGTTGCGCGAGAATATGCGCTGGATCCGTTCTGCGGTGGCTACTTCTCCGATCATGGATTTACTCGGGGCCGTTGTAATCACCGTGGCATTAATGTACGGCCGTTCTCAAATCAAGATGAACCTGATGACCGAAGGGACTTTTATCACGTTCATCTATGCGTTAATTAAATCCTACGAACCGGTCAAGGGACTCGGCACGGTTTACCAGCAGTTCGAGCAGGCGTTCGGGGCGACCGCGAAAGTTTTCGAGTACATAGGCCTTGCGGAAGAGCCGGCGGTGGAAGCCGGAGTACCTGCGCTGCCCCCATTCTCGCGAACCGTGAAATTGGAACACGTTGGATTTGAGTATGATCCCGGAGTGCCGATCCTGAAGGATATTTCGCTGGAAGCGCGGGCCGGAGAAGTGATCGCTTTCGTTGGATCGAGCGGCGCGGGGAAGACGACGCTGGTCAATCTGCTGCCGCGATTTTATCCGGTCACATCGGGCGCGCTGCGCATCGATGGCGTGGATATCCGCGAGGTGACGCTGCGATCGCTGCGCGAACAGATGGCCATCGTGACGCAGGAGACGATCCTGTTCAACGACACGGTGTGGAACAATATCTGTTACGGTCGGCCCGGGCTTTCGCCAGGACGAGTCGAGGAAGCGGCAAAGGCGGCGCTGGCGCACGAATTTATTCTGGAGTTGCCGCAGGGCTATCAGACGATGCTGGGCGACCGCGGACAGCGGTTGAGCGGCGGGCAGAGGCAGCGCATCGCGATTGCGCGCGCGATTCTGAAGGATTCGCCGATCCTGATCCTGGATGAAGCGACATCGGAACTCGATTCCGAATCGGAAATGCTGGTGCAGCGCGCGCTGTCAAATCTGATGATGGGGCGCACGGCGTTTGTAATCGCGCACCGGCTATCCACGATTCGACGCGCCGATAAAATTATTGTGCTGGAAGACGGAACGATCGCCGAAACCGGGAAGCATCAGGAATTGCTGGCGCGGAACGGAATTTATGCGCGCCTGTACGAAATGCAGTTTGCGGATACGGACGATGCGGCAACCCCCGCCCCAAAGGTGGATGGATGAAAGCAGCAGCGGCAACCGCAGGAATTCATTCGATGACAGGCTTCGCGCAGGCGCGCGCGGAGCGCGACGGCGGCGTGGTGCGCATCAACCTGCGTGCCGTGAATCATCGATTTCTGGACCTTCACCTTCGAATGCCGGATGGTTTTGAGGTGTTCGAATCGCGCATTCGTCAGGCAGTGCGCAATCGCCTGCGGCGCGGCCATGTGGACGTGAATGTTTATTACGAGGCAGCTGGTGGCTCGTCCGTGGAAGTCAACCGCGCGGTGGCCGAAGCATACATGAAAGCCGCGGAGGAATTGCGGCGCGAATTCGAAATTAAATCCGAGCCGGACCTGATTGCGCTCTTCCGGCTGCCGGGCGTGGTAGCCGCTCCCGGGAATGCGGGCGACTTGCAGAATGAGGAAGTGCAGGAGAGACTGGGAGCGCTTGTGGATGCGTGCCTGGAACAGGCGCTTGGCCGGCTGGAGACAATGCGACGGGCCGAAGGGGATACGCTGGCCCGGGAAATGCACGAGATTCTGGCGCGCATTTCGGCGAAGACGATGGAAGTCGAGAAACTGGCCGAGGGCGCCCGTCCTGCATTTGCGCGGCGGCTTTCGCTGAGGCTGGAAGATTTGCTCAAGGGCGTGCAGCTCGATCCGGCGCGCCTGGCGCAGGAAGCCGCTCTGCTAGCCGAGCGCAGCGACGTGGCCGAAGAACTGGCGCGGCTGCACAGCCATGTGGAACAATTTCAGAAGCTGCTGTCCACGGCGGGCGAAACCGGCAAGAAATTGGATTTTCTATTACAGGAAATGCAGCGGGAGGCGAACACCTTGCTGTCCAAGACGCCGGGCGTCGAAGTCGAAGGCTTGGCGATCACGAGCCTGGCCCTCGAAATAAAATCCGATATAGAGAAGCTGCGCGAGCAGGCGCAGAACGTCGAATGACAATTGCGCAGGCACAAACGCCGTTGGTCTTCATCGTCTCAGGGCCCTCGGGCTCGGGGAAATCGACGCTGGTTTTGAGGATGCTGGAAGTCCCGGGAACGATGTTTTCCATTTCCTGCACAACTCGGCCCCCGCGAACTACGGAAAGCGCCGGAAAATGGTATGATTTTGTATCCGAAGACGAGTTCGACCGGATGGTTCGCGATGGCGAATTTCTGGAATATGCCTGTGTTTTCGGGAAGCACAAATATGGCACGCCGCGCCGCTGGCTGGATGAAGCGAAGCGTAAAGATTTGGACCTGGTGCTGGAGATCGATGTACAGGGCGCCGAGCAGGTGAAACAGGAGTTGCCCAACGCAGTGGCAATTTTTATCCTTCCTCCGGCGAAGGATGAGCTGGAGCGGCGGCTGCGGGCGCGCGGTTCGGATTCCGAGGAAGCGATTCAGCGGCGGTTGAAACGCGCCGAGCACGAAATCCAGCGATACACGGAGTACGATTTTCTGGTTGTGAACGACGATATGGAACGCGCCGGGCGGGAAGTGCAGGCAATCACAGTGGCAGCGCGATGTCTTCGCAGTTGCCTGAGTGAGCGGGCGCTCAAGATTCTGGAATCTTTCGGAGGATAACGATCTCATGACAATTGAGAGTGTGGCACCGGAAAGCAAGTTTGCATTCGTCGTGGTTGCGGCGCGTCGTGCCAGGCAGTTGATGTCGGGGGCCATGCCGCTGGTGGCCAATCCGCGTTCCCACAAACCAACTCGCGTCGCGGTTGAGGAATTGGGCGCGGGCGTTCTGGAATATCAGTTGCCGGTAATTCCGGGCGAGGGCGAAGATAAGGACGGCAAGCGGCGCAAGGACTAGGGCCGAGAGGCAATCATGCGTGTGGCACTGGGCGTTTCCGGAGGCGTGGCGGCTTACAAGGCCGCTGAACTGGTGCGCAGGCTCCAGCAGGAAGGCATTTATGTGCAAGTGGTGATGACGGAAGGCGCGCAGAAGTTCATCACTCCCCTCACGTTTGCCGCACTGACCGGGCAAAAAGTAATCACGGAAATGTTTGGCGGCGAGTCGGCCGATGCGAATGTGGAAAGCGCAATCGAGCATATTGCCGTCGCACAGCGGATCGATCTTCTCGTGGTGGCTCCGGCAACCGCAAATACGATTGCGAAAATGGCCCGCGGAATTTCAGACGATTTCCTGACGACACTTTATCTGGCGACAACCGCGCCCGTCGTGGTGGCTCCGGCGATGAACGTCAATATGTGGGAGCATCCGGCGACGCAGGAGAATATCGATACGCTGCGGTCGCGCGGGGCTTTCGTGGTTCCGCCGGAGGAAGGTTACCTTGCCTGCGGGATGACCGGTGCGGGCCGGCTGGCCAGTGTGGAAGCCATCGCCCAGGCCGTGTGCGGGAGGCTGGGAATCGATCACGATCTGGGGAATGAAACAATTGTCGTCACTGCGGGGCCCACATGTGAAGACCTCGACCCGGTTCGGTATCTCACCAATCGATCTTCCGGCAAGATGGGGTACGCGCTGGCGCAGGCTGCGGTTCGTCGCGGAGCGCGCGTGATTTTGATTAGCGGGCCGACGAGGCTCGCGCCTCCGCAGGGCGTCGAATTCGTTTCCGTGCGGACCACCGAGCAGATGCATCGCGCCGTGATCGAGCAGTTTCAAAATGCTACGGCTTTAATTATGGCGGCAGCGGTTGCCGATTATCGTCCTGTGGCTCCGCAGGCGAAAAAGATCAAGCGAAAAGGCGAGGGCCTCACATTGGAACTGGAATCCACGCCGGATATTCTTGCCGATGTGGCCCGCGATAAGGGCCATCGAATCGTCGTGGGATTTGCCGCCGAGACGACCAATGTCGCCGAGCATGCGCGCGGGAAACTGGAATCGAAGCAGGCCGATTTGATTGTCGCCAACGACGTGACGGCCGAGGGTTCTGGATTCGATCATGACACAAATATCATCACCGTGTACGGGCGTGATGGTAGCGAGAAGGAGTTTCCGCGGATGGCAAAAATCGATGCGGCCCACCGCATTCTCGATCAGCTGCTCGCCGTGAGGGATTCCATGAAGACTGCCCCGGCAATGCAAACCCCCGCCAGCGGGCGAGCCCGCTAGCTTTGCCGATGGATTCCTCCTCCACGGATACGCCGCGAGAAAAACTAGAAGCATGGCTTCGCTATTTCAACGATTTGGATCTCGGCGATTTTTATATGGACCGGAGGAGTATGGGAGAGCGAACCGCCAAGCCGCGGGCAAAAGTTTTGGAAACCGCGCCTGTAAGTGCACCTGCGTTGAAAATTTCCACTCCGGTTGTTACGGAAGCCGCGACTGTTGTTTCCGCTCTCCCCGTCATCGCAGGCCCGTCTTTGCTTGATGCGCTGGATCGCGTGGAAGGCGATACGCTCGAACGCACGTGCGAGGATTTGGGCGAATGCACAAGGTGCAAGCTGCACAAGACGCGGAACAAAATTGTTTTTGGAGCGGGGAATCCGCGCGCGGAACTTGTTTTCGTCGGCGAAGGGCCGGGGCACGATGAGGATTTACAGGGATTGCCGTTTGTGGGGCGCGCTGGAAAATTGCTTACACAGATGATCGAGGCGATGGGACTGACGCGGGAGGACGTGTACATTTGCAATGTCGTAAAGTGCAGGCCGCCGGAAAATCGCAAACCGGAGGAAGACGAAGTTGCAACATGCTCTCCCTATTTGTTCCGCCAACTGGATGCGATCGCGCCGAAAGCGATTGTGTGTCTGGGCGCCACGGCCGCGCAGGCGCTGCTGAAAACGACGGATTCTATCTCGCGATTTCGAGGTACGTGGTTCGACTACCGCAATACCAGGTTAATGGCGACCTATCATCCGGCCTATTTGCTGCGCAATCCGGCGGCGAAGGGTGAAGTCTGGAAAGACTTGCAGAAGGTGATGGCGCATCTGGGATTGCAGCCGAGAAAATCTTCGAAGTGATGCGGGCTTTCAATGGCGCAGGCTTTCGCCTGTCCGCTTTTGAATATTGAAAACTCCGTGGAAAGTCAAAAACAGACAGGCTGAAGCCTGTGCTACTCAAAACCGCATGCCCTCCCACTACTGCGAAGTCGCGCTGCCGGTTCCGCTGCGGTCGCTGTTCACGTACGCGATCCCCGATCGTTTGGCGGGATCGGTGTGCGCGGGCAGCCGTGTGGTTGTGCCGTTTCGCAATCGCTCAATGACGGGAGTGGTGGTCGAGGCTTCCGTGAAACGCCCCGATCCCGAGCGCGTGAAAAATGTGCGGGAAATTGTCGAGGTGCTCGATTCCCTTCCCGCGCTGCCGCCGAAATTGCTGGAACTGGGCAGCTGGGTGGCCGGCTACTACGTTGCGCCGCCGGGCGAAGTGTTTCGCGCGATGCTTCCGCCGCAGATTGATTTGCGGCATGAGCGCGAATACTTGCTGACTGACGCGGGCCGAGCGCGCCGATCCGAGCTGGATGCCGGCGGAAATCGCAGTGAAACGGAGGTCGCCGAACTCGCGCTGCTCTCGTTGCTGGAGATCGAAGGAAAACCTGTCCGCGCCGACCGGCTGCGCAAATTACCGGGCGGTGAAGCGGCGGCGGAGCGTTTGTTGCGTCGCCGGCAGCTTGATGCGCGCGAAGTCGCCGTGCACAGAAATGCGCGCGTGCAAAAAATCGTCGCGTGGAATGAGAGTGTCGCCGGCGAATTGCTTCCGGAAAAAGAGGCGCGCATTTATCACGTGCTTGCCGAGGAACGCGGTCCTATGCCGGCGCCCGCGCTCGCGAAGGTCGCGAAGGTTTCGCGGACGCTGCTCGAACGGCTGATCCGGCAGGAAAAATTGAAGTGTTGGGAAGAGTCGCTGGCCGTCGAGGAAGATTTATTCGATATCGATTACACTCCGCCGTCGAATATTTTGAATCCCGATCAGGAGCGCGAGCTTGGCGAAATAAAAGGCTGGGTCGATTCCAACACATTCAAGGTGGGACTGCTTTACGGAGTCACCGGCAGCGGGAAGACGGAAGTGTATCTCGGCGCCGTGGAAGCGGCGCTTGCGCGCGGAAAGACCGCGCTGATTCTAGTCCCGGAGATCGCGTTGACTCTGTGGGTCGGGAGGCTTTGCCGCGCGCGGCTGAGGCCGGGAGTAGCGGTGCTGCACAGCGCGTTGGCGGAAGTGGAGCGCGCGCGCGAATGGTGGCGCGTGCGGCGCGGCGAAGCTCGTGTGGTGGTAGGGACGCGGTCGGCGGTTTTTGCGCCCGTGGAAAATCTCGGCCTCATTGTTGTGGACGAAGAGCAGGAAGCGAGCTACAAGCAGGAAGAAACGCCGCGCTATCACGGACGCGATGTTGCGATTGTACGGGCAAAATTCGCGGGTGCCGTCGCGCTGCTGGGATCGGCAACTCCTTCGCTCGAGAGTTTTCACAATGCGCGCTCAGGGAAATATGAACTCCTGCAGCTGGAATCGCGGGTGGAAAACCGGCCGATGGCCCCGGTGGAAATCGTGGACCTTCGCCAGGATTTTCAAAAGACGCATAAGCCCGGAGTGCTTTCCTCGAAACTGACGGAAGCCATGCGCGTGCGCCTGGCCGAGGGAACGCAGTCTTTAATTTTGATCAACCGGCGTGGCTATTCCTGGTTTGTGCTTTGCCGGTCGTGCGGCGCGGGGATTCAATGCGAGAATTGCAGCATCTCGCTGACGTATCACAAGCAGCGCGAGAGGCTGGAATGTCACTACTGCGGATTCTCGCGGCGCGTTCCGAAAACGTGCCCGAAATGCGAATCCGAGCATGTCTATTTTTTTGGCGCGGGCGCCGAACAACTCGAAGAAAAGCTGGGCGAGAAATTTCCGGGCGCAAAAGTCGCGCGGCTCGACCGGGACACCGTGCGCACCAAGCGCGCCTACCAGCAGGTGCTGGGAGATTTTGCGACCGGGAAAATCGACATTCTTGTGGGCACACAGATGGTGGCGAAGGGCCACGATTTTCAGCGCGTCACGCTGGTTGGCGTTGTTTCGGCCGATTCGCAGCTCAGCCTGCCGGATTTTCGCGCGGCCGAGCGCACGTTCCAATTGCTCACGCAGGTTGCCGGACGCGCCGGACGCGGCGCGTTGCCCGGCGAAGTGCTCGTCGAGACGTATTATCCCGAGCACTATGCGATCCAACTGGCCGCGCGGCAGGATTATCTCGCGTTTTTTGAGAGGGAACTACAATTCCGGCGATTGCTCCACTACCCGCCGTTCACGGCGCTGGCCAGCATTCTGGTGCGGGACAAGAAAATCGAAAATGCGATCCGGTGGTCGCGGCAGCTGTCGACGTTTCTAGCCCCGCAGGAATCGCGAGGGGTGAAGGTGCTGGGCCCGGCGGCTGCGCCGCTTGCGCGATTAAAAAAGGAATATCGTTTCCAGTTTCTCCTGAAGGCTCCGAAGCGAACGCAGTTGACTCGCGTTCTGGCGGAATTGCTGGCGCATGCCGAGGAAAAGGAAATTCCGCAAATGGCTGTCCTGGTGGATGTGGATCCGCTGAGCTTGTTTTAGGTTTTTTAATAGCACAGGCTTCCGCCTGTTGGCCTTCGATCTCCCCTGGAGTTGGCAGAATTCAAAAAAACACAGGCTGAAGCCCGTGCTACTAGCGAATTAACACCGGCATCGGCATGAAACACAAAATGAAAATGAGGACGGCAACTCCAGTCCAGAGGAGTCGCCTGCGATCGAGCGGTTCCCACCGGTTGAGCAGCGGAGGATGACGAAAGCCGAGACCCAGCAGAAGGACGGACCACAGGATCCATCCCCTCCAGAAAAAAAAACCAAGTGGAATTAATAGCAGCGCGACGCCCAGCGTAATTTTTCTGTGATATTTGCTGGCGGCCGCGTACAGGATGTGTCCGCCGTCCAGTTGCCCGCCGGGCAGCAAATTTAACGCTGTCGCGAACAATCCCACCCAGGCGGCTCGCCCAACCGGATGTAGCAGCAAATCTCCCGCGGGCACGCCGGGCCGGAGGATGGCCACAAGAAAGCGCAACACCAGCGGTTGTCCAAACACGATGGAAGCGTGCGCCTCCGAGAAGGGAACGACTTTGGAGCTGAGAATGGCGATGGCCAGCGCGGGAATCGCAAACAGAAATCCCACGACAGGGCCCGAGAGGCCCACATCGAAGAGCGCCCTGCGATTGTAAATGGCCGAACGAATTCGGATGAATGCGCCAAGCGTGCCGATCAGAGTGGGCGCGGGAATGAAATACGGATAGCTGGCGGAAATTTTGTAATAGCGGCACGCAAAGTAGTGGCCCAGTTCGTGCGCAAGCAGAATACCGATCAACGTGAATGCGAACGGCACTCCGGTGAGCAGAAGTTGCGGGTGTGCGAACAGACCGGCATAGGTCGAGAAGAATTCATCGAAATTCGGAGTTTCTCCCGAGGCGTATGCCGAAGCAAATTGCGCTCCGACGGCCAGCGTGGAAAGCAAGGTGAGTGCAAAAAGCAGAATGGCGAGGGCAAGCGACCGCCGCTGTCGCCGCGCTTCCTGATTTTCCCAATACGTGTTCGGAGGAAGTTCCCAGGTATCGACAGCGGGGCGCAGCGTTTCCATCGGCGCCGGGTCGAAGCTGCTGGAATCGCTCATTGGAGGTTAGATGCGCGACGCGGCGCGCCGGAACAAAAATCAAAAAAGAGATTCACCGCGAAGGTGTCACAGGAAACAAAACCGCGTTGTGAGGGAAGACTCAGAGCGATTGGAGTTCCTTGCCGGGCTTGAATCGCACGGCTTTGCCGGGAGGGATGCTGACTTCCTGGCCGGTGCGCGGGTTTCTGCCGATACCGGTCTTGCGCGGGCGCACATTGAACACGCCGAAGCGGCGCAGTTCGATGCGCTCGCCCTTGCCGAGAGCGCTCTTCATGGCTTCGAAAACGGTTTCGACGGCCTGCTCGGCTTTGGTCCGGCTCACTCCGGTTTTAGTTACCACGGCATTCACGATATCGAGCTTGATCACACCAGCCTCCTGCTTTCCGACGGCAAGCTATGCTAGACACGCAGTTGCGGGTTGTCAAGCAAGACGCGCTCGGATAAGATTCGCGTCTTTGGCATACGCTTGGGCGTTTGCGGAAGGCTCGGTTGCCCTGAATCATTGTTGTGAAGGGTGAGCCTTGACAAATTCTTTAGGAGGCACGGATGTCGGTCAAGCCCGATCACTGGATTCGCAAGATGGCACTGGAACACAAAATGATTGAACCCTTTCAGGACCGCCAGGTGCGCGAAGGGGTCATCAGTTACGGCGTTTCCAGCTACGGGTATGATATCCGGGTGGCCGATGAATTCCGCATTTTCACCAACGTGAACTCGACGATCGTCGATCCCAAAAATTTCGACCCGCGCTCGTTGGTTGAATTCAAAGGCGACGTCTGTCTGATTCCACCAAATTCGTTTGCGCTGGCGCGCTCGGTCGAGTATTTCCGCATCCCGCGCAGTGTGGTGACGATTTGCCTCGGCAAATCCACGTATGCCCGCTGCGGGATCATCGTCAATGTGACCCCGTTTGAGCCGGAGTGGGAAGGGTTCGTCACGTTGGAAATCAGCAACACGACTCCTCTGCCCGCAAAGATTTACGCCAACGA
>Ga0265331_10003322_pt1 | contig 10449 bp, 7 predicted proteins | sample 41923metaG_FD_202088 | JGI IMG/M metagenome (GOLD analysis project Ga0265331, IMG submission 202088) | Rhizosphere microbial communities from Carex aquatilis grown in University of Washington, Seatle, WA, United States - 4-19-23 metaG | ecosystem: Host-associated > Plants > Roots > Rhizosphere >...
AGCGCAACGCGCTTCGCGCGTGGCTGACTGATTGCGTTCGCCAGAAGATGAAGACGCTTTCACCAAGGCAACGTGTCGAGACACAGGGAGCCGGTGTTTTCATTCGTGATCGCAACGTTTATTCACGACTTACAGATGTAGATTTCCACCGGGCCTTTAGTGAGCCGGTCGTTATATGGCTCACGCCTTTCGAATATAAAGAAGAGAGGCTCGATGCGCTACTTGATGCAGTGAAGAAGTTGCACTCCATTCAGCGTTTTAGATTTCCGAACGTGGCAATTCCTGCCCGTATCTTTTCTCGGATCTGCGCTGAGTTCCCTGAGGCCAAAATTGACGGTATGAAGTCAATCGGCGAACCAATCAGCCACAGCGAACGCCCTTGATCTCACCTGAATCGTCGATGATGTTTCCGCTCACCATGGCCCAGTATTTCATCCGCCTTCGCCCAGCCTACGGCGCGACAAGAAGAAACGGTCTGCCCGGTCGCCGGGCGTTGCTGATCTGAAGAGTTCGCCAGAATGAAACTCTTCGACAAATTCTTCAGGAAAGGCGAGCAGCCCAGTGACAAAGAGCGTGAGGTCTGGCTGAACGGCGAGAAGACGTATGAAGGTTTTCCTTTGTTCTTACGACGACCGCAAGTGGTCGATTATGATCGGCTGCCTTCTGTGCTCGTGGTTCTTAAGCATCACCTAGCGAAAACGAAACCCAATGGATTACCTGAGGATGACTACAATCAGACGCTTTCAGCTTTTGATCACGACATGATAGACTTTCTGCCATCGTTGGGGAAGGGCCGTGTGGTTTTGGTTGAGACGTTCGGGCACAAGCGGACGTACTATGCGTATTCTGGAGATTTGGCAGATGGAGAAGAGCTCAAGCGATTTTTACTCGACCGACATCCCGGCGTGAAAATCGAGGTGACGGTGAAGGCTGATCCCAGTGCCAAATTCATTCGTCGTTATGCGAGCGAACAATTTTAAAAGAGGCGAACCCAGAAGGTTCTGTGGAGCGAAGCCGACACAGGACCCTTGATGAACAGGCCGTCGCGTAAAGCTATGGCCCGACAAGCAAGCCCGACACGAGTGAGTTTCGACGCCCGTCCGCAGCCTATGCGGATTGGATTCGGCGCGTGGCGCGTTATGCCCGCTTGAGACAGCCTTGGCGCGTCATCCTTGATTTTGCCGGAAACCGCCGGTCAGGAGTTTATGATGCGATGGGATTCGCGATCGGGGCCGGCCGGCAATATTTGCCATCGGGCCGTTCGATCCTCTCGGGGTCTTTTCGAGAATGGGGCGCGTGATCGCGCCAAACTATTTTAAAGAGGCAAGGATCAGCGGCATGGAAGCCTCGATTGCCGGTCTGGCCTGAAAGCTGCAAACCCATGCGCGCATGTCCTCTCCCGCGCATTGCCCTTCAATGATGGTGCCTGCTTCCATGCCGGAGGATTTCTCGCGGCTTTGCCAAAGCCTGCTGGCCCGCGATCCGGTTTACGGCCGGTTGATGAGCGCGGATTTGCCGCCGTCCTATGAGGCGCTCGCCGGGCTGCGTTTTTCGAGCGAACAGGAGAATTCCCCTTTTCTCCTCGGCCCGAGAATGGCTTTGGAAAATTTCGCACACGACTCATGATCGCTCTTGTCCAAACAACGGCGGTGATTCTCGCCGGAGGCGCGGGGACGCGGCTTCGTTCCGTGGTGGCGGACCGGCCCAAGGTGCTGGCGCAATTGGGCGGGAAGCCGTTCATCGCCTACCTGCTGGACCGACTGGCCACGCAAGGTTGGCAAAAGGTGGTGTTGTGCACCGGCTACATGGGCGCGCAGGTGCAGGAGACGCTCGGTGATCAGTACCAGGGCATGCAATTGTCCTACTCCCACGAGGAACAGCCGCTGGGCACCGGGGGGGCGATACGGCAGGCGCTGCCGCTGATAACCTCGGCAACCGTGCTGATTTTAAATGGCGATTCGTACTGTGACACGGATCTGCGGGCTTCCCTCGCGTGGCATCAGGATCGCGAGGCCCGCGTGACGGTGGTGATGGCGCATGTCGAACAAGGCTCGCGGTACGGTCGGGTGGAAATCGGCGCCGATGGACAGATCAGGCGTTTCGTGGAGAAAAATCCCGATCTGACCGGCGGCGGCTGGATCAACAGCGGCGTGTATTGGTTTGAGCGCGAGGTGCTGGCGGGACTGCCGGCGGGCCGCGCGTTTTCGCTGGAAAAGGAAGTGCTGGGCACATGGACCGGCGACGGGCTTTATGGCTACCGGGACTATGGCCGGTTCCTGGACATCGGGGTGCCGGAAGATCACGCCCGGGCGGAAAATTTTTTAGCTGAGGTTCACGAACCTATCGTCAACGTGGCAAGGTAGTCATGCCGACAAGCATCACCATCATTGGCGGGGGCCTGGTAGGTCTGGGCACCGCGTTGGAAGTGAAACGTCTCGCGCCGCAGACGGAGGTGAGTCTGCTGGAAAAAGAGCCGGCGGTCGGCCGGCACCAGAGCACGCACAACAGCGGGGTGCTGCACGCCGGCCTGTACTACAAGCCCGGTTCGCTGAAGGCGCGGCTCGCGGTGAAAGGCATCCGGCGGATGGTCGCGTTCTGCGAACAGCACGGCGTGGCCCACGAGATTTGCGGCAAGCTGGTGGTTGCCACCACGCCGGAGGAAATTGTGCGGCTCCACACCTTGCAGGACCGTGGGACGCAGAATGGCCTGCGCGGATTGCGCTGGCTGGAGCAGGGGCAGTTGCGCGAGCTGGAGCCGCATGCGGCCGGGCTCGCGGCGGTCCATGTGCCCGAGGAAGGCATTGTGAATTACCAGGGCGTGTGCACGGCGCTGGAGCGCGAGCTGACCGCGCAGGGTGTGACGGTCAAAACGAATGCCGGTTTGCTCAAGGCGGAGCGTGAGGGCGCGGTGTGGAAACTGCGCACGGCGGCGGGAGATCTTTCGAGCGACTACATCATCAACTGCGCCGGGTTGCACAGCGACCGCGTGGCCGCACTGGCGGGCGAGGAGCGGGAGGCGCGGATTCTGCCCTTCCGCGGGGAATATTTCAAGCTGCGCGCATCGGCCCGGCATCTGGTGAAGAATCTGATCTATCCGGTGCCGGACCCGTCGTTTCCGTTTCTTGGCGTGCATTTCACGCGGCTGATCGAGGGCGGCGTCGAGGCCGGACCGAATGCCGTGCTGGCGCTGGCGCGCGAGGGTTATACGAAATGGCGGCTGCGGCCCGGCGATCTGTTCGACGCGGTGACGTACGGCGGCCTGTGGAAATTTATGCGCCGGCACCGGGCGATGGCCTGGGATGAAGTCGTGCGCTCGTTCAGCAAGGCGAAGTTTTGCGCGTCGCTCCAACGGCTCGTGCCCGAGGTGCAGGTGGCGGATCTGGAGCCGGGAATTTCCGGCGTGCGGGCGCAGGCCATGCTGCCCGACGGCACGCTCATGCAGGATTTCCATTTCGTGGAGAGGGCCGGAGCGCTGCATGTGATCAACGCGCCCAGCCCCGGGGCGACGGCGTGTCTGGCGATCGGCGAGTTTGTGGCGACGCGGGCGCTCAGTTCCATCGGTCTGCTCGCACCGCAGACCGCGGACGAACTGGCGACGGGCGGGAACAAGGAAGAGCGGGAAATATTTTCCCGTTGAGCTGCGGGCAAATTCACCGCGTGCAGGGCGCGGGGTGACCGGCTGCGTTTTAGAACTCTATCGCCTTCTTAACGATTGAGATGTGCACGCGGAATTTTTCTGGCGTGAAACCTGCAAAACGCCGGTGTGCCCCTGTCATTACGAATCTTTCGCGGTCATGCGCCCGTGGCTTCGTCGTACCCCGGGCTGTCTTCCTAAAATATGTCCTCAACATCCTCCACTGTTCTGATCACCGGCGTCGCCGGATATCTGGGTTCGATCATCTCGGATCATTTGCTGAAAGCCGGCCACAAGGTGATCGGCATTGATAATCTCAGCTTTGGTTCGGCACCGCTGAATCATCTTTGCGAGCAAAGCGCCTTTGAATTTTACCGTGAAGACGCCCGCAATGAAGGGGCGATGGCGGCGTTGATCAAAAAAGCCGACGTGATAATCCCGCTCGCGGCGGTGGTCGGCATGCCCGCGTGTCTGCGCGATCCGTGGCTGGCCACGTCGGTGAATCTGGAGGCCATCCGTCTGATCAACCGGCTGCGGTCACCGGGCCAGCTCGTGATTTATCCGAACACCAACAGCGGTTACGGCATCAAGTCGGGGAGCACGTTTTGCACGGAGGAAACGCCGCTGGAGCCGATTTCCATCTACGGCCGGACGAAGTGTCAGGCGGAGATCGAACTGTTGAATTCCCCCAACGCCATCACGCTGCGGCTGGCGACCGTGTTCGGCATGTCGCCGCGCATGCGGCTCGACCTGCTGGTCAATCATTTTGTGTATTCGGCGATCACCGACGGTTATCTCGTGATTTTCGAAAAGGATTTCAAACGCAACTTCGTCCATGTGCGCGATGTGGCGGACTGCATGGTGCATTGCATCGCGAATTCCGCCCGCATGGTCGGCAAGCCCTACAACGTAGGCCTCGACAGCGCGAATCTCTCGAAGGCCGAACTGGCGATGAAGGTGAAGGAGTTCGTGCCGAATTTCTATGTGCACTTTTCGGAAGTCGGCAGCGATCCCGACAAACGGAATTACATCGTGTCGAACCAGCGCCTGCGGGAGGCGGGCTTCGAGGCGAAACGCACGCTGGAAACCGGCATTCCGGAATTGATCAAAGGCTACCGGATGATCGGCCGCTCCACGTACAAAAACGTGTGAGGCCGGCGCCCGCCGAAGATTTTTCAGAACCCAACCCCAATCAGAACCGCCGGACCTTTTCGGCCGGGGGTTTTGATCCAAACCCGATAAAATCATGCGCACCCTTTCACATCCTCCACTGACGGTGCTGCCCGATTTGTCCGGTTCGGACAACCTGCCGTCTCCGGCTGAATTTCGATTTCCGATTTTTGATGATCTCCGCCGCGAGCTGGCCGGGTATTTGGCCATGCCGGGTGAGGCGGAGCGCTGGAATCGTTTTCTTGCCATCCGCCGACTCGCCGGCGCCACGATCGCCCGTTGGCCGAGAAAGCACAGCCAGACCACCCAGATCCACGTGGTGCATGAACTCGTGCGGGAAATGGCCAAGTCGGGGGCGCATGATCATCCCGTCGCCCCGGAGGATCTCGCGCAGGCCCGGACGTTTGCCCGCAAGGGCTGGCAGGGCGTGCTGGCCGCGATGCTGCTGGTGCCCGCCTGGCAATGGCCCGACGCGCCCCTGCTGATGGAGGTGCCGGTCTGGTTGCGGCCTGATTATGTCCGCTGGCTGTTTGCGGCTCCGCAGAGTTTTTCCGCGACCGGCCAGGCCGGGGCCTACGCGAGTTTCCATTTGTGCCGGCTGGAAGAGATGTTGCGCTGGTTGAAGCGCGGTCCGGCCGAACCGGAGGTGATGAAAGTCCTCGGCGCCTACGCCAGCCACTGTTCCCTGGTGCCGGCCGCCTGCGGGTTGACTGATCTTCGGCGGCACGCCGAACTGCGCGCGTGTCTGCTCGCGCGCGCGATGGGCCGGTGCGATGACCATTATCTTGCCCCGCTTCCGCCCCGGACGGATCGCCGGTTGCGCATCGGCATCATCCAACGGAATTTCCTGTCGCAGCCGGAGGTTTATGCGATGTTGCCTCTCTTTGAGCAGCTCGATCCGGCTCGCTTCGAAGTTTTGCTCTTCACGTACGTCAACCAGTTTGGCCCGATGGAGGAGTATTGCCGGCGGTGCGCATCGGACATGCATGTGCTGCCCGAGGATTTATCAAGCCAGCTTGACCTGCTCCGGAGCGCCCGGCTCGATGTGGCGGTCTTTGGCACCAACCTCACGGCGGAGTGCAATGTGGTGACCCGGCTCGCGCTGCACCGGATCGCCCCGCTGCAAGTGGCCGCCAATGCCACGGGCATCACTTCCGGCTTGCCGGAAATTGATCTGACCCTGTCCGGAACGCTGGCGACAACCGACGGTGCTGCCGCGCAATTTACGGAGCGACTGGCCCTGATGCCGGGACCGACGCACACTTTCAATTTCGAGGCGGATCGAGCCGAGGCCCAGGTGGCCTGTACGCGGGCTGATTTTGGCCTGCCTGAAGATGCGCCGGTTTTTGTATCCACGGCTGATTTTCGAAATATCATTCCCGAGATGCAGCTCGCGTGGGCCCGTTTGCTGGCGGCCGTGCCGGGCGCGTATCTGCTGGTGCAGCCTTTCGCGACGCAGGAACCGGCCCGGCACACGATCCAATGTTTTTATGCGGAGTTCGAACGGGTGATGCAACGGGCGGGGGTGGACTCCTCGCGCCTGGTCGTTTCCACCGTGATATTTCCCTCGCGCACGGACCTGCAAAGTCTCGTCGGGCTCGGCGATGTCTATCTCGACACGTTTCCGGTCAGCGGGGTGGATGCGCTCGTCGCTCCGCTGGCGCTCGGACTGCCGGTGGTGGGCTGGGAGGATGAGGTGCGGCGCTCCCGGACGGGCGGATCGTTGCTCCGCACGCTTGGACTGGATGAATTGATCGCGCAGACCGCCGATGGCTATCAGGCCATCGCCGTCAAACTGGCGGGTGATTCGGCCTACCGGGAAAGTTGCCGGACACGGATCCGCGCTGGACTGGCGAAGGGGCCGGCCTATCTCGACGTCCAGAAAGCCAGCCAGGCCTTTGGCGGATTGATGGAATCAGCCTTCGATGAACTCGTCAGCCAGGGTCGCCCGGCCTTTCGCGCGAATCCCCAGCCGTTGCGGGTGGCTCCGTCACTGGTTGGAAACCGGCGATAGACCAGGTGAAACAAAGATTGGTTTTTGCTCAGGGTGAAAATTGCATGGCCCGGCCCCGGAGCGAGAGTTAGGCAATATTTGCCATGTCGCCAACGGGTGGGAATCAAATCGGATAAGATTGAGCCGGGGCTGTTGGAAAAAATATTTATACGATTAGCCACCAAAGGTTAAGGTGACGCAGCGGTCGCTGGGCCTGAAATCTGCAAAACGAAGGCATGCCCCCACTATCTTCGCCTGCCACCATGCTGAGTTCCGAGCCCTTCACCATGGAAGGCGACGATACCGGTCCCGGCATGCGGATTGAAACGCCCGCGGGTCTCGCTCGGCTGCTGGTTGTCCTCGAAAATTATCGGCAGCAGCCCGACAATGGGGACCGGTGGCAGATGTTGCTCGGTGCCCGGCGGACGGCGGGCGAAGTTGTTGGCGGTTTGCACCGGAAGGAAACCAAGTCGCCCGTGGTGATGGAAGCGTGCCGGCTCGTCAGGGAGATGCTGGCATGGGGGGTCTATGATCGCGTGACCGAGGCGGAAGACCTGGCGCGTGCCGCTGGCTTGGCCCCGAAAGGCTGGCCGGGTTTGCTCGCGGCGATGTTGCTCGCCCCGGCGTGGTCCTGGGCATCCGCTTTGCGTTTGCAGGATGTGCCGGATTGGTTGGTGGGGGATTATGTGCGGTGGATTTTCACCGCGCCGAAAAATTTTGTCCAACCGGGTGAGGCTGAGACCTACGCGAAGCATGTGCGGGTGCATCTGGCGGATCTGGCCGGGTGGGTGCAAAGGAGTCCGGGTTCGGCGGCAGTACGGCAGGCGGCCGAGATTTTTCTGGATCTGGATTGTTTCCGCGCCCTGGCGGCATCCGCCGGCGATCTGCGGGTCCAGGCCGAGCTGCGCGGCGTGATTGCCCGACGCATGCTGGGGCCGAAAAAAGCTGATTTTCAGCCGGTGACGATCCATCGGGAGGGCCGCCGTTTGCGGGTGGGCGTCGTCGCGGAGCATTTCGGGGTTAGTCCCGAGACGCGTTTGATTCTTCCCCTGTGTTCCCAGTTGGATGCCCGGCGTTTCGAGATGCATTTTTATGCCCGGAGCGAAAATTTCTCTGCGCTGGAAAATCAAACCAAGGAAAGGCCGGTTACCTGGGTGTTGCCCGCTGACGAGGCGGAACAACTGTCGGTGCTGAGAGCGGCGGAACTGGATGTGCTGGTTTTCGGCACGAACCTGTCCGCCCGCCTGGATGGTTTGTCCCGTCTCGCCTTGGAGCGGATGGCGCCGCTGCAGGTCGCGCTGCCGCTGTCGGTGCACACGACCGGATTCTCCACAGTGGATTTGTTTGTGGCGGGAGAACAGGCGCCCAATCCGCCGGCGGCGGAGCAATTCACGGAGCGGCTTGGGTTGTGGCGGGGTCCGTCGCATGTGGTGGATCGCGAGCTTGGCCATCAAGCCGCCGGGCAGGCCTGGACCAAGGCTTCTCTCGGCATGGCGGAGGATGCGGTGGTTTTTGTCTCGGAAGCCGCGTATGATGGGGTGACGCCCGAAGTGATCGAGGCTTGGGCGGGGCTGCTGGCCAAGGTGCCGGGCAGTCAGTTGATTTTGCATCCTTTCGGAGCCGGCGGAGTCGCAATTCCGGTGATGAACCGTTTCGGCACGCTGGTGGAGGCGGCGTTGCGGCGTCATGGCGTCGATACGGGCCGTCTCTTGCTTTCGACTCTGGAGCTGACGAATCCGGGCGACGTGCAGGCTCTGCTCAGCGTGGGCGACATTTATCTGGAGGCTTTTGCGGCCAACAGCGTCGAGGGTTTGCTCCGGGCGCTCCAGGCCGGTTTGCCGGTGGTTACTTGCGCAGGGAAAACGCTGCGGGCCGGTGCGGCTGCCGCTTGGCTTCACTCGCTCGGGCTCAATGCGCTTGTCTGTCAGGATGCCGCCGCCTATGTCGCCACCGCGCAGCATCTGGCGACGGATGTTGCGGCCCGGACGGCCGCCGCGGCCACGGTGAAGAAAAAAATGTCATATCTCCCGGCGTTCGCCGATGCGCTGGCGGCGAGCGACGGCTTCGGTTCAATTTTGGAAAATGCCTTTGATCTTATCGTTTCGAACGGAGCCAAGGCTTTCGCGGCGGATCGCAGCCCGGTCCGTCCCGCCGGGCTCGCCCCCACGGATCTGCCCGGCCGGTGGGCGCTGGGCAAGCAATTGCTGGCGGAAGGGCGTGCTTCCCGGGCGGTGGAATTTCTCATGGCCGCGCTGTCCTCCGATGAGGGTTCGCCCAAGCTCTGGCTTGACGTCGCGTGTGCGTTGCGGGCAAACGGCCAGTCGCAAGATGCCATCCGCACCCTTGAAATCGCTTTGCGGCTGGATCAAACCCTGGTCGATGGTTGGAAGCTGCTGGCCGAGCTCGCCGACCTCGCGATGATCCCGGATCTCGCGGCCGAGGCCCGCCAGATTGTGGACACGTTGACCGTGGGCCGGAACCCACCGGCGAAGAATCTCACGCCGGTCCAGCCCAAGGTCGAAAGCATCGTCGGCAAACTGCGCTCCCTGCGCATCGCCCGGCAGGGCATCGTTTAAATTTCCGCCGTGAACCCTCCATTCCTCATCATTGAAGGCGGCCTCGCCACCGCGCCGGCCCCGAGACGCGCGAGACTGAGTGACAAGGTGGTCCGTTTCGAAAATCCTCCGCATGACCATGAGCCTGCCCCGGCCGAGGAGAACAGCGGCCTGCACGCTTTGGGTGACACCGAAGATTTCCGCCCGACCGGCCACCGGCCGGCCGCCTGCATTCTCGACTTTGAGTACAACGGTGTTCCGGCGAGACACGGTTTCATTCACGACTGACCCGCAACCATTTCCCGGCATCCACGGATCACCCCATGATTATCACGCGCACTCCCTACCGGATTTCCTTTCTTGGCGGCGGCACTGATTATCCGGGCTGGTTCCGGCAGCATGGCGGCGCCGTCATCGCGACCAGCATCGACAAATACTGCTACCTGACCTGCCGGCATCTGCCGCCGTTTTTCGAGCACCGTTACCGCATCGTCTATTCCCGCACGGAGGACTGTCTGCACGTTGACCAGATCAAGCACCCGGCGGTGCGGGAAGGGCTGAAGATGCTGGGCGTCACGCAGGGGATTGAGCTCCATCACGACGGTGATCTGCCCGCGCGCAGCGGGATGGGTTCCAGCTCCTCCTTTGCCGTCGGACTCATGCAGGCCTTCCACGCCTTGCAGAACGAAATGGTCAGCAAGGCGCAGCTCGCGAAAGAGGCGATCACGCTGGAGCAAAAAATCCTCAAGGAAAACGTCGGCTCCCAGGACCAGATCAGCGCCGCTTACGGCGGCTTCAACCACATCACGTTTCTGAACAACGACGAATTTGTCGTGCGGCCCATCATTCTCGGCCGCGAGCGCCTCGCCGAGTTCCATGGCAATTTCATGCTCTTCTTCACGGGGATCAGCCGCACGGCATCGGATGTCGCCGCCAGTTTCGTGCCGAACATCGACGAGAAAAAACGCCAGCTCCGGGTGCTGCGGGAACTGGTCGAGGAAGGGATGGCCCTGCTCACCGGCGGGCGCGACCTGCTGGGTTTTGGCGATCTGCTGCACGAAGCCTGGATGGCCAAAAAAGGCCTCAGCCCGCTCATC
>Ga0265331_10003324_pt1 | contig 10442 bp, 9 predicted proteins | sample 41923metaG_FD_202088 | JGI IMG/M metagenome (GOLD analysis project Ga0265331, IMG submission 202088) | Rhizosphere microbial communities from Carex aquatilis grown in University of Washington, Seatle, WA, United States - 4-19-23 metaG | ecosystem: Host-associated > Plants > Roots > Rhizosphere >...
GATGGGAATTTCTCTTGTCATAGCGCTATTTGCGAGTGCTCCGAGGACCTCAGCGCTGCCGAAGCCCCAGACCGCCAAGTCCGCCGCCGTGCCTACGACCGGACCGGCATCGTTTCGGAAAACGATCGGGTCGCCAAGCGCTCCCATCACCATGGAAATTTTTGGAGATTTCCAGTGTCCGGCCTGCCGCAATTTCTTTGAATTGACGGTGAAGCAGGTGATCGACGATTACGTGATTCCGGGCAAGGTCTACATCGTCCATCACGATTTCCCGCTTGACGTGCACCCTTACGCACGCCAGGCCGCGCGCCTCGCCAACGCCGCCGCGCAATTCGGAAAATTTGAATCCATTGAACGCGCCCTGTACGACCATCAGGAAGAGTGGTCCGCCAAGGGGAACATTGACGAAGTCATCGCCAATTCTTTTCCTCCGGCCGAATTCAAGAAATTTCAAGCCTACGAAACAGCGCACATGAGCGAGATTAACGCCTCCATCGATCGCGACCACGCGTTGGGCATGCAACGCAACGTCAACCAGACGCCGACCGTTTATATAACCGCCAAGGGCAAGACGGAAGCGCTGCCGGGCGGCGGCGTCGACTATAAATTGCTCAAGCAATATTTCGATTACCTGTTGCGGCAATAGTGCCGCTGCGAATCGGAATGGCGTGTTTGTAAACGGCGTTCTTGTAAACAATGCCCACTCAGACAATCCCCGCGGAAACCTCGGTGCGTCCCGCCGCCTGGCCGGGAGTACTGCTGGCCTTGGGCCGCGTCGCGCTTGGCCTGATTTTTGTTTATGCCGCCTATGCGAAGCTTCACTTTGACGGCGCGTGGCATTTGGGCGACTACCACTTCTTTTTCGCGATGGCGATTGATTCGTACAAAATGCTGCCGCTCGGCCTTGTTGTGGTCATGGCTTGGGTCCTGCCGTGGTTTGAGCTGGCGATCGGCGGCTTGATGATCGTCGGAATTGGCCTGCGCTGGACCGGACTTGTGACCAGCGGCTTGCTTTTGATGTTCATCGGGGCGATGACGCGCGCCAAGCTGCTTGGTCTTGAAATCAATTGCGGCTGCTTCGGCAATAACGAAAAATTGGGCACGGCCACGTTGATTCGCGACAGCAGCCTGCTGTTTCTCGCCCTGGCCGTTACGATCGGCGCATTTCTAATCAAGAAACGTAACTTCACGGTTTCTTCCTGAACGCCGCGTCCTTCCCCTACACTTGCGATAGAATGAAATGCCTATGGTAGAGCTTCCGCCGATCACACTGCGCCTGCGCGGCCGCAAGGTTGTCGGGCGCGTCGCTTTTTCTCTCCTGCTTCTGGGCGCCATCGCATTGGGTGCGGCGGCGGGGCTCCTGTTCGTCTATTCCAGCGACCTTCCGCAGATTCGCGCGCTCGAGGATTTCCGTCCCGACATTGTCACCGAACTTTACGCCGACGATGGACAGGTTGTGGGCAGCTTTGCCCTGCAGCGGCGCATCCTTCTGACGTACGAACAAATTCCGCCGCTTTTGAAAGACGCCATCCTTACCACTGAGGACCAGCATTTCGACGAACACTGGGGCGTGGATTTCACTCGCGTCGCGGGCGCCGCCTGGAGAAATCTTCTCGCGCACCGCGTCGCCGAAGGCGCCAGTACGCTGACCATGCAGCTGGCCGGCACCTTATTCCTCGATCGTTCCGACCGCAGCATGCGCCGCAAGATTCAGGAAACGCTGCTGGCCATTCAGATCGAGCGCCACTATTCGAAGCAGCAGATTTTTACGATGTACTGCAATCAGATTTATCTGTCCCATGGAAATTACGGATTTGAAGCGGCGTCGGAATATTATTTCGGCAAACCCGTCGGTAAATTAACGATTCCCGAGGCCGCGCTGCTGGCTGGTTTAATCCGCGGCCCCAGTTACTCGCCGATTCTGCATGCCGCGCGCGCCCTCGCCCGGCGCAACGTGGTCCTCGACCGCATGGCGCACGCCGGTAAAATCACGGACGCGCAAGCGCGCCAGGGGATGGCTCTACCGATCGGACTCCATATCGAGGTGCCGCGAAACACGCTGGCGCCGTATTTTGTCGAGGAGATTCGCAAATATCTGGAAGCCACTTACGGCACAGAAACGGTTCACCAGCGTGGTCTGCGCGTGTACACCACGCTCAACGTGGGCATGCAGCGCGCCGCCAACCAGGCCATCCGCGACGGGCTCCACGCCTACGACCGCCGTCACGGCTGGCGCGGCAAGCTCGACAATATTTTGCAGGATAAGTCCGACACGCTGGAGTCCTACGAAGACGCCGACTGGCGCTGGCCGATCAACAAAGGCGATTATGTGCAGGCCCTGGTCACGGCTGTGGACAGCAAAGCGGCGACGGTCAAGGTCGGTCCGTACCACGGACAACTCACTCAGCCCGATTTCGCATGGACCAGCCGCAAGTCGCCCGCGGATCTGCTAAAGGCCGGCGATCTGGTTGAAGTCAGCATCAAGGACATCACCGGCGCCGTCGCACATGTTCAGCTCGAACAGAATGTCGGCCCACAAGCCGCCATCGTAGCGATCGACAATCCGACCGGCGAAATCAAAGCCATGGTCGGCGGCTACAGTTTCGAGGAATCGAAATTTAACCGCGCGATCCAGGCGCAGCGCCAGGTCGGCTCGTCCTTCAAGATTTATGTGTATTCAGCCGCGATGGAGCAGGGCTTCACTCCGTTCGATACCATCCTTGACGCTCCCTTCACGGTGATGAGCGGCGGCCAGCCCTACTCGCCGCATAACTATGATGAAAAATTCGAGGGAATGATCACCCTGCGCCGCGCGCTCGAGGGTTCGCGGAACGTCCCTGCCGTAAAGCTCGCCGAAAAAATCGGCATGAACAGCGTGATTGACATGGCGCGGAGATTCGGGATCACGAGCCCGCTGCCGCCTTACCTGCCCGTGACGCTCGGTGCGGCGGATCTGAATTTACTCGAACACACTTCGGCCTTCACCGTGTTTCCCGATGACGGCATCCGCATCGATCCACACATGATTCGCCGTGTCACCAGCTACGACGGCGCGTTGCTCGAACAGGCGCACCCCGTCGTCCATGACGTAATCGAGCCGGACGTCGCGCGCACCATGACGGCCATGCTCGAAGACGTCGTCCAGTTCGGTACCGGCATGCCCGCGCGCGCCCTGAACCGCCCCGCCGGAGGCAAGACTGGCACCACGAACGATTTCACTGACGCCTGGTTTATCGGCTTCACACCGGAAATCACAGCGGGAGTCTGGGTCGGATACGACGACAAATCTGTGTCGTTAGGGAAGCCTGAGACTGGAGCCATCGCTGCGCTTCCGATCTGGCTGCATTTCATGCAGGGCGCGCTCGATGGAAAGCCCGTTCAGGATTTTCAGAACGTGGTGCCACTGGAAAAAGTCGCGCTGACAAAAAATGTAAAAGTCGACACGCCGGACAGCGCCCCCACGGAAGCGGCAGAAAGTCCTGCCACACACGATCAAACGCCCGGGGTCGCTCCCACAGTGCCTGAGAAGAATCGGGAGGGGGAAGCTCCCGCGAAGGTTATGCCTCCCGCAAAGGTTCCTTCATCGGCGCCAAGCCCGCGCTCGTAGAAATCCTTTTACCAACCTGAAACGCCGTCATTCCTCGCTATGCTCCGAAGGATGCATATTTTTTGTGGAGGAGCGAATACGAAATGGATCCCAACCTCCAGGATGAAGCGGTTCGCTACGTCCGCTGGAATCGATCAAGCTGATCTTTTTCCCACGCGTCGTCTCGCCGATGATCGTGATCGGAACACCGCCCAACTTGGGGGGCAGCCGTCCGAAAAAATTCTTCCGCACTGTGAACAAGAGCTCGTAATCCTCGCCGCCATTGACAGCCAGGCGCAAAGGGTCGAGACCGAGCCGTCTCAACTCTGGAGGCACACCCACCATCGGAATTTTCTCCGCAAATACTTTCGCGCCCACGCCACTTGCACGGCAGAGATGACCGAGATCAGTCGACAACCCGTCCGAAATGTCGATCATTGCCGTCGCCCTCCCGCGTGCTGCAAGCCATTGCCCCAGGACCAATCTCGGTTCGGGATAGAGGTGTTTCTCTAAAAGATTCTTCCATGACTTCTTCCTATGAAGCCCTTGAAGGAACAGCTGCAATCCCAGCTCTGCCTGTCCGACCTTACCGCTAACACAGATCAGATCACCTGGTCGCGCGCCGGAACGCAAAATTGCCCGCTCGGGGGCCGCCTCCCCAATGACGGTCAGGTTGATCAAGGCCGACGGAAACTTCGTCGTGTCGCCCCCGATCAATGTCAATCCGTAGCCGCGAGCTGCCCGCGCCATGCCGTCGAGGAAGCTGTCCATCCATTTCCCGGTGCAAGCCTCAGGGAGCGCCAACGTCATTAGAAAGAATCGAGGACGAGCCCCCATTGCTGCAAGGTCGCTGGTAGCGCGGGCCAGCGCTTTGTACCCAACAGCCTCGGGTGGATGAATGTTCCTTAAGAAATGAACAGTTTCGAGAAATGCGTCGGTGGTGACGACCCAGTTTGCACCACGCCGTAGTCGAACGACAGCCGCGTCGTCGCCCATCCCCACACGGACTGCGGCGCCAGGACTATGAATCGATGCGGGGAACTTCAGGCGTACCCGTTCGATCAGTGTTTCTTCACTGGACATAGGTACAGTTGTCAAAAACCGTTTCCGCATGGTCTCATAGTATCAACAATAAGGTTTGTGGATGACCGGATATAAGGTTTCTAAATCTATCGGATTGGCAAAAAAGGGTTGACTCTCCCCACGACCAAACCATAGACTGTCTTGGGTTTCGGACTAGGCCTCTCGGTTCAAACGGTCGGTGGCATTGCTTTAAGTTGCCGTTCAGGGGATGTGCGGTAACAACCCTCAAGAAAACGAATATTTTTGTAATTGCATGTTTTTGACCATGAAGCCAGAAGCATATACATTTTTTGTTGCCTCCAACCGGAAGGGATCCTTCCGCAAGATCACTTTGCCCGTGTACGTACTGCATCTTCTGGCCGTACTGGCGTTTGTCGGCGGCATTACGGTGCTCGCGGCAGCCGGCTCCTACACGCGTATGCTCTGGAAAGTTGGCAACTACAATGCTTTGCGTCGGCAGCAGGACACGCTGAAGCACAACTACGAGCAGCTTCAGTCCAGCGTTCAGGACACCAACCAGCGCCTGAACTCCCTGCAATCGTTGGCAACCGAAGTGGCCATGACGTATGGATTCATGCGTTTCCGCCAGAGCCCGTTTGGCCTGAATGAAACTGCGGTCGGCTCGAACGGCGATTTTGAGCATTCCGTTGCGGAATTTAACTTCCTTCAGAAAAATGCCAGCGCGGCAGCCCTCCCCATGGGCAGCCTGCAACTGCTTTCGACCGACGGCCTTGGCGAGATGACCTACACTCCCTCGCTCTGGCCCGTGATCGGGCACCTTACCGGAACGTTCGGCGAGCGGATGGACCCGTTCAGCGGTGAAGGAGCGTTCCACACGGGCGTGGATATTTCTTCGCAGTACGGCGATGCGGTTCATGCCGCGGCGGATGGCGTCGTGACTGAAGCTGGCGACCGCTCCGGCTACGGCCGCCTGGTGGTTGTCGATCACGGCTTTGGCGTGACAACGTACTACGGCCATCTGTCGACGTTTAACGTCCTGGTCGGCGAGCAAGTCCGCCGCGGCGACACGATCGGCAACGTTGGCGTCAGCGGCCGATCCACCGGCCCTCACGTTCACTACGAAGTCCGAATCAATGGCGCACCCGTCAATCCTATGCGCTACCTTCGCCAAGCCTCTGCGGCAGACTAATCCCACAAGTGCAATAAGCTTTAATGGAACAGGCTTCAGCCTGTTCGGTTTTTTCGTAAACCGTGCTCCAAACGAAAAGCCGCTTCTCCGTGGGATATTGGGATATAGAGTTCCATTAAGGGTCAATGTACATTTGCCGGTCTACCCAGCTTCAAGACTTCCGGAGTAAGTTCCACTAGTATTCGCACCCGCTCGGCGGAGGCTGTGACGTCCGCGGATTTCAACATCGAATCAAGGACCGCATACGTGGCCGGGTCCATCGATTGCCGGGTCTTGGAGCCTTCCAGCGCTGCAGTCCCAAACAGACGCAACACTTCCAAAGCCGCTTGCAACTGCCGGGCGTCGGTGGCGTTTGTACATTCTCCTTCGAGCGAAACACGAACATTGTCACCCTCGGGCCGGGCAGCCAGCGTCACCCACTGCACGGATCGCGCGAGCGTCGCCAGCTGCGTCGATTGCATCCCCCCAGGCGCAAAATTGTCCGGGACCGCGGGCACGCGCGAGATCGCAAACATGGCGGCGCCGTCCAGACGCGCGGCGCGTTCGCGGGCAGGATCCGAGGAAGGGCCGCCGGTGGGGTCGGCAGCAGCGCCATTCTTGTCGAAGAGAGGGGTGATGCGCGGGCCTTCAACAATGGCGATGCGACGATCGCTCAGAAAGGAGACGGCGTTCCATCCAGCCGCGCCGGTGGTTGGGAAGAGAAATACGTCGTGCCCTTCCTGATGATCGAGTTTTCCTTTACGCATCGCATAGTCGCGAATCTTCGCGCGGTCAAATCGCCCGTCGGCCACCGCGACGCTTCTGCTCTTTTCTTTGGCGGACGATGCGGGCCAGGAAGCGATCACTACGCGGTCTAAGTCCTTCTCGAAATCAAACCCGGTGGCGTGAACAAAATCGGCATAGTCCTTGTCCGGCAGGGCAATGGGCCCTTTGTCTGGGCGGTGCTGGTAAAAAGTGGATGCGCGCACAGCAGCCAGATCGATATAGACAAGCGTCGGCGCCCCGGGAGGCAACGCGGAGAGCAGGTCCGGTCCAGGTGAAGCATGCGCCGTGTAAATGCGCCGGATGTTCGAGTAGGCAAGAAGCCCCGCCGCAGTTCCGAGGATCGCAAGTCCGACCGTAATGAGAAGAGCTTTTCTGGATTTGAGCATTCGCGCCTCTTGGTCCTTAATAGTTTCTCATGGTTTGAATGGAACTTTACGTCGTCCTCATCGCTTTTGACTTTTGGCCGTGGTGGCTTTTGAACGTTGGTTGATTGGAATGCATGAGTGCCGGAGGAACAGCAGAACGTACCCTAAAAAGCGCCATCGCAACAGAAGGCGAAGGTTGCGTTAGGGCTAAAAAACAAAAAAAGATTTCTCCCTCATAGCGACCTCAAGGTGTAGAATGGTTTTTCCAACACGGGACCGCGAAATAGCCATGGGTGAAGTTTGCACAGGTCTTCCACAGGGGGCCCTTGCAATCGGTGTTCCCTTTTGTTATATTTCCTCGGTTTGCGCCGTGCTGGCGTAGCTCAGTTGGTAGAGCATCTGATTTGTAATCAGAGGGTCGGGGGTTCAAATCCCTCCGCCAGCTCTGCTAAATTTTTTGAATCAGGGGAAGAAATCCAACGGAATGGCGGGAGGCAGGTTTCTGCAGCGCGACGAAAGTGTGTTTGTGTCTCTTTAAACTTCGCGATGCTCATTGACCTTCTTTGTTCGTTTTCCCCCCGTGCGGACGGGTGGGTGAGTGGCTAAAACCAGCAGACTGTAAATCTGCCGCTCCTTGCGGGCTACGGAGGTTCGAATCCTCCCCCGTCCACCATCTAGTCGCACTTGCAGGAGATGCCCTGAAGCGCGGACTATCAGAGAGCTACAGTTGTCGGTTGGCGAAGCTTCGCTGCTGAATGAAATTCGCGAAGCAAAATTTTGCGGCAAGGGTTTTTGCATGCTGGATTTTTTTGCTGGCGCCGGGCGCCGCATGCGGCAAATCGAATTCGCCTGGGTAGCTCAGTTGGTAGAGCGCGTCCTTGGTAAGGACGAGGTCACCGGTTCAATCCCGGTCCCAGGCTCCAGAGTTTTTAGTTTTGGAAGGCCCGCCTGCCGGCAGGCAGGACCGCTTGATCGCGGGAAACTTGGGCGGGGGTAACTCAACGGTAGAGTCTCGCTCTTCCAAGGCGATGGTTGCCGGTTCAAATCCGGTCCCCCGCTCCAAAGATTTTTGTTGGTGATTTGCAGTATGAATTGATTTTGGCGATGAATTGATTTCGGTGACGATTTTAAAGATCAGGGCTGAGGGCTGAACAGCAATGGCGAAGGAAAAATTCGAGCGAAATAAGCCGCACCTGAATATTGGAACGATCGGTCACATCGACCACGGCAAAACGACGTTGACGGCGGCGATCACCAAGGTGCTATCGAAGCACAATCCGAAGGTGGCGTTCCGGGCGTTCGATTCGATCGACAACGCGCCGGAAGAGCGCGAGCGCGGAATCACGATTGCGGTGTCGCACGTGGAGTACGAGACGGCGAACCGTCACTACGCGCACATCGATTGCCCGGGGCACGCGGATTACGTGAAGAACATGATCACGGGCGCGGCGCAGATGGACGGAGCGATCCTGGTGGTGGCTGCGACGGACGGGCCGATGCCGCAGACGCGGGAGCACATTCTGCTGGCTCGTCAGGTGGGCGTGCCGTCGATTGTGGTGTTCATGAACAAGTGCGATTCGGTGGAAGACCCGGAATTGCTCGAGCTGGTCGAACTGGAAGTGCGCGAATTGCTGAAGCTGTATCAATTTCCGGGCGACACGATTCCGGTGGTGCGCGGATCGGCACTGGGGGCATTGAACGGCGAAGAGAAGTGGGAAAAGCAGATAGACGCGTTGATGGACGCGGTGGACGCGAACATTCCGCAGCCGGTGCGCGATGTGGACAAGCCGTTCGCGATGCCGATTGAGGATATATTTTCGATTTCGGGACGCGGCACGGTGGTGACGGGGCGCGTGGAGCGCGGCAAGGTAAAGGTAGGAGAGGAAGTCGAAATCGTGGGCTTCCGGCCGACGATGAAGCGCGTGGTGACGGGCATCGAAATGTTCCGCAAGCTGCTGGATGAAGGCATGGCGGGGGACAACGTTGGATTGCTGCTGCGCGGCACGGAAAAGGAAGAAGTGGAGCGCGGACAGGTGCTGGCCAAGCCGGGATCGATCACGCCGCACACGAAATTCAAGGCGGAAGCGTACGTATTGACGAAGGAAGAGGGCGGGCGGCATACGCCGTTCTTTACCGGATACCGTCCGCAGTTTTATTTCCGTACGACGGATGTGACGGGAGATGTGAAATTGCCGGCGGGCGTCGAGATGGTGATGCCTGGGGATAACGTATCGGCGGAAATCAGTTTGATCACGCCGGTGGCATTGGAGAAGGGGCTGCGTTTCGCGATTCGCGAAGGCGGCCACACGGTCGGCGCAGGCGCCGTCACGGAGATCATCGAGTAATTTATGTCAGCCGGAGAAAAAATTCGCATTCGCTTGAAAGCGTACGATCACCGAATTCTCGACCAGTCCACGCGCGAGATCGTCGAGACCGCCAAGCGCACCGGGGCCAACGTCGCCGGCCCGATTCCTCTGCCCACAACGATTAACCGGTGGACGGTGCTCCGCTCGCCGCACGTCGATAAGAAGTCGCGCGAGCAGTTCGAGATGCGCACGCACAAGCGGCTGATCGATATTCTCGAGCCGACGCCGGACACGGTGGACGCGTTGATGAAGCTGGACCTGCCGCCGGGCGTGGACGTGGAAATCAAGGCGTTCGGGCGCGAGCACGCAGGCAAGTAGCGGGAAGTTCAGGAAGTGAAGAAAGTTTAGGAAATTCGGGAAGTTAAAGAACGACAGGAAGAGACGGGGAACTTCGATGGCTGTGAACGGAATTCTCGGAATCAAGCTGGGCATGGCGCAGGTGTTCGCCGCGGATGGTTCGGCGGTGGGCTGCACGGTGCTGCAGGCGGGGCCCTGCGTGGTGGTGCAGCGGCGCACGAAGGAAAAAGACGGCTACGATGCCGCGCAATTGGGGCTGGTGGAATTCATCAAGCCGCAGCGCGTCTCGAATCCGATGAAGGGGCATTTCAAAAAGTCCGACGTCGCGCCGATGCGTAAGCTCGGTGAAGTGCGTCTCGAAGATTCGGCCGACGACACCAAGGCCGGCGACCGCGTGCTGGTCGATCGCTTCGCTCCCGGCGAACTGGTGGATGTCACCGGAATCAGCAAGGGCAAGGGCTTTGCCGGTGCCGTCAAGCGCTGGCACTTCCGTGGAGGCGATGCGACGCACGGTTCGATGCATCACCGCGCCCCGGGCGGCATTGGCGGCAGTTCGTTCCCGTCGCGCGTCTGGCCCGGGCAACATTTTCCCGGACACATGGGCAATGCTCAGGTGACGGTGAAAAACCTGCGCGTCGTGAAAGTGGATGCCGACGAGAATCTGCTTTTGGTCTTCGGCTCGGTTCCGGGACCAGTGGGCACGTACATTTTGATCAAGAAGGCACGCAAGGCGAAGTAGCAGTCGGAAGTAGCGAGTTAAGGACAAGACGACAATGGCGGTAGTGGACATCAAGAATCTCGAAGGCAAGAACGTCGGTCAGATCGAATTG
>Ga0265331_10003329_pt1 | contig 10436 bp, 8 predicted proteins | sample 41923metaG_FD_202088 | JGI IMG/M metagenome (GOLD analysis project Ga0265331, IMG submission 202088) | Rhizosphere microbial communities from Carex aquatilis grown in University of Washington, Seatle, WA, United States - 4-19-23 metaG | ecosystem: Host-associated > Plants > Roots > Rhizosphere >...
CACAAACTTATTTTGATTCGGAAATGTCAGGCAAAATTATTAATCAGTTAAGCCGTGGCATTATGACCATTCAAAACTTCACCAATGCTGCCACTAACTTTATAATCCCATCATTCTTGCAGAGTATTTTAATAATAATAGTTCTTGCTAAATATAATTTGTTGATAGCATTGTGCGTTTTTATTCTCTTCCCTATTTATTTAGCTCTTTCTTACTATTCCTCGATTCAGTGGGGTAAAGAAGAAGTTAAGAAAAATAAAATTGAAGATATATTGCGCGGCCGTTTGCAAGAAGTAATTGGCAACATACGAATTGTTAAAGGATTTTTAACTGAGAAAATGGAGTTTGTTTTTGCCAGTGAAAAACTAACTGAAATAAATAAGATTTTTGCTGTTCAGAGTTCGACTTATCACTGGATAGATTTTGGCAGGAATTTTAGCTTAACTGTAATTTTACTCGGCATAAATATTTTGATTTTTTATCAAACTTTTACAGGATCTATGACGATTGGAGTTATGACTCTTATTATTCAATTAGTTTTACAAGCCAGACAACCACTATTTGCCATGTCATTTATTTTAACGCAATTACAGAATGCAGAAAGTGGATCCAAAGAATTTTTTGAAATACTAGAGCTCCCCGAGGGAGAAAATTTTGAATCAAATATAAACTCTAAAAAGCTAGTTAATCCCTCTTTAGAGTTTATTGATGTTGCATTTAACTATTCTGACTCCGGCAATGTACTAAACGATGTTTCTTTTAAAATAAATTCGTTGGAAAAAGTCGCGCTGGTAGGTCATTCCGGGGCAGGAAAAACTACAATAACAAATTTGATTTTAAAATTATACGAACCAACTGCTGGAGAAATAAAAATAGATGGAAAAAATTATAAAGAGTTAGATTTTAAAGAAGTCAGACAAAATATTGCTTTGGTTTTCCAGGAGAATGAGCTTTTCTCAACCTCTATTCGCGAGAATGTTGCTTATGGCACAAACGCCACAGAAAAACAAATTATAGAGGCAATTAAATCAGCCAATGCCTGGGATTTTGTAAACAAACTTCCACACGGAATTGATTCCCAAATTGGCGAACGCGGAGTCAAACTTTCCGGAGGACAAAAACAAAGAATACAAATAGCGCGTGCAATATTAAAAAATGCTCCGATATTAATTTTGGATGAAGCAACAAGCAGTTTAGATGCGAAAAGTGAGATGGAAGTTCAAACCGCACTTGAAAAGTTAATGCAAGATAAATTAGTTATTATTATCGCCCACCGTTTCTCTACTCTACAAAATGTAGATCATGTAATAGTTTTAAATCAAGGTAAGATTACTCAAAAAGGAACACCAAGAGAACTTGCCAAAGAAAAAGGCGTCTATTCTGATTTATTAAAATATCAAATTGAAGGAAATAAGAAATTACTAGAAGGATTTGATCTAGCTTAGTTCGACTCGACTCGAAGACTCGTCATCGCTCACTATTATAATGACATATTTCGTATACATTCTTCGTACTTCTTCAAACACACTCTATATAGGGCAAACTAACAATTTAGAAAGACGTATTAAAGAACACCAAGACAAGTCACCTAGATCTGCTAAATATCTCCGAAGTTTTGATTATGTTAAATTGATTTATTCAGAAAAATACCTAACGAGAAAAGAAGCAATGCAAAGAGAATTCCAACTTAAAAGATGGTCAAAAGCAAAAAAAGAAGCTTTGGTTAGTGGAAATAAGGAATTGTTAAGAAAACTATAGCCCCGAGCATCGTCGAGGGGTATAATAAAAGATGCTTCTCTTATTGGTGTTTGCATTTTTAGCAGGTTTTGTAACAATTTTAGCTCCATGTATTTGGCCTGTTCTACCGATTGTTTTATCTTCAGCCGCTGAGGGGAGAGGACACAAAAGACCTTTGGGTATTACTCTGGGGGTCATTATTAGTTTTGCAGTTTTTACATTAACGGTTTCTACATTAGTTAGAGTTTTTCATTTAGACGCAAATATTTTAAGACTTATTGCTGTTGTTATTATTGCTTCTTTGGGACTTATGATGATCTTTCCTGCTCTGTATTCTAAATTTGAAATTTTGGTTACAAAACTTAGTAATGTTTTCGGTATTAAAGGAACAAGGGAAGGTAACGATTTTTGGCCAGGGTTTATTACAGGTCTATCTTTAGGAATAGTTTGGTCACCGTGCGCCGGACCGATATTGGCTACTATTGCAACTTTGGCTGCCACCGGCAAAGTTAATATAGATGTTATTTTGGTTACGATTGCCTATGTAATAGGTGTTGGCATTCCGCTTTTTGCCTTTGCCTATGGCGGACAAAAGTTAATTTCAAAATTGAAAAACGTCTCACAATATACTGGCAAAATTCAACAAGTTTTTGGAGTTATTATGATCTTAGCTGCTTGGGCAATACTCACTAATTATGACCAAACTTTACAGCTCGCCCTTATTAATAAATTCCCTATTTTAGGAAATGCAGTAAATGGTTTTGAAAATAGTACAGTTGTCATAAACCAATTAAATGTTCTTAAAGGTCAAGACTCTAATCAAAGCACAACAAATTCAGATTTACTTAATGTTAACACTCCAGCTCCAGATTTTGTTGGTATTACAAATTGGATTAATACTGGTGGTAAACAGATTTCAATTAAAGATTTAAAAGGTAAAGTCGTATTGGTCGACTTCTGGACTTATACCTGTATTAATTGTATTAGAACACTACCGCATGTTGTTAATTGGTATAACAAATATAAAAATGATGGTTTTGTTGTAGTTGGAATTCACACTCCGGAGTTTCAGTTTGAACATGACACAAAAAATGTAGAAAATGCAGTTAAAACTTACAACATTACTTACCCAGTAGGACAAGATAATGATTATTCAACTTGGAACAACTTCAGCAATAATTACTGGCCGGCTGAATATTTAATTGACGCTACTGGCAATATCAGACGCACTGATTTTGGTGAAGGAAATTACGACAAAATGGAAACAGCCATTCAGCAACTCTTAAAAGGTGCTGGGCAGCAAGTTGGAACAGGGATTTCAGACATTCCCGACACAACGCCAATATTGCAAATCTCTCCAGAAACTTATTTAGGCAACAATCGATCAATATCAAACAGTGACCTAACTCTTAGTGGAAATTGGGCGCATTCAGATGAATACATTACTGCTGGAGCAAATGCAGCAATAAGCTACAACTTTACAGCAGGTCATGTTTATATAATTTTAAGACCGGTCGATACAACGCACAAAGGACAAATTCAGGTGTTTTTGGACGATAAACTAATAGATATCGATCACGAAGGGGCTGACGTTAAAAAAGGCATAATTACAGTGGACTCCGATAGACTTTATAATGTTGTTGATTTGCACGGCAAAACTGAAAATCACGTTCTAAAACTCCAGTTTTTGACTCCAGGAATCCAAGCATACACTTTCACCTTCGGCTAGGTTTGAGATCAACTTTGTGATATAATAGACCTATCAACACCAATTTGTCAGTCACAGAGCTTATTGCCTCACTCATCAAAAAAGGCGGCAGAATAGACAAGTATTACCTTCGCGAGTGGAATAAGAACAAAACCACAATAGTTTACCTAAATGGCTGGTTTAAGGGTAAAAACATCCGTGAGGCTATTTTGAAGGCTCTAACCCCTTAATATACCAAATATACCCTATAGCTACTTGACAAAAGCTAGGGTGGGTGTTATAGTATCTCTTAGTTGGCAGATTTAAGGTAAGACATCTGCTTAAATTCTTAGTTAGTTTATTTAGTTTTTGATAGATAAAGGTACCCCATTTTATTATTTGTATCTTTTTCTTCACTATACGTTAAACAGTTACTTTTTCTTTAAGCAGGTTTGTTCCCTTAAACACTATGTACAGACAATTCACCAACAGAGGCCCAAGACGCGGTTTTTCCCGCTCTCCTTTGCGTGCTAGAACCGGCGGTTTCTCAGGCGGAGGTTATGGTGGCGGTGGCAGGAGAGTTAAATCCTTTGACCCTACCTATGTAATCAATGCTCCCCAACCAGCTCAAGTAATTGAAGAGTATAAGATTGAACACGCCTTTAATGACTTTGATATCTCAGAAGAACTAAAAAGGAATATTGCAGCCAAAGGCTACATTACACCAACCCCTATTCAAGACCAATCTATTCCTTCTATCATTGAAGGCCGTGATTTAATTGGTATTGCTAATACCGGAACAGGTAAAACAGCAGCTTTCTTAATTCCCTTAATAAACAAGGTTTTGAAAAACAGAAATGAAAGAATTTTAATTATTGCTCCTACTCGTGAACTTGCAGCCCAAACTAGAGACGAACTTGTAGAATTTACCAGAGGATTATCTGTTTATTCTGCACTTTGTATTGGTGGAGCCAATATGTGGAGACAAAAATCAGATTTACAAAGACGTCCAAATTTTGTAATAGGAACACCTGGCAGAATTCAAGATTTAATTAGAAATAGAATTTTGAATTTATACGACTTCGGTTCCATAGTTCTTGATGAGGCAGATCGTATGGTAGATATGGGATTTATTACTGATGTTAGGTATATTATTTCTCTTTTGCCAAAAGTCAGACAATCACTTTTCTTCTCTGCAACCATTGATGGAAAAGTTAGAGACATTTTAGGTGGGTTTGTAAATAATCCCGTAATGGTTTCTGTTAAAACTAGAGACACCGCCGAAAATATTGAACAAAGTGTTGTTAAAGTTATAGATAGAAGCAAGAAAGTTGACCAATTACATCAACTATTGATTTCTTCAGGATTTGATAAAGTTATCATCTTTGCTAGAACTAAGTTTGGCGTTCAAAAGTTGTCAGACGAACTTATTAATAGAGGCTTTAAAGCCGATGCAATTCACGGCAACAAAAATCAAAATCAAAGAATTAGGACTCTTGAAAGATTCAAAAGAAGCGAAATCCAGATATTAATAGCAACCGACGTTGCTTCTCGCGGACTTGATATTCCAAATGTAAGTCACGTTATTAATTACGATTTACCAGAATCTTATGAAGCTTATATCCACAGGATTGGTAGAACTGGTAGAGCCGACAAAAAGGGTATTGCCTTAACATTTGTTGACTAATCTGTTGCATATTCCCCCATTTTTAGTATACAGTGAAGTATGGCATTAAATTTCCTTCGTAAAACAAAATCTCCTCATAGCGATAAGTGGTTCATTATTGGAATAGCTGTTGTCTCTTTGGCTTTGATTGCAGCAGTTGGTTATAACGTTTATCAATATATGCAAAACCAAGCGCTCCTATCTGAAAAGGCTAAAAGTATGGCTACTATTTCTGAAATAAATAAAGAATTGAGTGATATAAAAAATCAAGATCCGTACAAAACAAACACTCAGCTCAAAGCACAGATTGACCAAGTCCAAAACACATTTAAAGACTCTGTTGTAAACTATGAAGCTCTTCTTGACCTTGAAAACCCACCAAAGGATATTAAAGGATTAGACGGAATATACGCAACTGTTTTGGCACAATTAGGTAAGAGTGATTATGCAGGAGCAACAAAAACATTAGCGGACCTTTCAATCCAAATTACCGCGGAACAAGCAAAAATTGCAGCAGCAGCAGTTGCTGCTGTTGCTAAAAATATTCCTGTAACCAATGCTGCACCAACCTCATCCGGAGCTTTTTCTCGCCAAGTAGTCGCAAGTGATGTAGGAAGCTTCCAAGTTGATATTATTGCTGGTGATTTATCTACGACTCGAGTAATTGTGGATACTGCGTCTGATTCGACATGTGGTAATAATTGCCCTGTTTTACCGCTTGCTACATACGTTGCAAGAAGTGGCGCCTATGCTGGAGTAAATGGAACATATTTTTGTCCAACTAGTTATCCTGATTGTGCTGGTAAAACTAATTCATTTGATCTACTTGTAATGAACAAAAATAAAACTTATTTTAATTCAGATAATAACGTTTACAGCACCAACCCCGCTGTTGTCTTTGGTGGCAGTTATATAAAGTTTGTATCCGCTGCACAGCAGATTGGACGTGACACTAATATAGACGGTGTTCTTTCTAATTTTCCACTTCTTGTTTCAGGCGGAAATGTTTCTTTTGGTGGTAACAATGACCCTAAACAAAGTAGTAAAAGTACCAGAAGCTTCGTAGCAAATAAAGGTAATGTTGTTTATATTGGTGATGTTCATAATGCAACTGAAGTTGAGGTCGCTCATGTTTTAAAAACCATGGGTATGGAAAACGCATTAAATTTGGATGATGGCGGTTCTGCTGCTTTATGGAGCGGCGGATACAAAGTTGGGCCAGGACGAGACATTCCTAACGTAATTTTGTTTGTGAAGAAGTGAAATTAAAGAGAATCTGATCTCTTGCTATTTCTAGGATTTACTCCAAATTTTGACGAAGTTGACATTAATTCTCTCTTTTCCTTTTCATTAACTAATTTTGCTTCAACCGCTTTTTGGCACTCAGGATCCGGACAAACTGTGTCTGTGTAAATTACTGTGGAGTTGCCAATTACCTCTTCATGAGTCCCGATCACCACTCTCTGCTTTCCGCAACGGGTACATACGCTAGCTGTTGAGTTGTTCATTAGAACTAGCCTATTATATCATGCTTGAGGCTTCGGATGGGGATTAAAAAACAAAAGTGAGATAGTACCCAAGATTACAAAAAAAGCAGCTATTATAAAAACGCTAGAATGCCCAATTCTATCGTAAATTTGCCCTGCAGTTAAGCCAGAAATTAGGCCTGAAAGACCAACTACCATATTGAACCAACCCACACCACTTGCCCTTAAATTTTCTGGAACAAAGTCGGCCGCATAAGCCTTACCAACTGCACGGAAAATGCCCTGAAAAACTCCATAAAGCGCAAACAAAACTGCAATAATTACAAAATTACGAGTTATCGCAAAACCGATAAGTGCGATTATAAAGACAACAAAAGATGTAAGAAGAACTGTTTTCCTGCCGAGTTTGTCGGACAGAAAACCTGAAGGGTACGATACGAGTGCAGCAACCAAATTAAAAACTGCATAAATTAGGATTGTCCCAATCAGTGGAATGCCAATATTTTTAGTTTGCAAAATCATGAAAGATGCACTTATATTCCCTACTCCAAAAACTGCAGTAATACCTAAATACTGCCAATATTCTTTGGGGAATTTACTAAAACTTAAATCTAGTTTGGCTTTTGACTTAAAACCATCATTCTTTTCTTTAACAAAGAAAATCATAACAACAGCTAAAAGACCTGGGATTATTGCTAAATAGAAAATATTTCTAATTGGAATTTTAAAGTAAAAAAGTAAAGCTACAGCAATAAGAGGGCCTAAAAATGCTCCAAGGTTATCCCCAATTCCTTCAAGGCCAAAAGCTTTGCCGCGATTTGAATCATCAGCTGAAGATGCAATTAAAGCATCGCGGGGGGCGGACCTGGTTCCAGTTCCAAAACGATCTATAAATCTAAAAACAAAAACATTCTGCCAAACAGTTGATAAACCAATGAATGGTTTGGAAATGGCAGCCAAAAAATAACCAACAATAGCTAACGATTTTCTTTTGTGAATTTTGTCAGATAAATATCCTGCCACACCCATTTGGATATTCTGTGTAGCGTTGGCAACTCCCTCTATCAGCCCAACAATGCTACCCGTTGCTCCAAGATATTGTGTTAAGAAAATCGGCAATATCGGATAGAGCATTTCCGTGGAGATGTCAGCAAACAATGATGTAAAAGTTAAAAGAAAGGTATTACGAGTCAAGCCAGCAAAATATTTTCTTGCCATAGACTAATGTTATCACTTATCAAAATCAGAATGTATTAGATGTAGGTGGATTGTTAATCTCGGGTGGAACTGGCTGTTTAGGTTGTTGAAAAATATTATCTCTGTGCATAGGTGGAATATTGTTTTTCTTTTTCGAAATTATTTGGAAAACAATTACTGATACAACTAATAGAACTCCGGCTACAACAATTCCTATTCCTAAATTCCTAAATGTTGAATTAGTATCTGTTGATGGAGCTTGTGTTGGAACTGGCGTATCTGTTGGAGCATCTGTTGGTGTGTCAACTACAACTGCTGGAACATCAGGTGGGGTTGTTGGTCCAATAGTTGGTACAGGCGTAGATGGAACTGGATTTACAATTACTGAAACTTCACTAGAAAAACTACTAATACCGCAATTGTTTGTTGCTGCCACTACGAAATAATACGTTTTATTGCCAGACAAACTGCCTACAGTAAAAGTTGTTGTCCCTTGACCGCCAATATTCGGATCTCCATAGATATATTTCCCAGAAGTAGAACCATACGAAACTAAATAATTAGAAACAGGGTCTGCTGAATCAACCCAAGTTAAAGTTGCTGTATTATTTGATTTAGAAATTACAGAAGTTAGAACTGGAGCTGATGGAACGTTTGAACAAGAGTTTGATGGAGTCGGAGTAGCTGCTGCATAAAAAGAAATGTTAAACCAATTTGAGAATGTTGTCGATGTCGTTGTGTCGTTTACAGTTATTGGATCTGTCCCAGCGGTTGTAGAAGTCATGGTAAAATTTGCAGTGCCGTTTGAATCTGTAATCACATTATTCGTTGGAAAATTTGCAGTGCCGTCTGTGGTGGAAAGTTGAACAGTATCTCCAACTACAGGATTGCCGCTTGAATCGTGTAAAACAATGGAAATAGAAACTGTAGTACTTCCATCAGCAGGGTAAGTGCTACTAAAATTTGGGTAACTGGAATGTGATTGATCTGGTGGATTACCTGCTAAAACAATAGTTGGTACCAAAAGGAATATCACTAAGGTGGAAAATAACAATATTACTTTTTTCATTCTACTAATAATATTCTTATTTAAGATTAATTTATATTTCTGAATAAAAACTGAAATTAATTCACAGGCATGACTTTCAGTAATCTCTCAGAAATGAATGTTAACTTTACACCATGTACAAAAATGCAGCTATCGCAGTTTTAGTTTTAGTCGTTTTAGCTGAAGGTGGTTATATTCTTAAATTAAGAAACGACCGCAATGCTTTACGAAATTTTCAAGCGATGAAAACTTCTGGTTCTCCTCGACCACAACAGCCACAAATGTTAACGTCTGGTATGAAACTTTCAGATTCACAAATTGCTAAATTTGCATACAAAGTAGCTCCTGGTCCAATGGATCCAGATGCCAAGACCGCTCTAGTAGGCTGGACTATTTCTACAGTTACAAATAGCGACAAATCTCTTACTGTGACTTTTATTCCTAAAAAAGCTGATGATCAAAAACAGGTTTATACAGTTAAAACAGGATCCAATCTTTATTTTGTAGAGATGTCGGCTGGAGATGACCATGCCGATACAGATGAGGACACTAATCTTCGTGATGATTATGGAATTTTAGTTGACGCGAACGGAATAGTTGAGTAACTTCAATTACTTTAAATACTTGTTGAAAAAATCTATTGTGCGCTTCATTGCAAGTGTAAAACTTTGGTTTATATCGTGGTTTGCACCAGGATACTCGTAATATTCAACAGTCTTACCTGCCGATTGCAGTTTGTCGCGAAGTAAAGAGGAAAAATCAGGTGGAACTTGATTATCAGCAAGACCAACATTGATCTGCACTGGGGTTATAATATCCTTAACAAAAAATGTTGGGTCAACTGAATTCCAAAAATTAGGATTTTCTATGTAATTGCCATATACGCCAATTAACATGTCTTTATTTTGGTTTCTTAGCCGCAAATCTTCTGCATCAGGTTTATAGCTAACTCTATTTTGCCAATTATTCATAATTTGATCGATCGACCCAACTACTCCACTCCAAATAACTGCCGCCTTAATATCAGTTCTGTTAACTACCAAGTCGCGGAGAGTGATATTGCCGCCCATCGAGTGCCCCCAAACTCCAAGTGCATTAGGATTAGCATCTGGATATTTTTTGATTGATGTAATTGCATTTAAATCATCAATTGTATAGTCTGGCGAAAAATAAGTACTTGTTGGACTACCTTCTGATTTACCATTACCTCGATAGTTTGGTTTAAAAACAATATAGCCATTTCTGGCAAAAGCGTCCAAATAAGCAATATAATTTCCATCTGGTGTATATTTTTCAGGAGTAATATAACCATGATTAAAAACTATAACTGGCCAGCCATTTTCTGGTTTAGTTCCTTTCGGTACATAAAGCAGGGCATAAATTTTTAAACCATCAGAAGTATATGAAGCCATGTAGCGGTTATAAGTTGCAGCTGGAGTTAGAGTTTGTTCGATTGTAATATTACTACCTGGATAAGTTCTTGCTCGCATAGCAACAATACTTAAGGGATTTAAGTTTTGAGCGACATCTTGAAAAGTAACTGTTTGAGGCGAATGTAAGAGCCCTGTGAATGAAGCGATAAAAGCCATAAAACTCGCGATAATATTTTGTAAA
>Ga0265331_10003330_pt1 | contig 10430 bp, 9 predicted proteins | sample 41923metaG_FD_202088 | JGI IMG/M metagenome (GOLD analysis project Ga0265331, IMG submission 202088) | Rhizosphere microbial communities from Carex aquatilis grown in University of Washington, Seatle, WA, United States - 4-19-23 metaG | ecosystem: Host-associated > Plants > Roots > Rhizosphere >...
CGCGATCTCGTCGAGCGCCGGCGCGAGCGCCTCCTCATTGGCGGTGAAGCGGGAGCCGAGAAAGCTCATGACGCCAACATAGCCCGCAAAGCGGCTCATGAGCCAGCGCAGATCTTCGTTCAGATCACCGCCCTCGACGCGTAGCGTATGCGGCCCCGGGTCATTGCGGGGAAAGTCGAAAGGCTCCATCGGCGCCTGCAGCAAAGTCTCGTGCCTGCGCGCGCGCCTTGGCGGCGTCACTCGCGACATTCGCCCCATAGGGCGCGAAGGCGAGGGTGACGGTCTCGGGGAGCTCGGCGATCGCGGCCTCCGTCGAGCGGGGATTGAGGCCCAGGCCTCCGACGACGAGCGCGATGCGCGGCGCGCCGGCCTTGAACCGCTGCGCAGCGTCGAAGGGTCGTGCGTAAACGTCCATGGGACGCGAGCCGTCTGCGCCGACGCGGGGAAGCGGGCCGAGGCGGCTTTTCTCGACGAGCCTCTTGTCGGGCGCGGGCGCGAGGCGAGCGCCGGCGCCCGGCTCGACCTCGATGATGAGCGGATTGGCGCGCCCTCCGCCCCCCGCGCGCAGGACGCGCACGCCGTTCTGATATTCGACCTCCGCCGCATGCTCGTCGGCGCTACGCACCCGAACCGAGGAGGCGGCCGGGGCGTCCGGCGCCCTTGCGACCTCCGCGGACTTGGTGTCGGATTCGGGCGGCGGCGGCGCATAAGGCTCGATCTTGGCGAGGGCGTAGGGCCTGCCGCCCAGCGTCGCGTCGAGCGGGCCGCCCGGCGCGAGCACGAAGAGAGCGGCGACGGCGGTCACGGCGAGCGCGAGGATCGCAAGCGCGACGCGGCGCGGCTTTGTGCGCGCGAGCCCAGACTCTTCGCCATAATCGCGGTCGCGGCCTAACGGGCGGTGCAAGTCGTCGTCCATCTCGCCCAAGCTGCGGGGCTCCGTCGGTCAGCCTCGAATCGCAGCGCATTCTGGCGATTTTCGCGACTCCCGTCGAGGGCTGCGCGCGCCTTGCTGACGGCTGAGGCCAGGCTCGATACCGCCTCGCCCCGCCTTCGGCGGTGGCGCTCTGGCCACCGGCTCGGTCGCGGCGAAGGGCGGCTTGCAGGGAGAGTTCTGATCGCCTAGGAGGGCGTATGCGCCACCTGTCGATTCAGCCGTTCCTCGTGCGCCTCATCGCGGCGATGCTTCTCGCCGCGTCTCCTGCGGCTGCGCAGGCGCCGGCGCAGCGCCCGCCTGCAACGGCGCAGATCGACCGCAACGGCTTGTTGATCCTGCTGAGGTCGACGCTTCTCGCGCTCGATCAGGCCAATAAGACCGGCAATTACTCGGTGCTGCGCGATCTCGCCGCGCCGAGCTTCGCCGCCGCCAACAATCCGGCGCGGCTCGGCGACGTCTTCTCCAATCTGCGGCGCGACAAGGTCGATCTTTCGGGCGTGATCGTGCTCGAGCCGCAACTGACGGTCATGCCGGAGCTCGCGCAGAACGGCATGCTGCATTTCGCGGGCTTCTTTCCCTCCGCGCCGCAGCAGATCAATTTCGAGATGCTTTTCGCGCCGGTCGACGGCCAATGGAGGCTGTTCGGTCTCGCCGCCAATCTGGGGTCCTCGGCTCCCGTCGCGCCGACGGCGGCCCCGGCTGCGGCTCCCCCCCCGGCTGCGGCTCCGGCCCCGGCGAAGCCCGCGCCGGAGAAAAAGAAGCCCAAGGCCGAGAAGCCCAAGAGCGAAAACCCTTAAGCGGGGTTCGCGCTGCACGTTTGAGAGATTGCGAAATCGCGTCTGAGCGGACGCCGGCTTCCCGCTAGCCGCGGAGGACTTGTCAATGACGCAGTTTATCCCCGGAATTCAGAGCGCGATCGCCCGCAACGCCGCCTCCTATGACGATCTGCCCTATGAATCGCATCCCTTCCCGCAAACGCACCCCGGCCGGCTCGCAGCGGCGGCGCGGCTTTTCGGGCTCGAGGTTCCACCGCTTCGCACCGCGCGCGTGCTCGAGCTCGGCTGCGCGGCCGGCGGCAATCTCATTCCGCACGCCGCGCGCTTTCCGGAGGCGCGCTTTGTCGGCGTCGATCTCTCGCAACGCCAGATCGACGCCGGCCAAAGGCGTATCGCGGCGCTGAAGCTCGCAAACATCAGCCTGCGGCGGGAGAGCCTGACGGATCTGCGCCCGAAGGACGGGACCTTCGACTACATCATCTGTCACGGCGTCTATAGCTGGGTGCCGGCGCCGGTGCGCGAGGCGATTCTGCGCATCGCGCGCGACAACCTCGCGCCGACCGGCGTCGCCTATATCAGCTACAACGTGCTGCCGGGATGGCGGCTGCGGCAGACGCTACGCGACGCGATGGCGCTGCACGTGCCGCCCGAGCAGCCCCTGCAGGCCCGTGTCGCGAAGGCTCGCGAGCTGCTCGCCTTCCTCGAGGAGCACACGCCCGCGGAAAGCAGCTGGGGCCGCATTTTCCGCAGCGAGGCGGCGCAGCTCAGGAACATGAGCGACTCCTACATCGGCCACGAATTCCTGGAGGAATGCAACGAGCCCTGCAGCTTCTCCGAGTTCACGCGCGACGCCGAAAAGTTTCGCTTAGCCTATCTCGGCGAAGCGGAGCTTTTCACGATGCTGCCGGAAAACATGAATCCCGCCGCCGCTCCCTTGCTGCGCGCGCTGGCCGGTGATCAGCAGGTCGCGATGGAGCAGCACATCGACATCTTCACCGGACGCACTTTCCGCCAGAGCCTGCTCGTGCATAAGGCGCGCGAGGCCCAAATGGTCCGCCGGCTGCTTCCGCCCGTCACGGAGGGCCTGCACTTCCAGGCGCGCCCGAGCTTCGCCTTTGCGGGCGAGGAGGGCGGCCAGGCGGTCTTCACGGACGCCACGGGCGCGCGCTTTTCCACCGACAACCCCACGACCCGCAAGGCGGTGGAGGCGCTCGTCGCGTGCCTGCCGGCATCGAGCTCGATCGACGAGCTCGTGACGGCGCTCTCAGCGCAGGGCCTGCGCCTCGACGCGCAGACGCGTTTCAATTTCGCCGACGCTTTGCTCAAGATGGCGCTCGCCAACATCGTCAGCGCATCGACGGAGCCGACGCAGGCTGCCGCAAGCCTGACGGCGAAGCCCGTGGCCTGCCCGCTGTTGCGCGGCGACGCCGCGGCCGGCCTCATGGCCAGCGCCAATCTGCGACATGAGAGCGTCGGGTTCGACGTCGTCGCGCAGATCGTGACGCCGTTGCTCGACGGGACGCGCGACCGCGCGGCGCTCGTCGCAGCGGTCGCCGCCGCCGTCGCCGAGGGGCGCGTCTCGTTCCAGCGCGCGGACGCGCCGGTGACGGAGCCGGGTGAGGTGGCGGCTTGCTGCGAGGAGCATGTCGGCCGCGTGCTCGCCGATCTCGCCCGCGGCGCCTGCCTGATCGGCTGAGGGGGGCGCCGCGAGCGGCCGGCCCCTGCTGTGTTTGTCATCAAGATTTTTCGGGCGCTCTCGCGAGAAGAGCGCGGGGCCGCCTCCCGTTTTCCTGAAAATCGGCGGGATGCGGAAAACGCCGGCGCGACGCGGTGAGCCTGCCTCAACGTGTTTCAGCGAGTCTTTGCGCGAAACCTTGCGCCGAAACTTCGACGGGAGCCCTTTTGTAACGTTTTCGAGCGGGGCTTGTCGCCGAGCGACGTGAGAACCAAGCGTTACCCTCATTTTTTATTGCATTATTACCCAATTGTGCGCCTATTTATACTACTGTTGCAAAAATATCACTGTTGTAAGCATGCCACACTCTGCTGAAAATCGGCAGTTGGGCGCTTTTTAGCTGAAGACGGAAGAAATGTTTTGAATTAGCGTCCTCCCACTGGTTCGAGCGCGAAAAGGGGCGCCGGACGCCAAAAACTTAGTCGTCGTCGGAGAAGACCCATGAGCGCTCAATCCAATTTCTTGGCCGATTCTAAGGAAAAAATGCTGCGCAAAGCGCTGCTCGGCGGCTCGGCCGTCCTGGCGATGGCGGCCACGCTCTCGGCGAGCTCGGCTTACGCCGTGACCTGCGCCGTGGCCACGAACAACGTCCCCGTCAATGGCGGCACGACCACGCTCGCTGGCGGCAACAGCAACGCTGCGGCAAAGGGCGTCTATTCGGAAACTGCTCCGTTGACCTTCTCGATCGATCTCGGCGCGCTCGGTACATTTGGACCCTTCGGCATCGAGGGTAGTGACACGACGAACGTCAACGGCGGGAGCAACGCCGTGGGACCGGGCACCTATAACCTCGACCCGGGATCAGCCTCGGTAAACCTCCCCGGGCCGAGCGGCGCGGTCGACAACGGCAATCCCTCCAACACGGCCTGCGGCACCAACGCCACGGCGACGGGCGGCGGCTCCTCGGCCTATGGCAACAACACCACGGCGACCGGCGGCAAAGCTACGGCGATCGGCAACGGAACGACGGCGAGCGGCGGCGACGGCGCCTTCGCCGGCGGCAACGCCAGCAACGCCAATGGCACTGGAGCGGTGGCGATCGGCCAGAAGCAGACAGCCATCGGCGACGGCGCGGTGGCGATCGGCGATCCGAACAAAGCCTATGGCGCGGGCTCGCTGGCGATCGGCAAGAACAACACCGCAAACGCTCCCAGCACCACAAATACGGGCACGGTGGCGCTCGGCAACAGCAACACGGCTAGCGGCACGGGCGCGGTCGCCCAAGGCGATACGAACACCGCCAACGGCAAGGGTGCGGTCGCCTTGGGTAGCAGCAGCGCTGCCTATTTCCAGGGCGCGGTCGCCCAGGGCAACAACAGCCTGGCCTTCGGCCAGGGCGCGGTCGGGCTCGGCAATAACAGCAACGCGTGGAGCGACGGCTCCTTCGCCGCGGGCGACAACGCCAACGCGAACAACCAGAACGACATTGCGCTGGGCTCCGGCTCGACGGCCTCCGGCGGCGGCCTGGGCTCGGCCGCGACGGCGGTCGGCGCGGGCGCTCAGTCCGGCGGCGCCAATGGCGTAGCCGTCGGCCAGAGCGCGAACGCGGGAACGGGCGTGAACAACACCGCCATCGGCGGCAACGCGAACGTCGACCCGGCGAACGTGGGCGCCTCGGGCAACACGGCCGTCGGTTTCGGCGCCCTCGGATCGTCGGCCGGCGCTTCCACCGCCGTGGGCCAAAACGCTAACGCTGGGGGTCGCGCCAGCATCGCCATCGGCGGCAGTGACACCGCCGCTAATGCGACGGCGGCGACGGGCTTCGGCGCGACCGCCATCGGCACGGGCGGCAATCTCGATGCCGGCGCTCAGGCGAAGGGCGACGGCTCGGTCGCGATCGGCGGCGTCGAAGGCGTCGGCGGCACGCCTGGAGCCGTTGCGGGCAATATTGGCTCGATCGCGGTCGGCAACCAGACCACCTCCCAGGGTCTGGGCTCCACCGCCATCGGCGGCAGCAGCGGGTCGGGCGTCGCGGGCGCTTCGGCGACCGGCGCCGCCTCAGTCGTCCTTGGCGGCAACGACGGCAGCGCAGTGGGCGCGACGGACGGCGGTAACGCGGGCGGCGTCGCGATCGGCGGCGGCGTGAACGGAACAGCCGGCGCGAGCGTCGGGGGCCCGAACGCCGTCGCGGTGGGCACGGGTTCCAAGGCCATAAACCAGAACGACGTAGCCATCGGCTTCGGCGCGACGGCGAGCGGGGGCAGCGCGGGTACTGGCGGTGCCGCCACCGCTCTCGGCGAACTCGCGACTGCCGCTTACCAGAACTCAACCGCGGTCGGCACGGGCGTGATCGCCAACAACCTCAACGCGACGGCGATCGGCAACTTCTCCACAGCGGAGGGCCAGAACTCGGTGGCGATCGGCACCAACAACACCTCGAATGGGACCAATTCGACGGCGATCGGCTCTGACGTCACTGTGAACGGCGCCAATTCCGTCGGCATCGGCGGAGGCTTCACGGTCAACGGCAACGGATCCGTCGGCCTGGGCAATGCCACGAGCTTCGGAACCGGGAACGGCCAGGTCTCGATCGGTAACGTCAATGCGACCAGCGGCACCGGCGCGGTGGCGATCGGCGCCAACAACAGCGCCTTCGGCACGGGCTCCGTGGCGCTCGGCAACGGCAGCACGGCGGGCTTTGGAACGGGCTCGACGACGGCGGGCAACGTCGCGATCGGCAATGTCGCGACGGCGGGCATTGACGGCACGGCGAACAACATCGCGTTCGGTTCGAATTCGGTGGCCGCGGGAGGCAATGCGAGCGCGCTCGGACAAGGCGCCGTCGCGGGCTTCGCGGGCTCGACGGCGATCGGCACGGGAGCGAAGACGCAATACGCCAACCAGATCGCCATCGGCACGTCCGTGAACACGCTGCAGGCTCCGGGCATCACCTCCGCGGCGAGCCTCGCGGCGCAAACCGTGCCCTACTCGGATCAGATTTCGCACTTCACGACGACCGACGCGGCGGGCCATCTCGCCACGTCCAACTTCGGTCCGTCCAACATCAACGATCTCTACAACCGGACCAATGCGCTGGCGTTCGGCGAATACAATCTGCAGCAGGAAGTCTATCAGCTGCAGAAGGGCGTCCGCCGCGGCTATGAGGGAACGGCGGTCGCTCTGGCGGCCGCGGGTCCGAACCTGCCCGACAACAAGCAGTTCGCCGTGTCGGCGCATTGGGGCGACTTCCGCGGCCAGAACGCCTTGGGCACCGCGGCCGCAATCCGCGTCACCCCCAATCTGGTTGTTGACGGCGCCATCGCCGTCGGCTTCAACTACGGCGGCGTCGGCGGCCGCGCCGGGGCGACCTGGGCGTGGTGATGACAGACCGCCAAAGACAAGGTGGCGTATTTCTCTTGCTTGCGGCCCTCGTGGCCGCAAGCTTGCCTTTTGCGGCGAGAGCGCAGCAAAACGTTCAAGCGCCGCCCGCCAAGGCGGCGCAGATCGACCGCAATGGTCTCCTGATCCTGCTCAAGTCGACGCTCATCGCGCTCGACCAGGCCAACAAGACCGGCAACTACTCGGTGCTGCGCGATCTCGGCGCGCCGGGCTTCGCCGCCGCCAACAATCCGGCCCGGCTGACCGAAGTCTTCGCCAATCTGCGGCGCGGCAAGGTCGATCTCGCCGGCGTCCTCATGCTGGAGCCGCAGCTCACGGTCATGCCGGAGATCGAGCAGAACGGAATGATGCGCTTTGCAGGCTTCTTTCCCTCGGCGCCCCAGCAGCTGAATTTCGAGCTCCTCTACGCGCCGGTCGACGGCCAGTGGAAGCTCTTCGGCATTTCCGCCAGCCTCGGCTCCACGGCGCCCGTCGCGCCGCCCGCTCCGGGGCAGCCCGGAAAGCCCAAGCCGTAACGCGGCCTTTAGGGCTCGTCCTCGCCGAAGAGCCCGATCTGCGCTTGCGCCTGTGGCGGCTCCTTCAAGCCGAGATGCCGGAAAGCCGCCGCGGTCAACACGCGCCCGCGCGGCGTGCGCTGCAAGAAACCCTGCTGCAGCAGATAGGGCTCGATGATGTCCTCGATCGCGTCGCGCGGCTCCGCGAGCGCCGCCGCGATGGTCTCGATCCCGACCGGCCCGCCGGAGAAATTCACCGCGACCATGTCGAGATAGCGACGATCCATCACGTCGAGTCCGATGTCGTCGACCTCGAGCAGCGTGAGCGTCCGCGCGGCGAGCTCGCGCGTGATCTCGGGCGCGCCCTCGACGATCGCGAAGTCGCGCACGCGACGCAGCAGGCGGCCGGCGATGCGCGGCGTGCCGCGCGAGCGCCGCGCGATCTCGCGCGCGCCCTTCTCGTTAACCGCGATTCCGAGCACGCGCGCGCCGCGCGCGACGATCGTCTCGAGCTCCTCAACCGTGTAGAAATTGAGCCGCACCGGAATGCCGAAACGGTCGCGCAAAGGGGTGGTCAACAAGCCGGCGCGCGTGGTCGCGCCGACGAGCGTGAAGCGCGCGAGGTCGATCTTGACGGAGCGCGCCGCCGGCCCCTCGCCGATGATGAGATCGAGCTGGAAATCCTCCATCGCCGGATAGAGGATTTCCTCCACCGCCGGGTTCAGCCGATGGATCTCGTCGATGAACAGCACGTCGCGCGGCTCGAGATTGGTGAGCTGAGCCGCGAGGTCGCCCGCCTTGGCGATGACGGGGCCGGAGGTGGAGCGGAAATTGACGCCCAGTTCCCGCGCGATGATCTGCGCGAGCGTCGTCTTGCCGAGGCCGGGCGGGCCGACGAAGAGCACATGGTCGAGCGCGTCGCCGCGCGCCTTGGCCGCCTCGATGAAGACCTTGAGGTTTTTGCGCGCCGCCTCCTGACCTGTGAAGTCGGAGAGCGCGAGCGGGCGTATCGACGCGTCCTCGCGGTCGTCGTCGCGCTTTTGGGGCGTCAGCAGGCGACGGGGCGGGCTGGCCAAAGCGAATCGCTCCTTTAGGGGCCGATGGGCGGGTTTAGGGCGTCGCGCAGGAGAAGCCAAGCGAGGAGCGGCGGCCTTGAGGCGGAGCGCGCGGCGCCTCGGCGGAAGGCGTCAAGTCCCTCCACGCCCTCAATTTTAACTTCTTTGTCTGCATGATCGCCCGTGTCGTGGCAGCGGCGAACCCGAGCGCGAATCGCGCGCTTTCAGGGTTGAAACCGATCCTATTTCCTGCGTTTGGGCGAGCCCGCACGCAGCGAAATCCAGCCGGAGGCTCGAAAGCCCATGCGCCGATTTCTTCTCGCTTTGCCGTTGGTCTTTCTTTGCGCGTCGCCGGCCGGCGCGGGCGAGGCGGTCGTGGACAGCATCCTGGGCGGCGCCGCGGGCGGACTCGTGCTCGGTCCGGTCGGCCTTGTCGGCGGCGCGCTGATCGGCGCGACGGCAGGGCCGGGGATTTCGAAGAGCTGGGGCTTGAGCGGGCACAATCACGGACATCAGCACCGCGCCAGGCGGCACACCCAGCAGCAGGGGTGAGCGCCGCGAGTTTGCCGCTCCCGCGCCTGCAAGAGCGCTCAAGCCTTTTTCAGAAACTCCGTTCGCAGCACCAGGCCCTTGATCTTGTCGGACCGGCACTCGATCTCGGCGGGGTCGTCCGTGAGACGGATGTTCTTGATCACGGTTCCGCGCTTCAGCACCGCAGACGAGCCCTTGACCTTCAAATCCTTGATCAAGGTGACCGAGTCGCCGTCCTTCAGCTCGGCGCCGTTGCTGTCTTTGACCGTGACCGTCACTCGCGCGCCTCCTCTATGCGTCAGTCTTCGCGTTTCGCTCAATGCGCTCCGGGCTTGGCCTTATGCGCCTGCGATTTAGCCTTTGTCTGAACCTGTGTTGCTGCGGCGGGAGGCTGGGCCGCCGGAGCGGGCGGGGGAGCGGGTGGCGCAGAGGTCGCTGGCTCCGCGACGGTCTGCTCGGCCGCGGCGGGGGGCGCGGTCACCGCGCTCGGCGCCGGAGCGGAATCCGCGCTGCCGCTCTCGCTCGCCGCCGGCTGCGGCTCGACCGCCGCTGAGGGGGCAGGCGCGGCGACAGGCGTCAGCGCCGTCGATGCTAGCGGGACCCGCAGGTAAACCACCAGCAAGCCGAGGGCTCCGATGATGATCGCTGCGGCCGCGGCCAACAAAAGCTTGCGCATTTCCAGTCGCTCCAGGATTCTTATTCGGAAGGGAAAAACCGAATCGGCTTTCGATCCGCGCCGCCACGCCGCTCCGGCTTAACGGCTGTGGGCTCCAACACAAGGGCGCCGGCGAGTTTTCCCGAGCACAATCGCAGGCGCGCTTTCGACCCGCCGGCTCGCGCCCGAAGCGCTTGGATGACGGTCGCCGCGCTTGCGGCGCCGCTGGCGCATTGAGAATGCTGGCGACCCCGGCAGGATTCGAACCTGCGACCTACTGCTTAGAAGGCAGTTACGGTGCTTAGAAAAGGCCAGTCAAATCAAAGCGATCATGGGGAATTTTGAGTTGCGCGGCATTTTGAGACACGTGGGGAGACACAAAGCCTCGGGGCGGGATCAGGCGTCGTCTCGCCGAGGCTCATTGGTCTGTGGGGGAGGCGTCGGTTCGGGCGGCGGCTCGGGCGTTGGCTCAGACGTTTTCTTTGCCCGCCCCGGCGTGTAAGCGACCGGCGGCCCCTGAAACATCGAATCGACAGGCGTCAACGGCTTTCTAATGCATTTCATTGGCTGGCGACCTTGGCCCGTGATCGGTTCGGCATTCTGCCATCATGCCGCACCGCATGTCGACCTCTCGGCGCGCTCTCCAGCACGGCGCCGGGGCGATCTTGCATTTGCCGACACTTGAGCGAATCCACCTCGCCGCCCATCGGCCGCGCCCCCGCCGGCCTAGCGCGGGCACAGGGCGAAGGGAAACGGGAGGTGAGCGCGAAAAACCGGCCTACGATGATGAGTGTCACGGCCGCTTTTCGAGGGTGAGCGGACTCGCTCATGGCAGCGCCGGACGGTAGAAGATGACCCCAAGCCGCCATCAGCCTTGAACGTGCATCGACGTCGAGGAGCTGAGGCATCGG
>Ga0265331_10003331_pt1 | contig 10424 bp, 12 predicted proteins | sample 41923metaG_FD_202088 | JGI IMG/M metagenome (GOLD analysis project Ga0265331, IMG submission 202088) | Rhizosphere microbial communities from Carex aquatilis grown in University of Washington, Seatle, WA, United States - 4-19-23 metaG | ecosystem: Host-associated > Plants > Roots > Rhizosphere...
CTGCGTCCGTGAAGTTGACACCGCACTCCGGAGGATTTCCGGCGTGGCGGTGGACAAGTTCAGCAACAATGCCGAGAAACTCGCCGGCCGCCTCCTGGCCGAATTGAGCTTCACCAGCGTCGACGAGGTCTTCGACGTCGGCCTGCACACCTACATCGACACCCTGCAATTCAAGCTCAACGCGGTCGGCGAAGCCATGTTTCAAGCTTACATCTCCCAGTCGTTTCAGACCCTGGACGATGACCAGCTCCGTCAGCAGGAAGAGCAGCAACAACAGCGGACGGCATGAAACTGCACGTCGTCCACCGCACCCGGTTCACCTACGCCGCACCGGTCCGGGACAGTTTTAACGAGGCGCGCCTGCATCCCTTCGACGGCCCGCGGCAGACCTGCCAGAGCTTCAACCTGAAGGTTTACCCGGCGCCGCGGGTGCTGACCTATACGGATTTCTACGGCAATCGCGTGCAACAGTTCGAAGTCCTGCCGCCGCACAACGAGCTGCTGGTCGAGGCCGTGTCCCTCGTCACCACGAGAAACACGCCCGCGCTCAAGGCCGGCGCGCCCTCGGCCGCCCTCGGCGCGTCCGACCCGAAAGCGGGCGTCGAACGCTGTTTCGATTATCTTCAGCCCAGCACCTACGTGGATACCAACGCCGAGCTCGCCGGCCTCGCCGCCGCCGCCGCCGCCGGCCAGACCGAAACCTGGCAGGTTGCCCAGGCGATCATGGCGTACGTGCACCGTGAGTTCACCTACAAGCCCGCCACCACCACCTCCCACACGCATATGCGCGAGGTGCTGCAGACGCGGACCGGGGTCTGTCAGGATTTCGCCCACGTGATGCTGGGACTGTGCCGCTCGCTGCAGCTGCCCGCGCGCTACGTCAGCGGTTACCTCTACAACGGCCCGGCCGACCAGCTGAAGGGCGCGCAAGCCAGCCATGCCTGGGTGGAGGTTTTTGTCTCTGGCACCGGTTGGGTGGGCCTCGACCCGACCAATGCGCACATCGTGGCCGGCCAGCACGTGAAGGCCGCGCACGGCCGCGACTACGCCGACGTCGTGCCTGTCAAGGGCACCTACCGCGGCACCGGCAACCGCACGATGCACGTCGAGGTCCTCGTCGAGCTGGCCGAAGACCCGGTCGCGGCTCCGGCTTGAGTTCCGTCCACTGCCTTTCTACGCCGCTCGGCTATGCCCGGCTGAGTCATCCCTGAGCAAACATTGTGGGCGGGGTGCCCTCACCCCGCGCGGCGAGAGCTGAGATACCTCAATCAAGCGGGATGAGGGCACCCCGCCTACATCTCCGACCGTTTCGCACCTCACACCTTCGTCTTGAAATATGCGATGGTCTTCTTGAGCCCCTCGGCCAGCTCCACCTTCGGTTCCCATTTCAGGATCTTCTTCGCGAGCGTGATGTCCGGCCGGCGCTGCTTCGGGTCGTCCGACGGCAGCGGCTTGTGGATGATCTTCGACTTGCTCTTCGTCAGCTTGAGCACCTGCTCCGCAAGCCCGAGCATGGTGAACTCACCGGGATTGCCGAGATTCACCGGTCCGACGGTCTCGGTCTGGTTCATCAGCCGGACGAAACCCTCGATGAGGTCGTCGACATAGCAGAACGAGCGCGTCTGCGTGCCTTCGCCGTAGATCGTGAGATTCTCGCCCTTCAGCGCCTGGACGATGAAATTGGAGACGACACGGCCGTCGTTCGGATGCATGCGCGGGCCGTAGGTATTGAAGATGCGCACGACACGGATATCGACCTTGTTCTCGCGGTGGTAGTCGAAGAACAGTGTCTCGGCGCAGCGCTTGCCCTCGTCGTAGCAGGAACGCTTGCCGATCGGATTGACGTTGCCCCAGTAGCTCTCGGGCTGCGGATGCACCGCCGGGTCGCCGTAAACTTCGGACGTGCTCGCCTGAAACACCCGCGCCTTCACGCGCTTGGCCAGGCCAAGACAATTGATCGCGCCGATGACCGAGGTCTTGATGGTCTTGATCGGATTGTACTGGTAGTGTGGCGGCGAGGCCGGGCAAGCCAGGTTGTAGATCTGGTCCACCTCGTACTTGAACGGATCGATGATGTCGTGGCGGACGAATTCGAAGTTCGGATTGCCCGCCAAGTGGGCGATGTTGGCCTTGCTGCCGGTGAAAAGATTGTCGATGCAGATCACCTCGTGGCCGTCCGCCAGCAGCCGGTCGCACAGATGACTGCCCAGAAAGCCGGCCCCGCCGGTGACGAGAATTCTCATGAGTGGGATTGCAGGTCGTGGATGGCGGATTGGCAAGCATGCGGTGCGCCAAACGCGCGACTTGAGATCAATCCGCCTTCCACCCTCCACCTTCCGCCTTTCTTTCCCCTGCCTCGTACCGCTCGATCCACGCCCGGTGCCAGGGGTCGAAATCGCCGGCCGCGATGTGCGCCCGGGTCTGCGCCATGAGGTCGAGGTAGAAATGGAGATTGTGGATCGTCAGCAGCGTGCTGGCCAGAATCTCGTTGGCCATGACGAGATGCCGCAGGTAGGCCCGGGAAAAGCGGGCCGTGTAATTTTCCAGTCCCCCAACCAGCGGCGCCGGATCCGTCCGATGGCGCTCGTTGCGGAGATTGATGAGTCCGTCCGGCGTGAAGGCCGCACCGTTGCGCGCCACGCGGGTCGGGTGCACGCAATCAAACATGTCGATACCCAGCGCCACCATCTTCAGAATCTGCGGCGGGGTGCCCAGGCCCATCGTGTAGCGCGGCTTGTGCGCCGGCAAAAACGGCGCCGTCGCCGCCACCTGCTTCAACATCTCCGGCTCGGGCTCGCCCACGCTGACCCCGCCGACCGCGTAGCCGGGAAAATCCAGCGCCGCCAGCGACTCCGCCGCCTCGCGCCGCAGATCGTCAAACGTCGAGCCTTGTGCGATGGCGAAAACATGACGCCCGCTCGCCAAAAACCCGTTGTCCGCCGCGATCTGCCGGCATTCCTTCGCCCAGCGGTAACTCCGGTCGACCGCGGCCCGGCACTCCTCGCGCGAGCACGGCCAGGGCGGACACTCGTCGAGCACCATCGCGATGTCCGAGCCCAGATCGGCCTGGATCGTCATGACCTCGCGCGGGCCGAGGAAAAGTTTCGCGCCGTCGAGGTGCGACTGGAAGGCGATGCCGTCGTCGCGGATGTCGCGCAGCTTCGCCAGGCTGAAAACCTGGAATCCGCCGCTGTCGGTGAGGATGGGGCCGTCCCAGCCCATGAACTTGTGCAGGCCGCCGAGCTCCCGCACCAGCGCGGAGCCGGGCCGGAGGTTGAGGTGGTAGGTGTTGCCGAGGATGATCTGGGCGCCGACCTCGTGCAAATGCGCCGGCGTGACAGCCTTGACGGTGCCCTGCGTGCCCACCGGCATGAAAATCGGGGTTTCCACGGCACCATGCAATGTCTGCAGCCGGCCGCGCCGGGCGGAAGTGCGCGCATCAGTGGATAGAAGTTCAAAAGCACCGGGCATTTCACCGAAGCTCGCGAAGCCGTTTGGGAAATGCAACCGGTTTCAGGACGGCCGGTCGCTCACCCGGGATCATGCCATTGAAATGAGGTGGAACCGGACCTCCGTGGCCGGTTTGCTTTGCGCGACCGCATCAGCCCGCCCGGAGGTCGGGCTCCTCCAGGTCAAGCTGCGATCAGGGCGGCGACCATCGCCTCACGCCTTCGTCCAGCGACAACCCCGCCAGCCGATTGCGCAGATCGTTCCACACCGGCCCGGCAAACCGCGGATCGCGCAGCAGTTCGCGCAACGGCGCCAGCACAAAGGCCCGCTCCCACATCCGCGGGTGCGGCAGCTCGAGCTCGGCCCCGTGGCGTGTCTCCCCCTCGAAAAGAAGCAGGTCGAGATCGAGCGTGCGCGGTCCCCAGCGCACGGTCCGCTGCCGGCCCAGTCCGGCTTCGATTTCCAAGAGTCGTCGCAACAGCTGTTCCGGTGTCAGCGACGACTCAACGCCCACGACCAGATTCAGGAACCGGGGTTGTTCGAGCACGCCGACGGGTTCGGTTTCAAAAACCGGCGACGGCACAACCACGGTGAGTCCCGGCATCGCGGCCAGTTGGCCGAGTGCATTCCGGATCGCGGCCCAGCGATCGCGCACGTTGGCGCCTACGCCAATGAAAGCCTGTCGCGCCGGTTCCACGACATCAACGCCCTCGCCGGGGCCGCGCCCGGCGGATTCGCACCCGAACCCCGGCGAATTTGAAGTCCACCGGCGGACTGGGTTTGAGCACGTCCACCACCACCGCCCGCGCCGCGGGAAACGCCGCCAGCAACTGCCCCGCAATATCCTCCGCCAGGGCCTCGATCAGATGCCGGTGCGCCCCCTCCACCACCGAACGCACCGTCGCCTGGACCGCCCGGTAGTCGATCGCGTCCGCGAGGCGGTCGCCGCGTCCAGCGCGAACCAGCGGAACATCAAGTTCCACCGTGACTCGAAATTCCTGCCGGCGCCGTTTTTCCTGCGGCAGCACACCGTGACAGGCGCGAAACGACATGTCCGCGAGGATCAGCTTGTCCGAATTTTTCATGAGTGAAACGCGAGGCCGCGGTTGAGGGCGTCGGCCATGGCGACATAACGGCGCATCGCGGCCACGTCGTGCACGCGCACCATGCGACAGCCTTGTTGGATGCCCCACACGAGGGTGGCTCCGGTCCCGTCCAGGCGGTCGTCAACCGCGGTGTTGAGGACCCGGCCGATCGTGGATTTGCGCGAGGTGCCGAGCAGCACCGGGTATCCCAGCCCGACCAGCCGCCGGAGGTCGCGCACCACGGCCAGATTTTGCGGCACGTCCTTGGCGAAGCCGAATCCCGGGTCGAGCCAGATCTGGCGCCGGGCAACCCCCGCCGCCTCCGCCAACGCCAGGCTCAGTTTCATGTCGAGCAACAGCTCGGTCCAGAATTCGCCGTAGTTTCGATCCGGCCGGTTGTGCATCACGATCACCGGGCAGGCAAGGGAGGCCACGCACGCCGCCATGGGCGTCGGTCGCAGTGGCGGTTCAGACGAAGGCTCGGCGGACTCCGCCACGTTTTTGGACTGCGGAGGCGCATCTGCGGATGAGGCGGCCCGAGTAGCGCTGGCTTCCGGCCGGCCGGGGTCAGACGGCCGGCAAGCCGGCGCTACCGGGGAGCCCTCAGCGCTGAATTTGTGCTTGCCCCAATCCAGCCAGGCCCGGCGTTCGGGCGCGGGCAGACCCAAGGTCAGACCCCAGATGTCGTTTACGATGTCCGCCCCGGCCCCGACGGCCGCCGACGCCACCTCAGGTTTGTAGGTATCGATGGAAATCGGTATCTCCGGCCAGGCCCGCCTCACGGTATCGATGGCCGGCAGGACCCGGGCCAGCTCCTCTTCGATGGTCACCGCCGCGGCGCCGGGTCGGGTGGATTCGCCGCCGATATCGAGCACATCCGCCCCTTCGGCAATCATCCGTCCGGCCCGGTCCTGCACCGCCTGCGGAGTAGGCAACTGGCTGCCGTCGGAAAAGGAGTCTGGCGTCACGTTGAGGATTCCCATGATCAGCGTCCTTCCTTCCGGCACAGGCAGCGACCGCCCGTGCGGGCTTCGCCAGGCAGCGACGGCAGACGGGGAGGACGGCGTTAACATGCTGTGTCGAAAACCTTTTCGATAAACTGTATTCATGGCAAGTCCCTGAACTTGACCCGGCGGGCGGCGTCGATTATTACCCGATTGTGCTGCTGGTCATCGACAACTACGATTCCTTCACTTTCAACCTGGTCCAGTACTTCGGCCAGCTGGGCGTGACGATGCGCGTGTTCCGGAATGACGAGCTGACCCCGGCCGAAGCCGAGCGGCTCAATCCCGACCGCATCCTCATCTCGCCCGGTCCCTGCACGCCCACCGAGGCGGGTGTCAGCCTCGACATGTTCAAGACCTTTGCCGGCAAAAAACCCATCTTCGGCGTGTGCCTCGGCCACCAGGCCATGGGCCAATATTTCGGCGGCAAGGTCGTGCGCGCCGGACGGCTCATGCACGGCAAGATCTCGCCCATTCTCCACCGCGGCAGCGACATCTTCGCCGGCATGCCCGCCCCTTTCCAGGCCGCCCGTTACCATTCCCTGCTGGTCGAACGCGCCTCCCTGCCCGACTGCCTGGAAATCACGGCCGAGACGGCCGAGGGCGAAATCATGGGCTTGCGTCATCGCCATTTCCCGGTTTGGGGTGTGCAGTTCCACCCCGAATCCATCGCCACCCAAAATGGCATGCAAATCCTGAAAAATTTCCTGGCCTTGAATTGAATCCCCGGATCACGCCCTGCTGCACCCGACCCAATCAAATGCGCCCCTTTTTCGTGTATCTCGTGGTGACAAACTGATCCATGCGCTGCCCCAAATGCACGTCCGTTGAAGACAAGGTGATCGACTCCCGCATCGCCCGCGACGGCAATTCCATCCGCCGCCGCCGCGAATGCCTCGAATGCGGGCACCGCTTCACCACCAACGAGGAATTCGTCCGCGACAGCCTCGTGGTCGTCAAGCGCGACGGCCGCACCGAACCGTTCAACCGCGACAAGCTGGTCGCCGCCGTGCGCGCCGCCTGCCACAAGCGTCCGGTCGACGGCGAACAGATTTCCATGCTGGTCGAGGACGTGATCGACGCCGTCGAGGCCCGCTACGAAAGCCAGGTGCCGACCCGCAGCATCGGCGAGCACGTGATGCAACGGCTCCGCCGGATGGACCAGGTGGCCTACGTCCGCTTCGCCAGCGTCTACAAGGACTTCCGCGACGTCTCGGAGTTCGTCGACGAAATCACCAGCCTGACCCCCGGCACCGCCAGCCCGCTTTCCAAGCCGAAAAAATGACGCGCTCGCCCCAACTGCGCCGGCTTCACTTCCTCAACGCCCTCTTCGCGCCTCTCACCGGCCAGGATCTCTATCTCGCCGCCCAGATCGACGACGCGATCACCACCAGCCTGCCGGAAGCGGAGGCGCAGGCCGCCCGCGGCGAAGCGGTCGAACCCAACGACCCGGCCTTTCTGCAGGCCGCCGCCCGTCTGTTCGAGCGGATGTGCGCGCTGCAACCCCGGCACGGCTTTTTCCACTGGGACGCCGCCGAGGGCGAAACGGGCGGCGCGCCGCTCTTCGCCCGCGCCGGTCTGATGGCGGGGCTCAAGCAGCTCGCCGCCTTTTCCGAGTCGACCGTGCTCGTCACCAACCTCCGCGCGGCCCACTGCCCGCCCGCGAGGCGCTGGACCGAGAAGCGTCGCCGCGACTACGACGATTCGCTGGCGTTGCTCCGCGGCCTCGCCGCCGCCCGCTCCCGTCCCGGGGCGAATTTGAATCTGCTGTTTCTGTAGGACGAAATATCAATTTACAGGAGGACACAGAGGTCGCAGAGACAAATGCATCCACTCTACCCCAAGGGTGCCAAGTTGACCGAGCGAATCATGGGTGCAGCCATTGAGGTCCACCGTGACAAAGGTCCCGACCTGGTGGAGTCGATTTATGAGTGGTGCCTCCTCAAGGAGCTTGGTCTGCGGAAGCTCACCCTGGTAAATCAGAAATCGGTTCAAATCAGCTACAAGGGATTTATCAAAGATGAGCCCTTGCGGTTTGATATGCTTGTGGATGACTGCGTCCTGATCGAAATCAAATCGGTCGAAAACATTTTTCCGGTGCACAAGGCACAGTTACTAAGTTATATGAAACTTCTCAATGTCTCCCTTGGCCTGCTCATAAATTTTCATGTTCCCAAGCTAACCAATGGCGTATCCCGTCTGATCCTCCCCGGCGCCGATTTTTAGATCTCTGCGACCTCTGCTCCCTCCTGTAAAATTTCATTTCCATGAAAACCCTTTTTCAAAAAATCATCGACCGCGAAATTCCGGCCAAGCTCGCCCATGAGGACGACCTCTGCATTGCCATCCATGACATCGCTCCGCAGGCCCCGGTGCATGTGCTCGTGATTCCCAAGAAACCAATTCCCCGCGTGGGCGAGGCCACGGACGCCGATCAGGCGTTGCTTGGCCACCTGCTGCTGACCGCCGCGGCGCTGGCGAAGAAACTTGGTGTCGCCGATTCCGGTTACCGGTTGGTGATCAACCACGGTCGCGACGGCGGCGAGTCCGTGCCGCACCTGCACGTCCATTTGCTGGGCCAACGCCCGCTCGCCTGGCCCCCGGGCTGAGCCGGACTCGATCGACCTATCGGTTTTCCCGGCGGATCATCAGCTTCAAACCCGACCAGACTTCGTCGACCGCACAGACCTTGATGTCGACCAGGCCGAGCGGCAACGCTACGTCCCGGATCAGGTCCTCGCCGACGTCAGTCTGCACGCCCGAGCTTTTTTTCGGCCACGAAATCCAGATCACACCATCCGGAGCAATCTGCCGGCGGCAGGAGCCCAGCTTGGTCTTCAGCGCCGCCGCCGAGGTCACGAAAAGATGGACAAATGGCACGCCGGGTCTTGGTTTCGCCAGCCAGGAAACAGCGAGGTCGGCAGGCAGAGCCAGCCAGGAAACGTAGTGGCTCGGAGCGCCGTCGACGTAAGCCTCAACCCCGGTCTTGTAGCCGAGCTTCTTCCAGAGGGGTGTGCCGGAATATCCAGCCATGGGTTCGGGGCCCGACGAATCGAACCGGGTTCAGTGCGCGTGGTTATGGCCGGCGGTGCCGGCCGCGCGAGCCTTCTGGTATTCCTCCACGAGCTTCTTTTCCTGGTCGGACGGCATTTCCTCGTAGTGGGCGAATTTCTCCGCGTGCAGCCCGCGTCCGCCCGTGAGCGAACGCAACACCGTGCCATAGTGGTAGAGCTGGGCGGCCGGCACCTGCGCGCGGATGATCTGCAGGCGGCCGAACACGTCCATGCCCAGAATCCGGCCGCGCCGGCCCGAGAGGTCGCCCACCACGCGACCGACGAATTCCTCCGGCACGCGGACCTCCAGTTCATGGATCGGTTCGAGCAAGACGGGCCGCGCGGCCTGCATGGCCTCGCGGAAGGCAAAGTAGCCGGCAATCTGGAAGGCAATGTCCTTCGAATCCACCGGATGCATCTTGCCGCCGTAGAAATTGATCTTCACATCCGTCACCCGGTAGCCGGCGTGGATCCCCTCCCCGCCCGCCGTGCGCACGCCTTTTTCCACCGACGGCACAAACACCCGGTCGACGTCCTGGCCGACGAGCGACTCGGCGAAATCGACGCCGCTGTCGCGGGCACCCGGCTCGACGCGCAGCCAGACTTCGGCGAACTGGCCCGCTCCGCCGGTTTGTTTTTTGTGCCGGTACCGCGCCTCGCCTTTCCCCCGGATCGTCTCCCGGTAGCGGATCTTCGGCGCCTCGAGCGAGACGTCGACCTTGTAACGGCGCCGCAGGCGTTCGAACAGCACTTCCAAATGCAGCTCGCCTTGCGCCGAGATGATGAACTGGTGGATCTCGGGATCCGTGTGGTAGGAAAACGCCGTGTCCTCCTCGTGGAGCGCGGCGAGGCCGGCGGCGAGTTTTTCCTCGTCACCCGCCGCGTTGAGCTTCAACGCAGCCTGCGTATAGGGCACCGGATAAGTCGCCTTTGGCAAAGTAACGGCATGCCGCGCCTCGCACAGCGTGTTGCCCGTGTGCGTGTCGCGGAGCTTGACGGCCGCGCCAATGTCCCCGGCCGTCAGTTTTTCAACCGGGGCACGGAGCCGGCCGTTCAAGCGGTAGAGCTGTCCGATGCGCTCGGTGACGCGGCGTTCGCTGTTGTAGAGGTCCATGCCGGTGCGCACCTCCCCCGAATAGACGCGGAAGAGCGAAAGATCCCCGCTGAGCGGGTCGGTCAGGGTCTTGAACACATAGGCCACGGGTTCGGTGCCCGCCAGGTTCACGAGACAGGGTGCACCCGTGTCGGTGGCGTTGGCACCGACGGTCTGCCGGTCCTCGGGCGAGGAACCGTATTTCGCGATGAAGTCCATGAGGCGAGCGACGCCGACGTTGGTTTCGCCCGCGGTGCAGAGGAGCGGGATGAAGGCCTGCCGCTGCACGGCGGGATGGATGCCGGTGCGCACGACCTCCTCGGTCAGGCCGCCTTCGTCGAAAAACTTCTGCAGGAGCTGGTCGTCGCTCTCGGCAATGTGCTCGATGAGTTCCTTGTGCATGGCGTCCACCCGCTCCTTCCAACCGCCGGTCGCCGGTTCCTCCTTGTAGGCGCCGGAACGATCGGTGGCGTAGCTGACGACCTCGGTGCGGAGCACGTCCAGCACCTGGTGAAAACCCGGGCCCGGGTCGATCGGCATCTGCACGGGGTGGATCTGCGGGCCGAAGCGCTCGCGGATCTCCGCCACGAGGGCATCGAAATCGAATTTTTCCTTGTCGAAACCATTGACGACGATGAGACGGGGGATGCCGTACTGCCCGGCGTAGTCCCACATCAGCTCGGTACCCACGCCGATACCGTGCCCGGCGTGGACGACGACGAGGGCGAAATCCGCCACG
>Ga0265331_10003333_pt1 | contig 10423 bp, 11 predicted proteins | sample 41923metaG_FD_202088 | JGI IMG/M metagenome (GOLD analysis project Ga0265331, IMG submission 202088) | Rhizosphere microbial communities from Carex aquatilis grown in University of Washington, Seatle, WA, United States - 4-19-23 metaG | ecosystem: Host-associated > Plants > Roots > Rhizosphere...
CCTCGAACGGCAGATGGCGCTTCGACGCGCTGATCGGCGTGATGAGCAGCAGGCGCGGCGCGCCTTCGGCGTGCCATGCCTTTTCGAGTTCGGCATAGGTGTGGAACTCCTGAAACTTCGCACCCGCCATGGAAATCGGCCGCACGGTGGACGGATGGGACACGCCGTTCATGGGTGCCAACGCGAGCACGCGGTCGCCGGGTTTCAATATCGTCGTCAGCGCGATGAAATTCGCCGCCGATACGCGGTTCAGGATGATCGCGCTGTGTTTGGCGGGGTCGGCGCCCATGTGCTTCAACGCGTACGGCTCGGTCTTGCCTTCGAAGCGCTCGAAGAACGGCACGTGGCTGGTCAGATGCAGCGTGTCGTCCGCCGTGATTCCACTGCCGCGGTTCATCCCCGAAAGGTCGTACACGCTGTCGATGCCTTTGGCTCGTACGCGTTCGGCGACGAGCTGGCGCGCGCGCAGCATGCGTGCGACTTCCTCGTCGGTGCTTTTCAGGATGGTGCCGCGCGCGTAGCGCACGATGGGGTCGAGCGGGTTGCCGAAGCGGTCGGTGGCGGCTGAAGTCATGGCGGGATTTCCTGACGGTAGGCAAAGGGAGGTTCGATCATAGGCGCGCGAGGCGAAGCCGGTCAAGAATGCGCAATCCCGCTAAACTGTCGAACGCATGAAAACACTGAATATCATCGGCGGCGGCCGCGCCGGACGCACGCTGGGGCGGGTCTGGACCGCGAGCGGTGCATTCGCGATCGGCGATGTGCTTGACCGGACGCCGGAACTCGCGGCGGCGGCGGTCGCGTTTATCGGCCGCGGCCGCGCGGTCGACACGCTGGCGGCCATGCGGCGCGCCGACGTGTGGATGCTCACGCCGCCCGACGATCAGATCACCGCCTGCGGCCGCGCACTGGCGGCGAGCGGGCTCGTGCGGAAAGGCGACGTCGTGTTTCACTTGAGCGGCGCGTCGCCATCGCGCGACCTTGCGGCCGTGATGACGCCCGGCACGGTGGTGGCGAGCGTTCATCCGCTCAAAAGCTTTGCCGATCCCGCGCTTGCGGCGCAGACATTTAAGGGTACCTACTGCGCCGCCGAAGGCGATGCGGCTGCGTTCGCGGTGCTGAAGCCCGCGTTCGAGTCGGCCGGCGCGCGCGTGTCGGAAATCGATCCCGCGTTCAAAGCCATTTATCACGCCGCGAGCGTGATCGTGTGCAACTACCTGACGGCGCTGATGGAAGCAGGCCTGCGCAGTTACGAGAAGTCGGGGCTCAAGCGCGAGGAAGCGCTGCGCATGATGGAGCCGCTGGTGCGCGAGACCGTGGATAACGTGTTCCGGCTCGGCACTGTCGACGCGCTGACCGGCCCCATCGCGCGCGGCGACGGCGCGGTGGTTTCACGGCAGGTCGAAGCGCTTGCCGCGTGGGACCCGCGCGTGGCGGCGATTTACCGGCAGCTGGGAGCGGTCGCGGTAGAACTTGCCCGCGCGCAGGGTGGCGCGGACCCGCAAGCGCTCGCCGCTATCGAGCGCGCGCTGACGGACCGCGGCGAATAGCGGCGTGTCCACGAGCCGGGCCGGAATAGCGGCCCGCGGTTCGCGTCCGGCGGCCGTTCAGATTCCGGGCTGGATGCTGTGGTAGTGAAAGCGCGAACTGTCAAAAACGCGCGTCCGCAGTTCGACCGGGACGTCGTTGTACGTAAATGCTACGCGGTCGATGCGCAGCAGAGGGTCGCCGCGCTTCATGCCCAGAACTCTCGTCGCTCGCGCGTCAGCCCGGGTAGCGCGCACGCGATCCTCCATGCGGATGACATTGAGCCCGCACAGGTCCTGGTAAAGCGCGTACGTGTTCAGGTTGTTATCCCGCAGCGCGCGTACCGTAAGGCCGGGAAAAAGATGCGCCGGCACGGTCGTATGCCTGATGGAGACGGGTTGCCCCTGGTTCTCGATGATCGTTTCCCAATGCAGGACGACGCGCTCCTTGCGCTGGTCGAGGCATAGCAGGTCTACCGCCCGTTCGTCGGCGCGTTGCTTCCTGAAAAATGTCACTACTTCCCTGGTAGATTCGATTTTTCGATTTTCGGAGTCGAATACCTTGGAGTAATGCTGCCGTGCGCGATCGCGCTGGTGATGCATGACAAAAGTGCCTTTGCCCTGCTTGCGGGCCAGGATGCCCGCCGCGACCAGTTCGCCGATGCCTGCGCGCACCGTGTAGATCGCGACGCCGAATCGTGCGGCGAGTTCGGACTCGGTCGGCAACTGCGCGCCCGGTTTCCATTCGCCGTCCGCGAGACACTGCAGGATGTCGCGCTCGATCTGCTTGTAGAGGGGTTGCCCCGACCGCAATTCCAGCAACGTTTTGACTGCGCCTGCAGGCATTTTCACCCGAACGAAGAAAGGATTGCGGGGAAGTATATTAGTTTTTATGAGCTTGTCATATATGAATTCTGCAAGCCGTCGTGGCCGCCGGCTGCCGACGGATTTGACCTGACTTAAGAGCGCGCGACCGCCGCCGGTGGCGCGCGGGAGGCGCCCCGGCGTTGCGTGCCCGGAAAAAACAATCCGCAGGTGCCGGCGGTCGAAGCTTGCCGGAACGGCGTTTTAAGCGCGCAGGCGTTTTAACGCGTCGTTCGACTTGCTGCCGTAGGCGAGCTCGATCAGCATTTGCAGCGGCACCGGCAACCGGCGGCTGCCGGTTTCGTAGCGGCTGCCGGCGCTCTGCGTCACGCCGACGCGCGACCAGAATTCGTCCTGCCTGAGACCCAGTTTGATGCGCAGCTTCTGCGCACGTTTGCCATTGGTGATTTTCGTCGTAGTCATATTCTCTATGAGGGGGGCGCAGGGCGGGAAGTTCCCGTTGCCTGCTGGTCAGTGCAAACTAAAATCTGTATCATACGGATGATATGCATTTTACAGGGATTCTGCCCGCAGGCAAGGCACAATGTCCTGCGCGCCGGACCGGTTGCATCGCAAATCGATGCGTAAATGCCTTCTGAACGGCGTCATTGCCCGGCCGCAGGATCATCCGCGCGATAACAAGAACAAAAGGGACGGTGGATGACGTATCTGGTTGAGGGCCTGACGAGTTCGCGCGACATCGATCAGCAGGTGCGCCGGATCGGCGAATATCCCACCGTCGACGCCGCGGTGGCCGCCGCCAAGTGCGTGATCGATGAATTTCTCGCCCGGGAATTCGCGCCGGGCATGCCGCCCGCGCAGTTGTTTGCCCGCTACCAGAACTTCGGCGAGGTGCCCATTATATTTCGCGATGACGACGATATGACCGTCAACGTCGGCCAGTTCAATCACTTTGAATATGCGCTGGCACGCTGCGCGGAGCTCGCAGCCCGGCCCGGCGACGAACTTTGAGTTGATTGTGCGGCTGCCGCGCCGAGCGCGAATCGCCATTCGGGGCCGCCTTAAAGCCGTTGCGGGCGACCGGGGTGTTTGACGTACGGATGCGGCAACCGGCGTGCGACTCCGCGCGTCAGCGCCCGGCCGCTTTACTTGTGCGGCACCGTTGGCTAACGTTCAGGAATGGCACTCAGGACCGTTAACCGCGAGCAGGCATCGCACCGCAAGGGGCGGGGCGCCGGGATCAACCCGGAAGGGCGCTTTGAAAATGTCGCCCGCGAGGCGGTTGACGACGGCTGGAATACGGCGCCCGACGGGGACCTGCCGGCGCTGAAAACCCACGTGACCATCGAGCGCGCAAAAAGCATCATCTCGCGCAACACGTCCCCCGACATTCCGTTCACGCAGTCGATCAATCCCTACCGCGGCTGCGAGCATGGCTGCATCTACTGCTATGCGCGGCCCAGCCACGCCTACGTAAACCTGTCGCCGGGCGTGGATTTCGAAACGCGGCTGTTCGCGAAAGTGAACGCTGCGGAATTACTGCGCGCGGAACTGGCAAAACCGGGCTACCGCTGCGAACTGATCTCGCTCGGCGCCAATACCGATCCTTATCAGCCGATCGAGCGCGATTACAGAATCACGCGCGGGATCCTCGAAGTCCTCGCCGAATCCGAGCACCCGGTCGGCATCGTCACCAAGAACGCAATGATCGAGCGCGATATCGACATCCTTGCGCCGATGGCGGAAAAAAATCTCGTCACCGTCTACGTGTCGGTCAACAATCTGGACCACGACCTCGCGCGGCGTCTCGAGCCGCGCTGCCCGGCGCCGGCGCGCCGCCTCGAGGCGATCAAGCGCCTGTCCGCGGCGGGTATTCCGGTCGGCGTGCTGGTGGCGCCGGTGATCCCGTTTCTGACCGATCATCAAATCGAGCCAGTGCTCGAAGCCGCCCGCGCGGCCGGCGCGGGCAGCGCGGGCTACGTGCTGATGCGGCTGCCATACGAAGTCAAAGACCTGTTCCGGAACTGGCTTGAGGTACACTATCCGCTGAAGGCCAAACACGTGATGAGCCGCGTGCACGAGATGCGCGGCGGGCGCGACAACGATCCGGATTTCGGCAGCCGCATGACGGGCGCCGGCGAATTGGCGGAGTTGCTGCGCAAGCGCTTCGATATCGCGTGCAAGCGGTTCGGGTTCGATACGGGCAGACGGCATCGCACGCCGGTGACGACGCGTTTCAAGCCGCCGGTCGTGAAGCGCGATGGCGATACGCAGCTTGCGCTGTTTTAGTCATACCTATAACAACAGGAGGAGTGCATGAGTATCGGACGGCGGGAATTTCTCAGCGGCCTCGCGGCGGTTGGCGGCGCCTTGCTTGCCGGTTGCGCAGGCGCGCCCGCGCAGCGCGGCATGCGCGGCTACAACGTGCGCGTGATCGACGCGCACGCGCACTGGCATGCTCCCGATTTCGTGGCGCTGCTCGAAAAGGAAGGTGCGGCGAACGGCGCGAAAATGGGCCGCAATGCGCGCAGCCAGGTGACGTTCGACTTCCCCGGCTACACGACCGTCTTTCAAGAGACGTACATGAGTCTCGAAACCCGGCTGAAATACATGGACTCGACGGGCGTGGACGTCCATGCGCTGTCGCTGACTTCGCCGATGGTGTACTGGGCGCCGCCGGCGTTCGGGCTGAGACTCGCGCAGGTCTACAACGACAGTCTTGCCACCGCGCATCTGCGGTATCCGGAGCGTTTTTGCGGGCTGCTCACTCTGCCGATGCAGGCGCCCAACCTGGCGCTGCAGGAACTCGATCGCGCGGCCAATCTGCCCGGCATGCGCGGCGTTTATCTTGCGACGCACGTGATGGGCAAGAACCTCGACGACAAATCGTTCTGGCCGGTTTACGCGCGCTGCGAGGCGTTGGGTTTTCCGGTCCTGCTGCACCCGGTGGACCCGGTCGGGGCCGAGCGCATGAAGAGCTACTACCTGCGCAATTTCCTCGGCAACCCGTACGACACCGGCATTGCGGCCGCGTCGCTGATGTTCGGCGGCGTCATGGATGCGTTTCCGCAACTCGAGATTGTGCTCCCGCATGCCGGCGGCACGTTCCCCGCGCTGATCGGGCGCATGACGCACGGCTCGGCAGTGCGCCCGGAGACCAGGCACATGACCAAGGCGCCGGTGACTTACCTGCGGCGTTTTCATTACGACACGATCAGCCACAGCCCGCAGATCATGGGCGACATCATTCGCCTGGTCGGCGCCGACCGCGTCGTGATGGGCACCGATCATCCGGCGGACATGAGTCTCGAGCGGCCGATCGAGTTTGTCGAGAGCATTCCGCAGCTCTCCGGCTACGAGCGCGACCTGATACTCGGCGGCAATTCGGCGCGCCTGCTTAAAATCTGACCGCTTTCATCACAGGAGATTTCCATGAACAGACGTGACGCTGCCGCCGCCGTTGCGGTGCTGGGTTTGACGCTGGCAATCACGGCGGCGCGGGCCGCCGATGACTATCCGAGCCACCCGATCCGCATGATCACGCCCGCCGCGCCCGGCGGCACCACCGATTTTCTCGCCCGCCTGATCGGCGCGAAGCTCGGCGAAGTATTGAAGCAACAGGTGGTGGTCGACAATCGCGCCAGCGCATCCGGCGTCGTGGCCGCGGACATCACCGCGCATTCGCCGCCCGACGGCTACACGCTGATCGTGGTCTACCACCAGCACACGGTCAATGCGGCGCTCAATCCCAAGCTGCCCTACAAGGTGCTCGACGATTTCACGCCGATCACGCAGTTGACCGCGGCCGGCCTGCTCTTGCTCGTGAATCCGTCGTCGCCGGCCAAAACGCTGAAGGAATTCGTCGAGTGGACGCGCAACTTCAAAGGCCCGCTCAACTTCGGCTCGGCGGGCATCGGCAGCGGCGGCCATCTGGCCGGCGAACTCTACAACCTGATGGCGGGTGTTAAAGCACAGCACATTCCGTACAAGGGCACCGGGCCCGCGTTGATCGATCTGATCGGCGGCCAGTATCAATACAATTTCGCCGGCATGGCGGGCGCGGTGCCGATGATGAAGTCGGGCAAGCTGCGCGGTCTTGCCGTCACCGCGCCGAAGCGGGTCGCGGCCCTGCCCGACATACCCGCAATGGCCGAAGTGCTGCCCGGGTTTGAGATCGTCGGCTGGTACGGCATCTTCGGACCTGCGAAAATGCCCAAACCGATCGTGACCCGCCTGCACGACGAGATCGTCAAAATACTCCAGCGCTCCGACGTCAAGGACATGATCGCGGGAGACGGCGCCGAGCCGGTCGGCAACACGCCCGAACAATTCCGCAAATTTCTGGATGCCGACGTCGCGAAATGGGCGAAGCTCGTCAAGGAAAGCGGAGCGAAGCTGAACTAGGGCGGGAAGTCTGTCATGGCCGCGGAAGTATTGCTCTACGTCGGTGAAGCGCTCGGCAAATATGGTTTTCCGAACGGGCATCCGTTCGGGCCGGACCGCCAGGATGCGTTCTGGAAGGAAACGGTCAAGCAGGGGCTCGACAAGTTCGCGACGCTCGCTCACCCGCGCGCGGCGTCGCGCGAAGAAATCGAACGCTTTCACACCGCGAACTATGTCGGCCGCGTCGACGAGCTCAACGAATTGGGGCTCGGCTCGATCGATTACGGCGATACCCCGGCGTATCCCGGCGTCTACGATGCGTCCGCGGCGGTGGTCGGATCCGCGCTCGAAGGCCTGGAGCGCGTAATGAGCGGCGAGGTTTACCGCACTTTCCAGCCGATCGGGGGCCTGCATCACGCGCGGCGCGACAACGGCGCGGGCTTCTGCGTGTTCAACGACTGCGGCGTCGTGATCGACACGTTGCGCGAAAATTACGGGATCAAGCGCGTGGCCTACGTCGACATCGACGTGCACCACGGCGACGGACTCTATTATCCTTACGAGCACGACCCCGAGGTGTTCGTCGCCGACATCCACGAAGACGGCATGTTTCTCTATCCGGGCACCGGACATGCCGAAGAAACCGGCAAGGGCGACGCTGCGGGCACCAAGCTCAACATTCCGATGCAGCCCGGTTCCAACGACAAGCTCTTCATGCGCGAGTGGGCGCGCGTCGAAGAATTCCTGCGGCGCTTCAAACCCGAGTTCATCGTCTTCCAGTGCGGCGCCGACAGCCTGGCCGGCGATCCGCTCGCGCATTTGCAGTACACGCCTGCCGCCCACGCGCACGCGGCAAAGAGCCTGTGCGAACTCGCCAATGAATTTTCGCAGGGACGCATCATGGGTTTCGGCGGCGGCGGTTATAATCGCACCAACCTCGCGCTCGCTTGGAACGCGGTGCTGAACGAATTCATCCGCGGGTCGGAGCGTTGAGAGCCCGGTTATGAGCGATGAGGAATGGGTGGTGAGCATTGCTTTTGAGCGATAAAGTAATTAAGCGATTTAGCGATTGAGTAACTGAATCGCACAATCACCAAATCACCGTCCTGTTGCCCATATCCCATTACCTATGAAGTTAAGCATCCTCGACCAGTCGCCCATCATCAGCGGGCACACGGCCGCGCAGGCGGTGGCGGAAACGATCAAGCTCGCGCAGGCGGCGGAAGAGCTCGGGTATTACCGCTACTGGCTCGCGGAGCATCACGCGCTGCAGGCGCTCGCCGATCCGTGTCCGGAGATACTCGTCACGCGCGTGGCGGCGGCAACGTCGAAAATCCGCGTCGGCACCGGCGGCATCCTGCTGCCGTATTACAGCCCGCTCAAAATCGCCGAGCAGTTCCGCATGCTCGAAGCGTTGTTTCCGCAGCGCATCGATCTCGGCCTCGGGCGCGCGCCCGGCGGCGATCAGACCACTGCGATGGCGATGGGCGAGGGCCGCTATCCGACTGCGGAGAATTTTCCCGAGCACGTGCAGTATCTCGTCGCTTATCTCGACGACGCGCTGCCGGCGGGACATCCGTTCGCGAAGGTCAAGGCGCAACCGATGGGGCCGACGGCGCCCGAAGTCTGGCTGCTCGGCTCGTCCGACTACAGCGGCGCGCTGGCGGCCGAGCTCGGGTTGCGCTTTGCGTTCGCGCATTTCATCAGCGCCGACGGCGGCGACCAGGTGATGCGCGACTACAAGCGCAAGTACCAGCCATCAACGCGTGAAGCGGAACCGCATGCGCTGCTGACGGTGTTCGTGATCTGCGCCGAGACCGATGCCGAAGCCGAGCGCCGCGCAATGAGCGTGGATTTGCGCCGTCTCAACATGGATTACGGCATCAATTCTCCGGTGCCCAGCCAGCACGAAGCGGAAACGCGCGCCTACACCGACGTCGAGAAGCAGCGCATGGCATTTCACCGCCGCCGCGTGGTGCTGGGCAGGCCGGATACGGTCAAGGCCAAGCTGCTCGCCCTGCAGGCGCAGTTCGAAGCCGACGAGTTGATGGTCATCACGATCACCGGCGATTACGCGACCCGGCTGGAATCGTACCGGTTGCTGGCCGGGGCTTTCGAGTTAGGCCGAACGTAATATTGCCGCCGGGCGGCAGGTCGTGAATAATGGGCCACCCGTCGTTCAGCAGGCGGGCCATAAACCAACTACCGGGGAGTAGGCCATGAAAAAATTGATCGCGTTAATCTGTTTCATGTTCGCGCTGTCGCCGCTCGCGTACGCGCAGGACAAAGCCAAGACGGACGACAAGAAGGCGGCGCCTGCGGCCGAGAAAGCGAAGAAGGAGCCGAGCGAAAAGCAGAAAGCGCAGCAGGAGCGCATGAAGGACTGCAACGCCAAGGCGACCGACAAGAAGGGCGACGAGCGCAAGAAGTTCATGAGCTCGTGCCTGAAAGGCGAGGATGCCGGCGCGTCCGACAAGCAGAAAACGCAGCAGAATAAAATGAAGTCGTGCAACAAAGACGCCGGCGACAAGAAAATGAAAGGCGACGAGCGCAAGAAGTTCATGAGCGAATGCCTCAAAGGCTGATCGTTCACGCCTGAAGCAGGGGCGGAAAAATGCGGGGCGCACCGGCGGAAATCCGGTTGGTGCGCCCCGTTGTATTTGGAAAACGGAATTCAGCCGCAGATAAACGCAGATGTCCGGGACCTTCCGGCTGTATCCGCGTTTATCTGCGTTTATCCGCGGCAGGATCTGGTTTCTGATTTTGGTTCTCACGACTATGACTGACGTCGCAGCCCAGGGAGTTTACGCAGCGCAGCGCAAGGCGATGGTCGATACCATCGCGGCGCTCACGCGCGAAACGGCCGGCGAGACCGGCCGCGCGAGTCTCGGCGCGCGTGTGCTGGCAGCGATGAATACAGTGCCGCGCCACCGCTTCGTGCCCGCGGACCAGGAACCCTACGCGTATGCAAACCGTCCGCTGCCGATCGGCAACGGCCAGACGATCTCGCAGCCTTTCATCGTCGCGCTGATGACTGATCTGCTCGATCTCAAAGCGACGGACCGCGTGCTGGAGGTAGGCACGGGTTGCGGCTACCAGGCGGCGGTGCTCGGCGAACTCGCGCGCGAGGTCTACACGATCGAAATCGTGGCGCCGCTCGCGCAGGATGCAGCGGCGCGGTTGGCGGAACTCGGTTATCGCAACGTCAGCGCGCGCAGCGGCGACGGCTATCTCGGCTGGCCCGGGCACGCGCCGTTCGATGCGATCATAGTCACCGCCGCGGCGCCCGACGTGCCGCCCGCATTGATAGAGCAGCTGAAACCGGGCGGCAACCTCGTGATCCCGGTCGGCGCGCAATGGAGCGGGCAGGATTTATTAGTGATCGAGAAGGACCTGCAAGGCAAGGCCACGATGCGTACCGCGCTTGCCGTGCGTTTCGTGCCGCTCACGCGCGAGAAAGAATAAGCATTACATTCCCTCGCCCCGTTTACGGGGAGAGGGGAAGGGTGAGGGGCTGCAGGAATTTAATTCGACGGACAGTGCGGGCATGTCGCGATGTTGAGTTAAAATAACCGTCCATCTCACATGGGGCGTTAGCTCAGCTGGTAGAGCAGCGGACTCTTAATCCGTAGGTCGAGTGTTCGAGCCACTCACGCCCCACCAATATCCATGCGGGTTTACGGGCGCTT
>Ga0265331_10003334_pt1 | contig 10420 bp, 10 predicted proteins | sample 41923metaG_FD_202088 | JGI IMG/M metagenome (GOLD analysis project Ga0265331, IMG submission 202088) | Rhizosphere microbial communities from Carex aquatilis grown in University of Washington, Seatle, WA, United States - 4-19-23 metaG | ecosystem: Host-associated > Plants > Roots > Rhizosphere...
ACTTGGCGAAACCCTTCTTGGTCAGCACCTTGGTGATCGCCGCCGTCAACGTGGTCTTACCGTGATCGACGTGCCCGATCGTCCCGATGTTCAAGTGCGGCTTATTTCGTACGAATTTCTCTTTCGCCATCTTCCTATCCGTCCCTTTGTCCCCGGAGCCGGGGAGAGTTGGTTCGCGTGTTTCCTCGAGCCCACGACCCGGATTGAACGGGTGACCTCGTCCTTACCAAGGACGTGCTCTGCCAACTGAGCTACGTGGGCAATGGGTTGCTGCTGGGTGGAGTGCTTGAGTGATCGTCCTTCTGGCTGTTGCTCGGTCGGTCGAGGGTTTGGTCTGGAGGGCTCCACGATCGGAGCGGAGCGGGAGACGGGGCTCGAACCCGCGACGTCCAGCTTGGAAGGCTGGAGCTCTACCAACTGAGCTACTCCCGCATGGGCTTGGTTCGGTCATCCTCGACGTTGGTGGTTGGAGGTCATGGGTTCGCAAAGGTGCAAGAGTACGAGAGAGCTGGTGACTCGGCGCGGGGTGGAGGGGGAAGGATTCGAACCTTCGAAGTCAGAGACGACAGATTTACAGTCTGTTCCCTTTGGCCACTCGGGAACCCCTCCGTTTGACCAATCGCAGAATTTTCGGCCCGGAGCTGGCGATGGGAATCGAACCCGCAACCTGCTGATTACAAATCAGCTGCTCTACCATTGAGCTACGCCAGCACCGATGTGTTCGTGGTTTCGGCTCCGCTTTTCGATGAACTTTTGAAACTCGGTTCGGTTGATATCTAGTGATTCTCGTTAGTTTGAGGAGAGGAACGCATCGGCATAGCTACCCCCCGGCGCGCACAGAGCGCGAACGTATATTTCGATGGGGCGCCAATGTCAAGGCGAATCCATTCCAGTCCGCCGACGCGGTGCCCGACCCGCGCGCCCGACCGTCTCGGGCGGGACAGTATCAGAGGATCTGACGGACGGGAGCAGGTCCGCTGGCGTGGCGGTGATCCGAGCGGCCATCCGGCGGTCGCTTCGAGCCGTCGCCCACTCCCGGTGTGGGGAGCGGCGGCGCCGACCCGGATCCGGGTGTCGCCGGCTCTGCGGTGGCCGGGAGGGCGGGCCGGGACACCGGCGGCGCTGGAACGGGAGCGGGAGCGAGAGCGGGCGAAGCGGAGGCGGGTGCGGGGGTGGCCCGACCAGGGAGGAGCGGACCGGACGTGGACGTGGAAGTGGACGCGCGGCCCGGGGATTCGCTCGGCTCCAGCAACGTCTGCAGCTTGGCAAACGCCAGCCTTGACTTGTCGCGCCATTCGCTCTTCACCCCCATGCGCTCCATCATGAGGAGGTTCGCCTCGTGGGTACGCACCGATTTCTCGAGCAGAATCCGGATTTTCTTACGAAGCTCTGCGTTATAGATGTCGAGCTTCTCGCGCGCCTTGGGGGTGGAGGCCTGGAGCTCGGGCGGCACGGGGGCCTGCACGAACGCATCGTAGAGCTCCTCGTACAAGGAGCCGATCTGAAAGCCGGAGGCCGCCGCCCACTCCGCGTTCCCGAGCTTGATGGTATCGATGTATTGACGCTGTGAGGCAAGCAGCAGCCGTGCCTTCTCGTCGAGGTCGGTCTCCATCTGGCGCTCGGGAAGGCGGAGGGGGACGGCCCGAAAACGCTGGTGGTTGACCTCGCCGAGGTGGTACTGCGCGAGCGCGAGGTAGAAGTCCGTCTCGAGGCGCTCCTCGGACTCTATTTGATGGAAGTAGGAGACCGCCGACTGGAACGTACGCTCGGCGGTGTCGATGTCTCGGAGCTGGAACTGCGCGAAGCCGCGACGCGCCAGCGCCTCGAGGCGGTCGTCGGCGGTGAGATCCCGGCGGTCGAGCAGGCGCGCGAACACCTGGACGGAGGCTGGCCAGTTCTGGACCTCGGCGTAGGTTGCCCCTTCCTGAAACAGCGCGTCCTTGGCATCGCTCGAATCGGGGTACCGCTCGGCGAGGGTCTGAAAGCGGCGCAGGGCCCCCTGCCAGTCCTTCTTGCCCTGGTGGGCGAGGCCCGCGTTGTAGATGCCGGCGCGGGAGTAGCGATCGTCCGGGAACTCCGTGAGGAGCCGATCGTAGGCGACGATGGCATCGTCGAACCGCTTCTCGGAGAGGGCCTTGCTGGCCTGCTCGAAGAGCTCGGCGGCGTCGAAGGCTTCCACGTGGACGCCGCCATCCGCGCCCGGGACCGCGGTGATCTTGATCGGCTCCATCTCGTAGGTGGTGACCGGCGGTGTGCCGTCGGGAACGGCGGACGGGTTGGCGGGAGCGCCCGCGCCCCGATGCGCGCAGCCGGCCGCCCCCGCCACCAGAGTCGTCAATGTCAGCGTCAGGGTCAGCCGAAGAAACAGCCAGACCGCGCGCGCCGGCGAATGGGTGGCTGCCTGGCCGGGGCGGGCAGGCGCCTCTCGTCGGGCTCGACCCCGGGGGGAGCAAGGATTCTCGACACGGACGTGAGGGACGAGGTCGTTCATGAAATTGGATTCCTCCTCGAGCTACGACACCCGCTCGCGGCGGTGGTTCCTGGCAAAATCGGCGGGTCGGGACCAAACCCGAAGCTCGTCTCCGACCAAATGAGACCGGATGGCCGTTCCAGTTGCGGAATTCGTGTGGGCGGTGCACCTTCGGCGGATGCACCCTCCCCTCGAGCTCATCTCCGCCCCCACCATCGCCAGTCGCGTCGCCGAGCTCGGCCGGGAGATCGAGGCGCGCGTGCCCGAGGGACCGCTCACGGTGGTGGGGATCTTGCGCGGCGCGTTCGTGTTCATGGCCGATCTGGTGCGCACCTTGCGACGGCCCATCACCTGCGATTTCCTGGGGGTGCGCAGCTATGGCGACGCGACCGTCTCGTCGGGGGTCGTGGAGATCACGAGCGATCTCGGGACGAGCATCTCGGGCAAGCAGGTGCTGCTGATCGAGGACATCGTGGACACCGGACTGACGTTGAAATACCTGCAGGACCTGCTCTACGCACGGACTCCGGCGGGGCTCACGACCTGCGCGCTCCTGTCCAAGCCGTCGCGTCGCAAGATCGACGTCAAGGTGGACTTCCTCGGGTTCGAGGTGCCGGACGAGTTCGTCGTGGGGTACGGGCTCGACGCCGGCCAGCTGTACCGGAATCTGCCCTACATCGGGGTCTTCAAGCTCTGAAGGGGCTGGTCGAGAGGAACCACTCGACGAAGCGCCGGATCCCCTCGTCGATCGGCACGCGGGGCCGGTAGCCGAGCTCGCGGCCCGGATGCTGGAGGTTGGCGAGGGTCCGTTTCATGTCCCCCGGCTGTTCGGGCGACCAGGTGATGCGGGCCTCGCGCCCGAGGGTGCGCGAGACCAGGTCCACCAGCTCGCGCAGGGTGGTGGTCTGCGAGCCGCCGAGGTTGTAGGTGCGGAAGCGGCCCTCGAGATCGGAGGCGAGCTGGTCGATGGCGGCGACGCAGCCATCGACGATGTCGTCGATGAAGGTGTAGTCGCGCGAGGTGGTCCCGTCGCCGAAGAGCTCGATAGGCTGACCGGCGGCGATGAGCCGGGTGAACTTGTGGATGGCCAGGTCCGGACGCTGGCGCGGACCGTACACGGTGAAGAAGCGGAGGTTGGTCACCCCGAGCCCGGTCAGGTGGTGCGCGGTGAAGCAGAGCAGCTCGCCGGCCCGCTTGGTGGCGGCGTAGGGCGACACGGGGTGCAGGCAGGTGTCCGCTTCGGAGAAGGGCACGGCGCTGTCGAGCCCGTACACGGAGGAGGAGGACGCGAAGGCCAGGCGGTGGACGGAGTGGGCGGCGCAGGCATCGAGGAGACGCTGCGTGCCCGTGAGGTTGACGTCGGAGTAGCGCGCGGGCTCGTTGATCGAGGGGCGGACCCCGGCCAGGGCGGCCAGATGGACCACGAGATCGGGGGCGGCGGCGGTGAAGGCGCGGGTCAGATCACCTGGGTTGCGGATGTCGCCTTCGAAGAACGAGAACCCGCCGGTGGGTCCAGCTGGGCCGGCGCGCCCGGAGGCGCGGACGTGGTCGAGGTTGCCGAGCTTGGTGGCCCGGTCATAGAACGGATCGAAGTTGTCGAGGCCGGTGACCGCGTCGCCACGCGCGAGGAGGCGCTGACAAAGATGAGAGCCGATGAACCCGGCGGCACCGGTCACGAGGAGGCGCACGACCGAAAGATACCCGACGGGATACGAGTCGTCAGGAAACTTGGGATGGCTCAGCCGCGCGGTGGTGGCCCGGTCAGATGCAGGAGGAACTCGACGTTACCCTTGCCGCCGGTGATGGGTGAGGTCGTCTCACCGAGCACGGAGTAGCCGAGGGTCCTGGCGGTGGCAGCCACCCCGGCGAGGGCGTCGCGACGGGCCTCGTCGTCCCGAACGATCCCCCCTTTGCCGATCCGCGCGCGGCCGACCTCGAACTGCGGCTTGACGAGGGCAATCACCGGCGCCCCGGGAGCGACCAGGGCCGTGAGGGCCGGCAAGACGAGGTTGAGCGAGATGAAGGAGACGTCGATGACCGCCAGGTCCGCCACCTCGGGGAGCAGCTCGGCGGTCGCGTGCCTTATGTTCGTGCGATCGCGGACCACCACGCGCGGGTCGTTGGCGATGCGCGCATCGAGCTGCCCGTAGCCCACGTCGACGCAGTAGACCCGGGCGGCGCCCGCCTGGAGCAGGCAGTCGGTGAACCCGCCGGTCGAGGCGCCGACGTCGATCGCGACCCGACCCGCGACATCGACCCCAAAAGTCGCGAGGGCGTGCGCCAGCTTCAGCCCCCCCCGGGACACGAAGGGCATGGGGGCGTGGCGCAGGCGGAGGGGGGAGTCGGCGGCGATCAGGTCCCCCGCCTTGTCCACCGGACGGTCGCCCGCCAGCACCTCGCCGGCGAGGATCAGGGCGCGCGCCCGCTCACGCGACGGGGCGAGGCCCTGGGCCACGAGCAGCACATCGGCGCGCAGGCGCTTCGGGGCATCGGTCGAGGACACCGGCGGCACCCTACCAAATGGCCCCGTCGACAATTCGGAAGAAGCGCACCGAACCAGTTGCGCGCGGGGGGCCTCTGCGTAGAATACGCGCGCCCGAGGCGCTCGCCGCGGGCGGTCGGGGCTGTAGCTCAGCTGGGAGAGCGCCTGAATCGCACTCAGGAGGCCGACGGTTCGATCCCGTTCAGCTCCACGATTTTATTGAGGATTTTTTCGCCGCGGGGCGTCTGGAAAACGTTTGCCGGGCAAACGTTTTCCATTCAGGCGGCGCTGCTCCCGAGTCCGCCTGCCCTCGCGAGCACCGCCAACACCTTCTGCTGGCGAGCCCCTGCCCCCGATCCTGCCGTGGCGTAGCTCTGCAGCGTGGTCGCGATCGACTCATGCCCAAGTGCCGCCGCCACCGCGTGCGCGCTCAGTCCCGTTTCAACGGCCAGCGTGCCATGAAGGCCGCGCATGCCATGCGCCGTGACTCGCGGCACACCCGCCGCCTTGCAGATCCTCGCCACCCATTTCCTCGGCCAGTTGCGATCGTGGTGCCCGAACAGCGGTTCCTCGGCCTTCCTTCCCTCGGCAAGTCGAAGCAGGGAGCTTCGGAGAGCCTCCGGTACCTGGAGCGTTCGCTTCCCAGCGGCGGTCTTCGAATCCGGAATGCACAAGAGTCGTCCATCGTCATCCAGATCTCGGACGATTCGGCTGACCACCTCCCCGGCCCGAAGACCCATCAGCAACGTCACCAGCGCGCCCACTGCACCCGCCTGGCCCTCTGAGGCGAGTTGCAACGCCTTGGCTTGCCACTTCCGCGCTTCATCGATGCGCAGTTGCGGCTTGCCGTGACGCCGCTTGCCGGTCCCCACGACACCCGCGAGCGGATTTCCGCGCAGGTACCCCTTCCCGACGGCCCAGTTCAAGAAGGTCTTCGCTTCCGCGAGGATGTTCCTGTGTGAGTCGACGGCCAGCGGTTTCCCGTATTTGGTATCGCGGGTACGGAGGGCTTGGTAGTACCCGCCGCACAGCTGCGAGCTGAGACCGGACAAAGGCAGCTCGTCGTCGGGGAAGAAGACCCCCAAACGCCACAGCGTCGCCGTGTATGACCGCTGCTTGTTCTGTTTCTCGTCTCGCAAGTAGATCTCGTACATCTGTTTCACCGCCGCGAGCGTGACTTCCTCGGTCTTTCGGATTCCCCGGTTCAGCGACCGAACGACTTGGACTGCTTCCTTTTCCGTTTCGAAATTTCGAGCAGTTCTGCTGCCTGATTCTTCGACCACGACGATTCGCCATCTGCTTCCTGATACTCGATAGGGTCCGAGCACACGTCGTCCCTTTGTTCTCTGCGCCATTTCCTCATCTCCTTCCCTCGGCGCCGAGAAACGTCAGCGGGAGAGATCCTAGCGATCGCCTCCACAAGCGCAAGCTGTTGCGCCAGGATCGGCGCCAACAACTCCGCGAAGGCACGCAGTTGGTCGGCGTCCATGCCGATGGGTCGGGGAGCCTGGCCGGAGGCCACAAGATCGACGCTGTGCTTGTTGTTCGAACTACTCATGGCGTGTGTACTCGCCTGCTCGCCTGCTCGCCTGCTCGCCTGCTCGCCTGCTCGCGGCGAGCGTTTCGGCCTTGATCCACGGACGGCGGCCTCGGTCTCGCTTGCCAACAATGACCAGGGCTGCCCACTGCCCTGCGTAGGATGTGCACGGCCCCGACTCGACGATCTGGCTCCCGGCGTCTTTGCTGCTCTTGCGGCCCCGAAAGCAGTCGGTCCCATCGCAGTCGTCTCAGGAGTTGTCGATCGCGGTGGCGAATCTGTCTGCAGACGGCCGAGAGCTCCGGTCGAGAAGTGATAGTCGATATCGACGATGGCGAGACAGCCAGCGGCGCTCGCGGCGCTCGGGTGCGTCGCCAATGGGAGGCTCGTATCGGGTTCGACGCATGGGCGTCTGGCCAGCCGTCGATCTCGACGCGGTCTCGATGCCGGGCGAAGCGGTCAACGACGGCGACCGAACTCCGGACCGGGATCCCATGGGAGGAGCGGCCTTCGATCCGAAGGCACTCGCTCGGCGGAGCTCCCCTGCGTCCGGTGATTTTTGTGCGAGGCCGCGGCCCGCGCCATTTGTCTGAAGAGCTCACACAGGCTAGTTCGCAAAAGAGCCGAGTCCGTTGCCACAAACCCCCCAGGAAACTCGAGAATCTCGGGATTTCCGCGGATTTCCCGAAGTTGTTCCTCGCCATCCTGCCGATTCCCGAGCCAGGTCAAGCGAATGGCGCACCTGCAGGATGGTCGGCTTCCGGCACACCTACGTTTTCGGCAACCGTGGCGGCCACTTGGGGGCGACCACAGGATGCCGCCTTTATCTTGCCTTCCACTGTCTCAGTGTTCTGGTTGCCGATTGGTTGCCCATTTTGTTGCTCCCCGGGGGTTCCCCAAGTGGTGCATCTGTTGCGCATCCGTGTGGTGCTCTCGTTGCGTTCCGAGTGCTGCCCTGCTGATCCCCGCGTGCCGCCTTGGCGGCAACCGACGAGCGAAAACAGCGCCAAGGGCGGAGGTCCCAAGGTTGGGCAGCAGGAGGATGAACGCGCGGCACGTGGCGCTGTATCTGTGGTGGACGATCGAGCACGTCTGGGGCCAACGCGTGGCCCTCTCGAGGATGGCGGCAGAGCCCTTCTTGAGCCGACGTCGAGGTGAGCGTGTTAGCGTCAGGCTCTGCGGGGGATCCGTCAAGGCGAAGGCCAACTCCGGCCCCAACCGCATCCGGCCGCCCTGCCGAGACGCTGCGGCTGAGGGCTGCGCCAACGACCAGCCGAAGGAGGATGCCCGCGAGTGCTTCGGACGATTCTTTGGCTTCTGGCCGTTAGGTGCCCCAGTCCCTGATCGGTGCGCACAGCGAGGCCGCAATTTCTCGCGACCGCGAGAAGTGCCATGGCGCATTTCGTAGCGGCTTCGCAGAACCACCCTCTGCCCCCCTGAAGCTTGCTTGTCGGCCCGCGTGAGCCGACGGTAGAGGCTGCCCAATCTGGATCGAGGGCCTCAGCCCGACAGCGGAATCCCGCCCACCAAGTGCAGCTCCCTGACGCATTCCTCGATGGAGCAGGCCGCGAGTGCGAGATGCGCGTCGGAGCGCATCCGGGCAAGCGCGTCGCCGACCGCCTCGGTGTACGCGTCGTTGCGCGACTTTGGTAGCCGCCGCCAAAGACGTTGGACGGCGCCGATAGCGAGGTCGGCTGCTGCGCCCAGGCGCGCGATCTCCGGCGGCGCGAGTCGAGGCAGGGCCCAGTCGAGGAACGTGAAGCCAAAGGCCCCGTGCGCGGCCTCGTCACGCACGATGCGACGGAGGACGGCGCGCGGGAGCGGGTGCCGGACCGCGTGCCAAGTGCCCCGCAGGACGCGGCGGATCTCGGCGTCAAAGGTCAACCGGCCGCAATCCTGCGGGCGATCGCCACTGATGGACGGGCCGTTCACCAGGCCGATCGTCCAGAGCACGCCGGAGTCTTCGGGGACGTCCCACCGACGACATCTCCACCGACGGCTGGACCAACGTCACCGCGCACTTCGCCTTCCCGCCGCGGCAGCGGACCCGTGACACCGAGAGGGCCGCCGGCACCACGCCGACCGTTCCGAGGGGTCCTCGAAATCGGCTGCGAAGTTGGCGGCATTCCCCCGCCAACTTCGCATAGAAGCGCTCCGTCCTGGAGGTGCGAGCCAGTCAAGGCTGCCCACAGGGCACCGCCGGAGGCGGCGTCAGGCCTTGACTTGATTGTGCCGCCAGGACATCCGGCGGGAGCCGCTGCCATCAAGGGTGTTCCGCCGGAATTCTCGCCCGACCTCACCGTCACGAACGTGGCGCCCTTCTCGCAGTGCCGGAGGTCGGTTCTGCTCGTCATCCGACCTAGGTCTTTGGCCGCGGGCGTTCGAGTCCATCTTCGTCGCATGAGAGGCCGCCGCCATCCCCGACGGGGGGGCCTTGCGTCGCTCGCGTTCTGGCCTCGTGCCGTCTCGCGCACGCTCTCCTCCATCGTGGTCCGGTCGACTGCTGGCTCGCCACGGCTCCAGGCTTTCCGGCGCGCCGCCTCTTCCGGTTGCGCAGGAGATATCCGCGCAACGAGCCCGCCGACATCGCGAGTCCCCTGTCCGCCAGGAGTTGCGCCAGATCCTCGACGGTGTAGTGTCGGCGCTGCGCGGGCGCCAGCGCGGGCTCGGCGATGGCCCGTTGCTTGGTGACGGTTCGCGGCCTGGTCGTGGGCAGCTCCGAGAGCTCGCGGCGGAGTATCGCGAGATCGTCGGCGGCGAGCGGCATCGGTTCTCCTTGGTTGTCCCGAGGAGTTCTCGCTGGCGGTTCCGCGTCCGCTGCGTTCGCCGTCGCGCCGATGTTCCCCCGGTCGATCCATGGGCTCGCGGAGATCAGGAGGAAATCGGGGTAGCCTGAGTGGGGTCAAACGCAGGGCAAGATAAAGGCTGAATCACACCGCGGCGTAAACCGCCGCGATGATTCAGCAAAGTGTAGTGTTCGCGCTCCTCGCGTGAATGAGCGCCGGCCGCAAGTCGTCGCCGTCTTTGGGATTCTTCCCGCATTCGGGCATGGCCGCTCGCACGCTCACCGACGGAGAGCGCGGATTTCGGCTTTCGGAGACGATTTTCAGCGCCCGCCGCCGACAACAAACGCGCGCCCCGCTGCGAGCACTCCTTTCAGCATGGCGACTTCAGATTCCAGGTCCGCGACCTTCCGCCCGCGCATTGGCGGGCGCAAGGGCCAGATCAAGCCGAGCGCGTGCGACTTTCCGCTGCACGATGATCGCGAAGATCGAGCAGCGCATCCGGCGCATCACCGGAGGCGGGACACCGAGGCGCGGACGCCGGCCCGCTGCGGGCGGGTACGGGAGCCAGCCCACGGCGTTGTCCCGGCGGTGCATCGACAAGGCGCGCATCGTGCCGATGGCGGGCCGTGGAATTCGTGCCGCCCGCCAGCACCTTTCCTACATCGAGCGGGATGGCGTCGAGCGCGACGGCGCCAAGGGTGAGCTCTATGGCGCGGATGGTGGGGACTTCAAACCGGAGTACCTGGCGGAGGAGCTCTCCAAGGAGGCGCACCAGTTCCGGTTCATCGTGGGTGCCCTGCCCCAGCCGGGAGACAGGTCGCGCTACCTCGTCGTCGATGGCAAGAGCGAGATCGAACCCATCGAGGGCATTCTTCGGCGCAAGGGCCTGCACGACGAGCTCCGTGGCGACATGTATGCGGTCGTCGAGGACGCGCATGGCCGGGCGCACTACGTGCCCCTCGACGCCGCGGCAGCCCAGCGCCTCAAGGAAGGGGCCATCAGGTGCCGCCCGATCTCGTGTCACAGCTGAAGGCGCGCGAGACCACGCACCCCCAACTGCGCCTACAGGTCGACGAGATCGCGCCGCCGCTCGGGGACCAGGTGAAGCTCCGTGGGCCGGCCTGGCTCGACTCGGCGGAGCCGCG
>Ga0265331_10003336_pt1 | contig 10420 bp, 10 predicted proteins | sample 41923metaG_FD_202088 | JGI IMG/M metagenome (GOLD analysis project Ga0265331, IMG submission 202088) | Rhizosphere microbial communities from Carex aquatilis grown in University of Washington, Seatle, WA, United States - 4-19-23 metaG | ecosystem: Host-associated > Plants > Roots > Rhizosphere...
CGTCGATTTCGAGTCTGTCGATCTTTCGGGCGTGCTGAGCGAGAACGATGCCGCGCGCGCCATCAGGGCGCTTTGCGCGCGACCGGACGTTCACGGCGCGATCCTCGTCATGTCCTCCCAGCCGCAGACGGACGAGCTTGATCTCGCCAATGTGATTCCCGCCGAGAAGGACGTCGACGGCCTGTCGGCGTCAAACCTCGGCGCGCTCATGCAGCACAGCGCAAAGCAGCGCTTCGTTCCGCCCGCGACGCCGCAAGCCTGCATGGCGCTCGCCGCCTCCGTGACCGAGATCGCCGGCAAGCGCGTCGCCTTGATCGGGCGCGGGCGCACGGTCGGCCGCCCGCTCGCCAACATGCTCATCAACGCCGGCGCCACCGTGACCGTCTGCCACTCGAAAACGAAGGATATTCCGCAGATCACGCGCGAGGCGGAGATCGTCTTCGTCGCGACGGGCCGCCCCAAGGGCTTCGGCAAAGAGTATTTTCGCGCCGGTCAAATCGTCGTGGACGCGGGGATCGGCTTCATCGACGGAAAGCTCTTCGGCGACGTCGACAGCGCTTCGCTGGAGGACATCGACCTCACCCTCACCCCCGTCCCCGGCGGCGTCGGCCCGCTGACCTCGGTGCTGATTTTGGAGAATCTACTGCGGCTCATCGAGAACGGGCGAGATGTGCGTGGCTGACACCCGACAACGCGTCATGCCCGCGCTCGTCGCGGTCATGACGGTGTTGGAGAACTCGCCTCAACCGCGGGCGGCGCGGGCGCGGGCGAGGCCGCCGGCAAGAACCAACCCGGCGAGCCCCACGAGGCCGGCGCCGGGAATCGGGCCGGGAGCGACGGTCTCGGTAATCGAGGTGATGTCGCCCTTAATGTAGGTGTCAATCGAATAGCCAGCAGCAGCATTGTCAAAGCTGGAATAGCCAGCGGACAGTGTCAAAACATCACCAGGCTGGGGGGTGTAGGCGAAAGGCGTGTTGATGCTGGCCGGGATTGTCGACACCCCACTATCATTATACACCGAACTGTTGGCATAAGCGTCGTTAAATCCGTCGGCGGTGCTATTGAAATCTTCAGCGTAGTGAGCTTGATTGCCGATCGGCGCGCTCGGGTCGTTCGACCCATATATCAAGCCATCATAGCTTCCGGCGATGGCCGGGCCAGTGATGGCGCCGACCTTCACCGTTGCGCCCAGCGAGGGCGACGGGACGGAATAGATGCTCCCGCCAATGGCGAAGTTCTGCGTGGGGCTGGAATAGGTATGGCCTTCGGCCGTGTCGAAGCGATAGGTGATCTGGAACGCCGAGCCGACGAGGTTGTCATTGCCGCCCGCCGGCCCGAAGATGCCGGTCAGGTCGCTGTCGCCGGTCACCACGCCGTAGTAGGTGACCTCGACGATGGCCGCCCGCGCTGAAGAGGCTCCCGCCAGCAGGGCGAGGCTTGCGATAGCGCCGAGAAGCTTGGCCTTCATATGAGTCCCCTTGATATTTTCGAGCGGGCCTGCGCGTGGCCTTTTGCCCGCCGGATTGCCTCCGGCATTTTCATCCCGGAATTGATGACATTCGACACTCTCATAAATGCCCGAAAATTCAACATTAAATGCATCTGATGCGCTATTTTAATCGCGCTTTCGACCGGACCAAGGACCCTATGAGCCCCTACCCCGCTTCTTGCCCTCGTACGGATTCTCCCCCGTCCGCCGCGAGATGCGGATCGGCACGCCCGGCAGATCGAAGGACTTGCGCAGGCTGTTGATCAGATAGCGCTCGTAGCTCGTCGGCAATTCGTCGAGCTGGTTGCCGAAGAAGGTGAAATGCGGCGGGCGGCTCTTGGGCTGCGTGACGTAGCGGATCTTGATCCGCCGTCCCGAGACGGCGGGCGGCGGGTTCTCTTCGAGCGCGCTCGCGAGCCAGCGGTTGAGCCGCCCCGTCGAGATGCGCTTGTTCCAGACCTCATGCGTCTCGATGATCGCCTGCATCAGCGCCTCGAGCCCGAAGCCCGTCGTCCCCGAGACGGGCACGACCTGGCAGCCGCGCAGCTGCGGCAGCAGGCGCTCGGCCTCCTCGCGCAAGGTGATCAGCGTCTTGCCGCGATCCTCGACCGCATCCCATTTGTTCAAGCCGATGACGACCGCTCTGCCCTCCGAGGCGGAAATGTCGGCGATGGTCAGATCCTGTTTCTCGAAGGGAATGGCGCAATCGACTAGCAGCACGACGACCTCGGCGAAGCGCACGGCGCGCAACGCGTCGGCGCCCGCGAGCTTCTCCAGCTTGTCGACGACGCGGGCGCGCTTGCGCAGCCCCGCCGTGTCGAAGAGCTTCATCTTGCGCTCGCGCCACAGGAAATCGATCCCGATGCTGTCGCGCGTGATTCCGGCCTCGGGGCCGGTGAGCAGCCGCTCCTCGCCGAGCAGCCGGTTGATGAGCGTCGATTTGCCGGCGTTGGGGCGCCCGACCACGGCGATGCGCAAGGGCTTCGTCAGATCGAGGTCGCTGCCGTCCTCATCCTCCGCGAACTCGGGTCTTGCGAACCCCTTGTCATCCTCGGGCGGCGCCTCGGTCAACTCGGGGAGCGCGAGGCGCAGGGCGTCGAAGAGGTCGATTAGCCCCTCGCCATGCTCGGCGGATAGCGGCACCGGATCGCCCAAGCCCAGCGCATAGGCTTCCAGCACGCCGGCCTCGCCCGCGCGTCCTTCGGCCTTGTTGGCGGCGAGGATGACCGGCTTGTCGGCGCGGCGCACGAGATCGGCGAAATATTTGTCGTCCGGCGTCACGCCGACGCGCGCGTCAATCATGAAGAGGATGGCGTCGGCTTGCTCCACCGCGGCTTCCGTCTGCCGGCGCATGCGCCCGATGAGCGAGCTGTCGGCGCCCTCCTCGAGCCCGGCCGTGTCGATGACGGTGAAGGTGAGATCGGCAAGCTTCGCCTGCCCCTCGCGCCGATCGCGCGTGACGCCCGGCCGATCGTCGACGAGCGCGAGCTTCTTGCCGACGAGCCGGTTGAAGAGCGTCGATTTGCCGACATTGGGCCTGCCGACGATGGCGAGCGAGAAGGTCATGAGTGGAATGTCTCGCGCGGCCACGGCTGGAGAGCCCCCTCCCTGTCCCTCCCCCGCTTCGCGGGAGAGGGGACCCTAACGAGCGAGATTTCGCGATTTGAGCCAAGCCCCCAATCTGCCCCCTCTCCCGCGAAGCGGGGGAGGGTTGGGGAGGGGGCTCGGCCCCGCCTATTTCTTCTCGATTTCCTTCATTTCAACCGTCACGCCGGCGTCGGCCGGGTTCTGGCCGTCGGCCGATTCGACGATGGGCGTGATGGATTTGATCGCCCCTGGCCTTCCTTTGACGCCGCGCGCGGCGTGCAGCAGGCCCTGGTAGGCCTGGGCGCGCTGACGCATGCCCGCCGGCGCGCTGGTGTCGCTCAGCAGCAGATTGAACACTCGCTCGGCCTCGTCGAAGTCCTTGTCCTCGAGCGCGTCGAGGCCGGTCCACTCCTGCGCGCTGTAGCGGAAGGCGTGATTCTCGGTCAGGAGCGCCCCGAGCTTGATCATGCTCTTCTCGCGGTCGCCCAGCTCCATCGTGTAGATGGCGCTGCGCAGATCCGCGACCTGCCGCGTCAGGCTGTCGACCTTCTTGTCCTCGGCGAGCGCGTCCAAAAGCTCGATGGCTTTGGCCTTGTCGGTCCTGGCGAGCTCTTCGGCGCCGCGCAGGCGCGCCAGCGTCGCATAGCCCGGCGGGCCATTCTTGGCGATGGCGTCGAAGGCGGCGACGGCTTCGGCGCTCTTGCCGGCCTCGGCGTCGGCGACCGCCGCGAGGAAGCGCACATTGGCGGCCTCGGCCACCTTCGTGTGCTCGGTCTTGTAATAGCTCCAGGCGCCCGTTCCTGCGACGATGAGGACCGCCAGGACGATGACGGGCGTCTGATAACGCTTCCAAAGATTTTCGACCTTGTCTCTTTGGACGTCCTCGTCGACCTCACGGAAAATATCGGACATGACCGCTCCGGAACCCTTCTCGCGCCCCCTCGACGCCTGAGGCGCCTGTTAGCATGGCGCGGCGCGCGAGGCCAGGAGGCGGCACAAGCGGCGGCGGCCGGCGCGCGGGAATGCTTATCTAAAGTCAAACTTTAAATGGCCTCACTGAAAACCCGTAAAAGCTGCTGCTGATTACAATGAGACAACCTTTTTAACTGCCGTGCGACAGAAAAACGCCTAGCCAAGGCTGGGCGATGCAGCATAGGATATCAAAGATTCGGGTGCATCGGCGCTCCATTTGTTTGGAATGCTGGGGCTTAGCCGCTCGCTGCAAGGCGGCGCCCAAGAGAATTTATGCGGGGGAGGCCGCCATGCCGAGAGACTTTTGCCCGCCGGATTCCCCGCGCTCCCTTGCGGTCTGGCTCCTCGGCCTCGCGGCGGTTGTGGCTTTAGGGCTCTCCACGCCGGCGATGGCCGTGCCGAGCTTCGCCCGACAGACCGGCCAGCCCTGCGCCACCTGCCACACGAATTTCCCCGAGCTCACGCCTTATGGACGACGATTCAAGCTCGGCGGCTACACCGCCACCGGCGGGACCGAGCCCTGGGAGGCGCCGCCGATCGCGGCGATGGTGCTGCCGACCTTCACCAAGACGAAGGTTCAGCAGGACACGCCGCCGGCCAACACGGGCGGTTACCCCGACGCGCATGTGAACGACAATTTCATCATGCAGCAGGTGAGCCTGTTCTACGGCGGTAAGATCTACGACAATCTGGGCGCCTTCATCCAAGGCACCTACGATAAGCACGACCAGCGCACCTTCCTCGACAACACCGACATCCGCTACACGCAGACAACCAACATTGGCGGCGTCGACGCGATCTTCGGCCTGACCGCCAATAACAATCCGACGGTGCAGGACGTCTGGAATACGACTCCGGCCTGGGGCTTCCCCTATGTCGCCGCGAGCCTCGCGCCGGCCTTTGGGCCGCCGGGCACACAGATCGAAGGCGGCTGGGCGGGCACGACCGTCGGCACGGGCGCCTACGCCTTCCTCAACGACATGCTCTATCTGGAGACGTCTCTCTATCACCCCATGTCGAAGGGAATGAACGGCGCGCTCGGCTACGCCTGCGGCTATAACGCCGACTATATCGCGAATGTGCAGCAAGGCTGGGCACCCTTGGCATATCCGAGCGTCGCCGGCTTGCCCTTCCCGGCGTGGCAGCCCTATACGCAGAACCCGCAAAATTACACCATCGGGTGCTCGTCGAGCTCGCTCGCCAACGCTTCGCCCTATTGGCGCGTCGCCTTGGAGAAGAACTGGGGCGAGCATTCGCTGATGATCGGCGCCTTCGGCTTCTATCCGGCGGTGCTGCCGGGGCGCATCATCGGCTATGGCGTCGACTATTACCGGGACATCGGCCTCGACGCGCAATATCAATATATCAGCGGCGTGCATGCTCTGACTTTGCAGCTCACGCGCATCACCGAGATGCAGAATCTCCAGGGAACCTATGCGCAGGGGATCGCGTCGCAATTCATCGCCAGCAACAGCATTAACAACATTTACGGCCTGCCAGTTTCCGGCGGCTACGCCGCGTCGTCCAATGCGCTCAACTATCTGCTGAGCTTCAAGGCGACGGCGGGCTACACCTGGGACCACACGCTGAGCGGCTATGTCAGCTATTTCCATGTGAGCGGCTCGCCGGACTTCACGCTCTACGGCAACGCGATGCTCGGCTGGCTGACGTCCACGCTGCCCACCTGGCAGTCCGGCGGCGGCGGCGGCTATCCGAACGGACCGGGCCAATCCGCCGTCGGCCTGCCGAATGGCGCGGGCCTGATCTTCGATTTCGCCTACATGCCCTTCAGCAAGGGCGGCCCCGAATTCTGGCCCTGGGCGAACGCCAAGATCGGGCTTTCCTACACCCATTACCTGTCGATAAACGGCGGCACGTCGAATTTCGACGCGAATGGAATCTATTACAACGGCAGCAGCTGGCGCACGCATAGCGCGACCGATAACAACACGCTGTTTCTTTACACGTGGTTCGCGTTCTAGCCGCTCCGGCGTGACGGAAAGCCGCGACGCGGGGCATGGGCGGGGGGAGAACATGAGGCTGAAGATTCCGGTCACCGTGCTTTGCGCGGTTTCGCTCGCCCTCGCTTTCACGGCGGCGGGCGCCGCGCGGCAGCGAGTCTGGCGCGTCGCCGCCGAGAGCGGCTTCGAGTCGAAGGCGGACTATTGCAAGACGTGCCACGGCCTCTCGGGCGAAGGCTATCGCGGCTATTATCCGATGCCTCGGCTCGCGGGGCAGCAGCCCAGATATATCGAGAACCAGCTCAGGGCCTTCATCGAGCGCCGTCGCGTCAATCCGGTGATGTTCAACGTGGCGCATGCGTTGAGCCCGGGGATGCTCGCCGCGCTGACCCAATATTTCCACCAGCTGAACCCGCCGCCGATCGGCGGCGCGGCGGGCGGAAATGTGGGCCTCGGTCGCACGATCTATGAGGAGGGACTGCCGGAGGCCAATATCGCCGCCTGCTCCGCCTGCCACGGTCCCGAGGCCAAGGGGTATGAGGAGATTCCGCGCCTCGCCGGACAGCTCTATCCCTATACGGTGAAGGCGCTGTCGGGCTGGACGCGCGAGCGCGGCCAGGGCGGCGCCGGCAAGAGCGACGCCTCGGCGATCATGGTCCCGACGACGCATAATCTCAACGCCGCGCAGATCTCGGCGCTTGCGGCCTATCTCAGCACGCTACGGTGAGCGGCGAAGGAACGCAACGCTACTCACCTAAGCCAGCGCAGAACGGAAACCATGCGAATCAAGCCGACAGGAATAGCGCTTCTGGCGATGCTTCTTTGCGCCGCCGGGCCGTCGCGCGCGCAGGAGGATCTCCCGGTGCGCAATTGCACATGGTGCCACGGCTCATCGGCGCAGGGCTTCTCCACCGCGCCGCGGATCGCCGGGCAGCAGCCGCACTACCTCGTGCAGCAGCTTTTGGCCTTCAAGGACCATAGCCGCGACAATCCCACCTCCGCGCAATATATGTGGGGCGCCACGGCGCGGCTCAGTCCCGAGCGCGCAAGCGAGTTCGCGGCCTATTTCGCGGCGCTCCCCGCCGAGCCCGCGAGTGACGGAAACAGCGCGCTCGTCGAGGCCGGAAGAGTTCTCTACGAGCAAGGCGCCGCGCAATCCGAAGTCGCGGCCTGCGTCGTCTGTCATGGCCCCAACGCGCAGGGCTTCGAGGCCATCCCACGCCTGGGCGGACTGTCTTACGGCTATCTCAAGAGCCGGCTCGCGCAGTGGTCGCAGGGCTTCCACGCCTCGGCCTTCCCCATGCCGCAGGTTGCAACAAGCCTCTCGCCCGAGGAGGTCGAGGCGCTCGCCTCTTATCTGAGCTTTTTGAGATAGGCGACGCCCGCAGCGCGCCTGGCCGGCCGACCTAAAGGAACTCCCCGATGACAGCGCTCCGCTCGACGCTCTCAGCTTTTGCCCTCCTCGCGCTGCTTTGCGCAACGACGGCGCGCGGCGAGGAGCCGAAGCCCGAGGCCTCCAAGCCCGCGGCGGCCAAAGCGGAAACGCCGAAGCCGGACGCGCCGCCGCGCGCCGAGTTCGAGGCCAAATTCACCTATTGCAAGACCTGTCACGGCGTTTCGGGCCAAGGCTTCCGCGGCGCCTACCCGATGCCGCGGCTCGCCGGACAGCAGCCCGAATATCTGCAAAACCAGCTCGAGGCCTTCATCGAACGCCGGCGCGTGAACCCCGTGATGTTCAACGTGGCGCATGTCCTGAGGCCCGGGATGCTGGCGGCGCTGGCCGAGGGCTTTCAAAATCTGAACCCCAAGCCGCTCGGCGGCGAGCCCCGCGAGCTCATCCCCGCCGGCAAGAAAATCTTCGAGGAAGGCGTGGCGTCGGCCAACATCCCGCCCTGCGCCTCATGTCACGGGCAAGACGCCAAAGGCCAGAGCGCCATGCCGCGCCTCGCCGGTCAGCTCTACGATTACACGACGCGGAAGCTCTCGAACTGGAGCAAGGAGCGCGGCCAGGACCCCGCCAAGCCAGATACCTCGCAGCTCATGGAGCCCATCGCGCATGGCCTGACGCCGCAGCAGATCTCGGAAGTCGCGGCCTATCTGGGGTCGTTGGAGTAGCCCGCGCTTCGACCAGCCAAATCCCGGTTGGGAGCCCACGCTGATCACGGCTAAGTTTCATTCAAGCAACATCCAGCGCGGTCGTTGCAAAACCCGCATATCGCGGAACCTATGCACGCGGCGCGATAAGATAAACGCGGCGCAGCGGGATGAATTGACGCAAAAACTAATAGACTTTTAAGGGATACTCTTTAAAGAAATTCCTGGCTAAACATGCTCACGCTCTTCGCTCAGAAATTCTATTCCCGCGTGCAGCGCCGAATGTGGAGCGCGCCGCTCGCTTTGGCGTCGTCCGGGCTACGCGGGGGCGAGTTGCGGGACGGCGCTCTTCCGGCGGAGATCGAGCTTTACGAAAAATCCGCTGGAAAGGCGCATGGCGCGGGCTCCCTGCCCTTGCGCACGCTGATGAGAATCGAATCCCTGCTGGAGGGCGACGATATCGTCTCCGCAGAAACGGGATGCGGCAAATCCACCATCTATTTTTCGCGCATCGCCGCGAGGCACAAGGTCTTCTGCCTCGACGACCGCAATCTTCCGCCCGCTGATTCCAGCGTCGCCTATTTCATGAACTGTCCCGCGACGCGGCTTGCGAGCGTCGAAACTATCTTCGGGCCGACGCAGGCGACCCTGCCGACCTACGCCAATCACGCGCCCTACGATCTCGTGCTCATCGACGGCCCGCACGGCTTTCCTTTTCCCGAGCTCGAATATTTCTTCTTCTACCCGCACCTGAAAACCGGCGCGCTTCTCGTCATCGACGACATCCAGATTCCGACCATCGGCCGTCTCGCGGATTTCCTGAGCGAGGACCGGATGTTCGAAAGGGTCGAGCTCATCGGGGCCACGGCCGTCTTCCGCCGCACCGACGCGCCGACGCTCGATCCCTTCGGCGACGGCTGGTGGCTGCAGGACTACAATCGCCGCCGCGCGGATTTCCAGAAGCGGCACTATCTGCAGGACGGAAAGCGGCGCGAGCCGATCAATTTCGAGGGGAAGTTTTAGGGATGCAGCCGAGGGAAAGGTCGAGAAAACGCTCGCCCCGCAGGCGACCGGACCGAGCGCATGCCCTCACCGGCCGTCGCAAGCTTGGCTTCCGGCAGCGATTGCAGCTCATGCAGGCTCACCGGGCGCGGGCCTATTTCTTCGTGAACGGGGACACCGTTTGCCCGTCCCGGCCCTGAGCGAGCTTATAGGCGGAAGGCCCCGCCTTCGATTGATTCTTGTCCGCCTTCGGCTTTTTGGCCTCTTTATTGCCCTTCGCTTGACCTTTCGCCATGACTTCCTCCTGTTTGTTGGGCCGCCATGTCTCGCGGATCGATCAATGTAGCATGCTTTCTGGAACCGCCGGCGTGAATCGCTCTAAGCCCCGCGGATAAGCCCAGCTCCAGCAGCGTCTGCGCCGAGCAGACATCGGCCGCAGGCAAGAACGGACCTGCCGCCGCGAAATCCCTACTGAAGGAAAATATCGGATGGCTCATCCGTGAATATGAGCACGCCGATCCCAATGAGCAGGAAGGGAAGCGCCCATTTGGCTATCTTTTCGAGATAAGCCCTCGACGCCGGCTGATGGGCCAAAATGTTGGCAAGCCAAGTCATAAGAATGGCTGCCACTACGGCCGCGGCGAAACTCACGAGAACAAGCAACGGCTTCAAGTCGGCCAGGAGCGGCGTCATGATGCTGACGCTGTCGCTGCTATTCGCCAAAAGCGCCAAGGCGACGCCGAAATAGGTGGCGAAGCCAATCGGAACCGGCGCCTCGTCCACGCTCGGGTCTTTACCGCCGACACGGTTCATCATCAGCTTTAGGAATTGATAGCCGCCAAGCGCAATGGGAATCAGGCCGAGGTAACGCACCTGCTTTGCGGATATGCTATTATCCGCAGCCCGTGCGAGCATGAAACTGACGAAGAGCACCGTCACGCAGACGCAAATGAATGTCAGCTTCACGTAGAGTGGTCGGTAGCCCGGCTTGGCGCCGTAGGCCGAGAGAACGACGAGATTGTCGAAATTCGTCGAGACACATGAGATTGCGGCCACGCTCGCGACACTCAGCGCCTCGATCAGCAATAGCGATGAATTTGGATCGCTCAAATCTCCCCCAATCTCATGCCGCGCGGTCTTGGGCTCCGCAGAGATGCGCACAAAACGAGAAGCGCTAAAAGTTGAAGAACTTCAAGCGCAGCGCGCCTTCATAGGCCTCTTTCGCCTCCAGGACTTTGTCGCGCGCCTCCTCCTCGAAATGGGCGCCTTCCCATTTATCGATCTCGGCCACTGAGTGCGGAGTGACGGAGACGAG
>Ga0265331_10003338_pt1 | contig 10413 bp, 11 predicted proteins | sample 41923metaG_FD_202088 | JGI IMG/M metagenome (GOLD analysis project Ga0265331, IMG submission 202088) | Rhizosphere microbial communities from Carex aquatilis grown in University of Washington, Seatle, WA, United States - 4-19-23 metaG | ecosystem: Host-associated > Plants > Roots > Rhizosphere...
TTCGACGACGATCCAGCCCGGCCGCTGCGTTGCTCCTCCTCACCGTACCTACGGGTACGCGTCGTCGTCGCGCCTTGCGGCCAGCCCGGCTTGTCGACGGCTCATGCAACGCATTTCTCAGACAGGACACTAGCGCGCGAAGGGCACGGCGCTGCCGTGCGTCCATTCATGGGCTGCGGGGACTGGTCGCGAGCCGCTGGGTGATGAGCGCGCGCAGGTTCGCGCCTCGGCTGCTGTGGAGCGGCGGCAAGGGATGTTCTGCCCCGTCGGCATCCACGAGCATCAACATGGCTTGCTTGTCGTGAATCCTCGCGACGATGCCCCGGACGTCATCGAGCCTCCAGGTGCGCAGGCCATGTTCGTCCCGGATGATGATCGACTCCTCGGTCACCACCGCCACCTGTCGCCGGATCGGCTGGTCTTCTGGCCGCCGCAAGGTGGGCGTCGCGAAGAGCCCGAACATCCCGGCGGCAATCAGCAGCATCACGGGACCGGTGACCTGCCCCGAGTGACAAGCGAGGGCAGCAGCCGCCCCCGCCGCCGCCAGAATCGCGAGGACGAGCATGACCCGCCTGACCGTGGGGTCCTCCTCGTCCAGGAACACGGCCGTCACGCCCGCCGGCACTTTGCCTGCATCCACCAGCAACAGGACCGCGATATCCGACAGCATCCCACTTGACATCGGCCGCCAGCGGCTCGGCTTGAGCGCCTTGCGTCGTCGCAGGGGTCGCGCACTGCCGAGTAGCGGTACCGTCCGACCGCGAGCATTCAGCAATGACGAACTGCGAAACGTATTTCGCGCTTCGGGAGAAAGGCTATGACGCGACGACCGAGACCGACTTCGCGGCCATGAAGATGGCAGCGCCCGCGCCTGGTTCTGGGATCGCATAGTATCGGAGTGCCGAAGGCGAGCCGTTCGGCGGCATCACGCAGACGCGAACAAAGTGTCCACGCAGGTCAGTGTATCGAAGACGGCCTCGTAATCGACCGGATCCCCATCCCGGCCACATGCGTTCACGTTCGCGTCGAGCGGCAAGGCGACCCCTCGCTCGCCGAGGGCAAGCAGGCTCGGCGTCTGGCCGACCGCGAGCCCGCACGATGGAACCTCCCGGATCTGGCGCCCTCGGGGGTCGAACCACTCGAGCGCGCCCGATTCCGGATCGCGGCGCACACGAAAGCCACCCTCGTGTACGAGGAGCTCTGCGGGCCTCCTTCGAGGCGCACTGGCACCCGCCAGGGACAGGGGCGGGGCCTGACGTGCCTCGGCCGCGCCGTCCCTCCTAGAGGTTCCCGAAGAACGCGAACTCGCGGTCGGCCCAGCCGGGGAGGTGCTCGTGGGCGAAGTCGGGGTAGATGATGCGGGTCTTGGGGGAGGTGATCTTGTTGTAGGCGGCGAACTGGGTGGAGGGCGGACAGACGGTATCCATCAGGCCGACGCCCATCATCACCTCGGCGCGGATGCGCGGGGCCAGGTGCTGCACGTCGATGTAGCCGAGGCGCTCGAACCAGTGACCGATCCGGGCGTGGGTGGGATCGTGCCGCCGGAAGAACTCGCGCAGCTCGTGGTAGGCGTCCTTGGCCAGATCCATCTCCCACACCCGCTGGTAGTCGGACAGGAACGGGTAGACCGGCGCGATCCGCCGGATGCGCGGCTCGAGGGCGGCGCAGGCCAACGTGAGCGCGCCCCCCTGCGAGGCCCCGCGCGCGCCCACCCGCTCGGGATCCACCTCCTCGAAGCCCATCACGATCCGCGCGAGCTGGGCGGTGTCGAGGAAGATCTGCCGGTAGAGGAGCTTGTCGGGGGCGTCCTCGAGCCCGCGGATGATGTGCCCCGCCTGCGTGGTGCCGCGGACGCCGCCCCGATCCTCGCTGAGCCCGGCCTGCCCCCGGCAGTCGAGCGATGCCACCGAGAGCCCGGCGGCGACCCACCCGAGCTTGGGCGCGAAGTCCCCGCTGTCCCCGGTGTACCCGTGGAACTCGAGCAGCGCCGGGTGCCGCCCGCGCGCGCGCTTGGGGCGAAGGTACTTGGCGTGCACCCGCGCCCCGCCCACTCCGTCGAAGTACAGGTGGAAGCACTCCGCGAAGCCGGGCTCGAGCGCCGCCGGGACCAGCTCGACCCGCGGATCGGTGGCGCGCATCTCCGCCAGCCCCCGCTCCCAGTAGGCGTCGAAGTCGGCCGGCCGCGGGTTGCGGCCGGGGTAGGTCTCGAGCTCGGCGAGAGAAAGATCGACGGTGGGCATCGGCGCGCGAGCTTACCCGAGGCCGCGCCCCCCCGTCAGGTGGTGGCCTGCCCCCGCGCCATCAGGATCTTCCCCGAGCGGACCATCTCCACGATCTGGAACTGACGCATGAGGGTCACGAAGGCGTCGAGCTTCTCGCTGCCCCCGTAGATCCTGACCATCAGCGAATCCGTCCCGTAGTCGACCACCTTGGCGTTGTACTGCTCGGCGATCTGCAGGATCTCGGTGCGCTGGTCGAGCTGACACCTGATCTTGATGAGCGCGATCTCGGTCTCGATAACCGACTGCCCCGTGTGATCGATGGCGTGAACCACGTCGATGAGCTTGGTGCACTGCTTGATGATCTGCTCCAGCGTGTCGGGATCCCCGCTGCAGGTGATGGTCATGCGCGAGAAACCGCCATTGGCGAGGTCCGGGCTCACCACCAGGCTCTCGATGTTGTAGCCGCGGCGCGAGAAGATCAGCGCCACGCGAACCAGGACCCCGGGCTTGTTCCGGACCAGGATCGAGATGGTGTGCATGGGCCCTGGGGGCATCACGGGAAGGCTGCTGGAAATGTCCAGTGCGGCTGTGGCGGTCATGGCTATGTGGAGCCCGTAGGCTTCTCCATCTTCTGCTTGGGTTTCTCGATGATCATGTCGCGCAACGCGGCGCCAGCCGGGATCATGGGGAACACGTTGTCCTCCTTGATCACCTCGGCCTCCACCACGCACGGGCCCTCGTTGTAGTCCATGGCGGCCTTCAGCACCCGGTCCACCTCGGCCGGACGCCGCACCCGCCAGGCCTTGATGCCGTAGGCGCCTGCCAGCTTGACGAAGTCGGGGTTGCCCACCAGATCGACCCCCGACAGGCGGTTGTCGAAGAACAGCTCCTGCCACTGGCGCACCATGCCGAGGTAGGAGTTGTTGATGATGAGGACCTTGACCGGCAGCTTGTGAATCGCCGCCGTCGCCAGCTCGGCCAGGGTCATCTGGAAGCCGCCGTCGCCCACGATGGCCCAGACCTTCTTGTCGGGACAGGCGAACTGCGCCCCGATGGCGGCCGGAAAGCCGTAGCCCATGGTCCCGGCGCCCCCCGAGGACAGCCAGTGGCGGTGCTTGGTGGTGAGGCAGAACTGCGCGGCCCACATCTGATGCTGGCCGACGTCCGTGGTGAGGATGCAGTCGCGGCCGCCGAGCTTGTCGAGGCGGTCGAGCACATACTGGGCCTTCAGGCCCCCCTTCTTCACATACTTGAGGGGGAGCTGCTTGCGCCAGGCCGCGATCTCGCCCAGCCACGCCTCGGTGTCACAGGCGCTGACCATCGTGGTCAGCTCCTCGACGGCGAGGCGCGCGTCCGCGGCGATGGAGACGTCCGGGCGCACGATCTTGTTGAACTCGGCGGCGTCGACGTCGATGTGGATCTTGGTCGCGCCCACGCAGAACTCCGACAGCTTCCCGGTGATGCGATCGTCCCAGCGGGCCCCGATGGCCATGATGCAGTCGCAGTTCATGACCGTCTTGTTGGCGTAGGCGGTCCCGTGCATGCCGAGCATGCCCTGGTTGAGGGCGTGGTCCTCGGGGACGGCGCCCTTGCCGAGCAAGGTGTTGACCACCGGCGCCTGCAGCTTCTCGGCGAGCCGGGTGATGGCCGGACCGGCGTCGGAGATGACCGCGCCGTGGCCCACGTACAGAACGGGGCGCTTGGCGCGCGCGAGCAGGGTGGCCGCCTTCTTGAGGAGCAGAGGATCGGCCTTGCCGGGGGGATTGTAGCCGGGCAGGTCGACGGTGTCGACGAAGTCGGCGGTGCAGCGGGCGCTGGTGACGTCCTTGGGGAGATCGATGAGGACCGGGCCTGGCCGACCGCTGGTGGCGAGGTGGAACGCCTCGCGCGCGATGCGCGGGATGTCGTTCGGGTCCTTGACCAGATAGGAATGCTTGACCACCGGGTAGGTGATGCCGGTGACGTCCGCCTCCTGGAAGGCGTCTTTGCCCAGCATCGGGGAGATGGTCTGCCCGGTGAGGACGATCATCGGCACGGAGTCCATGAGCGCGGTCAGCAGGCCGGTGACGGTGTTGGTCGCCCCTGGACCGGAGGTCACGAGCACCACCCCGGGTCGACCGGTCGCGCGCGCGTACCCGTCGGCCATGTGCGTGGCGCCCTGCTCGTGGCGGACGAGGATGAGCTTGATCTTCGAATCCACCAGGGCGTCGAACATCGGCATCGCCGCGCCGCCCGAGAGCCCGAAGACATACTCCACGCCCTCGCGCTCCAGGCACCGGATGAGCTTCTCGGCCCCGGTGGGCGCAACGGCCGCGACCGCGCCGCGAACGGGGACCGGCACGACCGCCGGAGCTGCGGAATGAGAGGAAGGAGAAGAGCTGGGGAGTGGAGCCGTCGAACCGCGTGAGCTGGCCAAGTGGAACCTCCTGTCGGGGAGCGAGCAACCTAACATCCGGAATCGCCGATTGCCAGACGATTTTGAGATGTAGGTTTCTTCGTACCATCTCGATTGAGCGATATGACGCAGTGTGAACACGGGAATTCCGTATCTGCGGTCTCTTTCCTGCCAAGCCGAGCGCCATTTCGACCATCTCCCCGGGACCACACGTCGAATTGGCCGCGCGCGGGCCACTTGACCAGCCCGGGTGAGCTCGACGCCAGTCAGGACCCCCGGACAGCCCGCCCAACGGGCGAACGAGGTTGCCTCGGTGACCTTCCTCACCCTTCGGCGACTAGTCGGAGACGCCGCGGTGCTTATCTTGCAAAGGCCGTCATAAGGGAGACGGTATCAACATGGGAAATCAAAAAATACGCACGACTCTGGCGGTCGAGACTGCCATCTCGCGAAGGCGCTCGCCCATCGACCTGCGGATCCACGGGGAGAACCTGTTTCTCTCGGGCCGGTTTCACCGATGGCAGAGCGCGGTCGCGCTGGGTAACGATCTCGACGAGCTGTCCGTGCGGATGGCGGTGGATGTCACCAGCCCGGATCACCTCAACCACGCCGACGACACCGCCGAGGAGCTGCTGGCCTTTCGCAGCACCAATGTGAGCCCGGTGACCGGCAATGGCAGCGTCAGCATGGCTCGGGGAGAGCTCGTGACCCAGGCCGGCACACGCCCGTTCGAGATGTTGCTCGAGACGCCGGAAGGCCACACGCCCTTCCTCGGCCTTTCCTTCGTGATTCGCAAGGACGAGCTCGGCGCCGCATGGAAGGAGCTCGTCACGGGAGGCTCGGGTGCCGGTGGGATCGACGCCGAGCGGCTGCTCGATCCGTGGTCGGCGGTGTCGAACCCGGCGATAGCGGCGGCCTGAGCCGCCGGGGCGGGCGGGTTGCCCGTTGCACCGGCGCAATCCCTTGCGCGCGCGCAGGCCCGATCCATGCGGCGCGCCAGGGGTGGACCGGTGAAAAGTCCCGGGAATTCAAGGCTCTCATTGCCAGGCGACGGCGTCGGACCCGTCGCGCGTGGTGGCGCCACGGTTGCAGAAGGAGGTGGCGGCCGCCACGCGAGTGCGGCCACAACCCACCCACCCGCCCTGCAAGGGAGCCTCCATGCGAACCAAGCGTCTCATTCAAGCCGCGAAACTGGCCCTGGTCTTCCTCTTCGTCGGATGCTCCTCGAGCGGTGACGGTAGCACCGGCCAGACCGCCGCGGCCGAGCTCGGCCTCGGGGGCGGCGGATGGTCGAGCGGCGCCAAGACCTCGGCTGGACCTGGCGGCGACCACGGTGGCCAAGGTGGGATCGCCGGGCTCGGCGGGGCGACGGCCCCGACCACCGAGCACCCCGGCTCGAATCCCGGTTCCGCCGGCGCGGGCAACACTGGCGCGCACGATCCGGGCGCGGGAGGCAAGAGCGGAAGCCCGTGCAGCTTCTTCGGCAGCATCTTCAAGTGCCCCGGCAAGGGCAGCACGCCCACGCCCGGTGGCTCGAGCGGGAGCGCGGGCCACACCGGCTCCGGCGCACGCACCGGCACCGGGACGCCCGAGACCGGCGGCGGCGCGGGCGGTGGCGCCGTGATTCCTCGAATCCTGTGATCGCGTCGCCTGGGTGAGTGAGTGACCTCGGCCTCAGGGCGAAGAGGCACCGCCGAGCGCCGCAGCGGTCACGAAGCGCGGCTCGATGTCGACCGGCACCTTGGCCTCGGACAGCCGTTGCAGGGCGCGCGCGATCGCGGGACGGATCACCGTCCGCTCTCGCACCATCCGCACCGCGGCGGCGTGATCCCCGGAGGCCTCGAGGGTCATGAGCTCGGCGGTGAGCGCGGACACCGCCGAGGTGATCGTGCCGCCGGCCGCGTGGACCTCGAAGGTCCCGTCGGCGCGCTCGGTGATGGCGCCCGCGTCGAGCAGGGCGTTCAGCTGAAGGGCCACCCCCCGGGCGTGCGCCTCGGTGCTTCCGAAGCGCAGCGCCCGAAAGAAGGTGGCCACGAAGGTCGGATAGATCGCGGAGGCGAGCGCGGGTTCGAGCACGCCGTGATCGAGCAGGTACCGCAGCGCGAACAGGCCGGAGATGTCGGCCTTGGCCTCCTCGATGACGCTGTAGGCGTCCTCGAGGGCGGCGCGCACCGACACGGTCGGGCGGCCGGTGACCTGGTGGGGACCGAGCCCGTGCATGAGCTCGTGCATGAGAATGTGGGTGAAGAACGCCTCGAAGGAGACGTGCTGGCGATCGGCCGGAGACAGCACGCGCCGGGCGATCGGGAGCAGGATCTTCTCGAACTTCGCCTCCTGGATGTTCTTGAGGAGGGTGCGCTTGGTCCCGGTGAGGCGGGTGGTGGTGTCGTCATTCGGCAGGTTGAATGCGGCGGTCTGCACCCCACGGTTGGCATCCCCGGCGCCGAACAGCGAATTGACCACCCGGATGGGTGACAGGGCCCCGAGCTTGGGGTTGCGCAGCCCCGGCGCGATCGGCAGGTGGTCCTCGATATCCTGCAAGGCGCCGCCGAGGTGGGCGAGGCTCCGGGTGGCGGCGTCGTCGCGGATGGTCACGAAGGCCTCGAAGGCCGCCTTGGCGTTGAACCATCCATCCTCGTAGACCTCGTAGGGGCCGATGGTCGGCTCGATGGCGCCGTCGAGGCGCATCCAGGCGCGATCGCTCTCGCGATAGTCGTTGCCGAGAAAGGCCCCGGCGCGGCCTTCGAGATAGGCGCGCAGGCTGGGATCGCTGCTCAGGGCCGCCGCCTGCCGCAGCAACCCGGCCGCGCGGCCGAGCTCGGGGCCGTACTCCACGCTGTAGGGGACGGCCTGCAGGCGGCCCTCCGGGCTCCGGCGGACGGTGGTGAAGAATCCGCGGGCAGCCACCTGCTCGGCCGGCCCCAGGGTCCCCAACCATTTTGCGATTTCGTCTTTGGTCGTGTCGGCGGGGTAGAAGGCCCCCCCCTCCGGCTTCTGCCCCACCCCGGGCAGGAACGGGACGTCTCCCTCGAGGCGCAGCCACGGGCCCTTGTTCTGGACGAAGGCGTGCAGGCGCGCGTGACCGAGGGGGGTCGCGTCGGTCGCCAGCGACAGCAGCAGGGCCTCGTTCCCGGCCCACACCTGCCGGATGAAGAGGGTGTCCATCAACCGGGCGGCATCCACGATGAGCGGCAGCGCGGCCCGGTCACCGGCCGACAGCCCATCGAGCTTCACCCGGAGGTCGACCGGGGCGAGGTGGGCAGACAGCCGCTCGAGCTCGGCCCGGTCGGGGATCTTCGGCGTCGGGCCCGGCGACGAGATCGGTTTCTGGGTCGGCGTCGGGCTCGACCACGACGAGGCGCTGGCTCCGACCAGCGCCGCCGCGCCGAGCAGCACCGCGACCTTCACACCCTTGCTGGTCTTCATTCCCGCTGCTTCTAACCGACCTCACCCCGCCGTGGGTAGTGCCGGGCGAGCGGCGTCCTGCCGCCGGGCCGGCGGCTCACCTGGTCATCGGGCGCGACCCGGGATCAGACGGTCGGGCTCGGGGGCGAGGTCCCGGCATTGCGGAGCACGGGCCGGGCCGACTCGAGCTCCGGCTCGAGGACCGGCTGGCTCCACGGCTGACCCACCTCCCGCCCGAAGAGGACGCCGAGCGCCCCGATGACGAGATGGGCGGAGCCGAACACGAGGAGCGTCACGCCCCAGCCGATCGACACCGCCACCATCCGCATCAACGCCGCCAGGACCAGGAGGTAGCCAAGTGCCACGAGCGGCAAGAAGATGAGCCAGGTCCCGAGCCGCACGAGGAGTCGACTCTGCGGCCCGACCAGGTCCAGCCTCACCGATTGCACCCGTGTGCGCATCAGCTCCACGATCCGCAGGGTGGGAAAGCGGAGAATCTTCGCCCGTTTCTGACCTGCCCCGATTGTCGTCCCGTTGGTTCGTGTGTCCATGGCGCCTGCCTCCTCTGATCGTCCTGGTCGTCCCCGCTGGCGGAGGTTGGACCTCTCGCACCTCTCGAGCACCTACTTGTGGACACGAATTCAAGCGACATGCCAAGCATCCGCCCGTCCGCCAGCCCGCTGCCTGCCCCGCTCCCCGCCGATTCCAGCTCGATTCCGGCCTGACGGAGGACGGAGGGCCGTCACTGTGATTCCGGGTGTCCGCCAATCTATACGCCTGCGAGGACACGCGTTACGCGGCAGTGCGCTCGACGGACGGCCCCGACCCCGCCGTGCTCGACGTCCCCCCCTACGAATCAGGGAAGGTCTTGGTGCTGCCGGAGCGGTGCCCGCCGGTGAAGATCGTGGGCCGGGCCTGGACCTCGTCGAGAGGCGGAGGAAGATGCCGCGCCACCGGATCGTCCTTCAGCAAGGGCTCGCCGCGCGAGGCCCCACCGCGCGGGCCGAGGGCCTCGCGCCAGAGCACCGCCTGGACGGTGTGCAGGCTCTCGCGACCCGGCAGCCGTTCGATGAGATCGGCCAGGCTCAAGACGCCAGCCAACCGGCCTTCATCGTCCGTGATCACCAGCCGGGCCTTCTGCTCGTTGGCCATCAGGCGCTCGGCCTCGTGCACGTCCGCGTTCTCGGAGCAGGTGACGGCGGGGGCGGTCATGACCAGCGCCGCCGACGTGGTGGCCGGGACCACGTTGCGAGCCAGCACCCGGACCGTCAGATCCCGGTCGGTGACCACGCCGATCACGTGGTGCCGGGCGTCACAGATGGGCAGGAACCCGACGCCGGAGTCCGCCATCATGACCGCCGCCTTTTGAACGGTGTCCTTCTCGTTCAGCCATTCGAGGTTCTTGCTCATGATGTCTTTGCACTTCATGGTCGCTCCTCCGCGTGTGACGACTCGGGCTCGAACTGGACTCTTCGTTCCTTGGGGCTTCAGCAGCAGTCGTGCCAGCGCGAATGTCGCGGAGCGCCGGACCTTCGCCGTCTCCCGCGCTGCACGAACTGCACGACCTCGCGCCTCACGCGCAATTCCTGCGTCAGCGCCGCCCGGGGATCGGGACCGCCCTCCAGAAGGCGGCGTGGGGCCTGGCACGTCCCCTTGGCACGTCGCTTGATCCCCTACCCTTGTTACGTCGGATCAACGGGGAGGACACACGCCATGCTCAAGATCAAGGACATCATGACCGCCAACGTCTACACGGTGGAGGCCGATGCATCCGCCGAGGAGGCGGCCTGGGGGCTCACCCGACGTCACCTCGGAGGCGCGCCCGCCCGCGACGCGCAGGGGAATCTGGTCGGGGTGCTCTCCAGCTCCGATCTCGTCAATCCGGAGCCGGCCCAGTGGATCCGCGGAGAAGCCACGGTGGGCGATCTCATGAGTCCGGAGGTCATCTCGCTGTACGCCGACGACCCCGCGCTGGCCGCCGTGACCGAGATGGCCCGCCGCAACATCCATCGGGTCGTGGTCCTCGACGAGGAGAGCAAGCTGGCGGGGATCGTCACGCCCATGGACGTGGTGCGGGCGGTCGCACGCGGGGCGAACTTCGACCCGGCCGCCTGACCCCCCTCGCGCGCGACGAGACCACCGACGGCCGGGGGCTCGCGGAGTCGGGGGGACGCCCGGGCCCGGATGACCTCCTCATCGGGTGATATCCTTGGGAAAATGACCAAGCGGCTGGCGCGGTTGCGTTCCGATCTGGATGTGATGCCCTCGCCGGTCGAAGCGCAGCCGGGGATCTTCATGCGCGATCCGTTCCGGTATTCGGAGGCGTCGATCGTGGTTCCCCCGGCGCTGGTGCGGGGCCTGCGCTGCTTCGATGGCCACAGCACCACCGCG
>Ga0265331_10003347_pt1 | contig 10404 bp, 9 predicted proteins | sample 41923metaG_FD_202088 | JGI IMG/M metagenome (GOLD analysis project Ga0265331, IMG submission 202088) | Rhizosphere microbial communities from Carex aquatilis grown in University of Washington, Seatle, WA, United States - 4-19-23 metaG | ecosystem: Host-associated > Plants > Roots > Rhizosphere >...
GCGAGAGCGCGCGGCGGGTCGGGCCGAAGCCGACGTTCTTGTCGGCCGGTGCGTAGCGGTGCGCCTCCTCGCAGACGAACAGCAACGGCGCCACGCCGTCGCTCCATAGGCCGAAATCGAAAGCCATGCGGCAGAGCACCGACACCACCGAGTCGACGACCTCGGCCGGGAAACCGGCGAGCTGCATGATGGTCATCGGCTTGCCGTCCGGCGGCAGGCGGAACAGGGAGCCTAGAATCTCCGCCATGGTGTCGCCGCCGATGTTCGCGTTCTCGAACATGAAGGCGTAGCGCGGATGATTGCGGAAGGTCTGAATGCGGCCGATCAGCTTGTGGTAGACGAAGGCGCGCGAACGGTTCTCTAGCTTGCCCATGCGCTCGTCGAGCAGGTTAATCAGGTCCTCGATGCGGTATGGTACCGGCGTGTCGGCAGTGAAGCCCGAGTCGCGCGGATCGCGTTTCTTGGCCAGCAGGCGGTCGCCGCCAGCGCGATATTGCAGATAGGCGCCCTTGGCCTGCGGGATCACCTCGGAGAGAATTTCGATTTCCTCCTCGACGCCCGGACGCCCGGCGAAGAAGGCGTCGATCGTCTCCTCGAAATTGAACAGCCAGAACGGCAGTCGCAGATTACGCGGCGTCAGCACCTGCGCCTTGTCGCCGAAGCAGCGGGCATACTCGTTGTGCGGATCAACCAGGAAGATGCGCAGATTCGGCCGCGTTTCGAGAATCTTCTGCAGGATGATGGCAACGCCGCTCGACTTGCCGACGCCGGTGGCGCCGAGAATGGCGAAGTGGCGGCTGATCAGGTGGTCGATGTCGATATGGACATGGATGTTGGGATTCTGCTGCAGGTCGCCGATGTAAGCACGATCGGCATCGGCCTGGCCGTAGACCAGACGCAGGTCGCTTTCGTTGAGCAGCGACGCGCTGTCGTCGATGTTGGGATAGTCGGTGACGCCGCGCTGGAAGCGCGCCGCGCCGAGCGCATCGATTTGGATTTCTCCGATGAGGTCGAGCCGCGCGATCTTGCGGAAGCTTGGACTGGCCGCTCCGGCGATCGCCTGTTCGCCGATGTCCGTGACCAGGCCGATGACGAGGGCCTTGGCCGTCTTCACCGCCATGAATTTTCCGACGGTCGGACTTTCCGCGCCGAATGGGCGCGCGATCAGCTCGATGGTGGTCTGTGAGCCGCCGACGCCGACCACTCGGCCGAGCGCAGCGCTACGTGGATCGCGAGCTAATGAGGAAGTTAGTGTAGAGTCCATAATCGCCCCGGCGCGGCGTTGTTGTTGTCACGGGCGGCAAATTTATCGATGAACATATTCGACAAGTTTAATGCGAAAGTTATGCGCTCGCGGAACTCGCGGTTTGCTTAAGCGTCGGTAAGCGCAAGCGTGTTAACGATCAATCAACCACGATGTTCGTGCGCGGACCGAGGCGCGCGAGCAGGCGGCGGAAGGCGCCGATTTCGAGTGCGATACAGCCGGCGGTGGGCGCAAAACGCGGCCGCGCCACGTGAATAAACACGGCGCTCCCGCGCCCGGAGATGCGCGGCCGGGTGTTGTGGTCGATCTCGATGATGAAGTCGTAAAGGTCGTCGGCGCGCGCCAGACGGTCGGCATCGCTGCCTTTGGGAACTTTGAGTGGCTGATTGTAATGACGTTCTGCGGGGTTCTCGCACCAGCCATCGTCCGCGCGGATGCGGCGCGAGGGCAATAATGTCGGCGGACGGATATGCCGCTCGGCGCGCCACCACAGGCGCTTGAGCCGGAAGCGCCCGCGCGGCGTGCCGCCATCGCCTTCGCGCTTATTCGCTTTGATGCCGCCACGACCGAGCGCGACCGGAAGCGCATGCGGGCCGGCGATCAGCCAGCCTTGCTGGGAATTGCCGGCCCGCCGATGTACCGACATGCGGGATAATGTCGATTTATGGTTCATTCACAAATCTTTGGCTCGCAAGCCGCGATGAGATGCATGAGTTCGCGCTTGCGCTTTTAGCGCTGGATGCTCTACTGCGCGAGAGCCGGGCTATCGCATTGCGCATCAATAGGTTTCCGAAGTGGCCAACAAGCGGACGATTTTGATCGTCGACGACGACCCCGATTTGCGCGACGCACTGGTCGAGCAGCTTGCGTTGCACGAGGAGTTCGACGCGATCTCAGCCGACAGCGGCACCAAGGCCGTGCAGGCGGCCAAGGGTGGCCAGGTCGATCTGGTGATCATGGACGTCGGACTGCCCGACGTCGATGGCCGCGAAGCGGTGCGCATCATGCGCAAGAACGGCTTCAAGGCGCCGATCATCATGTTGACCGGGCACGACACCGACAGCGATACCATTCTCGGCCTGGAGTCGGGCGCCAACGACTACGTCACCAAGCCGTTCCGTTTCGCCGTGCTGCTGGCGCGCATCCGCGCGCAATTGCGCCAGCACGAAGCGAGCGAGGACGCGGTTTTCACCATTGGGCCGTATACCTTCCGGCCGAGCTCGAAGCTGCTGCTCAGCCCGAAGGGCAATAAGGTGCGGCTGACCGAAAAGGAAACCGCCATCCTCCGCTATCTCTATCGCGCCGGGCAGGCCCCGGTGTCGCGCGAGACGCTGCTGCAGGAAGTGTGGGGCTACAATTCCGGCGTCACCACGCACACGCTGGAGACGCACATCTACCGGCTGCGGCAGAAGGTCGAGAAGGACGCCGCGCAGCCCTCGATCCTGGTGACGGAAGCCGGCGGCTACAAGCTGGTGCCGTGAGCATTTTAATCGCAGCGAATAGCTAAGCCATGTCCCTTGAGGACGACATCGCCTTTTTCGAGCGGGTGCCGACTTTCGCGGCGCTCGGGCGGCAGGCGTTGCACATTTTGGCGATCGGCGCCGAGACCAAGCAGCTATCGAGCGGGGCCGTGCTGTTCTATGCCGGCGAGCTCGCCGACGGCGGCTACGTCGTGCAGCACGGCGCGCTGCGACTGGAGGCTGGCACGTTTTCCGAAGGGCGCGACATGATCGCCGGTCCCGGTACGCTGGTCGGCGAGCTGGCGTTGCTCACCGACACCGTCTGTGCCGCCACCGCCATCGCCAAGGAGCCGACCACCGTCATCCGCATCTCGCGCAGCCTGTTCCGCAAGATGCTGGAAGGCTATCCGGAGGCGGCGGTGAAATTGCGCGGCATCATCGCGCAACGGATGGACGAGTGGACGCGCGAGCTCGCGCAGGTGCAGCGGAAGCTGGATCAGTAGGGTTACAGACTCCGAATTCGAAACGGTCCCGGGTCAGCAACGCACCACGAAGACATGCTGCGCTGCGCCCGGGACACGCGTCACACTTCCACCGTCGCGGTCACCGGCACGTGGTCGGAGGGACGCGCGGCGCCGCGGTAGTCCTTGGCGATCCTGATCTTGGAGACGCGATCGGCGAGCGCGTCGGAGGTCCAGATGTGGTCGAGCCGGCGGCCGCGGTCGGCGGCCTTCCAGTTGTCCATCGCGCGATAGCTCCACCACGTGTACAGCTTCTCCGGCTCGGGCGTGAGCACGCGCATCGAATCGATCCAGCCGCCGGCTTTTTGCACGAAGCCGAGCTTCTCGCACTCGATCGGCGTGTGCGAGACGACCTTGATCATCTGCTTGTGGCTCCAGACGTCGTGCTCCAGCGGCGCGACGTTGAGATCGCCGACGAGGATGGCGCGCTGCTGCCGCGCCGGGCGTAAGGCCTGATGCGCGCGCATCTCGTCGAGGAACGTGAGCTTGTGCTCGAACTTCGGATTGACCGCAGGGTCCGGCTCGTCGCCGCCCGCCGGAACGTAAAAATTATGTAGCGTGAGCGGGTCGCGTAAACCCGCGCGCTCGCCGAAGGTCACCGACATGTGGCGGCAGTCGGTCTTGCCGCAGAATATCTGCACGTCGGTGCTCTCGAACGGCAGGCGCGAGAGCACGGCGACGCCGTGGTAGCCTTTCTGCCCGTTGATCGCGGCGTGCTCGTAGCCGAGGCGCTTAAAGCGCTTGAGCGGGAAGGCGTCGTCGGGGCACTTGGTCTCCTGCAGGCAGAGCACATCCGGCCGCGCGCTCTTGAGGAACTTGGCGACCAGATCGATGCGCAGCCGCACCGAGTTGATGTTCCAGGTGGTGATCTTGAGGGGCATGTGGCGTAACTTAGTCGCCGCGCGCGTCATTTCCAATGTCATGTGCGAGCTACCCACACCCCGCTCATTCCCGCGTAAGCGGAAATCCAGGGTCGCGCTCTCCGGATTGAACTTAAGGCTGGGTCCCCGATTCCGCGGGGACGAGCGGAAACATCAATTCCGATACTGCGTGTAATCGATCCTGAACATGTTCGGATCGGGCTTGCGCGCGCTATCTAGATTGTAGACCGCGACCGTGGTGTCGTAGCCCTGCGGGTCGGTCACCGTCCATTGCTTGAGCTGCATATCCTTGGCGTCGAACATGATCATCAGCCGGCTGGTGCCGACGATGCCGTTCTTCTCCTCGACCACGACGGTGATGAACACCTCGTCGGCATAGATGGCGACCAGATGCGTGTCCTTCGTCAGGTCGACATTGTTGGCGAGCAGGAAACGCAGCGGCGTCTGCGACAGCGGATAAACGTCCTGCGTGGCGAGCCTGCGGTCGCGCACGACCACCGATTGGCCGTCGGCGATCAGTTCGATCGGGCTCGGGTCGTCGTATTCGAAGCGCACCTTGCCCGGCTTGAGAATGTGGAAATCGCCCTGGGTGCGGCCGCCATCGGGGCCGACCTGCACGAACCTGCCCGACAGCGTTTGTACGCTTGAAAGATAGCCATTGATTCGGGTGATCAGGGCGCGCTGCTCGGGAGTCATCGCGCCGGAGCCGCTCGATTGGCCGAGCAGGGCCGCGAACGGATTGGTGATCGGACTGGGCGACTGCGCGGCCGGCGCCTGGGTGCGGAGGTCGGTCGGCGCGGCTGTCTTGGGCCGGGGCGGCTGCGTGTTTTGCGCTGACGCCGGACCGCTCGCCAGGCAGGCCAGCACGACGCCAATGGCCAAAACTCCGGTCGAGACTCCCGTCCGCGCGTTCTGTGCTGCCATCACCGTCTCCCTTGGCGCCCGCATCTGAGGTAGGCGGTGCCTGTGGCGATTTCACGGCCCGGCCACCATGCTCTGATTCGCGCCGTCCGTCATTTCGGGCCTAAAACCGCTCGCTAAAACCGATCTTGGCCGCCGTCTTCCGGGATCAGGATCTCGCGTTTCCCGGCGTGGTTCGGCTGTCCGACGATGCCTTCCTGCTCCATGCGCTCCATGATCGTGGCGGCGCGGTTGTAGCCGATCTGCAGGCGGCGCTGGATGTATGAGGTGGAGGCCTTGCGGTCGCGCTTCACTACGGCGACGGCCTGGCTGTAGAGGTCGCCGCCTTCGGCGAGCCCCATGCCGGTGGCGTCGAACACGGCGCCGTCCTCCTCGTCCTCCGGATCGCCGGCGGTGACCTCCTCGAGGTACTCCGGCTGCCCTTGCGACTTCAGATGGCGCACCACCTTCTCGACTTCGTCGTCGGAGACGAAGGGTCCATGCACGCGGCTGATGCGGCCGCCGCCGGCCATGTAGAGCATGTCGCCCTGGCCGAGCAGTTGCTCGGCGCCCTGCTCGCCGAGGATGGTGCGGCTGTCGATCTTGGAGGTGACCTGGAACGAGATGCGGGTCGGGAAATTCGCCTTGATGGTGCCGGTGATGACGTCGACCGACGGACGCTGCGTCGCCAGGATGACGTGGATGCCGGCGGCGCGCGCCATCTGCGCCAGCCGCTGGATGGCACCTTCGATGTCCTTGCCGGCGACCATCATCAGGTCGGCCATTTCGTCGACGATCACCACGACGAAGGGCAGCGCCTCGAGCTCGAGCTCTTCCTTCTCATAGATCGCCTCGCCGCTCTCCTTGTCGTAGCCGGTGTGCACGGTGCGGGTGAGCGTCTCGCCCTTGGCCTTGGCTTCGGCGACGCGCGCATTGTAACCGTCGATGTTGCGCACGCCGAGCTTGGACATCTTCTTGTAGCGCCCCTCCATCTCGCGCACCGCCCACTTGAGCGCGACCACCGCCTTCTTCGGATCGGTGACGACCGGCGTCAGCAAATGCGGGATGCCGTCATAGACGGAGAGCTCGAGCATTTTGGGATCGACCATGATCAGCCGGCACTGCTCGGGGGTGAGCCGATAGACCAGCGACAGAATCATGGTGTTGATGGCAACCGATTTACCCGAGCCGGTGGTGCCGGCGATCAGCAGATGCGGCATGCGCGCGAGGTCGACGATCACCGAGTCGCCGCCGATGGTCTTGCCCAGGCAAAGCGGCAGCTTGGCGGCGGTCTCGTTGTAGTCCTTGCCGCCAAGCAATTCGCGCAGATAGACCTTCTCGCGCGTCGGATTGGGCAGCTCGATGCCGATGGCGTTGCGGCCGGAGACGACAGCAACGCGGGCCGACACCGCGCTCATCGAGCGGGCGATGTCGTCGGCCAAGCCGATCACGCGCGACGACTTGATGCCGGGCGCCGGCTCCAGCTCGTACAGCGTCACCACCGGGCCGGGATGCGCGTTGATGATCTCGCCGCGCACGCCGAAATCGCCGAGCACGCTTTCCAGCGCGGCGGAGTTGGCGTCGAGCACGTCCTTGGGCAGCGTGGTGCGCTCGGAGGCGCGCTGCGCGGTCAGCATATTGAGCGAGGGCAGCGCGTAACCGCTGCCGGTGCGGCGCTTGGGCGCGCGCTCGGGGGCGCGGCGGCGCGGGGTGGGCGCGGTCGCTTCGTCTTCCACGGCTTCGATCTCGTCTTCAGGCGCGGCGACCGGTTGCAGCGTGCTGCGACCGTAGCTGTCGAAGCGCGGCTCCTGACGGCTTCCGCTCGGCGCCGGCATCGCGCGCACGGGAACGCGCTGGCCGCGCAGTAGTCGGCCGATGCGCGCTTTCCAGCTCAGAACTGAGTGTGCGATCATGCCGAGCCAGGCGGAGCCGCGGTCGTCGTCGTCCTCGTCCCGATCGTCTTGCGCCGGCTCGTCGCGATGCTCGTCTTCAGCCTTGCCCATCTTCTCGCGCGGCTGCGGCCAGCGCAGGCCGGCGGCGATGGCGACGGTCAGCGCGGTGGCCAGCCCGAACACGCTGGCGAGCATGATCGCCGCGATGTCGGAATTCGGCTCGCCCATCAGCCAGCGCGGCAGGCGCAGCAGCGCGTCACCGAGCACGCCGCCCAAGCCTGTCGGCAGCGGCCAGGTGCCGATGCGCGGCAGCGTCGAGGCGAAGGCGGCGGCGAGCAGCGTCGCCGCGATCCACACCAGACTGCGCCACTTCTCGATCAGCGGCTTGTGCGCGATCAGGTGCCAGCCGAGCAGTGTTTCCGGCAGCAGCAGCATGACGCTGGCAAGGCCGAGCAACTGCATCGCCAGATCGGAGAAGATCGCGCCCGGATAACCGAGCAGGTTATGGATCGGCTTCTGCGTGGCGTGGCTGAGCGATGGGTCCTGCACCGACCAGGTGGCGAGCGCGATGGCGCCGAGCAGCGCGACCGTGAGCAGCAGCAGCCCGGCGAGTTCGCTCACGCGCCGGCGCAGAATGTCGCGGAAGTGCTCGCTGACAAAGGCGACGATGTCGAGGCTGCGGTCGCTAGCGGGCATGAATCACCCCAACACCGCGACGAGGCGATGCAACGCCTCCGCCGTGGCCGCCTTGTCCTGCACCATGGCGACGCGGATGTAGTCCGCGCCTGGATTGGAGCCGTCCGCCTGCATGCGCGCGAGATAGCGGCCGGGCACGACGCGCACGCCGGCCTCTTGCCAGAGCCGCTTGGTCACGACTTCGCTGCCGCCCTGCTTCGAGACGTCGAGCCAGAGGAAGAAGCCGCCGGCGGGGCGCACGTAGCCGTAACGATCGCCGACGATCTGGTCGGCGAGATCGAACTTCGCCTTGTACAGCTCGCGGTTCTTCTCGACATGTGTCTCGTCGCCATAGGCGGCGACGGCGACGTATTGCGCCGGTGTCGGCACCTGCGGCGCCGCCACGTTGCGCAGCTCGAGGAAGGCATTCAGGAATTTGCGGTCGCCGGCAGCGAAGCCGACGCGTAAGCCGGGCAGATTCGAACGCTTGGATAACGAGTGGAAGACGACGACGTTGGCGAAGTCCGGCCCGCTCGCTTCCAGCATGCCGGCCGGCGGCGTCTCGCTGTAGATCTCGCAGTAGCATTCGTCGGCGAAGACGAGGAAGCCGAAGCGGCGCGCAAGCGAAGCGAGGCGTTCAAGATAGACGCGGTCCGCCACCGCACCCTGCGGGTTCGACGGCGAGGCGAGATAGAATGCGACCGTGCGCCTGAGCAGCGTCTCGTCGATCGCATCGAGATCGGGCAGGAAGCCGCTTGCGCGCGTCGCTGGCAGATAGACCGGCTCGCATTCGGCGGCGAGCGCGCCGGCGCTGTAGGCGGCGTAGAACGGATTGGGGATGAGCATCGCCGGCTGTCCGCCGCGCGGTGAGACCCAGCGTTTGGCGGCAATGGCCGCGAGGAACAGCCCCTCGCGCGTGCCATTCAAAACCAGCACTTCGTTCTCGGCGTCGACCGGGCGCGGCAGCGCGTAACGGCGGCCGAGCCAAGCTGCCACCGCCTTGCGGAACGGCTCAATGCCTTTGTTGGCGGGATAGCGGCCGAAGTCGTTGAGATGCGCGGCGAGCACCTCGCCGACGAAGGGGGGAATGGGATGCTGCGGCTCGCCAACCGACAGGTTGATCGCCGGCTTGCCCGGCTCGATCCCGGCGATGAGATCGGTCAGCCGCACGAACGGCGAGCGGCTTTCGGCCGCCGTGTCAGAGGCAGATACAGGCTCGCGCTGGGCGGTCGTCATAGCGCTTGTATTGGCCATACGGTTACACGAGGCGCGGCGGCGCCCCTAAGCGGAATCCGATTGGTCACATTAGATATGGCGAGGTTAAGACCCGATTAACCATCGGGCCCTTTCGGGCCCGGCCGGGGTCTTAAAGCCCACCAGATGCTCGGCGTAAACGTCGCGTGTTTCCGCCAGCGCAGCCGACACGGCCATCCGGCTTTGTTCGGTCAGCTCGACCAGCGGCAGGCGCACCCGCGGCGACATCAGGCCGAGCAGGCTGAGCGCATATTTCAGCGGCACGGGATTCGTCTCGCGGAACAGCGTGGCGGTCAGCCTGGCGAGGGGCGTTTCCCAGCGGCGCGCGCCGGCGATTGGGCCGTTCCGGCAAGTCAGGAACAGGTTGCGGCACAGGCCGGGCGCCAGGTTGGACGTCACCGAGATGCAGCCGTTACCGCCCTCGGCGATGAAGGCCAAGGCCGTTGCATCGTCGCCGGACATCAGCCGGAAGTCGTCGCCGAGGCGCGCGCGCAACCGCAACACGCGGCTCACGTCTCCCGTGGCGTCTTTCAGCCCGATGATCGTCGGCAATTCGGCCAGGCGCGCGACGGTCTCGTCGGCGAGGCCGACGCCGGTGCGCGAAGGCACGTCGTAAAGAAAGATCGGCAGTCCGGTCGATTGCGCGATGGCGGAAAAATGCGCCGCCATGCCGGCCTGGGTCGGCTTATTGTAATAGGGCACGACGGACAGGATGGCGTCGGCGCCCGCCACCTCGGCATCTTTACCGAGCTCGATGGCGTGCGCGGTGGAGTTGGAGCCGGCGCCGGCGATCACCGGCACCTGGCCGTTTGCCACGCCGACCGCGATGCGGACCAGCATGTGATGCTCGGCCGGGCGCAGCGTCGGCGCTTCGCCGGTGGTGCCGGCGACGACGAGCGCCGTGGCGCCGGCACGGATTTGCAGATCGCAGAAGCGTTCGAAGGCGGCGACATCGACGTCGCCACGCCCGGTGAACGGCGTCGGAAGCGCGGGCGCGAAGCCCGCGAGCTTGGCGACATGGCGGCCGATGCAGCGCATGGTCGTTGCCTCAATGCGCGAGAAAATGTTGCGTCAGACGATTTGTCGATGGCGCGGGGCGTTGTCGTTGGAGGGCAGGCGATGCGGCGGCTTTGTCATGGTGAGTTCGAACACGCCGGGGACCATGACGACCGCTTGCGGCCTGTGGCCGTTTTCGAACATCGCGAATTTGAGCGCCTGGGTGCGGTCGACGAAGAGGCCGCCGCAAAGGCCTTGTTCATCCTGCACCACCCAATGACCCTGGCTGTCTTTGCCGATCATGAAAAGCGGCGGGTGGCTGCACGGCGCGGACGAGGGAGGCTCAACATGTTTCATGACACTCTCCTGGGCGGTTGAAGTCGGTTCATTTCGCGTAGCCGTCCGCGAGCAACGCCAATGCGATGGCGATGCGCAGCACGATGGTGGCGGAAAAGGCAGCGAGGAACAGCGTGCCGACCAGCGCGACGTCGCGAATCTTGCGTCTGGTGGCGTCGGATAAATTCAGCCGAAGGGCGCGAGGGGGTGAGATGATTTGCATAT
>Ga0265331_10003351_pt1 | contig 10400 bp, 8 predicted proteins | sample 41923metaG_FD_202088 | JGI IMG/M metagenome (GOLD analysis project Ga0265331, IMG submission 202088) | Rhizosphere microbial communities from Carex aquatilis grown in University of Washington, Seatle, WA, United States - 4-19-23 metaG | ecosystem: Host-associated > Plants > Roots > Rhizosphere >...
ATGTTCGGGTTTCATTTCGTCTTGAGCGGCGTATAACGCGTCAAAATGTATTGGGTCGCTGGGTTCGCCTCGTTCGACATTATCTTTGACTAATCGAAGGGTTTCGGTAACGATGGACTGTATGTTGCTTTGTATGCGGGGATTTTCATGGCGGGTATGAATATCGCCTGACGTTACAAGGTCTTTGAGTATTTGGCAGCGTTCACCAATATAAAACATATTATTTACAAGCAGATCCGAAACCTTTTCTTGGGTAATAGGCTTACCAACGGAGGCGTTAAGCAATTTTTTGACGTAATCGCTATCCGTTGAATTAGTTAACCAAAAGCCATCGGAAGAAAAATTTCTTGGAACCAGATCAATACCCTGTTTTATGGCATCGGCCAAAAGGGGTGACTGCGCGTCGGCATGTTGCGCAAGCATCAAAATAGCCAGACGTTTGTTGTTGGGGTTAAGCTTGTCTAACATTCCGTAGATTGTTTTGACGTGGGCGGCTTTCTCTTCTGGTTGAGCCTTGGCATGCTCACTCAGCCATTTTCTGGCATCCATATAGCGAATATACTGATTATAATCGTTGGCAATTTTTGAGCAGGCATCGGAAGGTGCTGTCCGCGAACATTCTTTATTAAATTCGGCACGCGTGGCAACCAGCCCGGTGTCATAGCCATCTTTTTCCGTTTCGTGGCGCAGATATTCAAGATCAGCTTCATTGTCGCGAAAATCGTAATAGGGAATAAACTTATGATCTTTTGTTATTTGATAATAATCGCCTGTCGTTACATAGTCCCTATGATTCCTTGATGGTTGTGCGTTTGGATAGCTGGTGCTACTCGAAGCTATGGCCCTATCAATACCTGCCTCGCTGACTGCTTGAGAAAAAGCGACAACGGTTGAGTCATCGGCGTTCGCAAGAATATTGCAGTTTAAGAAGATTGCATCTCGTGCAAGAGAGGCTACGCCAGTTCTTCTTTTGATATCCCCCATGATATGCAGCAAATCGGTGGCGGCAATGCCCTTGCCTTTGCCAGCTATAGATACCCCATTGGGTCTTCCGTGGGCCTCAAACAGGACGGTATGAAAAAAACGTCCCTCACGCGCAAAATCTTCCAACGTTGAAATGATGGTTTCTTTGGCCTTTTCTGTATCGTTCGGCAGATAGACAATAGTCGGTTTTTTATAATATTTCTGATAATTAGCAGCGGTGTGTGCTTGGGTAACCGGAGCATCTGGTGCCATGAAAATCAAAGCAGACAGGCGTTTCTGTGCCGCGTGAACACGCGCATAGACTCCGTGCTTTCGATCGCTTTGGGGCGTCAGTTCGGCCATTTATTGATCCATAATATACAGGGGCATTTTGCCCTAAAATAATTAATGCCGTGTCAATTAAGCGGAGGCTAGGTAAAACCTTGATAGGTAAGGCTATTCCTCATCCGGTTTCCTTCCAAACACTTCGCGTTTGCCCATGGCGTTGGCGGAGCCGATGATGCCTTCGCGTTCCATGCGTTCGACGAGGTTGGCGGCTTTGTTGTAGCCGACTTGCAGTTGCCGCTGGATGAAGCTGGTGGAGGCTTTGCGTTCGCGCAGGACAATGTCCACGGCTTTATCATACAGATCGTCGCCGGAACCGCCTTCGCCGCCACCGAACCCGCCACCACCGCCTGCGTCGCCGCCGCCCATGGCGTTGCCGTCATCTTCGGTGACTTCGTCGAGATATTCGGGTTCGCCCTGTGCCTTCAGGAATTTGACGATGCCTTCGACTTCGTCGTCGCGGACGAAGGGGCCGTGGACGCGGGTGACGCGGCCACCGCCTGCCATGAACAGCATGTCGCCTTGGCCGAGCAATTGTTCCGCGCCTTGTTCGCCCAAGATGGTGCGGCTGTCGATTTTCGATGTGACTTGGAAACTGATACGCGTCGGGAAATTCGCCTTGATCGTGCCGGTGATGACGTCCACCGAGGGGCGTTGCGTTGCCATCATGATATGGATGCCCGCCGCGCGCGCCATTTGCGCGAGGCGTTGGATCGCGCCTTCGATTTCCTTGCCTGCGACAATCATCAAATCCGCCATTTCGTCAACGATGACGACGATGTAGGGGAGTTCGGTGAGGTCGAGCGGTTGCTCTTCGTAAATCGGTTTCCCCGTCTCGCGGTCGAATCCGGTTTGCACCGTGCGCATCAGGCTCTCGCCATTCTTCACGGCTTCGCGCAGGCGCATGTTGTAACCGTCGATGTTACGGACGCCGAGTTTCGACATGGCGCGGTAACGTTCTTCCATCTCCCGCACCGTCCAGCGCAGAGCCATGATCGCCTTTTTCGGCTCCGTCACCACGGGGGCGAGGAGGTGGGGAATGCCTTCATAAACCGACAGTTCCAGCATCTTCGGGTCGATCATGATGAAGCGGCATTTCTGCGGCGGCATGCGGTAAAGCAGCGACAGGATCATGGTGTTGATCGCCACCGATTTGCCCGATCCGGTGGTGCCCGCGATCAGCAAATGCGGCATGCGGGCGAGGTCGGCGATGATCGGTTGTCCGGCGATGTCTTTGCCGAGCACCAGCGGCAGCGTCGCGCGGGTGTCGTTATAGGCGTCGCTTTGCAAAAGTTCGCGGAGGTAGACTGTCTCCCGCCGCGCATTCGGCATTTCGATGCCGATGACGTTGCGCCCCGGAACGACGGCGACGCGCACCGAAACCGCGCTCATATTCCGGGCGATATCGTCGGCCAGCGACACGACCCGCGCGGCGCGGGTACCGGGGGAGGGTTCGAGTTCATAGAGCGTGACGACAGGTCCCGGACTGACCTTGGTAATCGCGCCATTCACGCCGAAGTCATTGAGGACGGATTCCAAAAGCTTGGCGTTCTTTTCCAGCGCATCTTCGGAAATCGCATGCGCCGCGCCGGTCTTGCCTTCATCCGGCCATTGCAACAAGTCGAGCGGGGGGAGGGGATGTTCGCCTTCGGCACGCAGCGCGAGACGCGCTTGCCGTGCCGAGGCGGCGGGGCGTTTGACCAGCGGTGTTTTCGGCTTTTCACGTTTGACCAGAGCGCGTTTTTCTTCAGCGGAAACGCCGTCTTCGTCGGTGGGTGTTTCGTCTTTTTCCGGTTCGTCGGGCTGATCGTCGTCCGCGTCTTCTTCATCTTCCTCAAGATAGCCGGTGCGTTCAATACGCAGGATGCGCCAAAAAGATCGCGCGGCGTGATGTAACTGTTTGCCCATCCACCAGACGATGCGGTGCAGGATTCTGGCGATCACATGCCATTCATCCAGCGACAAAGCCGCCGCGATGTACAAAGCCCCCACGGCGATGATGAAACACATCGGCAGGACCAGCAGGTAACGCACCCAGATGAAAGACGGGAAGGCGAGCAACTGGCCGCCGATCACCTTTCCCAGCGAACCGCCCATTGGCAAGATGCCGGAGCTTTGCGGGATATTCAGCGCGCCGATGCCGATGGCGATGGCAAGCATGGCAAAGAAAGTGGCGATGATCCGCCAGAACAGCATCTCCAGCCCACGTCCGGCGGCGATGCGCCAGCCCCATGTCGCCAGAATGATCGCCAGCGCGAAGCCGCCCAGCCCGACGCTCTGCCAGACAATGTCCGCGCCGACGCTGCCGACGTTGCCCAGCCAGTTATGAACCGCGCCGCCGGAGGCGGCGGTATTCCATGACGGGTCTTTGCTGTCATAGCTAAGGAGCGCCAACCCCGTCGCCAGTGCCGCCAGCATAATCAGCCCACCCCAAGTGATCTGCCCCGCACGGATCAAAAAATCGCGCAAACTCTCCGGCAACCAAGCCGAACGGCTTGAATGTGATCGTGAACGCGAGGAACGGATGAGGGGACGGGGCATTAGAGGTTAAGGTTTAAGGTGTTAGGATAAAAGAATTTAAGGCAAAGAAGCTTCGGAAAAGTTAATAATTCGTTGTCTTATGACCCAAGTTTTACATTCTTACAAACTTGCGTTTGTGCATCGGTCGGTATTTTGCCTGCCTGAATGCCACGAATATTGTTGATAATCTCATCTTTGGATGGAGGGGGCAGGGCGTGGATGCAGGCGGCGTCACCTTCGCAGCTATTGAGATATTTGTTTCCCTCGATTGTGCTGAGGGCTATCACGCAATTCATCAGATCTTTTTGCTCGGCGGCGATTTTGTGGCCTAATTCCTGCTGCAATTCGAGGCGGTAAAGGCCTATTTTGATCGCCGTTGATGTAAGGAGCGGAAATTCGGGTGATAGCTTGCCCTTCATTCTGTAGAAAACCCAATGGCTGGTGCCACCTGCCATAATCAGGGTAATGAAAAGCAAGACAAACAACACGATGCGCGATCCCCATTTATGGTTATCAGCAAAAGATATCCATTGTGTGTGCTGTGTTATGACGAAGATCAATCCGACGATGACGGCGAAAGCTATCGGGTAGAAGGTCCACGCATTCTGATGGGATTGCGCAATCTCTGTAGCCAGTGACACCAGATAGTCTAAATTCTGATTGGCGGCAGGTATGTCACTCATGGGCAGCTCCCGAGACATAAACCGGCTGGGGATGTTACAAGCGGTGCATCGGGCGTTATCCACATTATCGGTTGTAACACCGTGCACGTATCAAAATAATGGTGAAATGTTGCGTAATTTGCCGCATCGGTACCAATATTCGGTTTGCCTATACTTGTCGGGTCCTGAATGCCGTAGAAGGATCTGGCTGTATCGTACGTGTCTTTTGCGGTTGACCAGACAGTGTGCAACATTAAACCCATGGCGTCAAAATCAAGGAAGGGAAAGTGATAGGGGTTTCTTTGGTGGCGTACGGTATTGAAGAATGTTTCTTCTTCGTCACTGCAAAACGCAGTGTCAACTTTGCAGCTTGCTGTTCGGTATGCTGTTCGCCATCTGTCTTCGACGAAATTGGATATCGCAGCCGTGTAACAAGCTTCTGTTCGTTGATCAAATATATCCGGCAACGCTACCGAGAGGCTGCTTTGAATGTAGAGTGTTAGGAACCGGTTATGGTTTGCCGCTATCTCGGCATTTTTTGCTGATCCGGAAACGAGGTTGCCGATGGCTCCCATTAAGGCGAATGTTACGCAGATGGGAAAAACGGCAAGAATGATTGAGAGAGTAAAAAAACGACCAGTTCTGAAACGATAGGTTGCTTCTTTGCGGTTGTCGTAAAAACCAAAAAGGGCGGCGAATGGAAAGAATAACGCTGTGGCCGAACTCAAGCTTGCTAAAGCATAAGCATAGAAAAAAGGCATCGTCATTTAAGCCTCTTTGACTTGGTCGTGCCGAACGTCACAGTCGCTATCAAGCCCACGCTGCCATGCTGTAAATCGGGGCGGCGACGGGGGTGATTTCTTCCATGATGTCGTCGTTGGCGATGAATACATCATTGGCGGCTTCGCGTTCGACCGGTGCGGTTTCAAGCAGGCCTGCGCCGCCGACGGCGATCAGGTCGGCGAGTTTGCCATTCATCGTCAAACCGCCGCAGAGAAGGGGACCGCCACGGCCAGCACCGCCATCGAGGGTGATGGCGGCTTCGTCAAGAACGGCACCGCCATTGACGGAGTCGAAACCACGGATGATACGGCTGTACGCCGACGCCGCTTTACCGGCGACGCGGAATGGCGCGGATGTCCACCACAAGGATTCGCCTTGGTCGTCGAGCGAACGCGTGGAGTCAAAACCAGCCGGAACAAACAGCAATTTGCGTTGGTCGGTCGCTGCCGGATCGGTATAGGCGGCGCGGCGCATGCCGCACATCAATTGTTCATGGCCTGCAGCACTGCGTTGCAGGGCGCGGAGCTGGTTCGTCCAGCGCGTGATCGCCATGCTGCCCGCGCGGGCCATGGATTTGGTGTCGTTGATGCTGATGCCGTAAAGACGCAAATAGGATTCCACGCCGCAGGCCAGCGCGCGATCCAACGCCTGCACCGGCACGGGGGCGAATTGCAGGCGCAGCACGCGCTGCCACGCTTCTTCGGCGGGGCCGCGCAGATAAACGATGTCGGAAGGTTCCACGCCGGTTTTGGCGAGCAGGGCGGCGCGGAAAGCCAGCAATTCGTCATAAACCGCCGCATTGTTGCGTGATTCGACGCCGAGATAATTGCCCAGATACACCAGCCGGTCACGCACCGAAAAACGTTCGGCCAGATGATCGTGCAAGGTGACAAGTCGTTCCAGATCGCCATTGATGGCGGCAACAGTCCAGATACGGCGCGGCGCGCCAAGCTCGGCAAATTTCTCGTTCACGGTAGCGATCCCGACTGATTGCGATAACGTGACGACATCATCATGCGAATCGGTTGGGTGCAATGATTCGAATCGGAAAAGATAACTTTTTACACAGGTAATGTGTGCAGCGCGCGTTCGACCGCTTTCGGGTTGGCGGCGATGACGGTCAAGTAGGCGCGCGCCGCTTTGTCAGGCTGACGGCGGCCTTGTTCCCAGTCTTGTATCGTACGCGTTTCCAAAGCGAAGCATTCCGCAAACGCGCTACGCGACAGGCCGGTAGCCTTGCGTATCGAGGCGACATCGGGAAACAGTTCGGCTTTCAAAAGTTTTTCACCGCGCACATGCGCGAGGACTTCTTTCAACGAACCGGTAACATCGCGGCCAAGCGTTGGGCGGGATGGTTTCTTGCTTTTGGGTTTAGGGGTTTTTGTGCGCATTGTTTTTCTCCTTGCGAATGGTGGTTGTGAATTCACGCCATTGGTTGATTTCGGCACGGGACAGGTTTTCCTGCTCATTCTTGGGATAGATTGTCAGAAAGTAAATTTCCTGATGCTCGTCCATCCAGAAAAAGATCACACGTGCGCCGCCGCTTTTACCGATGCCGTCACGCGCAACCCGCGCTTTGCGTATGCCACCGCTGCCTGAAATAACCGGCCACGCCGAGGGGGCGTTGATGACCGTCTCCTCGGCGCGTTTCATATCCTCCGCGCTCAGGAGCTTCTGGCAGCGTTTCAGATAGATGCGGGTGCGATAAACGAGCATGGGCATATTATGCGGCAATGCCGCACATAAAGCAAGTCTTTTTGCGGTGCTTTGCCCCCTTGCCTTATCCACAGTGTCTTGTCAGTCTTGGGGTATCGATTCACTTGCTACGGAAAAATCATGCTCAAAATCACTTTCGCGTCCGTTACCTTGCCGAGCCAGCATGCCCTGATACTCACGGTTGGCGAGAAGCAGAAATTGGGCGAGCAGGGGGCGAAGCTGGATCGCAAACTCGGCGGCGTTTTGAAACGCGCCATGGCGGCCAATCATTTCGAAGGCAAGAAAGACCAGACGCTGGTCGTCGTCGCGCCCGCAAAATCGCGGCTGACGCGCTTGGTGTTGGTGGGGATCGGCGATCCGGCCAAGGCCGATGCGGCGGCGATGGAAAGCGCGGGCGGCGCGGCTCTCGCTGCGCTTGGCAACAAAGACACGCAGGCGACTTTTCTGGTCGATGCGTTCAAGGGGCAGAATGGCGCGGAGGCGGCGGCGCATGCGGCCCTCGGTGCGCGCTTGCGTTCCTATCGTTTCGACAAATACCGCACGAAATTGAAGCCGGAGCAGAAGCCGCATCTAAAAACCCTGACCATCGCCAGCGTGGATGCGGCGAAGGCGCGGCAAGCCTACGCGCCGTTGGACAAAATCGCCGATGGCGTTTTCCTGACGCGTGATCTGGTATCGGAACCGGCCAACACGCTGACCCCCGAAACTTTCGCTAAGGCTTGCGTGGAGTTGAAGAGCCTCGGCGTCAAAGTCGAGGTGCTGGATGAACGGCAGATGAAACGCCTCGGCATGGGTTCGCTCCTCGGCGTGGCGCAGGGCAGCCTGAACCCGCCGCGTCTGGTGTCGATGGAATGGCTGGGGGCAGAGGATGAAAAACCGGTCGTGTTCGTCGGCAAGGGCGTGACGTTCGATTCCGGTGGCCTGTCGCTTAAACCCGCCGAAGGCATGGAGAAGATGAAGTACGACATGGCTGGCGCAGGCGCGGTGATCGGCGCGATGAAAGCCTTGGCCGGACGGAAAGCGAAAGCGCATGTCGTCGGTATTGTCGGCCTTGTCGAAAATATGCCCTCCGGCAACGCGCAGCGTCCGGGCGATGTGGTGACATCTATGTCCGGCCAGACGATCGAGGTTTTGAACACCGATGCCGAAGGGCGTTTGGTGCTGGCCGACGCCCTGTGGTACGCGCAGGAAAATTTCGAACCGCGCTGCGTGGTCGATCTGGCGACCTTGACGGGGGCGATTACCATCGCGCTTGGTCACGAATATGCGGGGATCTTTTCCAACAATGACGCGCTGAACGACCAGTTGTTAAGCGCGGGCAAAAACGTGGCGGAACCTTTGTGGCGTTTCCCTCTGGGCGATGCGTATGACAAACAACTCGACAGCCCGATCGCCGACATGAAGAATATCGGTTCGCGTGGCCAAGCGGGCAGCATCACCGCCGCGCAGTTCCTGCAACGCTTTATCAAAAAGGGCGTGGCTTGGGCGCATCTGGATATCGCCGGTATGGCGTGGCTGGATAGCGCGAAGACAACTTGCCCCAAGGGCGCGAGTGCCTATGGGGTCCGCTTGCTGGATCAGTTCGTGCGGGAAGTGGCGGAGTCCAAGTAGGACAACGCAAGCATGGATAACTTTCTCCTCAAAACCCAAGCTTACATCAACGGCGCGTGGGTCGGGGTGCCTGCTTGCGTTGTCACCAATCCGGCGACGGGCGAGGCGATCGCGCGTGTGCCGGACATGGGGGCGACGGAAGCGCGGCAGGCGATTGATGCGGCACATGCGGCCTTTCCGGCATGGAGTCGTATGCTGGCCAAGGAACGCGGCGCGGTGTTGCGCCGTTGGTATGAATTGATCCTGCACCATGTCGATGCGCTGGCCGAGATTCTGACGTGCGAGCAGGGCAAGCCCCTGGCCGAAGCGAAAAACGAAATCATCTATGGCGCCAATTTCATCGAATTTTATGCCGAGGAAGCCAAGCGTATTTATGGTGAAGTCATTCCCGCTTTCCGCAGCGATGCGCGTGTTTTGGTTTTGAAACAGCCGGTTGGCGTTGTCGCTGCCATCACGCCATGGAATTTTCCGAGCGCGATGATAACGCGGAAGATCGCGCCCGCTTTGGCGGCGGGTTGCACGGTGGTGTGCAAACCGGCGGAGGCTACGCCTTTGTCGGCCTTGGCTCTGGCCGCCTTGGCGGAGCAAGCGGGTTTTCCGAAAGGCGTTCTGAACATCGTCACGACCGCGAACCCCGCGCCGGTGGGAACGGAATTTTCCACCCATCCGTTGGTGCGGGCGGTTGCCTTTACCGGCTCGACCGCCGTCGGGCGTTTACTGATGGGGCAGGCGGCGGGCACGATTAAAAGATTGGCTTTGGAGCTTGGCGGCAACGCGCCCTTTATCGTTTTTGATGATGCGGATCTCGACGCGGCGGTGGCCGGAGCTATGCTTTCAAAATTCCGCAACGCTGGACAAACCTGCGTTTGCGCCAACCGGATTTTTGTTCAGGACCGTATCTATGATGCCTTCGCCGACAAACTGACCGACGCGGTACGGAAGTTGAAAATCGGTAACGGTATGGAGGCGGGGGTCGAGCAGGGGCCGCTCATCAACGCCGCGGCCATGGATAAGGTCAAAGCCCATATTGCCGATGCGGTGGCAAAAGGCGCGAAGATTGTATGCGGCGGCAAACCCCATGCGCTGGGCGGTACGTTTTTTGAACCCACGGTGCTGACAGGCGTGACGCAAGGCATGCGCGTTATGGGCGAGGAAACCTTTGGTCCGGTCGCGCCCTTGGTGCGCTTTGCGTCGGAAGCGGAAGTCATCGCCATGGCCAACGACACCCCCTTCGGCCTCGCCGGTTATTTCTACAGCCGCGATATCGGGCGGGTCTGGCGCGTGGCGGAGGCGTTGGAATGCGGCATGGTCGCGGTGAATGCGGGGGTTCTCTCGACCGAACTCGCGCCCTTCGGCGGCATCAAACAATCCGGCCTCGGCCGCGAAGGCAGCCGCCACGGTATCGATGATTATGTGGATTTGAAATATGTGTTGATGGCGGGGGTGTAGTTTTCCAGGAAAGTATTTTAACCCTATTTTTTGTCTGGGTTTTGGTCGTGCAAGCGTATTAACCGTGATTTTTGGGATTCTCTCATTACCTTTTTGTTTTAGTTTCATGTTGTGGTTGATATGCTTCAATAGTTCTTTGTTTTACATATAGTGATTGATTATATTTTGAGAAATTTACGATGAATGATTTGTCGAAGCCAAAATTGATATATGTTATCCCGCGATATGCGCCTTATGGGGCTGAACGTGGGCTTTTAAATCTTGCGCGATATGGATTTTTTGAAGGTTTTGATGTTCATATTCTTGGGTTGGTTCGTGGGCATAGCGGAATTTATGATGATTTGGTTGGTT
>Ga0265331_10003356_pt1 | contig 10395 bp, 9 predicted proteins | sample 41923metaG_FD_202088 | JGI IMG/M metagenome (GOLD analysis project Ga0265331, IMG submission 202088) | Rhizosphere microbial communities from Carex aquatilis grown in University of Washington, Seatle, WA, United States - 4-19-23 metaG | ecosystem: Host-associated > Plants > Roots > Rhizosphere >...
TCTTGGTCGCCCATTACTAGAAACTCAGCCCGATCCCGCTAATCCGTCAACACAAGTAACGAAATCTAGTTACGCTTATACTAACGGCGCAAATGTGTTAGCAGTTCACAAAACAAGCTATCTTGATGTAGGTAACGCAATTGATAGTTATACTTACTTTGACGGACTAGGACGAAAAATCCAAGAACGAGCTGAAACGAAAACAACTGGTCAATATGCCGTTAGAGATTATAAGTATCAAGAAGGTGACTTGTTACTAAAAGAGTCATTGCCGTACTTTTTGAGCGGCAGTGGAAGAACAATCGCAACAACGAACACCAATCTTTACACTAATTATACGTATGACGCTTTAAAGCGCGTGCTTGCTGCCATAACCGTAGTTGGTACAACAAGTAATAGTTATGACGATTGGAAGACAACAATTACTGATGCTGATGGAAAAACTAAAGACATATATAAAGATGCCTATGATAATCTAGACCACGTCGTTGAACATATTAATAACTTACCTTACACTACTTACTATAAATGGAATGGTTTAAAGAAACTAACAATGATTACTGATGCTAATCAAAATGTTAGAAACTTTAGCTATGACGGTTTAGGCAGAGTGTTAACTGCTGAAGATTTACACGCCGCGGGTGATCAAATTTTTGGAACTTGGTATTACTCATATGATGCGTCAAGTAATTTAATTTTTAGAACTGATCCAAGTTTGCAAGTTGTTGGTTACACTTATGATGCTTTGAATCGAACTACAACTGAAGATTATACCGGAACGCCAAATGTTGATGTAACTTATACCTATGACACTTGTACGGAAGGAATTGGCCGTTTGTGTAGTGTTAGTATGGTTAATATGCTTGATTCAAAAAATTATAATGCTTTAGGTCAAGTTGCTCAGGAAACAAAGCGTTTTGGAAAAATAAATTATGTTTCTTCGTATACGTATGATCGACAAGGTAACCAAGTATTAATTACTAATCCAGATAACTCTCAAGTGCAGTACATATATGATGCTGGTGGACAAATAGATCAGATTCAGCGCAAAGAAAGTGTCGATCCAAGTTTTAGCAATGTTATTAGTAATATTGATTATAACGAAGTTGGTTTGCCAACGGTTTTGAATTATGCCAATGGAGCAATAACTACCAATACTTACGACAATGCTCATCTGTATCGCTTACAGCATAAAGTAACAGTGGCTAATAATAGTAATGTTCAAGATTTAACCTATAGCTATGATCCAGTTGGAAATATTACAGAAATTATTGATGCATCCAATACGCAAACAGCAAAAACAACAGATTATACGTATGATGATTTATACCGTTTGATTCGTGCTCAAATTACTAATTCCGTTGCGGAAAATGTCGATGGCCCAGATAATATTAATCAAGATTTGACATTTACCTACGACGCTATCGGTAATATCCTCTCCAAATCAGATGTGGGAAATTATACCTACGCTGGAAATCAAGGAAACAGTTATGCTAATCCTCATGCCGTGACCAGCGCGGGCGGCGTTAACTACGACTATGACAATAACGGCAACATGACGAGCGCCGGAAATACCCAATACGCATGGGATTATAATAATCGTTTGGTTCAAGTGACAAATGGTCTAGCTGGTTCAAGTTATGTCTATGACGCGGACGGACAACGAGTTAAAACAATAGACAATTCAGGCACAACGTTAACGATTACTAAAGAATACACGGTTAATCCGCAAAATATTGAAAAGCATATTTTCTTAGGTGATACTGCTATTGCCACGATTCAGGGAACTGGTGCCTCAGCCGCTCCTTTCACAATTCACGCTGACCACCTTACTGGCTCTAATGTTGTGACTGATTCGACTCAAGTCACTGATGAACTGACAGATTATTATGCGTTTGGTACAATTAGAGTGGATAGTAATCCTGGCACATTAAATGAAAAACGAAAGTTCACGGGTCATGAGTATGACGCGGATACGGGGCTGACTTATGCTAATGCGAGGTACTATAACGCCACGCTGGGAAGATGGTTGAGTGAGGATCCTGCTTTCTTAGACCTTGCCGCAAATGATAAAGTAGAAATTTTGTTGGTTGATCCGCAATCACTGAATAGCTATTCGTATGTCAAGAATAATCCACTAGCTTATATTGACCCAACCGGAGAAGGAGCTATCCGTGCTTACTTTGCTTCATGGGCATCTGGTCTATCAGCGGCCGCTAGTACGTTAAGAGGTCCCCTGGGTTCATATATTGGTCCGTTTGGACCGACTGGTAATAAAGTATTTAATGAAATACAGGCCAGTAATATGTCAGATCTATCAACAGCAATTAACCCAGATTCATCAGTTAAAGATAGAGCGATTTCAGGAGGTTTAATTGCATTAAATTTTGTTCCAATAGGAGAAGAGGCGGGAGCCTCAGAAAAGGTTGCGGTTGAAATGGTTCCTAAAATTGCCAAGACAGCGGAAGAGTGGGGAGCAATTGCTTTTGACGCTGGCAAACAACAAGCAAAGATGCTTAGAGGAGTAGCCAATCAAGCTGTACATGGTTTAGTCACTAAAACTTTTCAACTTACAGATGGTATTATAGGTGGGACGTCAGCCGCTGCAAAGTATACTTATGAAACGGGAAATTTAGTTCGAGGATATGATCATTTTAAGAAAAATTGGAATATTATGAAAGAAGGAATGAACATATTGCAATCAGAGGTTTTAAATAGTCAAGAGTTAAAGACTGTTAAAAATATCATAAACAGAGCCTGGAGAACTAATTATAAATAATAGTATGGAGTATTATACTTTTACTAGAGAATTATTAAATCGATTTCCAAAATTTAGAGAATTTTATTTAGATATTCGTAAAGCAAATGAGATAAATCTTTTACCCTCAAACCTGGGATTTGATTTTATACATTATTTAGACCAGCCAAGTCTTAATAATGGTACTATCCAAATATTTCAGGATTTATTGTCAGATATGAAGAGTTCTGGTGATGAAGAACTTATCATGTTATATAATGAAATATTAGATGATATAGCTAATACTTCTTATTTGAAGAATGAATTAATGACTAGAAATATTATTTTTGACATTGTTGATCCTTATGCTCTTGTTTCTAAGGATGAGGCGAGGGCAAAGTTGCTAAAAAAAAGAATCGAAATTGACTATACGGGTAATAAATATATTGAAGATAATAAAAAGTTGTTAGAAGAATATAAAAAGTAGTTTAGCTTTAGTAGAAGATCTTAGTAGGTGAGGTTATTAATGAATCCTGCCGGCCTTGTAGGGTATTTATATTGATGATGCGTGGATTGTTGAATTAGTTCTCATGTTGTGGCTTAAAAATACTTTCCCTCATACCCTCTTTTATTAACTAATAAAGGAGGGTATGTTATTTTTTTCTTTTTTAAGAAAACTAATGGCAGGTTTTCTTATGGCTCTTTTTGCTCTTTTCCCTTATATAAAAATTTTTGCTAAAGATCAAAGCAGTGTAAACGTTTATTATATTCATCAGGATCATTTAAACGGCGCCAATCTCGTGACTAACGGTTCAGGACTTGTGGATGAACTGTTCGACTATTATCCGTTCGGCTCAATTCGTTTAGATAATCATTTAAGTTCTCATAATGAAAAACGAAAATATATTGGTCAGGAATATGACGCTGGTAGCAAATTAGAATATTTGAACGCACGCTATTACGATCCACAGCTTGGCAAGTTTATTAGTCAGGACCCACAGTTTTGGCCAGTGCCAAGTGAAGATACGTTACTCGACCCGCAACAATTCAATAGTTATAGCTATAGTAGAAATAATCCAATAAATTATTCAGATCCTTTGGGTCTTTCAAGTGCGACGTTTAACTCAATGCCCAATGGAGGTTGGAAATTCGGACAAGCTATGGGACAATTTAATAATGTGAATGCCTATTATAACGGTACTGGCAGTTCGCGAACAACCTATAGTTGTGTTGAATATGCTAAACGGTATATGAGCCAACAATATGGAATAAATAGTATTGGTTCTGTCGGCGACGCTAAATCAATGTGGGAGATGGTAAATACAATTAATAATCGTTTAGCACAAGCTGGTTCACAATATAATTTTCAACAGCATGTAAATGGTTCTAACTCATTGCCTAGTGAAGGAGATTTATTATTTTGGACCGAAGGACAGTATGGTCATGTTATGGTAGTGACGGAGTCGGCAATTAATAAAAATACCGGTCAAGGTTATGTTGAAATAATTGATCAAAATGCAAACAGCCAAGCTGTACGACGTCTTGATGTAAAAAGTAGTAACGGAAATTACACCATAACTCATAAAAGCGGAATAAACGATGTTCCGGTAGCAGGTTGGTTTAGTGTAGAGTCAACAGCGCAAAAAACAAGTACAACTGCCAATGTCTCCGCTCCAAAAAGTTCTTGGCTAGAACAGACTTGGAATAAGGCCAAAAATTTTATTGGAAGTTTATTTAAACACTAATATGAATAAAAATAAATTTTTAATTTTAATAATTGTGGTAGTTATTGCTATTTTCAGTTTTTATATTTTTAAAAGTAATAAAAATATTGTGGCAAATGAAAAATGTGTAGATAAAATTTTCTCAATAAATGCGACATTGCAAAGCGGAGAAAGGGGGACAGCGTATATCATGGATAATCATTGCGAGTTGCCAGTCCACGCAAATCAAGTTTTGGCGTTTACTATATTAAATGATGGCGCGATTCAAGATAATCTAAGTCAAACAAAACTCTATCTTTGGTTACGACAAAGCGATGAAACCACTCAGCAACAAATTGAAAATATTGCTTCAAAACAATTTAAGAAAAATAATGAGTGCGTCGCTAAACAAACAGAGTATAGCTCAAATGAAAATATAATGATGTATGGCCTTGAAACTCAAAAAACCAATCAACCTTGTGTTTTGTTTGGCCCAGTTAATGATTATTACTCAGAATTATTCATGAGCGTTAATAATGTCATTATTGCGCAGCGTAATGATGGCGCAACGGGTATTGAACCTTATAGTGAAGCATCAATCCATTTTATCCAAATTAAGTAAGCAAAAAGGGAATCGTTTGATTCCCTTTCTTTGTAAGCTTTTTGCTTTGGCCTTTTATTTTTCGAAAGCCTTATCAAATTGTTTTTTAATGTCTTCCGGCAGAACAGTCGGTAACATCATGTAGTTATAATGTATGACCCCATCATCATCTGTCTCCTTAACAACTTTTTCAGTTATCTTAACATGTTTATAGGGTTCAAATACCATAGCCGGTACGAACTCATCAATTTGTACCATCCAGCAGCATTTTTGTGGTATATTTTGATGATAGAGATTACGTTTTTCTTTGTGTACGTAGAAATATTCATCATCGTTAACTTTGACCAAATGGCTTTCACCTTTGCTTAAATCCTGCTTATGCGTATCCTTGATTTTTAACCAATTGTTATCATTTTCCATAACAACCGGCTTTTCATCGTTATTAAAGCCGCCGTCAACCAGCGAATGAAATAAGTCATATGTATCTTTATAGAAAAACCAGTATCCATCGGTGCTAAAACCAATACGCGGTAAGCCGCATTTTGGTTCGCCTGAGTACTCAATTAAATCACCTGTTCCCGGTTTGAAAACCAGAACTGAAAACGTTGAATCGACCAGCGTTTCTACGTTGTTCGAATTTTTTGTTTTTGATGAGTCAATGATAACTTCCGGTGCGTTTGAACTTTTTGTTGAATCAGTATTTTGCGCTAGGGCAAAATTTGAAAGCAACATCAAGCTTAGAAACATTATATTTCTTATTGTTCTCATTTTGTCCTCCAAATATGAGTGTTAATTTAAAAGTACATGTTTAATAAATTATCCTACATAAAAGGGTCTCTTTTGTCAAGAGGCCCTTTATTTTATATATTTTATTAAGATTTTTACTTTTTTACCATTGCCTTAAGTTCTTCTAAGCTTTCTTTAATATCAGCAATAGCGCTTAACTCAGTACGGATTTCCGTTTCAGTTTTTTCGCTAAATTTCTTTTCACCGCGCAAACCGCTCATAATGACTTCATTCCCAATAAAGCTTGAAACAAAAAGGCCGGTTACTAACATAATAATCATGCCGACAACAAGTGACAGAGGACCATCCCACCATAATTCATTACTTAAATTAATTGTTGAAGGGGCAAATTGTAAAGCTTTAATCTGTAACATAATAAAATCTGTGGTGTGCCACACTCCTCGCCAAAATAAAACAACTCCAATGCCTCCAATAATCGCATAGCTAATCGGGTAGTGACTTAGAAAGCGACGCACCCAATTTTCCAGCTTGTAAAAAATATTATTTTTCATAATTTACTTAGTGTGTTTAAGAGAGAAAACAAAAATTAATATATAAAAAATTAATCCATAGGCGCAGGTCGGCAGACCCAAACTATAATGAATAGCACCACTTATAATATTAGGAATTTCCAGGACAACAAAACGACCGGCAAATAGAATACCAATCGCGGAAATAATTAATAAAGTTATACGCGCTTTTTGAACTTCAATAATATGTATCATGCCAAGAAAACTGATCACTAACATGATAAAGAAAAACCCAAAACCAAACCAACAGGCCGGATAACCTAGAAAATAGGGACAGCCTTCGTTAAAGGCGCAGACATTAGTAAATAATTTTTTAGCACTTAAATAACCAGCAAACAACGAACCGGCTAACGAGAGATAAACCATCAGCCGAAGATAACGTGAGCGCATAGAATATATTAAGAATAAGTTTATTCGTCTCTATTTCTTTCTTTTCTATCGTTCAACCCCTTTATACTTGGAGTGATTGTTTCGGTTGGTGTTTGCAACTGAAGAGATGGCATTTGGTTGTCATCTTCTGTTGCCTGTACGTCTGATTTTTGATTGTCATCAGTTTTTAGATTTATTTTAAACTGTGATGATGCGGCTTGACTTTTCAATTTTTCAAGAGAAATGGAAATTTCCGCGGCGGCTTCTTGATGACCTCGTTTTTCTAAATCATTTCTGACTTGTTCGAGATTTTTAAAGGTGTTTTGCAAACGAACTTGTGTCTCAATTTGAGCGGCCTTGGTTTGTTCTTCGATTTTATTTTTTTCTTGCAAATTAGTGGTTTGATTTATTTTAGTGTTAAGCGCATTGACTTCTTTAATTCGTTCACCCGCATGTTCAGCTTCTTGGGCTGCCTTGTTCTCTTCGCTGGGTGCTAAGGTAGTTTCAATTTGTTCAGCCGCTAATTTAACTGGATGCAAGAAATCACCGGGCAACGAATTTTCAGTGGCAAAGACTGTGCCGCCCACAAGAATCAAAGCGATTACGGCCAGGGCAATACCGTAGGAATAATGGAAAGAGAAAAAGGGAGCGCGAACTTTAAAAAGCGACTTATTTTCTTGAATATGTTTGAAGAGCTCGTTTTTTAAAACGGCTTGACGTTCGGGTTTTAATTGATGTTGTTGTTCTAGTTCGTGTAGAACTTCTGCAAAATGATCTTTCATATAATTAATCTTGTTTGGGAAATGTTTGGTTGATTTTTCTAATAGCCCGATGTTGCATAACGCGAACGCTGATTACTGTTTTCTTTAAAATTTTCGCTGTTTCTTCAACACTTAACTCTTGCAAAAAACGTAATTCTAAGACTTGTCGATACAGAGAAGGCAGATCATGCAACGCTTTATGTAGCTGCTGACGTGAAATAGTGTCGGCGGCTTGCGTTTGCGGATCGTCATTGCTCGCCAAATCATAATGATTTTCTATAGTTTCCGGCGTCGGTCGACGCTTGAGAATTCGATAGTGGTCATTAATAAGATTGCGCGCAATGGTGTAGAGCCAAGCGTTAAAGTATATTTTTTCTGTCGTGAGCTTAGGCAGCGCTTGCCAAGCCTTTAAGAAGGTTTCTTGCAAAATATCCTCAGCCTGTTCGCGCGTTGGCAATTTATAGCTAATAAAGCGATATATTTTAGCCGCAAATAAATCGTACAATGTGCCAAAGGCAATTTGATCCCGTTCCTTAGCTTTAAGGATTAAATCGTGAAGCTCAGTTTGGTTAATATGGTCAGTAGAGCTCATAGTATATAACGTCATTATAAACTATTTGTTTCGAAAGCGTCTATGTTGAGGTTTGGAGAAATTTTTCTTATATTTTGGTCGAGAAAATGCTTTTGATTGTCGTTTTTCCGGGTTAGAAACTGCGGTTTGCGGCTTATTATGAGTTGGCAAGGATTTTTTAATGAGACGCTCAATATTCCGAACGTCATTTTGTTGATGCGGCATGGCAAAAGAAATAGCATGTCCAACCGCGCCAGCACGGCCTGTTCGGCCAATGCGATGCACATAATCTTCGGCTTGTTCTGGCATATCATAATTAATAACCAATTCAATATTGCGTACATCAATGCCACGGGCAGCAATATCGGTCGCCACTAACACTCGGTAGCGTCCAAGCTTAAACCCTTCGAGTGCCTCTCTTCGTTGACTTAATGATCGGTTGGAATGCATTTCGTTAGCTGTGTGTCCCATTTTACGAACAATTGAAGCTAATTTTTTTGCTTCGTATTTGGTGCGAGTAAAAACTAAGGTGCTGCCTTTATATTCTTTTAAGATTTTTTCGAGTAACTGAGGTTTTTCTGGTTTAGGAATAAAGTAAATTTCTTGGCTGACATCGGTAGCAGTTGAGCCGGCTGGCGCCACTTCAACGCGTACGGGAAGTTTCATATGTGTTGCCGCCAGTGTTACAATGCGTGCCGGCATTGTTGCGGAAAATAGCATGGTATGACGTTCGCGAGGTAGTGAATCTAAAATAATTTTTATTTGCGGCATAAAGCCCATATCTAACATGCGGTCAGCTTCATCCATGACTAAAATTTTTATTGTTTTTAATGAAACTGTTTTACGTGTTAAGTGATCAATTAAACGACCAGGCGTGGCAATGATAATATGAACTTTGGTTTTTAATTTTCTAAGCTGTCGACCAAAATCTTCGCCGCCAATCAACACGGCGGTTTTTAAGCCAAAGTTTCGGCCAAGTCGCTGGAGTGCTACTTCAACTTGTTGCGCTAATTCTCGAGTTGGTACCAAAACCAAGCCTTGTCCGCCATCACGCGATAAACGTTGAAGCATGGGAATACCAAAAGCTAGAGTCTTACCGGTGCCAGTTTGTGCAATACCAATAATATCTTTGCCCTCCAAGGCAATTGGTATGGATTTTTTTTGAATGGGGGTCGGCGTAACAAAACGACTTTTGACGAGCATTTCAAGAAGTTTTGGCGCAATGCCCAGGCCTTGAAAGCCTGATTCGTTAGTATTCATATGGGCAATCATAGCACAAATCTTTACAAAAAAGTAAAAAAGTAAGGCTTTTTTTCATTGACAAAACGCAATTTTTAGTGTATTATTAAGGTATATTTAGCTAAGAATGAAAGAAAATCGATGTTTGAGTGTATCTTGAGTAAGACTTTAACCATTATATGAATAAAATTAAGCTTTTTGTCGTGAACCATAAACTGGTATCAACTCTGATACTAGTTGTTTTAATTGGTGGCGGATACTGGTGGTATCATTCAGTACAAGCCGCAAAAGTTACCACTAGCTATGTTACTCAGCCAGTCACCAAGGGAACTCTATCTGTTTCTGTTAGTGGCACTGGGCAAGTCTCTCCGACTAACTCCCTTGAGTTTAAACCGCAAGCTTCCGGCACCGTAATTTCCGTTAATGTGGTTGAAGGTCAACAAGTAAAAACAGGCGACGTCTTAGCAACGTTAGATCAACGTGATGCCGATGTCCAGGTTAATCAAGCTCGTGCTTCATTAGCGCAAGCGCAGTCAAGTTATGATAAGTTAGTCGGACCAAGTTCAGCTACAACAATTAAGAATGCCCGTACAGCTTTAGCGCAAGCGCAAAAAAAATTAGCGCAATTATTGGATAGCGATAAAACAAATACGTCTGAAGAACAAGCGATTGTTGCCGCGCAGTCAACATTATCGGATAACCAACGAGATGATCAGTCTACTATTAATCAAAAAATTTCCGACACCTTAAGTAGTTTACAAGATAAAGTTTTAACAATTGCCTCATCACTTGATGCTATCAATAAGATTTTAAATGATTCTAATATTCAACCAACACTGGGAATTCAAAATTTTTCAGCCTTAGCGCAAGCTAAAACATATAATGATCAAGCTAAATCTTTATTTTTAACAGCGCAAGCTAAAGTTTCCGTTGCCACGCTGAGTAATTATTCGAGTATTACTGATGCTGCTTTATCTATGAATCAGGCGCTTAGTAAAACAACGGATGCTTCTAACGAAATGTATATTGTTTTACAGGCAACGATTCCTTCTGGCACGATTACGCAAAGCCAAATTGATTCATATAAATCAACCATGA
>Ga0265331_10003362_pt1 | contig 10388 bp, 9 predicted proteins | sample 41923metaG_FD_202088 | JGI IMG/M metagenome (GOLD analysis project Ga0265331, IMG submission 202088) | Rhizosphere microbial communities from Carex aquatilis grown in University of Washington, Seatle, WA, United States - 4-19-23 metaG | ecosystem: Host-associated > Plants > Roots > Rhizosphere >...
CGCACGCGCGACGGCGTGAGGCCGCCGTCGTAGAAGGGCACCGTGAGCTTGCCGACGACCGAGGCGCCGACCGAACGGTTGCCGCGTCCGTCGAGGTCGGTCTGCGTGAACACATTGCCGAGCACCGACACCTTCGGCATGAAGTCGCCCTCGGCGACATGGATGTTGAGATCGGCCGCGTCGGCGTCGTGGAGCGCCGCGACGACGACGGGATTTTCGACAAGCGCGAGAGCCTCCGCCTCCTCGCGTGTGCGCGGCAGGAGGCGGTCGACGGGTTGCGCGGGGGCGAGGCGCTTTGGCTCCTCGCCGATGATCTGGCGATATTGACCGAGCTTCGCCTCGAGCAACGCCCGCGCGGCGCTCTCATCCGCGCGGCCGGCGGCCAGGCGCGCCTCGGCCTGCGCGATGTCGGTCGGGGTGATCTGTCCATATTCGAAGCGCTCGCGCGTCTGCCGCAGCTGTTCGGTGAGCACCTGCACATTGTTTTGCTGCAAGCGCACCGCGGCGCTCTCCCGCAGCACGTCCATGTAAGCGGTCACGGCCTGCAGCAGGACGCGCTGCTCGAGAAGCCGCAGCCTTTGGCGCGCGGCGAGCACGTCGCTTTGCGCCGAGCGCGTCGCGTTCTGCGTCTTGAAGCCGTCGAAGATGGGTTGCTCGACCGAGAGCACGCCGGTGCGCGGCGTGGCGCGGCCGGATTGAACCGAATGCACCCAGTCCCAGCTCGTCGGATCGTTGTTGGTCTCCTCGCGCGAGTCGCTGACATTGCGGCGGTCCATGGCGCCGAGCCGCGCGTCGCCCGTCACCTGAGGACGCAGCCCCGCGAGCGCCTGCGGCACGCTTTCGTCGATCGCCCGCACGCCGGCGCGGCCCGCGGCGAGGTTGGGATTGGCGCTATAGGCGTGGGCCAGCGCGCCGTTGAGCGTCTCCGCGCGCGTGCAAGGGGCCATCGCGAGGGACGCGAGAAGAACGAGGGCGCGCGCGTAAGCCCTCACGCGGCGGTCTCCTTGGCTTGCCGTCGCTTCTCTTCCGGCGCGGGCTCTTCGCCGCTCACCAGCGTGTAGAGGGCCGGCAGCACGAGCAAGGTCAGCAGCGTGGCGCTGATGAGCCCGCCGATCACGACCGTAGCGATGGGCTTTTGCACCTCGGCGCCGGTGCCGGTCGCGACCGCCATCGGCAGGAAGCCGAGCGAGGCGACGAGCGCCGTCATCGCCACCGGACGCAGACGCGTCATGGCGCCCTGGTAGATCGCGATGCGCTGCGACAGGCCACGGTCGATGAGTTGCCGGATGTAGGTGCGCATCACGAGGCCGTTAAGCACGGCGACGCCGGAAAGCGCGATGAATCCCACCGCCGCGGAAACCGACATGGGCATTCCGCGCAGCCAAAGCGCCGCGACGCCGCCCGAGAGCGCCAGCGGCACGGCGCTGAAAACCAGAACCGCGTCGAGCGCGCTGCCGAGCGCCGAATAGAGCAGCAGGAAGATCAGAGCGAAACAGGCCGGCACGACGAGCGCCAGGCGTGCGCGCGCCGCGGCGAGATTTTCGAATTGCCCGCCCCAAGCCAGCCAATAGCCCGTCGGCACAGCGACTTTCGCCGCGACCTTGGCTTGCGCTTCGGCGACGACCGAGGCGATGTCGCGTCCCCGCACATTTGCGGTGACGACGACGCGGCGCTTGCCGTTCTCGCGCGAGATCTGATTCTGCCCTTCGCTGACCGATATCTTGGCGACCTGCTTGAGCAGGATCGACGACGGCGCGCCCGCGCCGGCGGCGGGCAGGGGCACCGGGATGTTCTCGAGCGCCTGAATCTCGGAGCGATCCGCGTCGCCGAGGCGGATGACGATCGGAAAGCGCCGATCGCCCTCGAAGACGACGCCGGCCTCTTGTCCGCCGATCGCCGCGCCGATCACGTCCTGCACGGTTGCGAGGTTCAGTCCGAGCCTGGAGACGGCTTCCTTGTCGATCTTGATGTCGAGGATGGGCAGGCCGGCGATCTGCTCGACCTTCACATCGGCCGCGCCGTCGATGTGCTGGAGAACGCCGGCGATCTGATTGGCGATCTTCAGCATCACGTCGAAATTCTCGCCGAAGACCTTGACGGCGATATCGCCGCGCACTCCCGCCAGCAGCTCGTTGAAGCGCAGCTGTATCGGCTGTGTGAACTCATAGGCGTTGCCGGGCAGCTGATCGACGCGCGTGCGCAATTCGGCGATCAACTCGTCCTTCGTCATATGCGGATTGGGCCACTCGCTTTGCGGCTTGAGCAAGATGAAGGTGTCGGTCAGATTCGGCGGCATCGGGTCGGTCGCGACCTCCGCCGTGCCGGTCTTGGAGAACACATAGTCGACTTGTGGCGCGGCTTTGAGCGTCGTCTCTACGTCCTTCTGCATCGCCTGCGACTGCGTCAAGGATGCGCTCGGGATGCGGTTCGCCTGCATCGCAAGATTCTTCTCGTCGAGCGTCGGGATGAATTCCTGGCCGAGCCGCGAGTAGAGCAGGGCGGCGAGGAAAAAAATCGCGACCCCGACGGCCACGGTGCGCAGCGGCTCCGCCATGGCGCGTCTCAGCGCCGGCCCATAGAGTTCCTTGAGCTTCAGGATGATGGCGTTTTCCTTCTCCTCGACGCGCCCGGTGATCAGGAGCGCGATCATCGCCGGGACGAAGGTGAGCGACAGCACGAAGGCCGAAAGCAGCGCGATGATGACCGTGAGCGACATCGGCTGGAACATTTTGCCTTCGACACCGGAGAAGGTGAGCATCGGCACGTAGACGAGCATGATGATCGCTTGCCCGTAGACAGTCGGCTTGATCATCTCCTCGGCCGAGACGATGATCGTCTCGAGGCGCTCGTCCCGCAAGAGCGCTCGGCCCAGCGCATGCTGACGCTCGGCCAGGTGACGGAGGCTGTTCTCCGCGATAATAACGGCGCCGTCGGCGATCAAGCCAAAGTCGAGCGCGCCGAGGCTCATCAGATTGGCGCTGATGCGCGCCTCCGCCATGCCGCTCGCCAGCAGCAGCATCGTGACCGGGATCACGAGCGCGGTGATCAGGGCCGCGCGGAAATTTCCAAGCAGCGCGAAGAGCACGAAGACGACGAGCGCCGCGCCCTCCGCCAGATTCTTGGCGACGGTCTTGATCGTCGCGTCGACGAGCACCGTGCGGTTGAGAATGGTCCTGATCTCGACGCCGGGCGGGAGCTGCTTCGCAATCTCCGCGATCTTGGCGTCGACCGCCGCCGAGACCGTGCGACTGTTGCCGCCGATCAGCATGAGCGCGGTGCCGATGACAATCTCCTCGCCATCCATGCTCGCGCTGCCCGTGCGCAGCTCGCGGCCGATCCCGACCTTGGCGATATCGCCGACGCGCACGGGAGCGCCGTTTTTCGACATCAGCACAACCTTGCGGATGTCGTCGCTCGTCTCCAGTCGACCGCCGCTGCGCACGATCAGGCCGTCGCCCTGGCGTTCGATGTAGCCCGCGCCGCGCGAGGCGTTGTTGCGCTCGACCGCGCTCGCCACGTCGCCGAAGGAGAGGCCCAGGGCGAAAAGCTTCGCCGGATCGGGCTCGACTTGGAACTGCTTGATGTAGCCGCCGAGCGAATCGACGCTCGCGACGCCCGGCACGGTGCGAACTTGCGGGCGGATGATCCAGTCCTGCACCGTTCGCAGATAGGCGGCCTTCTGGAGGTCGGTGCGCAGCAACTCGCCCTCTGGCGTGAGATAATCGCCATTGCGTTGAAAGCCCGGTTCGCCATCATTTGCATGCGCTGCGGCGCCGTCCTTGTTGCGCAGCGACCACATGTAGATCTCGGAAAGGCCCGTCGCGACCGGCCCCATCCGCACCTCGACGCCAGGCGGAAAGTCCGCTTTAGCGTCATTGAGACGTTCGGCCACTTGCTGACGCGCGAAATAGAGATCGACCTTCTCGCCGAAGATGGCGGTCACCTGGGCGAAGCCGCTGCGCGAGAGCGAGCGCGTCGCTTCGAGCCCCGGTATGCCGGCGATCGCGTTCTCGATTGAGAAGGTGACCTGCTTCTCCATCTCGTTCGCCGAGAGAGAGGGCGCGCGCGCATTGATCTGGACCTGATTATTGGTGATGTCAGGGACTGCGTCTATGGGCACCTTCGTGAGCGAGAACGCGCCGATCGCGCTCACGACGAGGACGATGAGCAGGACGAGCCAAGGCCGATGAACGGAAAAGGCGATTATCCTTTGAATCATCTGGCGCGGTCACTCTTCGGGAATGTCGTGCTTGCCGAGCTCGGCCTTGAGCACGAAGCTATTGTCCACCGCGACGATCTCCCCCGGCTTGGCGCCGGCTTTGATCTGAATGTTTTCGTCGTCCTTGACGCCGGTCTCCACGACACGCTTCTCGAAGCCTTCCGCGGTGCGCAAGAAGACGACGCTTTCATTGGCGACCATCTGAATCGCCGCGCGCGGCGCCAAGGCCTGGACCTTCTGCTCGCCGAGGATCACCTTGGCCGTCAGCAGGCTTCCCGGCCGCAGCGCTTGGTCCTGGTTGGGAAAGGAGGCGATGACGTGACCGCTTCGCGTCTCCTGGGTCAGCATCGCATTGACGAAGACGATTACGCCCGCAACCTCGCGCCCTTCCGGCGTGACGATCGTCACGCGCTGCTTTTCTTTGACGAGGGGCATATCGGCAACCGGCACGGCGAGATCGGCCTCCACATTCGAGACGTCGGTGACGACGTAGATTTCCTTGAGCTGTCCCTCGCCGCCGACGGGCTGTCCAATGGAAACGAGGCGCTCGGACACCCGGCCTGCGACGGGCGAGCGGATTTCTTTCTCGCGCAGCGCTGCGATCGGCTGGCTCGGCAGTGCGGCGATCTCCGCCTCGGAGAGGTCGAGCGCGGCAAGCTTCTGCCGTGCGAGATCGAGGCGGAGCTTAGCTTCGGTGAAGGTGGCGCGCGACTTCAAAAACAGCTGCTCGGCGATGATCTGCTTGGCGTATAGCCCCTTGTCCCGCTGGAACAATGTGCTCTGCAAGTCGTAGTTGGTCGTCGCGGCCAGATATTCGCTCTTGGCGTCCGCAACCTCCCGCGAATCGAGAACAGCCACGACCTCGCCCTTGGCGACGGAGTCGCCGAGCCTCTTGCGCAGTTGGGCGACAGTGCCGGCGACTTTCGCGGCGACGCGCCCGACGAGCTCGGGATCGGGGGTCACGGAAGCGGGAACCGAGATCTGCCGACGGATGACGCCAGGCTTGATTTCCGCGGTCGTGATCTTGGCCGCCCGAATCTGTGCTTCGGTGAGACGAATGAGGTTTTCGTTCGCCTTCGACGCTTCTGCGCCCGCAATCGCTTGCTTCGAGCCCGGCACGAGGCCTTTGAGGGCGGTCGTCAGGCTTGGAAGCTGGGCGCCGACGAACGCCGCGAGGAGCAGCGCGAGAACGAGCTGAAGCCTGTTTGACATGAGGAACCGGCTGGAGGCAGCCGGGTGTCCGGCCTTTTCAATCCGTATAGGATTTGAGGCGTTCGGCGCCAAGGGCGGGCGCGCCGACCAGGGCGCGGGGCTTCATCACTGAACGCCGCGGCCCATCCGGGGTATTTTTGTCCGGGCAGGAGCGCGCCGCCGCACGAAAGGCGCATACGCGTCCATGGCGGAAGGGGAGCCTTTATTTTAGGAACCTATATACGTGCTTGACCCAACCCTGAAAATGGGCTAGTGTCTGCTTACTGAGGGAGACGCGCCATGATCCGCAATTTCGATAGCCTCTTCGACCTGATGGACGCCTTCCCGGACGAACAGGCTTGCATCGACCATCTGCGCGCGATCCGCTGGCGTGACGGCGAGTTCTGCCCCCACTGCAACGGCAACCGTATCTATCACTTCAGCGACCGCAAGACGTTCAAATGCGGTGATTGCCGCGCGCGCTTTTCCATCAAGGTCGGGACGATCTTCGCCGACACGAAACTGCCGCTGCGCAAGTGGTTCATGGCCATTTGGCTGATCACAAATCATCCGAAGGGTATCGCGTCCGTTACGCTCGCCAAGGACCTGAAAATCACGCAGAAGTCGGCGTGGTTTGTGCTGCATCGCCTTCGCCACGCTGCCCGCACGCAGTCCTTCAACGCTCCGCTAAAGGGCGACGTTGAGGCCGATACGACTTTCGTCGGCGGGAAAGAGAAGAATAAGCACGCCAAGGACCGAAAGGGCGGGACGCAGGGCGGAGCTGGCAAGGCGGTTGTGCTCGGGATCATTGAGCGCGAGGGCGAGCTTCGCGCCGAGCACGTCAAGGACCACAAGGCCAAGACGCTTCAGGGTAGGGTCCGCGAGAACGTTGCGCCGGGTTCTGCGGTGCTAACCGACGAAGACGTGTCATTCGTCGGCCTTGGCAAAGACTACACCCACCTTGCGGTGAACCACTCGGCCGGCGAGTATGTGCGCCTTGGCGGGTTCGTTCATACGAACAACATCGAAGGCGTATGGGCGCTCTTGAAGCGCCAGATTATCGGAATTCACCACTGGGTTTCCGATGATCATCTTCAGCGCTATGTTGACGAAATGTGCTGGCGCTACAATCGCCGCGACATGCGCGTTACCGACCGGATGAACGATCTTTTCGCCTGCGTCGAAGGCCGGCTTACCTACAAGGCGCTCATCGCATGACGCACGAAAAGGGAGCGAAGCTAGAGCCTCCGCTGAAGCTCGACATGAGCTTCGGCGAGGCCCTGAGTCGATTTGTCGCAACTAAGCCAGAAGAGGTTGCGGAAAGCGTAGAGCGTTCTAAAACGAAAAAGCCGCCGCAGGATGGTCCCCCGCGACGGCCAGGACGAAAGATCGTCAGTTCGACGCCGCCGAGCTGCAAAGGCAAGCCCGGCGACGACTAGCCCGCATTAGGCTGGATGGCTGCGGAAATGTCCGCAGACGTGTTCCAGCTTGCCGAATCGGATGCGATAGTAGGGGTTAACCCAGACCATCGAGTCCTCCTTGCGGTTCGGCACCGCATTGGACAACCCGCCGTCTCCCGTGGTATAGGATACGGCGTAATCGCTAGACGTGACCGGTGCCTTTGAGCAGGATCCCCACGTCCGGTGACCCATAGAGCCCGCGAAGGTGGTCAGACCTTCGCGGGTTATCTGATTCTGGGCTGCCGCATTCATACTGCCGCCCGGCGTGATTCGCAACTTTGTATCTATGAAAATCTTGAAAACCCCTCCCCTGTGTGTATAATTCTCGGAACAGGGAGAGAACGCCATGCCCGACGCTGCTCTTGAGAATGCGATGAAGCGGTACAATGAGATCGGCGTCGAGATCGCCGCGCTGGGTGCCCGTATGGCCGATCTCAAGGCTGAGCAGGAACGCATCGCGAAGTTTATTGAAGAGTGGCACGAGTTTGCTGGGGTTGGCGGCGATACGGGGCTGCGCAAATGGCCAGAGATCGCGCCTGCCGGCCCTCTGCCCGAAGCTTTTGTTGCGGCTGCTCTTTCAGAAGAGCGGAAAAAGCGGACGACCGGAAACCCGAAAAAGGAAGATGTCGTAGAGGCGTCTCGGGAGATTATCCGCGAGCGCGGGGAGCCTGTGTCCAGGGCTGATCTCTTTAGGGCGCTAAAAGAGCGCGGGATCGAATTGCGTGGCGCTGACCCTGAGATGGTTCTCTCTACCATGTTGTGGAGAATGAGAGATCAAATTGTACGCCTGAATGGAGGAGGCTACTGGCTTGCGGATCGGCCTTGGGAGTTGGCCGGATACGACCCAGCTCGCGCGCATGAACCGTCGCCGCAGATCGAAAGAAGACTTTAGGCCCCTTTGTGAGAACCGCGCGACGGACGGTCGCTTCAGGCAATACCACGATTCGCGCCTAGGTCACACTCGTATATAGGTCCCTTATTTTACCACAGCCTCTATCTTTGCGTGAACGCCGCGATCGACATTAATGCCGGCTGGTCGGCGCAAGTTGGCAATAGAACAAAGAAATCATCTTAACCTGATCAATTGTGAGATGTTTTCAAATCAAGCGCGATCTGCAAAACTTCTGAAGTGTTGTCTGACATATGCAGGTTCTCCCCGTCGATGGGTCTAAAGTTTTGGACGATTCTATCGTTGCGTCCGTCTTGGCGCGGCGCTGCGCTGGCGCATCTAACGCAGAAGAGCTTGGCGGGGTAAAGCTCGGGTCGCGCTGCGACAGATTTCGCTCCGCCGCAACATCGAGGAGCAATGCAGATGAGACGCACGACGTTTGTTTTCGCGGCGCTTGTCGCCGCGCTGACTCTGCCGAACGCCGCGCTGGCGGGACACGGCGGCGGCCATGGCGGTGGTCACGGCGGCGGGGGACATTGGGCAGGCCATGGCGGCCATGGCGGGGGCGGCGGCTATCGGGGCTCCTGCTGGCAGTGGACCGGCGACGCTTGGAGTTACGTCTGCGGCGGCGGCTATAGCCTTGGCGGCGGCTACGGGCCCTGGCATCACGGCGGAGGTTGGGACCGCTGGGCCGGAGGACATTGGGGAGGCCACGGCGGCCGTCACGGCGGCGGCAGTCACTGGGCCGGGTACGCCGGCGGCGGACACGGCGGCGGGCACGGCGGCGGGCACGGTCACGGTTGAGTTCGAACTGCCGCAGTGGAAATATTGGCCGCCCCTCTCTGCAGACGCCGGGAGGGGCGTTTTGATAGGAGCCGAGCAAAAGGCTGAGAAGGGCGAGCTTGCACCGCCACGACATCGGCTTGAGGCGCGCCCGCCTCCTCGACATGCAATCTCGCCGTCGTCTATGCTGCGACGCGCGGAAGGCTTCTGTTTGTCTTCCTCAAGCTGTCGAAGCGAAGCTGCGCGGCGGTTGGCGGCCCGGACGGATCAGGATGCATTGGTCTCACTCCTTCATCGTAGCACTGGGCTTTCTGGCGGCGGCGGCGAACGCTTACGCCTATGTGTCGAACACGATGATCCCGCTGCGCGTCTCGGCGATCCTCGCCAACGCGCTCTTCGCTGCTTATTTCTTTCTCCAGGGGAGCGCCTTTTACCCGCTCTTCGCCTTCAACGCTTTGCTTCTGCCTTTGAATGTTTGGCGGCTGGTGCAGATGAGGCGGCTCATCACCGCGGTGCGGCTCGCAACGGAGGATGAGTTCCACTCGGACTGGCTGCGGCCGTACATGCGGCCCAAAAAAGTGCCGGAGGGCGTGACGCTCTATCGCAAGGACGACACCGCCGACGCCGCCTATGTAATCGCCAAGGGCAGGATTCGCGTTCCCGAGAAGGACGTGTCGCTGGGGCCGGGCGCGCTATTCGGCGAGCTCGGACTCTTTGCGGATGAGCGGAAGCGCACGGCGAGCGCCGTCGCCGAGACGGACGTCGAGCTGCTGTCGCTGCGATACTCGGACTTGATGCAGCTCGTGACGCAGAATCCGCAGTTCGGATTCTACCTCATGCGCCTCATGGTGCGCCGTATGCAGCACAATGTGGCGCTCGCCACGCTCGGCCGCGGCTGACGGTCTGGTCGAATTCTGCGGAGCGTGGAGAGATTGGAGGGCGGTCGCCGCCACGAGGCGCGAAAGCCTCGCGCGACCGCCATTTTGCTCGATAGGTTGAGACAAAAGCGCTTTCAGCGGCCGTCGCGAAAAAAAGTTGCAAGGGCCGGGGCCCGCGCGAACCGGCGGCGCTCCTTGCGCTTCTTGCGGATTTTCCTTGAGTTTCTCAGCCTGGGAGGAGAGAGCGGATGGCGAGCGACGGACTCGCGCGCCCCCTGGACAGCGCTCGCGTTTGTGGTAGTTTCACGTCGGTCGTCACTCGACCCTAGGGAAAAGAGCTAACGCGTCGGCTCTACGAGAGAACAAGCCGCGAAGCTCTCAGCCAAGAAAGAAGGAGAGGACAAATGGCTTCCAAAGAACTCGAACTGACCCCGAACGTTTACATCTTCGCTGGCGTCGGCGCCCTCATTCTCGGCGGCCTCGCTTCTTTTGCCCTCGGCGGCGCCCTGAACACCATTGCTGCTGGTGTGGTTGGCGGTCTCGCTGGCGGCTCGCTCGGCCTGTTCCTCTAAAAAACTCATCCGGTTCGGGCTTTCGCCCTGATCCAGATCACCGTTGCCACGCCAGCAATCGCCCTGCGGTTGCTGGCGTCGCTCTGTACGCCTTCCCTCAGACTGTAGTTCTTCTCAGAGCTTGCGCGCGCGTTCCCTGAGTTCAAACTTCTTAATCTTTCCGGTTGACGTCCTGGGCAAGTCTCCAAAAACCACACGGCGGGGGCATTTGAAATGCGCCAAATTGTCGCGGGCGAAGGCGATTAGCTCCTCCGCGGTCGCGACGGCTCCCTCCCTGAGCTCGACGAAGGCGCAGGGCGTCTCGCCCCATTTGTCGTCGGGCGCGGCGACGACCGCCGCGGCGCGCACCTTGGGATGCTTGAACAGGGCGTCCTCGACCTCGATAGAGGAAATATT
>Ga0265331_10003367_pt1 | contig 10375 bp, 17 predicted proteins | sample 41923metaG_FD_202088 | JGI IMG/M metagenome (GOLD analysis project Ga0265331, IMG submission 202088) | Rhizosphere microbial communities from Carex aquatilis grown in University of Washington, Seatle, WA, United States - 4-19-23 metaG | ecosystem: Host-associated > Plants > Roots > Rhizosphere...
GGATCGGGTGGATAGCTTGAGACTTGCCAAAAGCGTGAGCAGTAGCTTGGCTGCCACTCTGATTCGCATAATGTATGGGTTGTCATTCTGCAGCGCGGCATATCTGCTCGTCTGCTGCAGTGCTCTCTGACCGTCAATCAGCGACCCTCCGACTACTGCCGAGAGAATGGCGGTAGTCGCAATTGCAATCGACGGTATGAGGCGCGGGAGCTGGTGTATCCAGAACTCTCGCGTGGCTTCGTCTTTGGCGCGATCTTCCTCCATGTACGCCATTACGTCTTTCGGGTCCATCTGGAGGAGTTTGGCTAGCTTATAGGCGTTGATGTTGTTCAACGTCTTGCCGTGGACTCGGCAACGGCTGATCGTCTGTTCTTTTATTCCTGTTCGTTTGGCGAGCTGATACCACGTAGGTGGGTCAACCAGCTTCCGCCCCCTTTCGAGCAAGGCAAGCGTGTTTGGGTTTTCTCCAGGCATAACTTCTCCTATTTGTCAAGCTCATTGTCGTTTAAGTACTTCATTCCGTCAACGTTCATTTGGGTTTGAGTATTAAAACGTTCGGGAGTATGCTCCGTTCCCGTACCTGAACGGGAGCTGTATGGGCATCGAACTGACCCTGGCGGAAGTGCAGATCCTCATCGACTGGTGGGAACACCAGCTTCTAGACCTCCGTATTGATTGCGAGGCTGAAGTGCATCGCAACGGGCTGTTCCGGTTGGCGCAGTTGCGCGTGGCACGCGCTCGGTTGTTGGTGCGGGGCCAGATCGGCGGTGGTGCGGCGCTCCAGAGGTCGCGCGGTTGAGCGCGCGGGGCAACGCCGCACGCGCAGCGGGCGGCTTGCCCCCTGGGCTTGTCAGACAGGTAACAAGTTCCGGCGAGTTCGTCCTTTAGGAGAAGTTGGTTGGGTGCTGTTGAATCGGGTGTGTTTGTACCAGCGGAGTTCATTCGTAATGTCCCAAGAGCTGAAAGTGGCCAGATCGTCATTGACACGGGTGTACAAAATGCGGCCGTCGCGTTACGTGATCTCAACACGCGACGGCGTACTAGGCGCATGCGCAGGGTCACGATTGCCGCAGCCGATTCAACTCGACATGTTCTCGACGAGGCTGGAATCCGATATACCGCAGCCCTCGTTACGCTCACGTACGCGGAAGACGGCGTCTGGTGCGGGAAGCACATCAGCGACTACTGCCGGCGTGTCCGCAATCGAGCAGCGGAAGAGGGCGTTACTCTCCGCTATCAGTGGGTCATCGAGCTGACGCAGCGTGGGCGGCCGCACTATCACGTGTTGTGGTGGATGCCGGAAGGCTATCGGCTGTACATGGCGGATAAAATTGGGGACTGGCGGTGGGGCGCAACTCGCACAGAGAAAGCGCGTCGGCCAGTCGGGTACTTGGTGAAGTATGCGACCAAGGGAAGCGATAGCTGTCAACTCGGGATTCTCCCAAAAGGGGCGCGTTTGCACGGGCATGGCGGTGGTACGAGTCGAGAACGGCATGTTGCACATCGAGCTGGCCTGCCGATGTGGTTGGACGCATCACTACACCCAGACGATCGAGGCCGACGAGTGTCTAGAGTTGGATGGGTGGGCACTCAATCTGGAGAAGTTTTCGCATCGCCGTTCCGGGTAGGGTGGCACCGGGACAATTGCGGCGTTGTCATTGTCACCATTACGAGGGTCGGTCATGAAGTTGAGAGTCAAAGCGCAGCAGGTCAACGAGCGCAAGATCACGGCCAAGACGGGCAAGGAGTACACATTCCGCGAGCAGCAGGCGGTTGTGGAGTTGGGCGAAGAGCGTCGAGTGATAAACCTCTCGTTGGATGACACGCAGGCCGCGTATCCGGTCGGGGAGTACGAGGTGCTCGACGGGTCGTTCGAGGTGGATCGCAACGGCAACCTCGCGTTGAAGCGGCGGCTCGCGCTGAAGCCGCTGACAGTGGTCGCAGGCGCGGCGTCGCGCCAGGTCGGGTGAGCTCTGGCGGGCGGGGGAGGGGGGTCAAGTGAGTACTGTTGCACAGTGTGCTGATTCTCCTGCGCCGCCTGATGGTGCAGCGTTCTCGTCGTGCACTTCGGTTGTGTGGGTTTCGAGTCAAAGCGTCAGTGACTTGAGTCAGGCGGACATCGCAGAACTGTTCGGTGCGGTTGTGGTGTTGTTCGCTGGGGTGTTTGTCTGGCGCGCATTACGAAAGGTGTTTTGACAATGAAGAATTTGCTCGTTCGTATTGGCGGCGGTCTCGCCGCTGTGGGTCTTGCGGGCGTCGCCGCCGCGAGCGGACCGTCCTACGACGTCACGACTGCAACCGGGGCCATTACCGCGGGCGAGGCGGCAATCGCTGGCCTCGGGGCGGCTGCCCTGGTGCTGATCGTCGGTCTCAAGGTCTGGAAGCGGCTGCGCGGCGCGGCCTAAAGCGGGCCGTCGAAGTGCGGTAACTGAGGGGCGGGTCGGCAGGTGCGGCCCGCCCTTTCGGCTTTATGGGGGTGCGTGCCGTGACGTTGTCCTTCTTGGTGCTGGTGGTGTTGGTTGTGGCGGTAGCCGGTCTGTTGATGGGCGGGGGAGATTAGATGAGCGCGTGGCGACAGTGGGGTGTTTGGAGTCTCGTGGCGCTGTTGGTGCTGGGCAGAGCGTTCGACGTGTGGGCGCAGGGCAGTTGCTATGGGTTCACCGGGCCGTTAAGCGGGTATAGCAATCTAAGTGCGACGGCTGTGATGCAGCATGACGCCCCGGCGCATACCGCTCCGGCCGGATACGGGCACGAGGGCGAGAGCGACGGGGCTTACAGCTGCACGCCAGACACGGCTACTGTTTACGGGGCAGTTGCGACGTGCACCAGGACCGTGACGCACATTGCGCCGACTAACTGGTACTGTTCCAACGGCTGCACGTATTGCGGGAGCCGTCCTGGGGGAACGTGCGAGGAGCATCAGACTGCGACGTTGAGCGCTGTTGGCTTTCCTGGCGGCTCGTGTCCTCCTGGTCCCCCGCCGAACGCGTGTGCATCCAAGAGGGGTCAGGACGCGTTCATTGGCGCGAGCGTTTCGCCGGGACTCGTGTGTGACGCGGGGTGCGAGGCGGACGCGACGAATCCGCCGATGGTTATAGGAGGGAAGGCGGCAACGCCTACGGTGTTTCAGACGATCTATACCGGCAATAGTTGCAGTTCTGCTGAACCAGCTGCGCAGACCGGACAGTGCGTGTCCGGGGGCGGTGTAACGGCGTGTGCGACGGGTTCGCCGAAGAACTGCGGTGTGTTTAACGGCGATGAGGTCTGCCCGACTGCTATCCCGCCCGGCACGTGCGAGTCGTACGCCTCGGGAGGAGTGGCGTGTACGGCGTCCCCTAACACGTGGACGATGCCAACTCCTCCTGGACCAAACACCGGGACTGCTGGGCAGCCTGCGACGCCGTCGGGGCATGTTCAGCAAGACACGGTGACAAATGGAGAGGTGTCGACGTATCAAGTGAGTTGGTACTTCAACGCCGCGACCGTACAGGCGTCCACGCAGCCTGTTCAAGGCTCTGCAGGGGCGGGGACCGCGGGGAGCAGCGGTTCGAGCGGGGGCAGTTCGGGAGGGAGCGGAGACGGGAAAGGGAACGCTGGTACCGAGTGTGGCAACGGTACGGTGTCGGATGGAGCTGGTGGGTGCGTAGCGGATTCGGCATCAGGGGGGAACGACTGCTCCGCGCCGCCGGCGTGCGCTGGGGACGCCGTGGAGTGCCGTATTTTATTCGAGACCTGGGCGAGTCGGTGCGAGACGTTGCCGCAGGGCGATCAGCTGACCACGGCGGTCGGGCTTACACCTACCTCGCAGGCACCTCACCAGCTGGGCCTAAACCCGGACGCCTCAACGGCCATAGACGTTCAACAGGTTTTCTCGGCGGGCGATCACGGCGGGTGGATGTCGCGCTCGTGTCCCGCGGATCAGGTCGTCAGCTTGGGGACGTACGGCAGTCTTACCATACCCATCAGCGACAAGTGCTGGGCGTTCCAGTTGTTCGGCACGTTGGTTTTGGTGATCGCGTACTTCGTTGCAGCTCGGATTATAGTGGAGGGCTTTTAAATGGGGATTATTCAGGCACTGTTGACAGGGTTGGCTACGATCGCCGGGCCGCTGGTGATTCGCGCGTTGCTGGCGTTGGGTATGAGTTTCGTGGCGTACAAGGGGATAGATACCCTGGTGCAATGGTGCTACGCGCAGCTGCAGGGGTATCTCAATGGTTTGCCCGGGGAAATCGTGGCGATGTTGGGTGTAATGAACGTCGATCGTTTTTTCGAGATCGTGTTCACCGCGTATACGGTCCGCATGACTATGAAGGGGCTTCAGGCTGGCGGCTTGCTCACTAAAATAAGCTGGGGCCACAGCGCGTAGTGGATCGGGGGGCGTATGTTGACGTTGATTAGTGGTTTGCCGGGCGCGTCGAAGACGCTGAACGCAATCGCGCTAGCCGAGGCCATGAGGGAGAAGGAGCCACATCGGCCTGTGTATTACTGGAATATCGGAGACGTCACGCTGCCCGGTTGGGTGTCGCTTGGTAACGCGGAGACGTTTGATCGACCAGGGGAGGAGCCGGATCGGGAGACGGCAGAGCGCTGGTTTGACTGCCCGGATGGCGCGATTATCGTGCTCGACGAGTGCCAAAAGTTGTGGCGTAAGCGCGGGCAGGGGGCCGGGGTCCCCGCGTTTGTTAGCCGGTTGGAGACACATCGGAAGCAAGGGCACGATTTGATCGCATTAACGCAGCACCCGAAGTTGGTTGATTCGGACGTGCGCAAGTTGGTCGGGCGGCACCTTCATTATCGGCGTATTTTTGGGACCGAGACGTTTCATTGTTGGGAATGGGGCGAAGCGCAGTCGGACCCTGAGTCTACGGCCGCGCAGTCGAGGGCGTTGGAAACGCGCGGCCGGTTCCCGGCTAAATTCTATGGGACTTACAGGTCAGCAGCCGTACATAACGTCAAGCGCAATCTGCCGTGGAAGTGGATTGTGACGATAGCGGTTGCCCTGGTCGCGGTACCGCTGCTCGGGTGGTGGGCTGTTCACCATTTGCGCAGTCGTCTGGCGCCGGGTCCTGAGCCAGCGAAGCTGAGTAACCCTGGCGTGTCGAGTGCGTCCGGCCCGTTGATTGCGCCTGTGGGCGCTGGCGTGTGGCAGGCCCGGGCGCGCGCCCCGAGGGTCCAGGGTGTTGAAGCGTCCGCGCCGATATACGACAAGGTTGTGCACGTGGTCTCCGTGCCACGCGTCGCGGGCTGCATGCAGCTGAATATCGGGACGACGGTGCAGTGCCAGTGCACGAGCCAGCAAGGCACGGTGATGGATCTGAGCGTAGTGGAGTGCGTTCGCATCGTGAAGCGGGGCCGGTTCGATTTCATGCGGGCAGACGACAGCCAGGCCGGGCGGCCGCCCGCCCTGTTTAGCGGCCCGGTACCCGGTGCGCCTGGGGGCGATCAGACCGGGGGCGGCGGGTGAGCTCTGGGGTCTGGTCCGGGCAGCTCGAGGTGCTCAAGTGGATTGCGGCGGGAGTGATGGTGGCGGATCACGCGTGCAGTTTCGTGGTCGCGGGGCCGAGTTGGGTGCACGCTGTCTCGCGACTGGTTTTCCCAGTTTTCGCGTGGGTAGTTGGATCGGGGTTGGCGCGGGTCGAGGTCGCGCCGAGACTGGAGATGGCCGGCCGTTGTGCCGGGGTCGGAGTCCTGTCGCTGCCGTTGTTCTGGCTGCTTAGGGGCGACCGGGCGCTTGATGTCCTGGTGCTGTTTGCGGCGGCGGCTCTGGTCGTGATTGGTTGGGACACGAAGCGGTGGCTGGTGGCGGCTGTAGGGCTGTTCGTGGCGAACTGGTGCGAGTATGGGTTGCCGGGGCTCCTGGTGATCGTGTCGGCTGTGTGGGCGTGGAGGGCCGGTACACGAGGCGTGTTGGCCTATGTTGTGGCTGTGACGGGGCTTTGGGTGGTTAATGGCAACCCATGGGCGTTGGTGGGCGCTGGGCTCGTGTTGGGGGCGCGCTGGGTGCCATGGCGGGCACCTAGGGTCGGGCGGGCCTTTTATTGGGTGTATGGGCTGCAGTGGTACGGGTTGTCGCTCGTGCGGATTCTGTTGGGGGTCCAGGGGGGGTAACCCCCCTGGGAGTTGCGCCGCAGCGTGACGGCCGTCACAGTTTTTCGTAAGGTGGAGCTGCCTGGGGCGGTTCTATCTGATCTCCGCACCGGGTCTTGTGCGAACCGAAGGCCCGGGTTTTCCCGGGCCTTTTTCATTTCAGAATTCCAGTGGCAGCTGGTCGAGTTCGCCGATGACGCGCAGCGCAAGGTCGCGTTCCTGTTTGTTGAATCCTGGCGACTGGCTGGCCATCTTTAGGATGAGTCGAAGGTCGGCGCGTTCGTTCCACGTCAGGGTAGTGTTGAACGGTGTGCTGCGTTCGCTGCTGATATCGACGCCTATCATCTCGCGTGAAGCGGTGAGTTCGATATGTTGGAAGTTGGAAGTTAGTTTCACGTGGAACACTCCTTGGGTCATGCGCAAGCCGCGCTTTCCCACCGGAATACCGCGTAGGTTGCGGCGATCGGAGGCATTGAGTCAGGCGTGTACACATCCCGTGCGGTCCGTCTTCGGACCCGTAGCAGCCGTTCCTCGGCTGGCGCGGGATGTGGTGCGAGCGAGTTAGCAGGTGTGGGCGGCAGCGGCCCGCAAACCTGGGGATCGGGTGGATAGCTTGAGACTTGCCAAAAGCGTGAGCAGTAGCTTGGCTGCCACTCTGATTCGCATAATGTATGTTATGACAAATAGACGTCGTAGGCGGCCATGGTGGGATTTCTCGACCTGGATGCCGGTCCCCGCGTAGATTCTTCGGTCTCCCGCGCTTCCTAAACCTGCACTGCGATCGGTCGCTACATCGCAGAACTATGGGCGGATCCGCTAATTTCGCTGTTCAGCAGCTCGTCGAGCGCGCGCGCGTGCACCCGAGTACCGCCAGGCGCTGGATCCGCTCCGGCCGGCGGCCGTGGTGGCTTCAAGCGCTGCTCGATTGCGCCGGCAACCTGGGGATTCTGGCCCAGCCCTGGGAAGGCTGGAGCGTCCACAAAGACATCCTGCGATCACCCGAGGGCGAGCTGTTCAAGCCGGCCGACCTGCGAGCACTGCGCGTTATGCGGGGCCAGCTCGACGCTTACCGGGCCGCTATGGCGACCCACCTCCAGGCGGACTGGATCGAGGGCCGCTACGTCGAGGATATATGCCCGACCTGGTTGGAGCAGGAAGCGGCGTTGCGGCAACCTCCTCGACTCGCTCCCATTTACGCTCCTGCCGGTCGATTCGCTCGCCAAAATCCTCCAACCGCTGTTGCATCGCCGACTGCGCTTGAAGCACCGCGGAGAGCTGGCCGGCGATCTCCTCGAGCTTCGGACGAGGGTCATGCTCCTTGAGAAGGCGCAGATCCAGGTGCTGCGTGTAGATCCAGCCTGCGGCCGTGGCGAAGCACGTTAGCAGAGCCACGATCGACGGCAGTCTGAAATTTTCCCGCAGCCACCACCAGAAGGGATCATTCGCCTTGAGGATTGCGGTCACGGAGTGCGGCCCCTCGGCCTCCTCGACCATGAGCGTCTACGGCGTAGCGGGCACTTCGACCTGGTCAGCGCCGTTAGGATGGGCGGCCGACAATGCCGCAGCCCGCTCGGCCGCCTTCCAGACCAGGAAGTCGCGCTCGCGCTCCCACCATTTGCACAGATACCAGCCGAGGATCCCGCCGTAGAGGACGAGCGCTACTTCACGCATGTTGACTCCCAATAGAAACTATCGGCGGAACGTGACAGCCACGCCGCGCACAGTGAAATACAGCAGCCCCGCGACCACCGCGACGTAGAAGACCACCAACACCGGGTTGGTGGCCGGCGGGGTCCCCACACTCGTGAGCACGCTCCCGGAGGAATCCACCAAGCGCGCGGAGTACTTCAGCCCGATCAGATCCAGGAGCCCCGGCGGAGACGGAGCCTGCGGAGCCTGCGAGGGGTCCGACGGCGCGGAGGCGAGCCCGCCCAAGGAGAACTCCGGCCCGAGGTTCGTTTTCACACGAACATCGATGCCGGAGAGCACGGCATTCAAGCTGCCCTTCACATCGGCCGCCCCTTCCGAGACGGCCGTTCCGACTGCGGAGTCGAGCAGACTCCACAGGCTCACGGGGTGGCAGCCTTGTGGAGCTGCTGCGCGAGCTCCTCGAGGGCCTTGACGCGCGCCTCGACGCTCGCCACCGCCTGCTGCGTGAAGGTTTCGGCACCGGAGATGCGGGTGTCGAGATCGTTCAGCGCCTTGTGGGTGGCGGGGATGTGCGCTTCTACGCGCGCCTTGAGCGACTCAAACTGTTGTGCAATCCAATTCATGACATGCCTCTAACTGGGGTTGGTCGGGGCAATGCTCACCCCGGTCGTATCGGGATGAGCCTGCAGGGGTGTAATCCCGCCCACACCGGACAACACATCGTAGGCCGGAGGGGTGACCGAGGATGAGGTTGCCGATGTGGCAGGTGTGGCAGACAGCGGGTCCTGCGGTTTGGGGCGCGCCTTCAGCACGGCAATCGTGAACATCGCAACAGCCCCGATGCCTGCCAAAGTCATCACCACCGCCGCGACTTTCGATTCCGACAACATACAGCGCGCGCTCCTTACGGTGAGATGTACTTCGGCTGAATGAGCACGGTGTAGTTCGCGCTCGCCGGCGTGAGGGTGCCCGCCGTCGAGTTGAACACCTGGAGGCGCACCGTGTTGGTCGCCGAGATCGCGCAGGAGAGCACGATACCCGCGCCAGGATCGACGCTGGACGAGATGCCATCGCAGATATCCCCGAGCACCACGCCCGGACAGGTGACGGTCGTACTCGTCTGCGTCAAGGTCGTCAGAGCGCCGGCCGCATAGGCGTTCTTCGTGCAGATGAACTCGTTGGAGGAGCTGGCTGCGTGCGCCGGACGCACGAGCGACAGATTGGTGAGCGCCAATACTGCGGCGAACACCAGGGCGGCCGCCAGTAGGAACAGGGGGAAACGGATCAAGCTACGCATAGATACCTCGAGTTGAGTTGGACAGTCGAAAATTCATTTGCCGTTGACCTTTTGGTAGACGTGCAGGCCTCCGAGACCGAGCATGCCCACCGTGAGCTCCCCCAGTTGCGTCATATCGACCTGGGGCAGGTGGAGTCCGAAAGCCACGGCGTAGGGGCTCAGGACAAAATTGTTCAGATACGCGATCGCGCAGACCCAGCCCATCGCGCCCCGCCAGTGTTCCAAGGGATCGCTCGATTGCGCCTCGGTCTTGTCGATGTCGGTCTGCGCTTGGATCAGCGCCAGGGAGGCGGCCAGCTGTGCCTTTTCCTCCTCGGTCTTGTTCGGGAAGATCATCCCGAGGATGTCTTTCGCGGCCGTGGCCGCCTGACCGATGCCGGTGAGATCCATCACCACCCTCCCCCGGTCACCCCGAAATCTACGCTGGAGGGATCGTACGCATAGGCGCGCAGGTCGCCGATCTTGTCGTAGCCGATCCGGTACGGCGTCCCGTCGTAATCGAAGGTCCCATCGGACTGGACGCTGCCCGCGCCGACGATGTGATGGGAGCCATCGGGGAACGGAATCCAGTAGAAGAAAACCGTCCGTTGTGTGGGGTCGTACCACTTCACGAATGTCGAGCCGGTCTGATCCGGAGCCGCGACAAACAGCTCGCCGGCCTGGTCGGCCGTGCTCGTGACAGCATCCGCCGCCGCTTTGCCCAGACTCTTCACGCCGCTGCCGACGTCGCTGATGACCTTCTTGACGATGACGTAGCCGGCGATCGCCACCACGACGGCCGCCAGGCCCAGCCCCACGTACTGGTTGCGAGTGAGGTTCTCGAAGACCTTCGAGGCGCTCATATCGAGTACACCTCGGCGTCGATCTGCGAGTCGACCAGCAGCTCGGCCGCCCCGCCATCCTCTTGACGGATGATCCCACGCACCAGGGCGGCGAGCGTCGCGTAGTCCTCCAGGTCGATCGAGTCGTGCGGATCCACGCCGAGCCAGGTGGCGAGATTCGCGCTGTACGCATCCTGGTCGGTCTTGCTCCAGCGTCGCGCCACCCCGTCAACTGTGCTGATCCCGTCGAGGCGCCCATAGTTGCGCAGGTTCTTGGCGGGCGCTCGCAGACCATCGGCCATGGTGGCGAACTGCAGAAAACCGTCTGGATCCACGCCCGTCATCCCGTCCCACTGGATGCCGGCATCCTTCATGTTGGTCGGGTTGTTGTTGCGGATACCGCGTACGGTACTCACAACCCGCCCCACGAGGTCAGCAAGGATCGATTGACCGGACTGAGTCCGGGAATAAATCCAGGCCGCGCCCGCCACTGCCAAACCGCCCAACAGCCAGTAAGTTT
>Ga0265331_10003372_pt1 | contig 10357 bp, 6 predicted proteins | sample 41923metaG_FD_202088 | JGI IMG/M metagenome (GOLD analysis project Ga0265331, IMG submission 202088) | Rhizosphere microbial communities from Carex aquatilis grown in University of Washington, Seatle, WA, United States - 4-19-23 metaG | ecosystem: Host-associated > Plants > Roots > Rhizosphere >...
CAATTCCATCTATACCCTCGACGAGCTGCCGGCCGACCTGCAGGCATTCGCCGGCGCCAACGCCTCCTACTACGGGCGGTAGACGGTTCGCGGGTCGAGGGGCGGGCGTACCATAGGAGTGGAAAGCGATGCCCGCCCTTGCCCAGGTCCTCTCCGAAAGCACCCGCGAAGGCGAGCTTTGGGAGCGCCTGGACGAAAAGCGAATCCGGTGTTTCGCCTGCGGCCACCGGTGTCCCATATTTGAGGGGCAGCCCGGCGTCTGCAAGGTCCGGTTCAACTCGGGCGGCAGGCTCCAGGTTCCGTGGGGATACGCCGCCGGGGTGCACTGCGATCCCATCGAGAAGAAACCCTTCTTTCACGTTCGGCCGGGCGCGGCGGCCCTCAGTTTCGGCATGCTGGGCTGCGATCTGCATTGCGGCTATTGCCAGAACTGGGTCACTTCGCAGGCGCTCCGCGACCCCCGCGCGGTGGCCTCGGGAGTGCGGGTCACGCCGGAGCAACTGGTCGAGGCGGCGCTCGAAAGTGGCGCCGAGGCGCTCGTCAGCACCTACAACGAGCCGCTCATCACCGCGGAATGGGCCGTGGCAATCTTCAAAGAGGCGAAGGCGGCGGGCCTCCTCACCGGGTTCGTGTCGAACGGCAATGCCACCCCCGAGGTGCTCGATTACCTGCGCCCCTGGCTCGACCTCTACAAGGTCGATCTGAAGAGCTTCGACGACCGGCGCTACCGCGAATTGGGCGGGCGCCTGGATCCGATCCTCGACAGCCTGCGCCGCATTCACGCCATGGGCTTTTGGCTGGAGGTCGTGACGCTGGTGGTGCCGGGGTTCAACGACTCCGCGGAGGAACTGCGGCAAACGGCCGAGTTTCTGGCGGGGATTTCTCCGGACATTCCCTGGCACGTCACCGCGTTTCACCAGGACTACAAAATGACCGGCCCGCCCGACACCCGGCCCGCCGACCTGCTGCGCGCCGTCGAAGCCGGCCGCGCCGCCGGCTTGCGCTACATCTATGCCGGGAACCTGCCGGGTGAGCTCGCTGGCCTCGAGGACACGCGCTGCCCCGGCTGCGGCGAGACGCTGATCCGCCGCCGAGGCTACCGCATCCTGGAATACCGCCTGACCGCTGAGGGCGCCTGCCCGAGATGCGCTGAGGCGATCCCCGGGCGGTGGCGGGGCTAGTCTTCCGCCGCCTTCGCCAGCGCCTTCTCCAGCGCGGCCTTGTCCAGAGTGGTGCTGATGAAGAGTTCCTGGCGCGCGCCGGCCGAGAGGGCGATCGCTTTCCAGCCGTTGGTGGTGGGCACCGTCACGTGGACGCGGATCTTGCCGCGCGCGTCGCGCACCGGGCGAATCACTCCCGGAACCACCGAGCGAATGGCCGAGGGGTTCTCGTCCAGCAGGCGCCGAAGCATATCGCGCACGCCGTCGATGATGCTGTGCTCGATCTTCAGCTTTCCCTGCGCTGTCCGGAGCCGCATGCCCATCTCCTCAGTCTACTCGCGGCGCGGCCTCGCGCAGCGGCACAAAGCGGCAGTATTCGGCCACGTGCCAGTCGATCTCGCTGCCCTGCTTCCGCAACACGCGCAATTCCTGGTCGGCGAAAGGACCGATAGGAATCACCATGCGGCCGCGGTCTTTGAGCTGCTCGATCAGGGCGCGCGGAACCGCGGCCGCAGCGGCGGCGACGGAGATGGCGTCATACGGCGCTTCCGGCGGGTAGCCCAGCGACCCGTCGGCCGCGATCACCGTGATGTTGCCGATCCGACCGGCGTTTTCCAGGTTCAGTCGCGCCATCGCAGCCAGCTCGGGGATGAGCTCGACGGTGATTACCCGCGCGGCCAGCGCGCCCAGGACCGCGGCGTGGTACCCGCAGCCGGAGCCGACTTCGAGCACCGTTTCGGTCCCTTCGAGTTCCAGACACTGCACCATCAGCGCGGTCATGTAAGGCTGCGAGATCGTCTGGCCGTAGCCGATGCCCAACGGCTCGTCCGAGTAGGCGGCCGTGCGGTTGTCCTCTGGGACGAACTCCTCGCGCGGGATCTCGAGCATGGCCGCGAGCACCCGCTCGTCGCGAATCCCCCGGCTGCGCAACTGGCGCGAGACCATCATGCGGCGCTGGAACGCCCAGTCCATGCAGGAAGGCTAGCACAGGCAGCGGGTGGCGGCTAAATCGGAGCTGAAAGCTGATAGCTGACAGCCGACGGCCCAGAGGGCCGTCTTGGGCCGTCTACTTGATCTGCTTCTTGTACAGAAAGTCGATGCCGAAGAGCCCGTTCTCTTCGCGCACCGCCAGACCGCTCCAGTTGGGCGTGAAGTCCCACTCCATCTGGATGGTCTGGGCCTGCGCGCGCGACAGGTCGGTAATGTAGGTGAACGTGAGGTTGTTGGTGATGTTCTGCTCGAGCGTGATCTGGGCGGCGGCGTTGCTCGTGGTGAGCCCTGTGACCAGCGGGTTGATCTTCAGGCGGCTGACGCCGAAGAAGCGCTGCAGCCGGCCCGTGAGCGGGCTGCCGATGGCCTGGCTCAGCAGCGCGCTCGCTCCGCCCTGCTGATAGCTCTGCCCCACCAGCGCCGATGCCGTCGGCGTGGTTCCCGATAGCTGCCCCGGCTCACGCCCCGTAGTCAGGAGGGCCAGGACGTCCGAAAACGGCAGCGGCGGATCGGACGTATAGCTCATGTTCAGCTTGTCCATGGGCCCGGAGATGTGCAACGTGACGCTCACGCCGCGCACCCGCGTCTCCAGGCTGAGATTCATCGTCGGCTCGATCTTGGTCGCGTTCACGAAAAGGATCTGGCCGGAATTGATGGCGTACTGGGTGCCGAAGAAGTTCACCTGCCCCTGGTTGAGAAGCACGCGGCCGAGCAGGACGGGGCGGGCGTCGTCGCCGCGCAGCCGCAGGTCGGCGTTGACTTGCACGTCCTTGGCCACGTTGGTCTCGACGCGCACCTGCGGCGCGGTGACGATGTGAAGGTCGAAGCGCAGGCCTTGCCGGAAGCGGCTGGGCTCGAGCGGTGCCTGCACCGGCTGCGCGCTCGTCGCCAGCATCGAGCCCAGGTCCGATTGCAGGCTGAGCCCCACGCGCGTCACCGTCGCGTTGCCCGACAGCAGGCTGCTCTCCGGCGTGCCCGTGAACGTCACCGACGCGTTCGACGTCGAGCTGATGCCCTGCGGATAGCGCACCCGCACGTTCGTCGTCTTGGCCTGCAGGTGAAATGCGATCCCATCGGCCAGGCTGACGAATCCGCTCACGTCGATGCGTCCGCCGCCGCTCTGCGCGCTCAGCGTTTGGATCGTGGCGCGGTCGCGGTAAAGCAGGATCTCGCCGTTCGCGTTTTCAAAACCGTTGGGGAAATCGACGAAGCTGACGGATGCGTTCTTCAGGTCGATGCGCCCATAGACCTCCGGATTTGACAGCTCGCCGCGCAGCGACACATCGAGTCCCACCGAGCCGGAGGCGTACATGCGGCTCTCGAAGTCTTCGAGCAGCGCCAGGTTAACGGCGCCCTGCAGGCGCAGGTCCCACGGACTCCTCGCGCCGAAGGTGAGGTTGCCGCTGGCGTTCACGTCCGTGTCCTTGGCCTGGAAATGCGCCTGCCGCACGTGGACGCCTTTGGTGTCCACGTCCATCAACACCGGGGCGGCGTTGCGGAGGGTCAAGCCGGGCGCTTGAGCCTCCCCGACAAGCCTCGCCGCCGGCTGGATCTGGAGCGAAGGCAGGTTGACCGTAGCCCGCCAGCTCTGGGCGTTTGAGGCCGAGCCGGAATACTCGACCGAGCCCGCGGCAAAGCCCTCGAAGGGAAGCGGCTCGGTGCCTTTCTTCGGGTGAAGCCGCGCGATCAGGGTCGAGAATTGCAGCGGCGTGAAATCGATCCGTCCGCGCACCGGGTAGTCCCCTTCGAGCGTCCAGGCGCTCGTTCCGGTGACGGTCGAGCCGACCAGGCTCCCTTCCAGCTTGGCGTCGAGCGCGCGGCCGTGGGTCGTGGCTGTAAGAGCCAGGTTGCCCAGCCGCTCGCCGCTCACGCCGAAATCGTGCAGGCCGGCTCGCCCGTTGAACAGCGCCGGCTGGAATCCCGCGGCGGTGAAGGTGATCTCGCCGGCCGCCTGCGCCTCGATTTTTCCCTCGATACCCGGCACGCGGTCCGCCACGGCCTTCACCTGGGCCAGGTCGATGCCACCGGTATTCACTTCGAACCGCAGGCGACCTTGCCGCCACGTCCCTTTCGGATGGTCGTAGCTTCCGGAAAGTTGCACCTTGCCGGCGCCTGCGGTGAACTGAGCGTTCAGAAGGTCCAGCTGCGTGGCGGAGTATCGCAGATCGCCTTCCACGCGGTCGACCGGCTGGCCCGCCGCCACCACCTTCAACGCGCGCGCGCTTCCGGACGCCACGGGCGCCCCTAGCGTGCCGGCCAGCTCGAGGTTCAAAGAAAGGTCGCCGGTGGTGACGTCGCTCGGCGCGACTCCCGCGGCGGCGAGCACGTCGGCCAAGTGCGGCGAACGGAGCGCGAGGTTGCCCGAGAGCGCAGAGGAATCCGCTGGCTTCCAGTCCTGAAAGTCCAGTCGCAGGTCGCCCGAAGCGCGCATTCCGAGGCGGCTGACGGTTGCCTGACGCACGGCCAGGCCCGTGCTCGCGACCGCCACGTCCGCTTCAGCGCGGTCGACCTGCCGCCCCGCCACCACGAAGTTGGTGGCCTTCAGGTGGCCGTCGATAGCCGGATTGGCGAGCGGTCCGGTCACGGCGCCCTGGAACGTCGCGCTCCCGTTGACCAGCTTCAGCGGCATCTCCGGCGCGGGTCCGGCGGAGAACATCGCGATGGCGGTCTGAACGTCTTCCTCATTCGTGGTATCGAGCGCGACGTTCAGCCTTCTTCCCAGCGCTCCGCTGAACCCGATGTGGCTGAATTTCGTCGCCAGGTTCGAAGGCCCGAAGTCCACCTCGTGCGCGGCCAGGTTGTAGTTGAGGTCGATCAGCCCCTGTACGGGATTCGGTCCCGCGCCGGGAGCGATGTCGAGCCGGGTTTCGAGCACCAGTTGCTCGAGGCGCCGATTCCGCACTTCGGCGCTCAGGCGCACCGGCCCCGACGCGATGCCATCCCAGGCGACCCTACGCACTTCCTGGATCAGCTTCATCTGCTGAAGCGAAAACCCGTTGGCCACGCCCTCCATCAGGAAGTGCCGGAAGTCAGCGATCTCCACGCGGCCCGCGAAGCGGCCTCCGAGCGCGGCGACGGCCAGATCGGTGAGCGTCACGCGCCCCGGCGCTGCCGTGAACGCGGAATCGGCGCGAACGTCCTCGATCCGGATGCCGCCCGATTCCACGACCAGGCCCGCGGCCCGCAGCTTGCCGGAGACGGCGTACCGCGATCCGTCCCCGATCGTGGCGTGGCCATCGAGCGACACGGTGCCGCGATGCACCAGCGGGCCCAGGTCCAAGCCCGGCGTGACATCCCTGACGCCGACGCGGGCGGAATAGTCCAGACGGAACTGCTGCGCGCCGGGAGCGCGGTCCGCCACGCCCGAGATGTAGACCCACGATTCGCCCAGGCCGAAACGGGCCCGTCGGATTTCAAGCCGGTCGCGCAGCAGCGCCCAGTGCGTGTCCACTTCGATGGGCAGAGCCGGACGCGCACCGAGCTTGACGTCCAGATCCCTGAACGTGACGTCGCCCTCGTAGCGCGCCGGCCCGGCCTGATAGACTACGGCTGCCCGCAGATTCTCGCCGCGGACCGTCAGCGGAATCCGGCGTATGCCGGCTTGTACGACGCCGTCCACCAGGTTGAAGCGCTTGATGGCGAGGTCCAGGACGCTTTCGATCGAGTCTCGGTGCGGCTTCGCGGCCGCCTTCGGCTGGGGAACGTTGGTGTGCCCATCGGGATAGACAATGACGTTCACCTGGGGCCGCTCGACCAGGGCCGACGCCAGATCGACGCGCTCCTCGAGCGCCGAAATCACTTTGAGTTCCAGGCGAACCAGATCGACGCGGGCGAAGGGCGCCTCCTGCGGGCCTTCGGTTCCGTGGATCACAAGGTTGCGCACCGTGACGGTCATGGTGCGCCAGTCGAAATCGAAGGAGCCCAGCTCGACACGCCCGCCCGTGGCGTCCTCGATTTCCCGCACCATCCGCTGCCTGACCTTCTCGTGGAACCAGGCGCTTTGGATGACGATGAGAGCGGCGACCACCACCACTATGGCCGTGGCAGCCAGACCGCCCAGTGTATACAGCCCGATTTTGAAGGTGCGCCTCATCGGAACGCATCTTCATCGTATTCGATGCGAGCACTCCCACGCGCTTCGATGAGCCACGCATCCAGCCGCTTGTCCACCAACTGGGCCGTGAGCGCCTCCTCGCAATCGTCCTGGGCGTCCTCGAAGGAGGGCTCGGGCGTAACGCCTTTCTTGCGGATCTCGGGCAGGTAGACCGTCTCGTAATACTGCTTGACGTCGCTCTCCTGCACCTGGACCTCGGGGCGGAACCGCAGATCGGTGAAGTGGAGCAGCGTGATCTGGCGGCGGAGGGCGCTCTCGATCTGCCGCTGGGTCAGCTTGTATTCCGCCAGCGCCTGCTGGAATTGCGTTTCGCCGGGGAACCGGTGCTTCACCTGACTCAAAGTCTGCTCAATCTCCGTGGAAGGAGGCTCCGGATAGCGCGTGAGCTCCATCTCGCGGCGGACCAGAACCTGCTCAATCAGCCGGTCCGCCATCTTCCGTCGCGCTGCCGGGCTGAAATCGGGTTTCTCGCCGTTGAGAAAGGCGGCAACCCGCAGCGCCTCGCCGATCTCGCTGGTCGTGATGACCTGGTTGTCCACCGTAACCGCCATCCGGTCGATGATCTCCGCAGGAGCAAGCGCCACAAACAACAGGACGGCGAACCAAAATCTGGCCACGAATGAACACGAATGCACACGAATAAGACGGAAGGCGTTTATCGGCGTTGATCGGCGTTCATCGGCGGCTAGAAATGTGTTTTCCCGCATCAGAAAGCCTGCCCCAGCGAGAAATGAAACTGGAAGTTGCTGATCTTCTGCGTGGTCTGGATGCAGCCGGTCGTGGGCGGAATCGGGCCCGAGCACGCGATGAGCTGATCGAGCGTGCCCTTGAATCCAAAGAACCTCGGAGGGTTGATGCTGTACGCCAGATCCAACCGCACCGGCCCGATGGGAGTCTTGTACCGCAGGCCAAACCCGACCGCATGCACCATATAATTGAAATCCGTTTGATTCCGCTGAAGAACGCGAAACGAGATGGTCCTCAAGTCGGAAAAGACGTTGCCCGCGTCCCAGAAGAGTACTCCTCTGAGGTCGTCGCCGGCCAGCGGGAATCGCAGTTCGGTCTGGTTGACCAGCAGGGCGTTGCCGCCCAGTGGGAACCCCGTCTCGAGATCGCGAGGCCCAGCCTGGTCTTCCGGAAAACCGCGATGCGAGGACGCGCCGCCGCCAAACAGCTCTTCCGGGAGCGGAATTGTCTGGCCGTTTTTTAAGACTTGCAGCCAGCCGAACGTGAGCGACCGCGCAAACACGTACCGGCTGCCGAATCCGAAAGGATGATAGGTGGCGTTTTGCACGATGAGGCGCGTGAAATCGGTCTGCGAGCCAACAACATGGGACGCCAGGCCGGCATCGATGGTGGAGTAGATGCCGCGGTGCGCGTCGGTTGGGTCGTCGCGGCGGTCCAGAATGTAGTTGATCGTGAGCATTCCAATGCGGGCCGGCTGCGAGAAGCGCGGAATCAGTTCCGGGCTCACCTTCAAGTTGCTCACGCTCACCCGGCGGAACGAGTATCCGTAAAGGATCGTGCTTGCCCGGTTCAGCTTCTGGCCTACCTGCATCGAGCCTTCCCGCCGTCTCGCCGAGAACGTCCGGACGTCCCGGGAATCGTCGAACAGGCCGCTGAGCAGCAGGTTCAGATTGGGAGTGCCCAGGAACTGAGGCGCTTCATAGGTGAGCACGGCCCGTTGTTCCAGGGTCGAAACCCGGGTCTGGAACGAGAGCACGTGCCCCTGCCCCCAGAAGTTTCTCCGCGACACGCCGAACGAAGCGCGCGGGCTGAAGCCGGCCTGGCCCGCGGGCGCGTCCAGGCAAGTCTGGCAGCCGCCGATCTTCGCTATCTCCGCGCCGAAACCGGTGGTGATCGTGTAGCGCCGCGCTTCTTCCACGTCCAGCGCCACGTACTTGTCGCGCTCGTCCCCGCCCGGGTTCTGGATCGCCATGTCGACGCGCGAAAAAATGCCCAGATCATACAGCTGCCGCTGCGTTTCGAGCATGCTGACCCGAGACAGCGGGTCGCCGGTGTGGATGCCCTCGCGTTCGTCAATCAGCCGCATGTTCGTCGCACGCAGGCCGCTCACCAGGAACCGCCGTAGAAAGTGCTGCGTTCCCTCCTGGACGGTGTAGTGCACGTTGGCCCGGTCCGGTTTTGCGGCAGCCGCGAAGGTCCAGGAGAAGTTCGCGTTCGCATAGCCGTGGTTGTAGTAGAAGTCGAGGACGTTGTCGCGGTCGACGGCGGCGTTCTCCTCGCTAAAGGGCTGTCCGGGCTGCGAGGCGAGCAGCCGCGTGATCGCATCGTGGTTGGCCGGCGAGACTCCTTCGACGTCCAGGCGCTCCACCAGCCACTGCGGCCCCTCGCCGATATCGATGTACACCGCCAGGTTGGTGCTCAGTCCTTTATAGCCATGCTCGACGCGGGTCTTCACTTCGACGTCGCGAAACCCGTTCGCCCGGTACAGGGCCGTGATCGCCTCCACGTCCTGGCGCAGGAAATCGTCGCTGAACCGGCCGTGCCGGAACTGCAGCATGGACGCCTTCCGCAGATACATCCGCTCGCGGATGACATCGGCGCTGAACGAGCGATTGCCCCGAATGGCCACCAGCGCCACTTTGTGCCGCTCGCCGCGGTCGATGCGATACTCGATCACCTGTTGGCCCGGCGTGGACTTCGTGGAGAAGTCCACCTTGGCGTCGAAGTAGCCCTGGCTCTCGATGTATTCGCGCAGGTTGTTGGCGCCCTCCACCAGCAGGTCGCGATCGACCGCCCGCTCTTCGAACACCGGCACCAACTGCTTGAGCTTGCCCCGCGAGACCTTGGCGCCCACGGTGGTGAATTGGATTGTCGGGCCACCCTCGACGTTCAGCGTGGGACGGCTAAGGTTGGTCTGCCGGTCCCAATCCATCTTGTCGATGGAGACCCGGGCCTCCAGGCGGTCCCGCTTCAGGTAGGAATTGCGCACCCGTTCGGCCCCGTCCTCGGTCCGCGACGCGGTGACCTTCTTCCAGCCCAGCCAGCCCTTCCAGTGTGTCGTCTGCACGACCTCGAGCGGCGTCCGTTCCGCGTTCCCGACGATGGTGGGCGGCGCATAGCGCGCGCGAGCGTCAGTAGAGACGCGGAAATGGATGGCGACCTGCTGCGTGTCCGGATCGTACTGGTATTCGGGCTCGATGCGCGTATTGTAGAAGCCGTTGCTGCGCAGAACGTCGCCAAGATTGGCGATGGCCTGTTCGACGCTCGAGGGAACGTACGGTGTGCCGAGTTGAAGGCGCGTGGAGTTCACCATCACTCCCGCGGCGGGCGGCGCCGAGATCTCCTCGACGGTCACCCGGCCCACGAAGTAGTTCCCGCGCGTGAGGAAGCGCACCAGGACGCCGCCGGCCGCGGCTTCCGCATCGACGCGGATGTCGGCATACCGGCCGGTGGCATAAAGACGCTCGATTGCCGCCCGGACCTGCTCCAATTGCAGCGGCTGGCCGGCCTTCACCGGCAGGATCTCATCCAGATATTCCCGGCTGTAGGGCTGCTGTTGCGGCTCGAACTCGATCGCCTGGACCGGCCTTCCTTCGAAGTCTTCGGGCGCTGCCGCAGCCTTCATCCCGAGCAGGCAGAGCAGGAGAGCCGTCGTCGTCGCAGGCCGAATCACGTATCAGCAATTTTAGCAACCGCCCGTCGCCCGTCGCTCGTCGCCCGTCGCAAGGGTCGCGGTTCTCCCGGCTTGGCACCGCGACAACTCCCGGTTGCGAAGCGGTACACCTTCAGCTGATCGACGGGCGACGGGCCATGAGCGATGGGTGGTATCAATAAAACAAATACTTCCGCCACTTCTCGTCGCTGCGGCCAAGCAGCCGCATCAGGTGCCGGCTGGTGTGCAGCGTGAAGGGGCGCGGCTGGCGCTCCAGCTTCATCCCCGCCTCGTCGGGCGTCCGGCCGCCCTTCCTGTTGTTGCAGGCATGGCAGCAGGCCACCAGGTTCTCCCAGGTCGTCTCGCCATGACGCGAGCGGGGAACCACGTGGTCGAGGGTCAGTTCGGCCGAAGGCAGCGGGCGCAGGCAGTACTGGCAGGTGTAGCGGTCGCGCATCAGGATACTCTTGCGGG
>Ga0265331_10003376_pt1 | contig 10352 bp, 10 predicted proteins | sample 41923metaG_FD_202088 | JGI IMG/M metagenome (GOLD analysis project Ga0265331, IMG submission 202088) | Rhizosphere microbial communities from Carex aquatilis grown in University of Washington, Seatle, WA, United States - 4-19-23 metaG | ecosystem: Host-associated > Plants > Roots > Rhizosphere...
GGTTCTTGTGCTTTTTGTGGCCACGCCTTCCGCGGGAGTTAGGGGTGAAAACGGGCAAAGGGACCCTGAACCTCGATGATGGCGGGACGGCCTGAGCAAATCCGGTCTCGAGCCGGCCCGCCGTGAGCACCGCCAAATCCACTCCAAAAAGTCAGGGCCCGCACGCACATCACGGGCCGGTGATCCGCGCGCGGGCCCCTTCTTGGTCACCTCTCGCACCCTTGCGGGCGCGAAAAGAACGGCTCCGTTGTAGCGGCTTCCCTCTTCAGGCAGGAGAGGAGAATTCGCCTGAATTCAGGTGATTTCCCGGATTCGCCAATGGCTTCGTCCGCCCCGGAGTTCGCGGCAAAGCCCCCTCCCCGCCTCGCACAAGTCCTGCTTGACCTCCGGCCGAACCTGTCCACCCGTATCTCCATGTCCCGATCCGTGCCGCCTCCGACCATGCCCTGCCCGGCTTTCCGCGGGCTGGCGCTGGCGTGCGCGCTGCTGGTCTGGGTGCTGGGGTTGCTCGCGGCCAGTCCGGAATTGCATGCGGCCTTGCATCACGATGCCGACCATGCCGATCACGAATGCGCCGTCACCCTGTTCAATCAGGGCACGGAAAATCCCGCGCCGAACTGTGCGCTGGTGGCTGAGCCGTCCCTGACGGTGGTGGCCGTCGTCGCCGCGGTTGAGCGGTTCCAGATCGCGTCGCCGCAGGACCTGCTGCCGCCCGGGTGCGGCCCTCCGGTTCGCTGAGCTCAGAGGTTGTCGCGCCGCTGCCGTGTGCGGTGGCGCTGTTTCCCGACGTCCGTTGCCGAGGCAACGGCGTGCACCCTTGAACCTGACTCAGCATGAAAACTCTCTTTCCGTATCTCGCCTTTTCCTTCCTCGTCGGCGCCGCCCTGGCCCAGACGACTCCCAACCCACCCGCCACCGCGCCCGCCGTTCCCGCCGGCCCGGCGGCTTCAGACACCACCGACGAACCGGTCGTGAAACTCGACAACTTCGTCGTGACCGACCAGCTCGACCGGGCGCGCGAGTCGATCATGCCCAGCCTGGGCGCCTCGACGTTCACGATCGACAGCGCGCAAATCCAGCTGCTGCCGCTGGGCGACAACGCGCCGTTCAACCAGCTGATCCTGCGGGCGCCGGGCGTCGCGCAGGACTCGGCCGCCAACGGCGATCTGCACGTCCGCGGCGAACACGCGAATCTGCAGTACCGCATCAACAACGTGCTGCTGCCCGAGGGCATTTCCGGTTTCGGCCTGGAACTCGACCCGCGTTTCGTCGGCAGCATGCAGCTCATCACCGGCTCGCTCCCCGCGCAATACGGCTTCCGCACGGCCGGAATCGTCGACATCCAGACCAAGAGCGGCTCGTTCCAGAATGGGAGCCAGGCCGAAATCTTCGGCGGCAGTTTCGACACCGCCCGGACCAGTTTCGAAACCAGCGGCACAGAGGGAAAGCTGAGCTACTTTGTCGACGGTAGCTACAACCACAACGGCCTCGGCATCGAAAACCCCACCTCCAGCACGACGCCGCTCCACGATACGACCGGACAGTTCAAGACGTTCGCCTATCTTTCCTACGTCTTGGACAAAACCAGCCGCATCAGCGTGATGACGAGTGCCTCCACAAGCAATTTCCAGGTGCCCAACACCGCCGGTCTGCCCGTTGGCACCGCTCCCGGGGGCGCGCCGTGGCTACCCGGCACCTTTGACTCCGCCACGCTCAACGAGAGGCAGAACGAACAGAATTATTACGGGGTGGTGGCCTATCAGAAAACCACCGGGAACCTCAACCTCCAGGTGGCCGGCTACGGCCGGGACAGCTCCGTGCATTTTATGCCGGACCCCGTGGGCGACCTCTACTTCAACGGCGTCGCGAGCGACGTGGACCGGAAGATCATTTCCGGCGGGCTGCAGGCCGACCTGAGCGACGTGCTCAGCGACACCCACATCCTGCGCGCCGGCTTCATGTTCCTGCAGGAGCACCTGCAGGCCGACACGACGACCACGGTGTACTCCCTCGATCCCAGCGGAAATCCTCTGGGTTCGCCGTATCCCGTCGTGGACAACGGCACACAGCACGCACTGTTCCTCGGCGCCTACCTGCAGGACGAATGGAAGCTCGCGCCCAAACTGACCCTGAACTACGGCGCCCGGTTCGATGTCTATTCATCGTCGTTCGATCATGAGGGCCAGGTGAGTCCGCGGGTGAACCTGATCTGGGAAGCGACGGACTCGACGACGCTGCACGCCGGTTATGCACGCTATTTCACGCCGCCGCCGCTGGAGAATGTCTCCGCCACCACCATCGCGCTTTTCAACAACACCTCCAACGCCTCCGCGATGACGCAGGACGATCCCGTAAAATCCGAGCGGGCCAACTATTTCGACGTTGGCGTCAGCCAGAAGCTCGCGCCGGGGCTGCAGGTGGGAGTGGACGGCTACTATAAAACGGCCCGCAACCAGCTCGACGACGGTCTGTTCGGACAGTCGCTGATCCTGTCGGCGTTCAACTACGCCGAGGGCCGGATCTACGGCGTGGAATTCACGTCCTCGTTCACCCGCGGCGGTTTTTCCGCCTATGGCAATCTCGCCCGGTCGGTCGCCAAGGGCAAAGACTGGTCGTCGGCCCAGTTTCTCTTCGATCCAGCCGCCCTGGCGTATGTGCAGAATCATTGGATCTTCCTCGACCACGAGCAGCAGCTCAGCGCCACGTCCGGCGTGAGCTATACCTGGAAGCGAAGCCGCGGCAACACCCGCGCCTACCTCGACGTGCTCTACGGCAGCGGGCTGCGCACCGATTCGACGGACAGCGAGGGCAACACCATCCCCAACGGCGGCAACGTCCCGGCTTACACCACGATCAATCTCGGCGGGGAGCAGCATTTCAAACTGGCACACCATCGGGAGCTCACGCTCCGGCTCGATATCGTAAACCTCACCGACAAGGTTTATGAGCTGCGCGACGGGACCGGGGTCGGCGTCAATGCCGCCCAATACGGCATGCGCCGGGGCTTTTTCGGTTCGGCCGCCCTGGCGTTCTGACCGCGGTGCCCAACCTTGCGGGAAGCCCTGGTAGGGGCGCTTGCCCTCAAGCGCCCGTCTGCCCTCCTTTGCGACAGATACTGTTTGGTTGTAGGGTGGGGTCGCTGACCCCGCCTCGCACCCGACATGTCGGGCGAAGCCACCGGGGTTGGCGACCCAGCCCTACATTTTCCACAGCTCACGTGTCCGCCGGCGGCGGCCTCCCTTCGGCCACGACGCCCTCGATGCGCCAGCCGGATTCCTCGTCCACCAGAATATAACGGAAATTCGTGCGTTGATTCAGCTGGTCGATCACCGTCACCACCACCACGGCGTGCCCTGCGCCGTCTTCGCGCACCACCCCGGGTTCCTCCCGCACGTGGCGCAGGAGCGCCGGATACCCGCGCCGGATCATCGCCGCAAACACCGCCGGAGTGAACCGCGCCTTGATACTCTCCGCCGCGAGGTCGTACGCCTTGTCAAAATCCCTCTGCCGGAGCGCGCGCAGCTGCCCCTCGAGCGTGTTGCACACCGCCTCGCGCAGAGCCTTGGTGCCCACCCGCCAATCGTCGCCGTAACCGCCCTGCGCCCGTATCGACCCCGCCAGGCCGGCCACCAGCAGCAAGACGATGAGAACTCCCCTGGTCGCCTTCATGTTTACTCCAGACCGAAAACCGCCCGGGAATAATTCTCAATCGAGAAAGGCTGCAAATCGTCCGGCTGCTCGCCCAGGCCGATGAAATAGATCGGGATTTTCAATTGCCGGTAGATGCCGACGATGGCCCCGCCGCGGCTCGTGCCGTCGAGCTTGGTCACGACCAGACCGGTCAGACCGAAACTCTGGTGAAACACCCTCGCCTGCTCGATGGAATTGCTCCCGAGCGAGCCGTCCACCACGAGCCAGCGGTGCTGCGGCGCAGAAGGATCGTTCTTCTGCAAGACGCGGCGGATCTTCGCTAGTTCCTCCATCAGGTTGCCCTTGGTGTGCAGGCGCCCCGCGGTGTCGACGATCAACCAGTCGCGGCCGCGCGACTTCGCCGCCTGCCATGCATCGAAGGCCACTGCCGCCGAATCGGCCCCGGTGTGGCTGGCCACGATCTCCAGGTCCAGCCGCGTCGCCCAGCTCTTCAGCTGTTCGACCGCTGCCGCCCGGAAGGTGTCGCACGCCGCCACGATCACGCTCTGCCCGTCGGCCTTGAACTTGTACGCCAGCTTCGCGGTCGTCGTCGTCTTGCCCGACCCGTTGACGCCGATCATCGCGATGACCGAGGGATTTCCAGGTAGGGCGTTCTGCCGGCCGGCAGAACCGGGCGCGCCGGTTTCGGTCGGGCTTTTTGTGGACGCGGTGCCCTGACCCCGCGAGCCCGCCGGCGGCGTCGGTCCCGCCAATTCCAGCTTCCCCTCCGCGCCCGCGAGCACGCGCTGGAGCACCGCCGCGCCGATTTCGGCCGCCTGCCGGCCCTGCAAAGTCGGATCCTTCCGGTAGGCGGTCTTGATCTGCTCGAGAATTTCGGTGGTCGTCTCGACGCCGAAGTCCGCCGTATACAATGCCTCCTCCAGTTCCTCGAGCGAAGCCGCATCAATCTTGCGTCCGCCGAACAGCCCGTGCGTCTTCGCCGCGATTGCGGAGAAGGTCTTCGTCAGCCCGTCCTTGAACTTCTTGAAAAGTGAAAACATGAATATGGAACTCAGGAAATCAGGAAACAAGCATGCCAGGGCCAATGCGTTTGATCGTCAGCGGCATGGAGGCAAAGTTTAAAATCAATCCGTCGCGGATGTCGGCCGCCTTCATCTGGGAGCGACCAATGGAAAAGAAAATGTCCTCGATCTCCTTCACCGCCTTCAGCTCCACCAGCAGACACCCCTCCACCAGTAAGTCCAACCTGTGTTCGCCGACCTCCACCGAGCGATGATAAACCTTGATGATTTTCTGCTGCTCAAAGCTCACCCCCCGGGCGGCCAGCTCGACACACAGCGCCTTCTCGTAAACCGACTCGATGAATCCCGGCCCGAGCGCCTGGTGCACCGCGATCGCTGCCTCGATCACCCGCCCGCTCAGCTCCTTGTTTCCCAGTTGGGTCATCCCTGACTTCCTGAGTTCCACATTCACATCGCCTTACTCCGTCACCGGCTTGCGGGCGTCACGGCCGAGCTTGTCCTTCATGCGGTCGAGGATGCCGTTGATGAAGCGCTTCGAATCGGCGGTGGAGAAATGCTTGCTCAGGTCGATGGCCTCGTTGATCGACACCACCGGCGGGATGTCCTTGCGATGCAGCATCTCGAAGATGGCCAGCCGCAGGATCGCCAGGTCGATGCGCGCGATGCGGTCGAACTCCCAGTTGTGCGCCAGCGTGCGGATGTGGCCGTCGACCTCCGCCAGATTGTCGATCGCCCCGTGGATCAGCTCCTCGGCAAACGCGTAGTGATCGCGCGGTTTTTCCAGGCCCTCGAAAAACAATTGCAGGTCCGCTGCGAGATTGGCGGGCGGATTCATGCTCCACGCATAGACAAACTGCAGGGCCGCGGCCCGGCATTCGCGCCGTTGGGCAAACTGGCCGCTCATGACTTTTTTCCTCCCGCCAGCCGGCGCTTCAAAGCGCCCACCTCCAGCGCCGCGTGCGCAAACTCCCGGCCCCGCGCCCGGCGGCCCACGCAGCGGGCCCGCGCCTGCGCCAGCGTGTCCGTGACGACGACCCCGTTGATGACCGGCACCCCCGAATGGAGCGCCTGGGAGACGCTGCGGCCTACGAGATCGTGGTGGTTCGTGTCGCCGCCGACCAGCACGCCCAGCGCGATCACCGCGTCGACGCGCGGCCGGGCCGCCAGCTGCTGCACGGCCCATGGCACCTCGTGCGAACCCGGCACGCGGACGACCACGAGATTCTTCTCCCGCACGCCCGCTGCGCGGAGGGCGGCCTGCACATCGGCCAGCAAAGCATCCACCAAGGCCGCGTTAAATCGCGCCGCCGCGATGCCGAGACGGAAGGTTGCGCCGTCAATCGGAAGAGAAGTGGGGGAGGCCTGGCTCATGAAGGATTCATTGGCGGGGTCGAATCGGAAATCCGCAACCAGAAATCGGCGGATTTACACCGACACCTGCTCGACGATTTCCAGTCCGTAGCCCTCAAGCCCGACGACCCGGCGGGGCGAATGCTGCAGCAGGCGGATCTTGCGCAGGCCGAGCGCGGTCAGGATCTGGGCGCCGATGCCGTAGTCGCGCAGGTTGGCCTGGCCGCCGGAAGTCTGGTCGGGGTTACGCAGCGCTTCCTGCATGCGCCCGGTCTGTTCCATGTACACGATCGCCCCATGGCCGGCCTGCGCCACGCGCTCGAGCGAGGCGAGCAACGACCGATGACTGCCCAGGTCGCGAGCGCGAAAAACATCGCTCAATAGATTTTCGGTGTGCACCCGCACCAGCGTGGGCGAGCCGTCGAGCCGCCCCATCGTGAAAGCGAGGTGATGCCGACCGTCGACCTTGCTCCGAAACACGTGAAGGACGAACTCGCCGTACTCGGACGAAAAGGGACGCTCGCTGAGGCGCTCGACGAGCTGCTCCTGCTTCGCCCGGTACTCGATGAGCTGGGCGATGGAGATCATCGGCAGCTCGAAGCGCCGCTTGAATTCAACGAGCTGAGGCAGGCGCTGCACGGTACCGTCATCATTCACCAATTCGCACAGGACTCCCACCGGCGACAGGCCCGCGAGTACGGCCAGGTCGACGGCGGCCTCGGTATGGCCGGCCCGTTCCAGCACGCCGCCCGGCCGGGCCCGCAGGGGAAACACATGCCCCGGCTGCACCAGCTGGTCCGGCTTCGTCGCCGGATCGGCCAGCAGGCGGATGGTGCGCGTCCGATCGAACGCGCTAATGCCCGTGGTGATGCCTTCGGCCGCATCCACCGTCACCGTGAAATCCGTCCGCTGCACCTCCCGGTTTTGCTGCACCATCGGCCCGAGGCCCAGGCGGCGCAGCTGCGGTTCCACGGTCGGCACGCAGACGATCCCGCTGCAATATCGGATCATCATGTTGATCTTCTCGGGCGTGGCCTTCTCCGCCGCCATGATCAGGTCGCCTTCGTTTTCCCTGTCCTCGTCGTCCGTCACAATCACGAGGCCGCCGGCAGCGACCGCCTGGATGGCGGAATCGACCGAATCAAAATGGGTGGGAACAGACATGTGGAAAAGGGCCGGCAGCATCTTCCCGGTTGCACCTTCTGTCAAACGCACTTGAGGACGGCCCTCGCGGCTTGCATGGTCTTTGTAGGAGGGGTGCCCTCACCCCCGCGACTTGCGGAGGGACGATCTCCCGGATCGTCCGCGGCCCGTCGGAAGACGGGTCCTCCTCAGCCGGATTTGGATCCCAAACCCTATGCAGGGTGTTTCCACCTCTCGGGTTTCAGCTTTCGCAGCACATGCCTCGCGGGTTGAGGGCACCCCGCCTACAACCGGACGATCGCCGTGCCACCTGTTTACCGCATGCTCTTGAAACCGGTTTCGATCTCGTGGGAAATGCGGCCCATGACCTCGTCGAACGTGCCCATGCCGTCGACCTTGGTCACGCTGTGCAGCTGGTTGTATTTTTCGATGACCGGCATCGTCTTGGTTTCGTGCTCCTGGAGGCGCTTCACGATCTTGGCGGTGCTGTTGTCGTAAGGCATGCAGGCGTTGGTCTTGCTGCGCTCGTCGAGGCGGCGGATGAGCTCCAGCGTGGGCACCTCGATCTCGATGATCTTCGAGATCGCCGACCCGTGCTTCTGGAGCAGCCCGTCAAGAATGTACGACTGCACGAGCGTGCGCGGGAAACCCTTGAAAATATAACCCTTCACGTCCTTCGGTGCCGCGAGCTTCTTCTCGATCAGAGGCACCACGATCTCGTCGGGCACCAGCTGGCCGTTCTCGTACAGAGCCAGGATCTTCTTGCCGGTCTCGGTGCCCTGTTTGATCTCCGCATCGAGCATCGAACCGGTGGCCACGTACTCGAGCCCGAACTTCTTGGCGATCGCCTTGCCCTGCGAGCCGCGCCCCGAGCCGGGATAACCGAAGAGCACCACGTTGAACAGGCTCTTGCTGAGCTCCTCGCCAATGATCTCCGTGATCTGCCCATGGACTTCCTCGATGCTCTTGGTGCCGTCGAGGTCCACGCAGATGCCCTTGTCCCGGTAAAACTGCAGCACGGGGCGGGTCTTTTCGTTGTATTCGCGGAGGCGGTTGCGGATCACGACCTCCTTGTCGTCGCTGCGCCCGGAGGTGATGCCGCGCTTCATCAGGCGCCGGACGGATTCCTCCTCCGGCACGGTGAGACTGATGAGGCAGTTGAGCGAGGTGTGCAGCTTCAGCATCAGGCCCTCGAGGATGTAGGCCTGGATGTAGGTGCGCGGGAAGCCGTCGAAGAGGAAGCCGTTGCAACCGGTGTTCTCCGTGATCGTTTTCTCGATGATCTGGACGATGATCTCGTCGGATACCAGACCACCGGCGGCGATGATGCTCTGGGCCTCGAGCCCGAGCTTGGTCTTGCCGGCCATTTCCTTGCGGAGGAGATCTCCGGTGGAGATGTAGAACAGATTGTATTCCTTGATCAGGAACTCCGACTGGGTTCCTTTACCGGCACCGGGGGGACCAAACAAAGCGACGTTGAGCATGGGAGGTAGGGGTTGAAACTCCTGCTGAGGCGACCCGATTCCTAGCAGAATGACGGCAGCAGGGGAACAACTCCTCCGCAGATCTGGACGGATATTAGGGCCGTCGCCGTCACCCACCAGCAGCGCTGATGTGGGTTCGGAGGAAAAAACCAAGGCACCACTGCATCAACCCCATGGAGTTTTTTCTTCGACAGTTTTTCCCCAACCGCTAGCCACTTTCGTCATGAATGGCCTCCAAAGTTCGCTTTATGGCGCAGCCATCGCCCTCTGTGTGTTCTCGGCCGGCATCATGCGCGACCGCCGGAGCCGCGCCGGCCGGCTTTCTGCGTGGTTCATGAGTTTCTTGGTGATCGAAACCCTGGCCTTCGCCTTTGAACTGCTGATGGTTCACCCGGATGTGCCGCTCAAAGGCCTCTGGCTGGGCCTGCGCATGGCAACCTCGTTGCTGGTCGCGCCCTGTTTGTGGCTGGCGGTGCGGGAATGTGTGGAAGAGGCTCGTCCCCGTCTTTCCGGTCAGCACTGGGGGCACTACGCGGCCATTATTGGCGGGATGAGCCTGCTGCTGCCCCTCATTGGGTCTGCCCATCTCGGACTCGACTACCCCGACCGGGTGCATCCGGTCAGCGCCCTGCACTCCCGGGTGATTCATGGCACCATGCTGCTTTGCATCGCGATCTTTGCCGTGCAAGTGCCCTATTACCTCTGGCAATGCCGCCGGCTCCTGCTGAACCCAGCCGGCGCGACGACCTGGCTGCAGCTCCCGCTTGGCGTGGTGTTCACCACCTGGGCCTTGGGTCTGCTGCGCACGCTCCAGTGTGCGACCCATGCGCCGCGGGAGTTCTCGCTGCTGTTTGCCCTGACTGATGTCGGGGTAACGGTCGGGGCGATGTATTCGATCGTTCGACGCCTCTCGCTCCCGGAGCAAGATCTGCCGGCCAACCCGCCCAAACCGGTGGTGCGCCTCGACCCGGTCGCTCCGGAATCGACCACCTTCCTGGCCACGCCGGCTCCCGTTTCTCTCTGCGCCGCAACCGGGCCCAGCCGGGACCTTGGGACGCTCGCTTTGCCGGCAGAAAAGACCGACCCCGGCGTTTTGTCCGGGCCCCCCGCCTGCGTTGCCCGTAGCCAAGCCGCCGGCCCCGTTGTAAAATACGCGCGGTCCTGCTTGGATGCCGCGACGCGCGAACGAATCGTGCGCAAGCTGGAAGCAGCGCTGGCGACGAAGCGGCTTTACCGCGACAGCCTGCTCAATCTGCGCTCGCTCAGCCGGAGCATCAATGAGAAGGCCCATTACGTTTCGCAGGTCATCAACCAGGATCTGAACGTCAATTTCTACGCTTTGGTAAATCAGCATCGGATCGAGCAGGCGAAAAGACTGCTGACCGGGGCTCCGGATCAGACCGTACTCGAGATTGCCCTGGCCGTGGGCTTCAACTCCAAGTCCACCTTCAACACCGCCTTCCGGCAGAATACCGGCATGACCCCGAGCGAATACCGCGCGGCGCGTTGAACGGCTTTAAGCGGCGGTTTTTTGGGGAATAAAACGTCCCATTGGGCCGGTCTGGCGTCCGGGCCGGCCGGATTGGACGACGGCGCGGACGGTTTGGGTCATCATGTAGGCGCTTCAAATGGTTCGGCGAAACCGCCGGCCCATGTGTTGAGGCGCAAAAATTCAAACAACGTGATCATGATAAAAACGAAA